>ENA-OWNT01001541-OWNT01001541.1-seawater-metagenome-genome-assembly--contig:-NODE-1541-length-28483-cov-4.728614_pt1 | contig 28483 bp, 23 predicted proteins | sample MGYA00238136_ERZ651165 | MGnify/ENA primary metagenome ERZ651165 (study PRJEB26861, sample SAMN08777766) | seawater metagenome | isolation source: coastal seawater | place: USA: Florida | collected...
CACACTGATGTGTGATTATGTGAACTGATACACGGGTCTTTCCTCCGTCAAAAGCTTCATTGAGAATCAACACACACACACACACACATCCTCACAACACATTATGCCATAGAGCACAGCATGTCACAGCGTCACAGCCCAACAGCAATGATTCTTCCAGCAGACGAGATGCGCAACTGCCCAATTGGCTCCAACACATCCACACATCCGAGCTTGACATTTCATTTCATTTCATTGCATGTTGCTGTTTTGTTACACTCACTTTATGTGCTATGAAAACACAAATTTAGTAGTGTATAGCATAGTTTCTGATTGCGTGAGTGTGAGGAGGTGAGGTGAGGCAGACAGTGACAGTGACTGTGACTGACGACTGGGACTGACGACTGTGACTGACGACTGTGGGCTGGCTGGCTGGCTGGCTGGCTGCTGGCCAGAGTGAGAGTGAGTGAGTGAGTGAGTGGGTGGGTGAGTGGGTGAAGAGTCAGTGTTCGTTCGTCGGCGGCCACCACTCACTCACTCACTCACTCACTCACTCACTCACTCACTCATCACTCACTCACTGGGCCAGTCAGTGGGCAGCGCGTGCGGTGCAGTCAGTAAGGCAGCGGGCGACTTCCTGACAGTCGCCCGGTGACTGACTGACTGCCTCACTGACTGCCTCACTGACTGACTGAGTGAGTGGGTGGGTGGGTGAGTGAGTGGGTGAGTGAGTGAAGGAGCCCGTCAACTGCCAAGCAAGCACCGGCGCCGTTGTCGGTAATTGGAGTGCAGAGCGCTGACTGACGACTCCAAAACGACCATTGAAATGATTTCAAACGTCGAGTGAACTGTGAAATTAATGGCTGAGTGCCACGGAAAGGGAATGATTTAATCAACCACTGAGTGAACGGAAGAGTGAGTGAGTGAAGGGGAGGGTCAATGACTGAAAGTGCACTTTTACGCAGAGTGAGGGAATTCTAAAGTGTGTGGACGCCACAGTGGTTGACTGATTGAGTGGTGCCGGCCCGCAGCGGGTGGGTCGTTGGGTTGGTTGGTTGAACGCTCACCCGATGAGTCGGTAGACAGATCAACGAACGAACGAACGAACGAACGAACGACCGTTCGCACACCGCGCCGCGGCACACACGCACACACGCACACAGCCACGCCAATATCCCAACACTCAACACGCGCAACACCCTGCCTACCTACCTCTCCGCTCCGCTCCGCTGCGTTTGCACGCGGCGCAAGACACCTAATTGACGCCGCTGTAACTCCAGACATGATTGACGGCGCATGCGCGCGTGCGCTGCCGGACCTAAGCGCGTTGTTGTGAAGTGCGGTGCAGTGCAAGAGAGACGGGAGCGTACGTGCATGAGCGTCTTATCGGTGGCAGGAAGACTGATAATGATGCTGAGCAAAAGCAGACACGGCGCAACGAACACGGACTTCTCATCACAACAACGAATTCGTTGCCCTTCGTGTGCAGCTCTGCTGGCCTCGTCAGCTTGCTTCGCCATTGCTTTGGCGTTGCTCGCGGGGACTTTCAAGTGGACTGTTGCTCCCTCTCAGTGCTGTGCGAATGTGAACCACCGGCAAGCTGTCATCACTGGTGGAACGACGTCAACTTTTGCAGCCGTCACGGTGCATTCTTTTGCCAAGCCTGATTCTCGGCGGCTAGGATTTTTTCTGCGGATAGAGAGGTTCCTCTTTGCCCAACTCGAGAATGCGTTGAGTCAACGAGCGTGCACTCGCTCGAGAGTCCAAACGCACTGCACCGGTGAGTGCGTCTCGAATCAGCAATGGAGCCAGAACCTTTCCTAAGATTTGGGGACCTTATTTTGCTCTGGTGCGAAGATGTCGTTGCCCCGAACGACACGTGTGGCTTCTTAGGACGCCACGGTAGTTTAGAAACAAGCGTCGTTATCAGCAAAGCCGGTTACAGCGACCCACCACCCCGCGGCGTTCGAGAGTGCATTTTTCGCGTTTGCCGCCCATACGCATACTCCGCTCAGCAGGAATATGATGATTATCTCCTCCGCCTGGAAAGCGTGGACAGCACGACTTTTACGCCTGATGAACAGCAGAAGTTCCTCGACAAGCGAGAAAATCTGCGACGCAAAATGTTGCAGGAGCGCGGCAGAAATGCCATCGAAGTAGTCAACCACTTCGGCGATCGGGTGGTATTCGGAGACACCATTCAATTACAGCACTGGAGGTCCGGTGATTTTCTTGACGTATCGCCCGGCACAATTGCAGAAATGGAACCGTCGGCGATGAAGCTGACGCTCAGCGACTGTGGCAGCCCAAGATCACACATGACAGTCACACCACTACACAAAATTCGACGTGTTGGGCACCCAGTTTCCGTTGACGATGACGTGCTATTGAAAATCCATGGCACGGGGCATGAGCACTACGTCCACGCAACTTTTGGTGGGCAGAACGGGCAAGCACTGTCTTCCGGATCCAATCTTCGCGATCATGAACCCATCACAGCTGAGGGCAACTGCTTCTTCGAAGGCACAGCGTTTCGCATTCGTCGATTCGACAGTGCGTGGGGTCGCAGCGAAACTATGCTCAACATAGGGACCATGGTTCAAATATTTCACCCAGACTCCGATCAATTCGTAAGGAGCTTCGAAAAAGTCGATCCAGTCTCCGAAGCGTCTAACCGCGCCTCCGCGTCGGAAGGAAAGCAGTCGTCCATCCGACATGTGCCCAGTCCGTCTCCCGGCAAGACCAAAGGAACATTAACACGGAATCGGGCCAAACTACCGCCTGTTTCATCGTCTTTGTCGCCCAAGGTAGGAGGTAGTTCCTCCGCTCCGAAGGCGAGTGCGGACGGAAAATTCACGGTCCAATGTGGTTCGATCGCGACCTCAGCCGTACCTCCTGTGGGTGCACTATGGATGGTGGAGGGAGCGAATGCTGTTGCGGGCGGGTTGGCTGATTTCAACTCTCGATTTCGCCTGAAGAACTTTGAAACTAAGGAATATCTCGCGTACCGAACAAAAGCGACTACGGTTGACTTTGAACGGAAGCAAGTTTCCGTCGAGGTGCTGACTACTGTCAAGCAACCAGGACCAGGGACATTATTTGGTTTCCGCCCAGCCACTCCATTGGGCGGCGATGATTTAAGCATTGTCAACGTGACAAAGGCGGTCCACCTCGTCCCAGTAGACTTTGTTGGCGACAAAGAAAATACCAGCAAATCTGAGAGAACAAAAATGCTGTCAAATCTCTGCGTTTGCGTGGTGAATGTGTCGTCAACACACTTCCCACGGGTGACATCGGGCACGGTACAACCCTTGCAAAGGCCCAGTTTGTCAGGGGCGGCGCGATCTTTCCAATTGCACTTGACCACACAGCCTCATCTTCGAGACGCTTTCGTAGTGCAGCCACTGTCGTTGGAGCAGTTGCGCCCTTACGATATGTGCCTGGAACTCTTGAGTCGTTTTCAAAAGTTGTCCCTTGGAGCTTTGAAACTCACGTCATCTACTGCTGAAACCGGCAAGCGGATTGTTCAGGATCTCGGTCAATGTCTGATCCAGCTGCATGTCTTTCAGTACAGCGACGGTGGTGCTAGCTTAGCCGAAAATGACATCAACGTTCAAGACACGACGGGCGTGCTGACAATGGTGGACGATGCACGGTTTACCTGGCCGACGAAAGCCCTTAGTTCTAGAAGGCAATTAATTCTCTGTGAGATGGGTCACAACGCCATCATGAAACGCCAAGAGTTGTTAATGAACAGTCTGCACGTGTTGAAGAAAACCGCCCGGCACACGACTGACGAAGTGGAAAAGCAACGTGCCGGAGAGGCGGCAGAACAGCTTCGGCGTCTGTGCAATATGGTCTACTCATTGACGACACTCATGTGCATGGGTGGAAACACACACTGCCGATCTATCATGCAGCGTCATGTCTCGACAATGCTTGTGCACGTGTTAGACGAAGTTGGGGCTTACGACGCCATGAAAGAAATAGTGCGAGACAACGCGTCAATGCTGATGAACAACCCCGCTCTCACGCAGCAAGTTGAGGACCTTGCAAGGAACTTGCGGCACTATGGTTTTGTCCCTGACCTCCTTGAGTTTCTGGAAGTTCTCTGCTTGTGCAATGGCGTCGCTGTTATGCAAAACCAAGCGGCCATCGTTGAAACAATCGTTAAGAGAAACCACAGCTGCCTCGTACACTTCTGCTTAAGGGAAGACGTGGACGACGATCTTGCCCCAAAACTAGAGCCAAGTGACGAGTATCCGTGCTTCGACGGACAATCCCTCGGACCGTCACTGCTGCAACGCAAGCATCCTATTCTCATTGGATGGGTTAGCAATGACCATGTGCGCCGGAGGAATGAAGAAGGAGCCGTGCCTCTGTCGGAGCTGTTCCCTGAAGACCAAATTATTTCTCGGCAACCTCGGGGCCTGACCAAAGGTCACTCTCAAGTCAATTTCACCAAAAGATCCGACGACCCCAAGTTGGAATTACCCACAGAGTGGGTATCTTTGACATATTTTGTCGATGAGGTCATGAAAGCCGCATTCGAGGTGGCAGAAGAAGCCGAATTTAACGCTTGGAGTGACTATTCGACTGTCAACAGTTCGTCGAAGCAGAATTCCAGTCGTGACAAGTTGCTGACGATGTACGAATTTGCGGTGACTCAACTACGTCTCCTCGCAAAATGCTGTGTTGAGAGAAACTATCTTGGCATACAGCTTCTACGTGGAGAATTCACGGTTGAGCTTCTGCTCACCGGTCTCCACGACCCTCGGGTGTCTTGTGAACTTCGTGAGTGCTTCGCATCGTTACTGTCGGCGTTACACATTGATGTCGCTCCTCATCGATCTGTTAACGTTCCGTCGCGGACTTACGTTGTTTACGACGCTGGCTCCAATGACAACCTCCTTGAAGACACCAAGGGTTGGAATGAAACAGAAGATGCTGACATGTCAGCTGGTCACTCAAATCGAGACGCGTTAGGAGTACCTGAACCGTTTAAGTTCAGCGTCGTTCAACAGATTCTTCTATCAATATTTCAAGACTTAGATGAGTCAGACAACGCAGCTTTGTTCAAATTCATTCCCAGCGGCTTTGGCTCGACGAAGGAGCAACAGTCAAACTCACTCAATGATTTCGTGGCTTCCATCATGAAACTGGTCAAGCAGTTGATCCTGTTTGGCTTTTTCTCAACGGAGCAATTGCCTGGTCTTTTGGACCATGTTCTTGATCAAATTCAAAAGTTCATTCCTGAAGATGCTCTCCCGAAGTCACCAGGCAAACTTGGAGCCATGCGCAGCAATTCGTTTAACACCATGATATTGGCGCTCCCATCGAAAGACGCAAAAGTGCATCCAGCGAGTACTGTTGGAGATTCTGATAACGTTGAGACGTCGGCAGAAGATGCCTCGACCAAACCATCTTTGAAAGCGTTCAAAGTCCCAGTCCTAGCGTTTGCTTTCACGTGCGCAGGGCTTGTCTCGTCCGTTATTTTGCTTATTTACGGATTGTTTTTCAATAGAATGTTGCCACAAACGGACGAAGAAGTGGCTCAGACTGAGACCTTCTACAACGCGCAAATGATCTTCTTGATGATCCTTATCATCGACTATTGTCGCGTGTTACTTTTTCGTCGCAAAGCAGACTCATTTTTTGGATTCAGAGACATTTTCAAAATTTGTCTTTTGCTGTTCGTCATTCTTGACGTTCTGCATTATCTTTTTTTCTCGCTCAACTTTGTAGGGGTCATTTTCTATCGGTGCCTTCGAGTGGTTGTGTACGGGTGCTTGCTGGCGTTTTACCTCTTGACAGCATGTAAAAATCAGGCAGATTACGACGACGATAGTCTCACGTTTATCGCGGAAGAAAACAGTGACTACGCCGTCGGTGGACTTGAAGACGATGGGAAGCGAGCGGAAAAGCTTCATTTACTAGACGTGCTTGCATCAATTCAGCGACTCAAGCAGCAAGAAGCTGTTGCAGATTTGATGGACGCGATTTGCAATGGAAGTACACATGAAAATGGCGGACCACTAATCCAAAACAATCAGCTCGTGCACTTTGACAGTCGTGGCCGTCGGCTGGTTCAAAAAAGACTGTCAAAACTCTGTCGAGATCCAGGAAATCGTCGGGTCATCGAATTATGTTCGGCCTTCATGCAGTGGGACGATCCAGCCGTTGTCGCTGGAGCAATCAAAAATACTGACACCGTTTTGACGAGTGGTGACGCCGTGCTTCGATGCGTTCAGAGCTCCACCGTTCTCACTGACCCGGACGCGATCCTTGTCTTCAAAATTCTCAGGGATGAGTTCTGGTCTCTGTGTGATCTGGTCGAACAGTTTGAATTGTACGTTGGTGCGACTTCTACAGATCGCAGTCGCTTATTCTTCGAAAAAGCAAATTCGCGCCTTGATGGTGTCGTGTACTCCAAGTCACTTGTGGGTGTGGAAGACCTGGATGCCAAGTACTTGTTCGACGAGACCAACAAAATTCAGGCGGATGCAGACTCAGAAAAGTCAGTGCGGCACTTAGTCGCACGAATCTATCAACTTTTGGTTTGTTTCGTGGACTCGTCGCCCATTGTGGCATCTCAATTTTTTAGCATGATTTGCGAAGAAGAGTTTGTTCGACGTATCGGCTTTGCACCCGGCGCAGTGTCGTTGGTTCAGAAAGTCGTTGAATGCAATCCTTCCCTCCGTGAGTTTTTGCCTTCTCGCGTTGTCAAGGCATGTGTTGCTTGCCTCGATGTTGTGGCCAGTTCATCAACGAAGAAAAATGCAACACAACTTCAGCCGTTTGAAAATTGGACGCAGTTGGAGCTAAGTCGGGCTCAGCTAGCAGCCCTGCATTTGTTGATGGAATTGCAAATTAGTGACGATGTCACAGGGGCACGCCAGCTTGCAACATTGCGCATAGTAACACAGACTCGGAGCGCCGAACGACGAAGAATCACGAATCGTCTGTACGCGCCAGTATCAGTGCCGGATGCCACTTTTGATGAGGATTATCAAACTCATATTGACAAACTTGCTGAGCTTGGGCGATCAAAGACCCCTCTTCGAAGTGCCCCTCGAGGGCAACGATTGTGGCCGGCGCACGTGCAGTGCGCGCGGCAATCTAGGCTTTTGTACATGCTGGCATTTAGCTGTTCGGGAGACTCAACACTGATTCAGTCGAAAGTGGAGAGTATTTTGCATTTTTCTCGGGTTGTTGAGTGGGTGGTGTCACCGAAGACCTACTGGAATCTGAAAGCAGCTGGATTCGTCTTCTTACGGTTCACGTCTGTTGAAGGCCTTCTTGGTGTCGATTATGCCGACATCACCAAAAAGCTCTTCGCTCTCGCATCAACGGTACTTAAGTACACGAATGATGCGTGCCAGATATCCCATACATATGACATCTTGCGGCGATCGTCGCAGCAAGTGGCAAAGGTGTTGAGGGATGACTTCATGGAATTTGAGCCAGCCATTTCGCACCACGCTATTTTCGTTGGCTCTGACTATGAGAATTTGTTGTTGTTCCAAATTTGTGGGCTACATATTCTGCCTTTGTTGACGTTGATTGCGACTCAACTGTCCTCGCAACAAAAGAACACATTTCGCGAGATCATGCGTGATGTGCAGGGCAAAGTGGCGAGATTGTTGAAATGGACAGAACGCAATGGATACAACTATGCCAAGCAGATCCCTACTCTAGGAACGGCTGGCGCGTCAATCATTGGATGCACATGCTTCCAGGTGTTCGCGTTTCGAATTCGGGAGCTCCATGACATCTTAGCAACACGGTTTGGAAGCATTACTGAGTCGGTTACGAGCACCCCGGTTAAGTCACCTCCACGGAGTTTGCTCGCAGAGTCCAAAACACCTTCTCGCCAAACACCAGTGCGGCGGATGTCCCGCCGTTCTTCCCTCACACCTTCGAGGCACAGAACTGACCAAAGTGTTGCTAAGCATGAGATTACAATGCAAGCCATTCAAGATTTGAAGGATCAGCAAGCCGATCAACTGCTGGTGTCCACGCGCAAGTATGGTCTCCAAATGTTTGATCGTATTCACAGTTTGGCGAAATCACAACCTTCAAAATTCGGCATTGCCTTGCGCAACTTGATGGGGGTGCTCACACACTGTCTGCAGCACGATGAAAGTCAGTCGCTGGAGCAGCGCAAAAATGACATCAAGCGGTGGAGCGCAGAGCACCATGAGTCTTTGCGGGCAGGAGGATACAGCACAGCTCGCCAGATCGTTGTCAAATTGCTCAGGGGTGTCCTAATTCCGAAAACAGAGAGAAGTTTGACCATTCCCGAATCATATGCTGAACTTGTAGTTGCCCGTCGCGATTTGGACAGCCATGATGCACATGCGGAGCAAATGCGCCTGCAACTGCTGTACGTTGGAGCGCTAGAAACAGCTTGCTTACTTTACGGCCAATTTCAAGATGATCCGTTGGGCACTGCGTCCCTGAAGCTCGCAGTAGCACTGATGAGTCGAACCCCGAGCCAAGAATCCAAGCACCAAGACATTATGCACGATTTTCTTCGATCGGACGAAAGTGCAACGTTTTTTCGCCGTTGCGTGAAGTGCATTGAAGAATACACCCAACGTGTTCGAAACGAATGGCTCCTTCCCAATTTTGCTGGTGTCGTCACCACCAAGAACACAGAAGAGATTAAGTTTTTGTTGCAACTTCTAAGACTCTGCTGTCTCTCCAAGCATTCTGGAAACCAAAACATTCTGCGCGAGCGCGTGGCCGTGGACGGCTCTTCGTTCAGCATCATCACTGCGCTCTGCAACTTGTTCGCGGCCTTAGCTCAGACTTGTGATCAGACTGTCCCCGAACCCGCTAAGTGTGAGAAGTATCTATCTCTCGCAATGGTTGTGTCTCAGTCTCTGGAAGACATGGTGGTTGGACCTTGCATGCCCAATCAACACTTCATGGCATTCCAGACGTCAATATTGCACGTTATAAATCAAGTGTTCCGGAACCGCGTTTATTTTGACGATTACGGTGATGTCATTGACAAATTTCCTGAGAGGACATTGGTAAACAAAGCAGACAATGATCATATGATTAGCCTAGTTCAAAATCTTCAGACAGCTGCTTTGAATTTAATGAAAGCCATGCTGGAAGGACGACCAGACTCGGCGGTCCATCAAAAGCTGTGCGAAACTATCGAGCTACCAGTTTTAATCAAGCCAATGGCTCGAGCCCATGAATCCATTCTGAAAGAAAGCGAACATCACAAGGGACCTCAATCAAATTTTTACCAACGCTCCCATAGTGATCAATTAACGTTTGGGTGTTCCATGATGGATCTATTTTTGCAGCTGCAACGCGCTCAGCCACTTTGGTGGAACAAGCATTTTGATGATGTGGCACTTGATCGAATGTTCAAGGCAGGTGTGTATACCAAGGAGGAAGTCGACGCCATCAAGTACTTTCAGGGTCAACTGCTGCACATTGATGTGTTGTGGAAAATATTCGATGTCGGTGGTGGTGCTGGTGAGACAGTATCAATGCCAGTGCTGGGCTTTAACCCGACTGCGGCACAGGAAGCTGATTATGTGCGCAAAATGGATCTATACTTGGAGTCGCAAACACCACGGTTTTTGAGACAAAGATTTTATTTCAAGCAGCCAACAATCACGTACTTTACTAGCACTGCTCAATGCGAACAATATCTCGAAGAACACCTTGACCGCGAGTCCAGAGAATCAAAATTGCGTTCTCTGCTGCGTCATTCGGCGTTTCTGTTCGCACAGATGAAAATCCAACGCTCCATTTTCGAAGCTACTAATGGCTCACGAATGTTCAGCAGCCGTATGATGTCGATCGTAGAGGGAATGGCGTTTTGGACCGGCGTAATCATCAACTTTTTGCTCATTGTGTCGTTGCAGCACAACTCTGGGTTCGGTCACGACAAGCTGATTGCCGCTGATGTATTTCAAGTTTTCAGTCTGAAGTTGTCGCCTTACTTCGCCGAGTCTGCTGTGTCCCAAACAGAAAACATCATTACCACAATGCTCAGCGTGTTGGTTATTGCATCAATTCTTTTGTACCTTTGCTCGGTGATCCTTCGTATCATCAATGTAAATCTTGCGTACGGTATCCGCGTGTCCCATGCGCGCCAAGCAGCGGATGAAGGTCCAGGAGATGACCGTGGCGATTCACAAAACAATGGGGGCGACTCCTCATCAGACGATTCAGCTGTGGATGACATGGAGCCAATGAGTGAAGGCGCAAAAAAAGCTTACTTTTTCTGGAAAGTTGCAAGAAATTCCTTTGCTCAAACACCATCGAAAGCCAATGCCAGCCTTCTGCTGTATGTCGCATTGATGTGCTGCGGAATCGCATACATCATCAATCGTGGTTCAGGGTCTACTTCGCCGGTTCTTATGTCATTGACACTCTTGCAGTTCTTCCTTCGGAACTCCTACATCGGCTTGGTTTTGGAAGCAGTCACAAGCACCCTTCAGCAGTTGGCGTACACCCTCGTTGGAATGGTCATTGTGATGTACATATTTGCGGTTGTGGCATTCAACCACTTTGCCACCGACTTTGACGACGGTCAGTGCGTCGAGATGTGGTACGTCGAGCTGCGAAGTGCTTTGAATGTTGTGAAGGGCGTTTGTAATGTGTAATTCGCACTGCAGGTCATGCCTTCTGGAGGTGTTGAATTTTGGTATGCGAAACGGAGGTGGCATCGGTGACACACTACACGTGTACAATGCCTACACACAGACTTTCCAATGGGTTGGCCACAGCTTTTTCGACTGGCTGTTTTTCATCATCATCAACGGTGCGTATTGTCTTTTCTCTTTTGGTCCTCGAAATCGTGACGTGTTCTGTTGTCCGGTCTTCTCACATCACATCGCTGTCGTACAGTCATTTTCTTGAACGTGGTTTTCGGTATCATTGTTGATCAATTTGCCGAGTTGCGTGATCAGCGAAAGGAGCAAGCGAATGACAAGGCATCGATCTGCCCGATTTGTGGTTGCGATATCAGCGATGACTCCGACGGGGATCACAGGGCCGCTCACGTACGTACACCGCGTGATTGCATTGATTCAATGTTCATTGTGTCGCTGATGCTCACGTAAATTATTCGGAACACAGGCCCTGAGCAATTACCTCTACTTCTTCATCCATCTTGACGACGAATCCAGCGTGTTCAATCGTGTTGGGGTTGAAGCTTACATCTGCGACGCGCTGTCAGATGAAGACACCGCAATTGATTGGTTTCCGAGAGAACACGAGGACGATAATGACAACCCATCAGGTGATGACCAACAGCAAAACTCTGATGATGACAGTGGCCGACACAGACAGAGTGCCGGCGGTGAGGACGACGAAGGAGATTTTGACATTGAAGATCACCTCGAGCGCAATGAGATGGCTGTTTCAGAGCTTCAAAGCGCTGTGCACAGTCTCAAGCAACAGAACAGCGCCATGGCAACTCAATTGGCCGGTCTTCAACAAATGATGGAGGTGAGTTTCGTCGAGTTCCCAAATGCCGTTTGTCAAAACATTTTCTGATCGTATTGGTACTGAATGTCAGACACTCATTCGGCGCTGAAAACGGGGTCAACTTTGCTGATTGCATCACGAGCCACCGATCGATTTGTACACGATTTTCATATAAAAACTAAAAGTAACTTCGCAAGTGCAACATTACAAACATTACATTGAGACAGCAGGAACAATGCGACATGGCCAATGTCATGGCGTCACCAAGGAAGTGAAGTGCAGGAAGCAGCTACGAGGCGTCGTCCACGTTGCCAATGAGGCTGGATGCTTTGTGCTCTACTATTTCGTAGTGTTTGCCTTTCTTTGCCATTGCTGCCAGTTCGTCTATGTCTCGCCCCATGATGAGCTCCAGTTCCTCGTCACTGATACCCCCAGTTGCCTACGAGGTCAAAACGATTGCAGTGAAGTTCGAGTCCCTGCTAACTACTTCGAGCAATGGCGTGTGGTACGTACTTTGGTGGCTTTGTGAAGATCCACATCGTCTTCTAGAAGAGCTTTCAAATCGTCTTTCGACAGCGCTGTGTCCGCAGACCTGCACCACAACAATGTCAAGCACGTGCATCACATGGTGATGATGATAACGATGACATTAGGCATTTACGTACGTTGGTTTCTTGAACATCCCCTTGCTCACTACAACACGCTCCAACTTGCGCTTGGAATTGGCTCGAGCTAAAATTTTCAGCTCAACTGAGTTTTCCGTGATCAGCCGATACACCATCACCTAATGAACAGCCAACGCACTTCAAGCCTTGACACTGGCGACGGTATCAAGCAGACATACTTATCTCACCTGCTTCTGCTGGCCAAAGCGGTGGCAACGATCTTGCGCCTGCGAGTCCTGGTGAGGATTCCAGTCAGAATCGTAAATGATGACGGTGTCGGCGGCAATCAAGTTAATGCCCAGTCCTCCAGCACGAGTTGATAGCAAAAACACGAATGTGTTGGAATTAGGATCGTTGAAATCATCCATCATCAATTGGCGCTGTCTCCAATCAACGCCACCATCTATACGATGGCATCCCCAACCACGCATGTCCAAGTAGTCCTCCAAAATGTCAAGCATCCTTGTCATCTAGAAGATGGAGTCACAGCGTTACGCATCACTTGACAAACAACAATATGCAAGAAGGGTACCCACCTGCGAAAATATGAGTACTTTTCGTCCCTCGGATTTCATGCGCTTCAATATTTTGTCAGTGATTATCATCTTCCCAGAAGTTGTCACAATACTCTCATCAGTCGCAGCTGGGTTGCCATCATCGTCCGTAGGCTCGATGTCGAACAAAAACGGATGGTTGCAGCATTTGCGAAGCTGCATCAACATGTTCTGCAGTGACGCCCCTCTCCTAGTGGCCTGGACACCAGCGGCGCAATCAAGGCAGGGATGAAGACTGATGGTTGGACTTGGTTGCGTAAACAAACGAGCATCGCACCTTGTGCTGCGCAGCAGCGACTTGTTCTAAGATCTCCGTCAAACGCTTCTCACGAATGGCTTGGTAAAAGTACACCTGGCTCTCCGTTAGTGGTGCGTACACAACAATTTCTCGCTTCGATTTGATGTCAAGGACATCGTCTTTCAATCGGCGAAGCAAAAATGGTCGCAACACCTCATGCAACTTGGACACTATTCGGTCACTTGCTTCTTCCAGAACCAAAGCTGCGGAACCTTGCTTCGACGTCATCTTGTCGCTGAAATCGAACCACTTTTGAAATGAATCGAGGTCCGAAAACACGTCCGGCAACAAAAAATTTAGAAGGCTCCATAACTGCAAGGTGACACGCAAACACACCCGTGTTTCCTTTTAAATACCAGCGCAATAAAGAGAACAACATTCAAAACACAAAACGCTCACCTCCGCCAAGTTATTCTGCAGAGGAGTGCCAGTCAGTAACAGGCGGTTACCGGTGTCGTACGCCTTCAACTCGCGAATGAGACGGCAGTTCATGTTCTTCAACCGGTGGCCCTCATCCACGACGATGTATTTCCAGTGATGCACACCGAGGCCGCCCCCCGTCACGCGGCGATCACGCATGGCAATTTCATACGACGTGATGACGATTGGCAGTTGGCTGACCATGCCCCGGCGCAGATGGCGTCGACGAAGTGCCTTTCGCTCATCAGGAGTCCCATGGTACAAAATTACTTTGAGAGTTGGAGACCACTTTGCGAACTCTTTTTGCCAATTGGATAAAGTCGATAACGGGGCACAAACCATCATTGCTCCCCGCACTCCCATGCTACGAAGATGAGAGAGGAGAGCTATGACTTGAATGGTTTTGCCGAGACCCATTTCGTCAGCTAAAATTCCGTGAAGCCCATTTTCATAAAGGCTCACCATCCACTGCGCACCACGCAACTGATAGTCACGAAGCGTACCTCCCGTCATGTTCGGAGGCTGTCGAAAAGCGAGCTCATTTGGAGCGCTGCTGGCAGCAGCATCGTCTCGAGTTGACTTTTCCCCAGCTGTTTCGTTGTCAGACCGAGGAGATTTACGTTTGGCTGACGACGAACTTACTTTGCGCTTGCGATCAGTGGCACCCAGCTGCTGCATGGTATCGGCGTGAGAGTCAGCAATCTTGTTGGCCAGAAACTTCGAGAAGGCAGACGCTTTTTTTAGAAGGTCGTCGAGTTTTGCGACCTTCTCGCTTGCTTTGATCCTGTTGAACTTTTGAAAGTCCGAATCGTCGTCGGGTTTCCATTCCTCGTCCTGGGCCTTCAACTTCTCCTCCTCCTTCACCATGGCATCGGTCACGACACTCATTGTGTGAGGTTGGTGGTGCTCTCGGCTAAAGTAGCACTAGCAGTGAATCGACTCGTTTTTGCAAAGTTTGTCACTTTGTTTGAAATTGACCCCGACACGAATTCTTACTTTTATCGGGCACTTCAGTTTCTTTCAAGCTGCAGCGGCCCTGACGGTCGTCACCACGGCCACCACTGCGAATATCACCGCCATTGTGGCCACAGCAGCGACCTCGACCAACAGCAATTCGACACCACCATCGGCATTGGTCAACGTCTGCGACGCCTGCTGCTAGCACTCCGAGCATCTTGACCACGCACATCCAACCTCCAACTCAAAACTCAATTCAGTTTCCTTTGCCACCGCCACGCCGCCGCTGCAGCCGTTCGACCTCCATCCAGCAACCTCCCTGCAAGTGGTCTCTTCAGGAGGTGTTGCTTGTGTACTACGGCGTCAAGCAGCAGCACCATCGCGCTGCCGTGTCCGTGTCCGTGCCCGTGCCGTTCCATTGTTCGTGTCCGTCCCTTGACGAGCAGACATGCTCCTTCATTGCCCCCGACCCCCGACCATTTGACTTCCTACTTGTTTGTGCGCACGGACGCACGGACGGACGGACGAATGTGAACGAAGAGAAGAGAAGAGAGGGACCAGACAACAAGGAAGGAGGAGAACCGCGCCAACACGAAGCAAGCCCAAATGTCTGTCAGTGAGTGAGTGAGTGGGTGGGTGAGTGAGGAGGTGAGAGGAAGGTTTTGGCGCGCTCACGTCACTCACCCACCCACCCACTCACTCACTCACTCACTCACTCACTCGCCCACCTTCGGCCACAGTGCACAGCACGGCACGGCACGGCGGCACGGCACAATACAAGTTGAGCGAGGGAGTGCGTGGCTTGTTGTGCTGTGCTGCTGCTGTGTGTGTGTGCGCCAAACCAACTTCGCTCGCTTCGAACCGAAGCGTCGATCAAACAAACGAACGGGCGAGCGGAGCTCTGAATGAAGAAGCTGTGAATGGAAGGAAGCTCCCAACCAAACTCCAAAGCCCAAAAGTTCAAAAGTCCCAAACGAAAATGCTTCAAAAAGCTTCGGACTCTCTTCAACAACAAAACAAATTCCAAATCCTTCCTTTGTCCTTTCTTTGATTGAGCTACAAACTACAAACAATTCATTCAAAAACAAACTTCAAACAAATCACAAATCAGTTCAATCAATTGTTCATTCAAATTCAAATTTCAAATTTTCAAATTTTCAAATTCTGTCGTGACACAGGGTCGGAGACTACAGCCACTGCTACACGCGGTCCGAACAACGTCGTGAAACGCTTTGGAAACGGTGTGTTTCGTACTGTACTATGTTTTTCCTTACTCACTACAAAGACTCCACAATGGATGCAACGACGGCGGACGGCGATGTCGCCGTGTCGAAGCGTCGAAGCGAAGCGTCGGAGTGTCGGAGCATCGGAACGTGTTGTGTGCCGTTCGTTCGTTCGTTTGCCGCATCTGTTCGTTCGCCGACTTTGAACGTTGAAGGCGCAATGTCAGTGGTGTGTTGTGTGGTGAGTGACGTTGTCCTTCCTTCGCCCGCGTCGCTGGTTGTCATGGCAACAACCAAGTTCAGTATCATACACGAGTAGTTGACTCAACTAATTAATTGCTGGGTCGAACATCCGGGCACCCCACACACGACGGTTAACAAAGTGAGGGTGCAATGCAGCACAAGACTTGCTCTCAAGAGTCAGATCCTCCTGCCTTGTGCTTTCATGCGTTCCCCGGCTGTGAGCGAAGTAAGTGCAACAACACTTGTCAAGAACGATGAACACAACACGTTGCACAACATGGCACGCGCAAAGCTTTCCCAACCACTGCGTCGAGTTCTATCCCTTGCATCGGCAGTACACCAATGCGATTGCTTTTTGGCGTTCGGGATTGTTTTCAACCGGCACATGGGCCAAATATATTGCAACGCCGTTCTCATTTAGAATCAGTAGTATGTGAGGCAACAGAATGGCTACTCGAACGTCATCGAGCCTCCGTGGGGCACGAGTATTCGAGTACTCAAAAGAATTGGCCGAGGATGTTCTGCAGGAACACTTCGGGATATGGTCTTTTCGGGCACCACAGGAGCGGGCCATCAAGGCCACTCTCGCCGGGCACGACTCATTGACAGTGATGCCGACGGGTGCAGGGAAGAGTCTGCTGTTTCAGTTTCCAGCTATTTACTTGCGCGAGCAGTGCAAAAAGAAAAACACTTCTTCCAACCTGTCCGCGGTGGTTTTCGTAGTATCTCCCCTTCTCTCTTTGATGAACGACCAGGTGAAGCAACTGTCCTCCAAAGGCATCCAGGCTGTTGCCATTAACGGCAACACCACATATGCGGATGAACACAGGGCTTTGCGAGCCGAGTTCCCCATTGTGTACATTACCCCAGAAAAACTGCAAAGCTGGATTCCGCGCATTCGCGAAATGAATGCACCAGGCAACGTAGTTCTTTGCTTTGCAATTGATGAATGTCACTGCATATCATCATGGGGACACAATTTCAGGCACAGTTACCGAGAACTAAGCCAACTTCGCGTGGCGTTTCCCAACATACCAATTATGGCAATGACCGCGACCGCCACCCGCAGAGTCATGGATGATGTTTGCGCGAATCTCGGGCTCATTAAGCCCGTTGTCATCAAAACCAGTTTTGACCGACCAAATATTTTCTACCGAGTGGAGGTCAAAGGCGCTTCACCGAGGGACGATTTGGCGAAAGTTTTTGGAACAAAAAGCCAGCGACGAACAAGCAGCATTGTTGCCAGTCGCCAGAAGCAACGTGGTCGATTACTCGACGGTTCCAGTCGTCAAGAATTTCCAGCAATTGTATATTGCCTGTCGCGTCGCGAAACGGAGGATCTCGCTGAAGTTCTGACACGTGAACTGAAGATCAAAAGCGCTGCCTACCATGCCGGGCTCGCTGCTGATATCCGAGCAAATGTCTTGGACTCCTTCATGTGCGGGGACATTCAGGTGGTCGTTGCGACCGTGGCGTTTGGGATGGGAATCCATAAATCTGATGTTCGTTGTGTGGTGCATTACGGAATTCCCGGCACGCTGGAGGCGTATTATCAAGAAACCGGCCGTGCTGGTCGTGACGGAAAGCAATCTTCCGCGATACTGTTCTTCCGAAGTGGTGACTTTAGTCGGCGACGACGTCTCAATGCGATGTCTTCTGAGTCCTCTGCGTTTGCTGGCGCAAGAAATGTGCGAACTACAGAGCAAGGGCTGTCCTCCCTCAACAACTTTCTCAATACGCGCTCGTGTCGTCGCAAGGTACTGTTGCAGCATTTCGGGGAAACGTACGAACGCCCAGCGTCATCAAAAGCCCGTTGCTGCGACAATTGTGACAACGTCTCCAGTGCCTCGGGTGCAAGTGCATCAATGGCTTCTGATGAAGTGAATCAGCTAGTCCTTAAGGATTCGCAACTGCTGCTCACTGCCATCGAAGAGACCGATGAAAATTTTGGCGCGGATGTCGTCGTTTCCTATTTGCTTGCCTCCTCGAACAAGCGAGCTCGTGTTTTAGAGCGTTTCTCAAGAGCACGTTTGCGAGAGTCCAAAGTGTATGGGCGTGGCACGTACCGCAACGCGATATACTGGAAACACCTGATAGCCGCAAATGTTGCAGCCGGACTTGTACGCAAAGACACCTTTGTTTCCAATGGAATAACCTGTGCAACATACGCCCTGACATGCAATGGCCGCAAATATCTCCGAAACCCGAAGCAACCTGCGCAGGTGCCGATGACCAAAGAATTGCAACCCCTGGTCCTCGATATTTTGCCTGGATCTGTCAGAAAGAGAGCAGCTTCATCCGCAAGCCGAGACGGGACGTCGCCAGGGTCAGTTACTGATGAAAAGCTTGTGAGACAGCTTGTCGATGCCCGCAAAAAGGTTCGTCGACACACATGCTTTGCTGGTGACTGCGTACGCGTTGAGGTGTTCTCTCATTTCGTGAAATTGTGTCAAAGATTGCGGCGGAGTTCGGCATTGCGCCATATATGGTTGTCGGGTACCAGTCACTCCTGGAATTAGCTAAAAGGAAGCCATCGACGATGGATGAATTGAAGACCATTTCTGATTTGAGCTTGTCAAAGGTGTGTCGCCATCCGAATGGATCTGGTTGAACGCCAGTTGGACAGCTGTTGTTATTGTTACCATTCGACATTTTGTCTTTGCAGGTTGCAAAATTTGGACCGTCCCTGTTGAAAGTGACTCGGAGTGCTAGTGCTTCAACCAATCAAAGCGCGGCGAGTGCTGTGCAGACTGCACGTAAGCCAGCGTTGAAACGGAGTCGTTTACTGACGACTGACACGCCTTCTGCGGCATCGAGTGCAACTGCAAACACCAAGCAAGTTGGCACCCTGCAACGGAGTCTCAGTAACTCCGTGTTGCAATCCTACAAACTGTGGCAGGAGCTCAAAGATGTCAGGAAAGTGGCTTTGGCTCGGAGTCTTCGCCCTAAAATTGTCCGGCAGCATCTGCGCCAGTGTCAGGAGAATGGTTTTGATGTAGCAATGGCTTGACTCGAACCATGGCATGCGGCTATACCACCCTGTATGCCACAACCAACGTGAACACCAACTCAAACAATATAACATAAAATGTGTACAAGCAAACAGATGTTGGCCCACAGCAGGCCTCCGTGGCAACATGATGCAGAGTGCGAATCTCATCCACATTCCGTTTCATTGACTGCAGACTTCTCCCACAGTCAACACCATGCATAGCGGACGACCGACACACACATTCTGTTTGTTTCATTCACTACAGGCTGATGTGAATATAAACCAACGTGCGACCAACAGGCTGAGACGTCGGACGAAGTCTCCGTCAACAAGTCACGACGCCTGCGTCATTAGTCACACCGTGCCGACAATCCGACAACGCAGAAACTAGTTAGTGACCAAGTAGTCGGGCGTGATCGGGGTCGTCTTGCGATCGCTGACCAAACAGCTGCTGCAGAACGTCGAGCGGAAAGAGCAGAAATCATGCCGCTGGACAAAGTCCAGGCGTTCCACGTCGAAAGGTCGAACAACCTCGTGGTCATCAGAGTCGGCGGAGACGTCGACGAATTTGTCCACGGAGATGGCCATTGTGCCCGAGACGACCTCTCTCTAACAACGCAACAGCGTTCGGGTTGTCCTGCCTGCAGTTGTTGGTGGTGCTGTAGACGACGAAGTGGAGGTGTTGTCATCGAGAGTTATGTGCAACGACCGATCGCTAGATGGAGTGTCGTTCACCGCGAGTTTGTGAACTTGATGGGGACTGTGCATGGAAGTGTACGTCGCTGAGTACGTGCAACTAACGCAGTCATGGCCGACGTCGACCCCACACTTGGATACTTGCACAGGCGATGGTTGTGCAAGTTACGTGTCCAATGTCCAAACTTTCGCATCGTCGTCTCCCTTTCCAAGGTGTACAAAGGCGTGTTCAATTCAAAGACTGTACTGTTTTGCCCAGCAAAATTGTGACAAAACGAGTGGTGCTGACGCAGCGAAACTATCATATCATGTTGGAGAAACCTTTCGCAAACTTTATTTCATCAATGTCATTTCGCCGCGCCAATCAGTAGCGGTTACAATACTACAAGCAAATTGAAATGTTGCACCGCTTGCTCGTCTCCGTTTTCTGCTTACATCTACTTGCAGCTAATGTCGCTGTCTGCGGCGGGAGTCAGCGAGGAGGTCGGCGACCTCAACAAAAGGTGAATGCGGAAAAAGCAATTAAAAAACTTCTGCGTCAGCACGCGATCCCTGCGCCGCACTATCTCGATGAAGAAGAACCGCAGCGCCTGCCACCACCGAAAATATGGAGAGTCAATCAGACAGACCGAAAAGAGGGAGAGCCGCCATTTCCCCTGCCACAACCGCGAGATGAAAATGGAACCGTTGGTGTTCCAGATGGAGTGAGACGTTTCATGGTATTGACTACTCAACGTTCAGGATCGGGCTGGCTTCTTCACAAGCTCGAAAGTCGATACCCACATATCCGTGCAGACCCTTCAGAGCCTTTCATCGGCCCTAAGCATGCTTTCGGGGACCCTGACTACAATGTCATTACCGAACAGCAGTTTCGGTACTTGTTAGACCGCACATTGCTGCGGCGGTGTGGCATGAAAGAATGGCAGCCACGAGAATTGGCATGTGGATTCAAGTTTATGTAAGTATTTTCCATGTTTGGAGCAGCTTGAAAAGTTGTCATTTACCTTGACAGTATTTGTGGTTTGAGGTCGGGTGTTGTTTGAAGCTCACGTTGCCTCTCGTGTTCGCAGGTACAATCAAATTCCTTCCCACATTCCCGACGTCGTTGTCATGGAATGGGCAAAGGAAAATGACGTGGCCATCATTCATCTAATTCGACAAAATATTTTGCGAAACATCATTTCGAAAGCATTGTTGACGCGTGACCAAGACGAGCATCAGGGAAATGCTCACGTCCGAAGCAATGATCCGCAGCTCACGGGTGTCGTAAATGACACATCTCGAAATGAAACGTTGATGGTTTACAACAACTCGCGACAAATACGGTTGCCGTATCCACGCAACAGCACTTGGGACGATGCTACAGCCTTGCAGAAGTTCTCTAATCGTGTGCGCTTCGATATCAAGGACATTAACAATTGGAGACGGCTTCTGCTCGAGTGCGTTTTGGTGATTTACTTTCCCTACATTCGCTTTTGATTATTGATGTCAACGTTGTGTCAGGCACCGGCCAGGCGACCACATTGAGGTTTCTTATGAGAGTTTGATGGCCTCGGATCATCAGTGTTCGGTGCGTCGGAATCGCCTTGCGTGCATTGACCTGATTGTTATGTTATTCACAGCAGTTTGTATCTGCAGGCGGTTCTTGCTTTTCTACACCCACTCCTCGCGCACTTCTCATGTCAGGATCTCGACAGCAGGGGAGCAATTCAAAAGCAGCATACGGGTACGTCATCGCCGCCGCGTTGATAGCCACGATGGATGTCCTTACCACAGTTAAACTTTTGTGCAGGTAAAACATGTTCAGAATATGTCGAAAACTGGCAAGATATTCGAAACACCATTCTAGAAGTACGTTGTGGCTTGTTGGTTGCATGACATACTTCTGTGTGCACTACAGTTGAGCCATGCTTCTTATGTGGTGATTGTAGCTGATGCAGGAATCAGATCTGAAGCCTATGTTGCTATACGCCGTTCGAATGTGCAAAAACAAAGAATGAAATTCTCTGTCACCATAAGATATGCTTAGTACCAAACAGAAACGGGCAAATTTGAGAGTCTCGCAGAGCCATCTACAGCCAATCTCAAACAGTGCTCAAGTTTGGTGCCATTGACGATGAGTTGAACTGAGCGATGCACGGCAACGCGCTATTTCTTCAGTGTTCGATCTGGCAACTTCACTACGTTGACAACCAAAACCGACTTCAGCATCTTTTTTTTTTTGATAAAACAAGAATACAGAAGCTGATCATTCAAGCAAGCAAGTCAATAAGCATCGCATGAGTAAGAGAGCTAGCGTTCCCGATGGGGAGCTCAGTCATCAAGAAGAAAAAGGCGTCGCTCTTTCTTCGTCACCATGCATGATCGCTGTGTCTGTTGTTACAGCGTGACAAGCCGTGTGCCGTATGGAGAGTTGAAGTATAACCTGTACAATCTATGCGTGCGAACACTCGCCCCAACTCACGACGACCACGACCACGACCACGACCACGACCATCTCGACAACGACAACACAAAGCGAACAAACAAAAGCGGCGGCGACGATGCCGACGGCGACGGCACGACGTCAGCGAGTCGTTGTGTTAGTCGTTGTGTCATCGCCACAGGCTTCGTTGTTGGTGCGACGCAACTCGGGCGCATGGACAGGGAGCATTGTACGAGCCAACGACGAAGGCACATTTGAACACACACCGGCGCAAAATGCAACAAACCAAAGCACTGGAGCACGACGGAAGAGAATACTGCGAGCATGGCCACCGTGACTGCAGCAGCTTACTACCACATCAATACACAGCTTCATGTAGCATTTTCCTCCAGGCATTGCAAAAAATAATGCGTAGAAATCATATAAAATGAGTTGACGGATGAGCTGTTGCTGTGAAAAGTACGCTCCACGCTGAGAATGACGAATTCTACAGCCCCGAAGGCTGCCCTCGTACCAATTCATGCGGGACTTTCGTTGTTGTAGTTTTCCAAAGGCAAAACATGGACAGCAGTTCAGCACGCCCAAGCGATGTCCTGAAGCGAAGAATTGGTGCGAAAAGAAAAGTTTCGGATACCCTACAAAGGCCCCAATCTTCCATGCAGTCGAGCGGCGTCAACCGCACAAAAGGGCTGACAACGTTGCGCCGTCGCGCGCGAACAAAGCTCCATATCCCTGATGTTCGGTCTCGTGATACAACAATCGCGAAACAACAACATCGCCAGCGACTGAGGAAACGTGTTGACAAGAAGTTGTCTCAACCCGCAAGTGCTGTGACATTGAATATATCTCTGGCAGGTGACGGCGATTTTGAGCTCCAATTGGACGACTTGGATGAACATGACGCCACAGCGTCGCCGTCACGGCAAACTGCAACTACTCGTGTTGGTGGGCCAACAAGTGATCTTGTGGTTCCTTGGAGTGCCTCAGCATCATCACAAAACAATATCTTCTACGAGACATTCAACGCCCACTCTTACTTGCACTCGTTGTTCATCACCAACAAGCAGTACCCTATTCCAATTATTGTGGTGAGGAACGCGGTGTGCTCCATACTGCTTTGTGTAGGTGTGCTGACACGTCATGCGATGTTGCCAACTAGATCGGACAACTTTATTCCGTGGTGGGCGACGAAACTCTTGTGAATCGAGAGCTGCATGAATTGTCGTGCCGTGGAATATTTCGATTATTGCGCACCAGAAGTTCACTGTACGTTGAGCGACCGCGACTGCGACACTCCCCCATTTGTCAGGATCCTCATCGGCAATTACACTGTGACTTGTTTAGGTTCTCGAACGACACGTGTGTAGTTCTTGAAGAAGATTTCAAGCGCATTGCACGTGATGCTATTTTGTCCACCCAGAGCGCTTTAACGTACGTGGCGTTCAGAATTTGTGTCGGCATCGTACGAGTGAGTTCACTACGGGTCTGCACTTCTGTGTCATCATAGCAATGGGGTTGACTCAGCAAGTGCGACTGCGCAGCCCAACCGACTACGACGCTGCTTTCTCCGTTGCCTCCGCGCTCACAGGGGGCAGCATGCTTGTAACTTGAGTGACTTGCGAGCTCGATTTCGTGAAAAGCATCTCCCTGTCGACAAATGCATTGATATGTTGCTCGGTCCCCTCAGTCTGCTCTCTGCTCCTGCAGCTGGCGATGGGGATATGCCAGCATTGGTGGGACCCAACGCAGCAATGGACCACGCACCTTTCACGTTGCCATTCTTGAATCATTTCGTGGAGGAACTTACGGCTTCCCGCGTCGAGCTTGAAAGAATCATCATACGACGTCGTTTTCGCGAAATGCCTTGGGACGACGCCGCCAAAGTCAACTTAAAATCAACTGAAATGCCGACGGAACTGATTATACGTGACCTTGTCGGCACCGGCCGTGTTCAAATCGCCGCCCAAACCACGGCGGGACGAATTCTACGAGTCGCCTCAGCCCTTTGAGCACAATACGATTCAGCTTTGAGATCAACCTCACCCTAGGTATGACCATAGAAGCGACCAATGTGTTTACGCATAAATTATTATTCCGAGTTCATGAGGCATTGGCAGACTCGCTCTCAGGCGATGCTTAGAGAGCACCAAAAGCCTGCACAATATCTTTGTCCTTCAACGCGGCAACTACCGCTGCCTCTCTTCCCAGTTGTTGAACTTGCAGTTTTAGCTATAACAGGATCAAGAGGACGCTCCGTTATGCACGCCCGAAATATCAAATTAACTGACTGCGCAACATACCTTCTTGAGCAAATTCCGGGTTGTCGTAATTTCTTCCTCAGTGGCAACTTTAGGGAGTTGAAGGTATGATATTAAAGCCCGAATGACAAAAGCAATGTTCGTCATGCCTTCACCGCCTAACACCACCATTGGCTTCGTCGCCATGAGTTTCAGCAGGTGCTTTAATACTTCCTTGGACTCATTTCTATCACCTCGCAGTGGCATGTAGTTGAGCCACGCTGCGACTAGCTGCGGTTGATTTTGCGAATCTATTATTTTGCCCAATGCGGAAACTGCATTGTCGGTGGCAATCTGCGTCACACCCAATCAGATAACAAATCAACAAGAGAAGTTCGCACGACCAATAGCAATCGCGAAGACACACCTCATTCATGTCGGATCGACCAGCAGGATCTGAAATTATTCTTTGAAGTACTGAAATCGCAGGCTGCAGGACGGTCCCGAACTTTGTCACCGGAGAATTTTGTGCTGCAGCTCCAATTCCGTACAAAGCGGCCTGCAAGCAAAAAAAAAAAGTTACGGCACGCCGTGTGAGAATTGCCAAACAAAGCGCAGCGGGAAGTACCTGTCTCGTCGTTGGATCGGCATCCATGGCGCCCTGGAGCAGAAGTTTCAAGAACTTCTCAAAATGTGGGAGCCAAAGACCAGCCGAACACTCCATAACGTCATCTATCATGTAATACGCCTGCGCCAACCACAACAGCCCTCATATAAATCCACAATTTCAACACTGTGTTAATGGGCATGCCATTTGCACGTACCAATTTGCGATCATTGGACGTTCTGTGCTCTCCGCTAAACTCATCAATTTTCGGCAAAATATATTTCGGATACATGTGCTGCATCATGAGCTCTGGGTGAACCCCGATGCAAGTGCCCAACGTGTCAACAACCTCGTACTGAAGAGCATGCTCCTCCTTCATATTGGCGTTTGCGACCTCCAGAGCGTCTTCATCGCGCTCCTCAACTCGTCCCTCTGCCACTATTACCGCGCACCGCTGAAAGCTCGCTTGGAGTGATCGCAGTCCAGTTTGAACTAACGACTCCAAAAGTGGGAGATTCAAACTAGTTTTGGGTGGCTTGCCCTCCGCAAGAATTCTACTACCGCCGTTTGCGGCTTCCAAGCAGCGCTGAAGTCCTGCAACGTAACCAAAGTGGATGTTGATGTCAAACATGTCCCCTCCAGGTCTCTCCTTGAGCTCTGAATTCAATCCCTTCAACAACGTCTTCACAATGAAGTCCACTATGCCACGCACATGTGCCATGGCTGCATCAGTGGCGCCCGCTGCTCCACCCGTGCACTGTAGGGCCGACTTAATAAGACACGGCAGTGCCCCAATGGCCGCGTACTTCACGTCATCAAAGTAAGCTTCGACTGTCAGTGGCACCAGTTTCGCAACTGTCTCGTTGATGTAATTCCGGTACCCGGCGCCCATGGTTCGAACGAGCGACTGCAAAGTCCGAGCTGCAGTAGCTTGGTCTTCCAAAGCAAGACAGTTGACCACTGCAGTCCCTCCTGCGACCATTTGATAGTTGGCAAGCTTTTCTTCGTCATTTTCGTCAACGTCATCGATTGATGTTTTAATAGGCTGGGCGACATGCTTCAGCAAGGTCGGCACAACAAGTGGTAAGTACCGTTCAAACTCTGCCGGCCCGAGTGCGACACACACACGATTCCACGCAGCCCAGATATAGCTCTGCAACATGGTGTCCTCCTTGGCATTGAGCCTCACCATCAGATCCATTAACGCGAGGGCATCGGCTCGGAACATGTCTTTTCCAACAGCTTCTCCAATCAGAGTAAAACACTCCAGGGTTCGACCTCTTGTCATTGCATCTACCTTTGGATTAACCAACACTGACTTCAAAACGGGAGCAAAACTGGCATAGTATCGCTGAAAGCTTTTGGAGACACGGTCCGCTACCGACGCGAGCGTTGTGATTGCCTGTGCTTGAACAGGCAACCGTCCGTGCTGCAGTACAGCAGCCAACTGCTTCAACAACTTTTCGGTATGTGACGCCAGCACACGCTCGGAGCAATGGTCAATGAAGTTACTCAGAGAACCCAATAAATGACTTTGCACCCGGGGTGCCTTGAAGTCCCCCATAACGCTGGCGCTCGCAGCGAACACCTCTTCGTGCGTGTCCATTTGCATGCTAGGCGCCAGGTCGACAGAGAACTGTCCCATGCAGTGTACAGCTGCATATCGCACGTGCGGGTTCGGGTCCTTGAAGAATTGTAAGACGTACAGCACGAGTTTACGGTGCTCCTCAGTGTCGTCCGGTAGGATTTCGCCGAGCTGCGATAATGCTAGGAAAGCCGCAGAGCGACAGCGCCAGTTGGGATTTGTCGACCACTTGCGGACTGCAACGAGCGCAGGTCCAATGAAGTGCTTGGCCCGGATCGCACGTGCAAGTCGTGCGATGGCATGGCACCCGACGTCTCCGCCATCATCATTCATGTCGTCGTCTTCCTCATCGTCCCTCAAAGCCCACTCCGGATCATCTTCTTGATCCATCATAAGTTTCAAGATGGCCTGAAGAGAAGTGAGTACGAATTGATTACCCTTCATTCTGCGAGCCATAACAGGGGCTCTCTCGGCTAAGAGAACCATGATCTCCACAGCAATGTGTCGGATTTTGGGCTCGAACTCGTGGACAAACTCCGATGCTGTGATGGTTCCGAGCACGCTCATGAACTGCTCCAAGTGCGGCTTGAAGAACCGGGCATACTCTTCGGCCACTTCGGCCAAAATCATCAGCATCTGCAATGACTGGTCTTCCAGCTTATGTTTAATGACGTGGGATAAGGCCGCAAGAATGCCGGGAATCAGATTCTGGAACAATTCCACGTGTTCGGCTGACTGCAAGCAAACCATCAGGTGGCCGAGAGCTTTGACAGTGGCACCGACCACTCGAGCACCTGGCTCGCCGAACTTTATCGCGTTGGTGAGCGAATTTTCGAACAAGCTGCGGAACTGCGGCAACTGTTGTTGAAGATTCTCGCCGATGTAGTACCCAAGCATTGCAATGACTTCGAAACAACTCTCTGCAAGATTGAAGTTGCCGTTCGGTACGAAGTTTGAGGAAGCGCCTTTGATCAGAAAAGTGAAGAGGTTCGGCCACGTGCCCTCGGGTAAGTCAACCATGGCAATGGTGGCGACTACCGTGCACGTCACTGTCCGGACAGACCGCTCCGAATCGCGTGCGAGTGTGTCTAGCAACAAGGCTTTCACCTTGCCTTTAAACGCAGCGGAGATCGGTTTCTCCCACAGACCTTGATCTTTCTCGAGGACTCCAGCGGCATCTTCCCCAAACATGTAGCGTTTGAACAACGTGATTGCCAGTTTCCGAGCCTGTGCGTCCGGTGACAGAGAAAGCACCTCCACAAGACCTTGTAGACAGGCAACCGGGTTGCTTTTTAACATTTTCTTGAAATCGGCTTCAGCCCGGTTCCGGACCTCATTTTCAGTCGCCATTAGCAACTGCACAGTCTTGCCCAGAGCTAGGCCTGCCTGGGAAGGCGACCCTGGCGAACCGGGCCCACGCTGTGGAGAAGTCATGTTGTTTTGCCGCGCAGCGCAATTACAGTTGAGCGATTCCTTGGGGACAAACGCGGCTACGAAGACGGCAGGAAGGTTTGGCTGGTGAGCTTTGCTGCAGCGTCGATGCACCAGTCAATCCAAGCTGTGGGTGACGCGCACGTGCCAAGTGCGGTTACCAAACAGATGGAGAATATAGAAAGAATTCCGCGAGCTTTCTGTGAATGCAACGAGATTACGGAGTGCCAACCCGGCGACGCAGTCGCCAGCCGTTGCTGATCCGTTTTTCGTTTTCCGTCGCGTACTGCACTGTATCCCCAGGTCCCACACAACGTTACGCTGGTTCTCACTCACCACATCGCATAGTGTCAGGGCCCGCCAATGCAATGCAACCGGCGCTTGGCCACACGCACACGCACGCAAAACGAACTGCCGGCGTAGCTGGACACGTACCGCGCAACCAACTATTCGACTCGTCCTTGCTGGTGCGTCCGTCAACAGGAACGAGAAGACAAACACACATTCGCGTACATACTTCCCCGACACCAGACAGACAGACGGACAGGCATGTATACATACACACGCAGACAGGGATACAGAACTTGTTGTGGTTACGTTATTTAGTTGTCGTCCAGACCTAACCAAAGCAAACCAAACCAAACCAAACCAAACCAAACCAAACCAAACCAAACCAAACCAAACCAAACCAAACCAAACCAAACC
>ENA-OWNT01001543-OWNT01001543.1-seawater-metagenome-genome-assembly--contig:-NODE-1543-length-28460-cov-7.335201_pt1 | contig 28460 bp, 18 predicted proteins | sample MGYA00238136_ERZ651165 | MGnify/ENA primary metagenome ERZ651165 (study PRJEB26861, sample SAMN08777766) | seawater metagenome | isolation source: coastal seawater | place: USA: Florida | collected...
CACGGGCTGGTCGCTCAGCGGAGGCGACGGTGGGTCCGGCTCGGGGTCGTCCTCCGGCTCGTCGAGACCCAGCTTGCATCGGAGGCGACGGTTCTCCCTCTCCAGGCGGGCATTCTGCTCCTCGCGCCGCCGGAGCATCTTGGAGATGGTGTCCAGCTGGGAGAGCGGGGAGGCGAGCTGGCGGCTCTGCTCCTTTGGTTGTGCCGCTTGCTCCGCTCGCTGATGTCACTCCTACCATGCCCAAGCCCCGCCAACGGAAGCTGATGAACGCCTTCGGTCGACGCATTCAACGGCACGCTGTCTTGTCCCTTCTCCTCGATGTTCTGGCGAAATGAGGGGAGGTCTCAGCTGCCGGACCCATCTCCGCCTATCTCCGATGGCTGGCTGTGCCGACTCCAAATCGGGCAGCGACGTCGGCCCGGGAGCCTTCGCCCACGAGGTATGCGCGGAAAGCTGGAATGCGTAGGTCAACGGAAAGGGCTGCTGGCATCGGATTCCTCCGCCAGCAGCAGATTCAACGCGGGCCTGTCGATCCGATCTGTCGCCCACCGCTGTGAATCGATGGAGGGGTACGGTGAGGTGGTCGACGTCATCGAAGACTTCGCCGCAGAGGTGACATTGTCGACCGACGGCAGTCGGCGCACCCATGTGGGCACACCGACCGCCCGAATGGTTGACTACCGGCCCTTCTTCACATCCTTGCCAATGGTCTCAGCGGCCTTCGCCGACGTCTGGTTGGCGATGCCGCCGATGTCGTTGACGCCGATGTTGATCATGCTGTAGACGGTGATTCCGACGGCAGCGCCGCCCAGAACCTTGAGTAGGGTGCTCACCCATTCGCCCATATCGATCTCCTGAGTAGAGGGGAGGGGTGCCGCCACGACGGCTGGCGTCCGCGCTTGGCCTGGGCTGAGGACTCTGTGACTGCGCATCTGCGACGTGCGCCAGAATGCCCGTCGCGTTGTGTCCGTTGAGCCCGTGCTTTTCCCGCTCGTGGCACCGTTTGACCATGCGGTCCCCTGCCGAAGCCCGCTGCCCGGCGCGCCCTGTCGTGGCCAGGCGACCAGTCCCATTTCCGGAGCTCGCCGAGGCTCAGGGCGAGCACGCACGCCGACGAATGGTCCTCGCGCTGCAATCGCGGTTCACAGCGGCCGCTCGCCAGACCATGGCGGTGCGACGGCGGAGGTGCCGTCTCAACGTGGAGTTCCCATGCCCATCCGCTTGCTCGCCGTCCTGCCTGCCCTGGTCATCCTCGGGTGTTCCAATGCCCAGACGAAAGGTCCCCATACCGCCCCAGGGGTCATCGACCAGGACCCCGCCACGTACGAGCTGCCGCCGGACGTTGATGGAGACGAATCCCACGCACCGACCGACCCCGGAATGGACGGAGACACCGGTGCATCCATCGACACCTCGGATCCCTTCGACTCGGAGGACACAGGCGCCGATGAGGAACCCCTGCCCCCTCCGGGCGACTGTTCAGACATCGCCTCCCGAGAGCCGACGTCACCGGACGGGCTGTACGACATCCAGCCGTCCGAGGGGGCGGAGCTGATTTCCGTCTTCTGCATGTTCGACCACCCCGACCTCGGAGCTCTCACCTACCCGGCATTCGCCATGGACCGCGACTTGCGCGCCATCTCCTGGTGGAACATGGAGGCGCACTCCGGGGCGGGGCGACTGCTCGACCTGTCCGGCAGCAACGATCTGCAGCCCACGTCCGGGCCAACAGCGGTCCCCGGCATTCGCGGCGGCGCCCAACACTTCGGAGATACGACCTCCGGCGCGTTCTTCCAGTCACAGTCCGACTTCGATGCAGATCTTGCGGGCGCGGCCCCGAAGTCGCTCTTCGCGTGGGTGAAGTTGGGAAGCACCTCCGGCGACGGCGATGAATCCACTCCGCTGGTTTCCTTCGGCTCCGGAGAGGACACCACCAGCGGCGCGCACTGCGGACCCGCCCAATCATTCGGCCTGAGTGCCTACCAGGGGCATCCCATGTTCGTGAGCTGCGGCGCGGACGCCTTCGCTCGCATGTCTTTGAACCCGAACTCCTGGACCAGCCTCGCCATCACCTACGACGGCAGCTCTGTGCGGATGTATGTCGATGCGCAGCCGGTCTCGCTGTACCCGTGGACTGCGGAAGGGCTGGAAGGGACGACCTATGCCGACCGCTACGACCTCGAGCTCGACGTGTACGCGTCGACAGACCTCGGGGGCTACGTCGTGGGCGCGGACTCCTGGTGGTGGACCCGCGCCCACAAGATGGGCGATGGGGCCATTGACGAGGTTCGTGTCTACAAGCACACTCTCACACAGGCGCAGGTCGCAGCCCTCCACGAGCTGGACCTGGCCCTTCACTAGAGGGCGGTGAGGCCCCACCCAAGCGCAACCGGTCTCGTGAGCCTGAGAGGGACTTGGGCCCCAGGGCACTCGACCGTCGGAAGGTGGCCAGAAATGCGGCGCGAGCGGGTCCGGCTCGGGAGTGCCGCGCAGAAGCCTGTGTTGCCGCGGGATCCACTGACTGACAGGGCGCAGGTCCCGGTGGTCACGCACTGCGGCGATGCCCAACACGACGAAAACATCGATGTCATCGGGAAAACACGGTCGAGCCGACGCAAACGCGCCACCTTCCATCCGACACAAACCCGCCAGCGAGGCCTCCACGGGTCCTCCCGAGCGAATCCGGGTCTCTGCTCGCTCAGCGTCGCGAGAGGCTCCGGATTGACGTCCACTGCCTTGGTGCAGTCCGGCTCCCCGGCCCGCTCACGCCGGAGCCGGCTGCTTTCCTCCCTCACGGCCAGAGTGTCGATTGGCGGGACCGGTCGGCACTGGTGCCCAACTACGCCGATCGTTTCGGGACCAGCCGTTCAGGGAGACGAAGGGTGGTGAGGGTGACTCTGCTACTCCGAAGTGGCCCCAGAACGAGGGGATTTGATCGACAGAAGTGGCCCCACCCTGGCCACCCAGCCACCTGTGGTTTGCGAAAGCTGCAGGAGGCAAGGAGTGACCAGAGTGAAGCTGTTCGAAATCATCCGCCGAGACCACCATGTGCGTGGAGAGTCCATCCGGGCCCTGGCACGAAAGCATGGTGTTCATCGACGTACTGTCCGCCAGGCGCTGACCAACGCCGTGCCGCCCCAGCGCAAACCACCCGCGCGTTCGGCGCCCCAGATGACGCCGGAGGTGTGCGGCCTCATCGATTGCTGGCTGGAAGCAGACCGCCAGGCCCCTCGAAAGCAGCGGCACACCGGACGACGCATTCACCAGCGCCTGGTCCGTGAGCACGGCTTCACAGGCGCTGCCTCCACCGTCCGAAAATACGTGGGCCGCCGCCGACGCGAGCTGGCCGTGGGGCAGGAGGTCTTCGTCCCGCAGGGCTACGAGCCTGGCCACACGGCCGAGGTGGACTGGTACGAGGCCACCATCCAGTTTCCCGAAGGCCCCCGGACGGTCTACTTCTTCGCGATGCGGTCGAGCTACTCGGGCCGAACGTTCCATGTGGCCTTCCCGCGCATGACCCAGCAGGCGTTCCTGGAGGCGCATGTCCTGGCCTTCGAGTGGTTTGGCGGCGTGTTCGAGGTGGTGCGCTACGACAACCTCACCTCGGCCGTGAAGAAGGTCCTGCGTGGGCGCCGCCGGGTCGAGACCGACCGCTTCGTAGCGCTGCGGTCGCACTACCTGTTCACGTCCGAGTTCTGTCGCCCTGGCGTTGGGGGAGCCCACGAGAAGGGCGGCGTCGAGGGCGAGGTGGGTCGCTTCCGTAGAAGCCACCTGGTGCCGGTCCCCGAGGTCGCCGACTTTGACGACCTCAACGCACGCCTGTTGGCCGACTGCGAGGCGGACGATGCACGACGCCGGGAGGGACACGCACTGACGGTCGGCGAGGAGTGGGCGCAGGAGGCCGCGCAGCTACGGGACTGCCCCGCCAAGGACTTCGACACCACCGAGGTCTCGCGGGTGCGCGTGGACCGCAGTGCGCGGGTGAAGGTGCGCACCAACCGGTACTCTGTGCCGGTGCGTCTGGCCGGGCGCAAGGTCGAGGTGCGGCTGCATGCTCGGAGGGTCGAGGTGGTCGCCGAGGGTCGGGTTGTGGCCTCCCACCCACGGCTGCAGGGCCGCCATGAGGAGCGGCTGGAACTCGACCACTACATCGAGCTGCTGCGTGTGAAGCCGGGTGCCCTGCCGGCGTCCAGGGCGCTGCTGACGGCGCGTCGAGAGGGACGGTGGCCATCGGAGTACGACACACTCTGGGACCGACTGAAGGAGCGCTACGACGCGTCGGAGGCCGCCCGTCAGCTGCTGGACGTGTTGCTGCTGCACCGCAAGCACACGGGCGAGGAGGTCCTCCAGGCCGTCCAAGCGGCGCTTCGGCATGGCTGCGTGCAGGCCGGTGCCATCGCCGTCCTGCTGCGGCAACAGACCGAGGTCCCGGTCGCCCATCCTCTTTCGGGTCTCGGGGCCCTCGACGCCTACGGTGCCGTCGCACGCGGTGACCTCGGCGTCTACGACCGCCTGTTGGGCGGGGCGGTGCTGGCATGACCACACACACCGCTGCGTCCACCACCACCCTGACCGACCTGTGCCGCGGCCTGAAGCTGCCCACCGTGGCCCGTGAGGCCGCCGCCCTTGCCGAGCAGGCCGCACGCCAGGGGCTGGGCCACGAGGAGTACCTGCTGCAGCTGCTGGCCGCCGAGCACGAGGAGCGACGCCTGCGTCGAGCCGCCCGGCGGACCAAAGAAGCCGGCTTCCCGAGGGTGAAGACCTTCGAGGGCTTCGACTTCAGACGCAACCCGAGCCTACCCGAGGCGCGGCTGCGCAAGCTGTCCGAGGGCGCGTACATCGACCGCGCCGAGTGCGTGCTGCTTGTCGGTGAGCCGGGCACGGGCAAGACCCACCTGGCCACCGCCTTGGGCGTCGCAGCAGCCGAGCAGGGCCGTCGTGTCCGCTTCGTGACTGCGGCCCGCCTGGTCAACGAGCTGCTGGAGGCCCGCGATGCCGCCGAGCTGAGCCGTGTGGTGGGCCGCTACGCACGAATAGACCTCCTCATCCTCGACGAGCTCGGCTACCTGCCGCTGGGCAAGGTAGACGCCGAGTTGCTGTTCCAGGTGTTGAGTGAGCGTGCCGAGTGTCGTGCCCTGGTCCTGACCACCAACCTGCCGTTCAGGGAGTGGACCAGCATTTTCCCAGACCCCCGCCTGTGTCGCGCGGTCATCGACCGTCTGACCCACCGGTCGCACATCTTCGACACCGGCCAGACCTCCATCCGTCTCCAGGATGCCCTCAACCGAGGGGGCGCTGGCCTTCCAACCCAACCAACGGACGACTGACCCGTCTCCCCGGCCTGCCGCCCCCACGGTGGGCCTCCCCAAGACCGGCTGGGGTGGGGCCACTTCTCGAGATCAAGTGGGGCCACTGCGAGTTGACAGTCTCAGAGGGCTGTCGTCCTCGCACAGGGTCGGGGTACAACGTCCCGGTGGGCGCGTTCCCGCAGTATCAGGGGTTCCTCGGCCATCCGTGGTCGCTATCCGGCCCCTCGAGTGCGGAATCCATGGTCGCGTGCATCCACACAAAGGGCCTTCTGCCCGCCCGCGGTCCCACTTCGGCCGCACTTCGGCCCGCTGATTCCGCGGTTGCGGCCGCCGTTCTTGCTCATCGGCGTGCGTCCAGGTTCCACCGAGGCGCGTTTGGTCTGAGCCTCGCGGGTCGACGTGCAGTTGCGCCCGCTACCTGTGGCGCGTTCTGTGCCATGTGCGGTCGTGGCTTGGCAGTGCCACTGGGTCCGGGCGCCGCGATGTCTCCATCGGTCCCGTCGCGAGGGTCTCCGGTTTCCTATCGGCTGTCGACACGTCGATCTGCCCCTTCTAACGCGGGGGGCTCATCCGCAGATGCGGACTCCGCGACGCCGTAAGGCGGCCGCTGGCAGCACTCAGGACCCTGCCCCGCCCTTGAACAAGCTCCGCAACAGTTCCGGGACTGCCACGCCCACCGCAAAGGCCTGGTGCTCCCTCGCGAGCACCTCGGCGTCTGTGCGGCCTTGAACGCGTACTGTGGTGTGGACGACCGAACCGGCGGCCTGGTGCTCCACGGCCGGTAGCGGTTTCACCTGGGTGACCGTCTCGACCTCCCTACGCGCGTTTGCCAGTTGTGCCTGCCACCAGACGGTGGGGTCTTGTTGTGGGTCGGGCCCTCGCTCCGCTTGAGCCGGTCCCGAGTCTGGCTGCCCGGCTCGGAGCACCGGCGTCGAAGGCCAGCTCCCCGGAGCGGCTCGGCGTCGACTGCGCAGCTCAGGCTGGTCTGCGTCGCATGCACGAGGTGCTCGAAGGGGCAGTCGGTGGTCTGCGCCCGTCATCGTCCGCCAGAGGCGACGCTGGAGGGTGAGTCGCTTGGACGACCTTGGCGCCGCTCTCGGGCGCACCCGTCTCGATCCCCGTACCTGGGCCCGGGTGCCGCCCATCCTGCGCAGTCGGGCTTGCGCCACGCGGCGCACCATCTGCATGGTCACGAACTCAATGCCAAGTGCGTCGGCGGCCCGGCGAATGGCCTTTGAGATGGATGTGGTTGGCCTCGATGGCTTTCCGCGCATTGGAAAGAGCATGGCGGAGGCTCCGGCTTTGGCCTGACGACGGTGCATCCACGGCAGGACAGCCTGGATAGCGTCCGAAGGCAGGGCGTAGGGCTGCCGGGAAGACCTTTCGTCGGGTCCGGGGACGACCATCCACACTACGCCCCGATGCACGTCGATGTCGCACGCCCTCACTGCCAGCACACGGCCCGGAGTGGCGCCCACATGCGCCTGGAGTGCGATGGCGCATCGGACACGGAGGTCGGCGGAGTCGGACATCAGGGCTTCGATGACTCCCCACGAGGCACCCCATGCAATGGAGCGCTCGGCGAGTCGGGGTTGGACGCCGCCATATGAGTGTCTTGGGCGGACCCGTGCCTGCACCTTGTCGTGTCGGGCGGCGCGGAGGGCCAGCTTCCGCAGCAGGGTGAAACACCGGCCCACTTGTTGCCCCGACAGCGTGGTGTTCCGTGCCCGGCGCACGCGCTCGCGACGGAGCCAGTCCTCCGTGACGCGGCTCAGGCGCATCTCGCCATACCACTCTCCCGTCAAGCGAGCGGTGCTGCGTGTGGCCTTGAGGCGGTTTGCGGCCGCGGGACTGCTGGACTCGGGAAGCAACACACCTTGTCCTCCCAAGCGAAGCGCCTCGCCGATGGTCGCCCGCAGTCCGACTCTTCGCGTGGGCTTGCGCATCACTGTGTGCCAGTCGCGGGGGCGACTCCGCCGCAAGTCAGCCAGTCCAGCGAGCGTGGTCGCGTCCTGTACACATGGCCACCGGGCCACTTTTGCGCTCACCACGCCACGCATGTTGGGCCGGCGGAGCGCTCACGAATCCCTCTCCGGCTGGACCCAGCGGGCGAGGGGTTGTGGAGATGGATGGCTGGGATTCGCGCGAGTCGGGACCTGGAGGACAACAAGTAGAACGCTCCTTCGGGCCAGAACGACGCGGCCTCTCCTTCCAACCTCTCTCGGTCGCTCCCCTCCAGGTCACTGCCTCCTACCGTCATAGGGTGCTGCTGCTCGTTCATCGGCAGCCGTGGCGCGTTCCAGCGGTTCGCGAAGATGGGTTGGGTATGGTGAGAAGGGACCTCTCGGTCCAGGGGCCCTTCGAGCCAGACGCGAGGCTCAGAGCCCGACGAAGACCGGCCAGCTCTCCGCGAACAACGGGAGCAGCACCAGCCCCGCCGCCCCGACCATCGCGATGAACACCACCGTGAACAAGCAGCCCTTCGCGAAGCCCGGCCCTTTTCGCGGAACCACTCTGCCGGGTCGACGCCCTCCGACCCCTCCCTCGGTGGGTGAGGTCGCAGGTGGACGCCGAGCGAGTGGGCTCGGGGCGTGGGGCACCAGGTCGGTGGGCTGAAGGTCCGGATCGGGCGCAAAGGGCGACGGCAAGGGTCGAATAGCCGGTGGTGGGGCGAGGTGTGCGGCGGGGAAATCCACGTCTGGTAGAGGCGGGAGAATCAGGTCATCTGTCTCCAGTTTGGGGCTGCTCGGCATTGACCCCGCCCTTGTGCGCCAGATTCGCGCGATGTGCTTTCGGACGGCTACCGCACTCTGAAGGCGCGCCTCAGGCTCCGGCTGCAACAGCGCGCGAAGCAGGTCCCTGGTGGCGCCCGACACCGAGACGTGGCGCTCCCAGTCCACCTGCCGGGTGCGGCTGTGAAAACGGGCAGGCTCCACCCGTCCGAGCAGGGCCACCGCGGTCATGCCCAACCCGTAGAGGTCGGTGGTCGGCCAGGCGTCGCCCTGGAATTGCTCTGGGGCCATGAAGCCGAACGTGCCGGCGACGGTGCTGCCCCCCATGCCAGTCGAGCGAAGCGCGTCGCGCACCGAGCCGAAGTCCACCAGAACAAGGCGTCCATCGGCGGTGCGAATGAGGTTGCCGGGCTTGATGTCGCGATGCAACACAGGCGGATGACGTGTGTGCAAGTAGTGGAGGATGTCGAGGACCTCGTCCATGAGCCCGAGCACTTCGTCTTCCGACCATCGCTTGGACGCCAGACCATCGTGCAGGTTCTCACCGTCGATGAATTCCTGCACCAGGTAGAGCGTGGCGGCACGGCCAACCCCGACGACCACCTCGTCTCGCCAGGCTGGGATTCCGGGGTGCGAGAGCTGCCGGAGAACCGCTCCTTCCCGCTGGGCGAGCTCGCGGGCCTTGGTGGTGTCGAGACCGCCCAGGAGGACTTCCTTCACCGCCACGATGTCGCCCGTGGTGCAGTCGATGCCCCGGTAGACGACGCCGAAGGAGCCGGAGCCAAGGCGGCGTTCGAGCTGGTATCGCCCGTCGACTCGAGGTTCCTGGCCGCAGACAGAGCAGGGGGCAACGGTCGTGGGCTGCTGGCACTCGACACACTGCAAGGTCGGCTCCGGCTGTGTTCGCTCGAGGAGCAGGAACGTAGCGCTTGCCATTGGGAGCGAAGGGGGAGAACGGCGCCGAGAGTGTCACAGGTGCTCCGCCCGCCCGGGCGGGGGAAGCCGACCCGTGGGCAGGAGACACGCCTCTTGTCTCATGCCTTCACTTCAGCAGGGCACGTAGAATCAGGGACCTACCGACACGCCTGCGTCACACTGCCCCCACCGTAGACCGGCCAGCCAGACGTCTGCGTCGTGCCCGAATCCAGGTACTGGTAGCAGTTGAGCGTCGTTCCCGTGAACCCGTCCCAGTAGGTCCTGGGGCAATGCGCATCGTCGCTGATGTAGGCCCCCGAGACACCACAGCTTGCTGCACTCGACACCCAGCCTTCTGTGTGCACCTCGAAGATCAAGTTCGTGATGTCGCAGGTGCAGGCACCAATGGTCGAGTCGGTCTCCTCCTCTTCCGCTCCGTCGCAGTCGTAGTCGAAGCTCCCGTCGCCGCGGTCGGAGGTGAAGAAGGCGGTCTGCCCCGGCCACGCATCTGCCGAGTGGTCGTAGCAGTCCGTTCCCGAGTGGTCCTCGCTGTCGAAGCCGTCGCCATCGGCATCGTAGTCGTTGGCTCCGTCACAGTTCTGGTCGATGCCGTCGTACCAGGTCTCGGCCACCGTCTGTCCGATGGAAGCGTCGGTGTCGTCGCAGTCGGTTCCGCCATGACCGTCTGACTGTTCGCCGTCGCCGTCCGCGTCGTAGTCGTCGCCACCGTCGCAACCCTGGTCGATGCCGTCGTACCAGAGCTCCTCGGCACCTGGATACGCCTGGCTGTCCGAGTCGTCGCAGTCGTTCCCGCCGCTCTCCAGCGATGGCTCTCCGTCACCGTCCATGTCGGTTCCGTCCACCCCATCGCAGTTCTGGTCGATGCCATCGCCGACGATGTCCGACGCATCCGGATTGATGACAGAGGAGCTGTCGTCGCAGTCGGTGCCGCCCGCCTCCCAAGAAGCGTAGCCGTCGCCATCCCGGTCGACGCCGTCTGCGTCGTCGCAGTCCTGGTCGATGCCGTCGCCATGTGGGTCGGGTGCGCCCGGCCAAGTGCTCGCGCTTCCATCGTCGCAGTCCTCCCCACCGCTCGCCTCGGAGGGGTAGCCGTCCCCATCGGCGTCCACTCCGTCGTTTTCATCGCAGTTGTGGTCGATGCCATCTCCGACGAGGTCGGTGGAGCCGGGGTGGATATCCGGGTCCGCATCGTCGCAGTCCGGTCCGTCCACCTCGGTGGAGTCGAAGCCATCTCCGTCGACGTCGGTCAGGTCGCCGTCTGCGCAGTCGTTGTCGATGCCGTCGTAGGGGACCTCTTCCACGTCGGGATGCACGGACTCGTCCTCGTCGTCGCAGTCGGGCCCTCCCACCAGGTCGGCAGCGAAGCCGTCGCCATCGACGTCGTCCAGGTCCTGGCCATCGCAGTCGTTGTCGATGCCATCGTAGGGAACCTCTTCTGCGCGAGGACCGATGGACGGGTCGCCGTCCGCGCAGTCGCCCTGGTCGACGGTGAAGCCGTCACCATCCAAGTCTTCAACCACACCAGACGACTTGTCCGCCTCTTGGGAGCATCCGAGCGTGAGGGCCACAGAGAGGACAAGCAGGCGCGGAAGGGAGAGGTACATTCGGCAATCCGGGCTTGGTCAGGGAGGGGCAGGGACCCGACGGGGAGTCGACACCCCACCCGCGCCTGCGTGTCTGCGCTGCGTCGGGAGAGGCTTCGGCCGCCGGTGGAGTGGGGATACCTGTGGTGGGCCGAAAGGTCAAGCACCTATCGGTCATGGTTCGGGGGTCGCCTGGAGGTGAACTTGTGGCATGTCTCTCCCCTCCGACGACGGCGCTCCGCTACGTCAGGCCATTGGCCGCCGGATTCGCGAAGTCCGTGAGCTGGCGGAGCTGAGCCAGGAGCAGCTCGCGGAAGGGGCAGGCACGGCGGCGAGCTCGCTGTCCCGCATCGAACGAGGGGTGCGTGGCCCGTCGGCCATCATGGTCATCCGTCTTGCCCGTGTGCTCGGTGTTCAGCCTGGCGCCCTGCTCGAGCTTGACGGAGAGCCCGTTCGGCCGCCGCCCCAGCCCGCCAGCCAGGAAGATGAGTTGCTCGTGGCCTGGCGCAGCCTCGACGTGGCCCAACAAGAGATGCTCGTGCGGATGATGAAGGCGGCGGCCCGCAGGTAGGTGCGATTGTCCCCTGGTTCGGAGTGGTCACTCCCCCCGAACTCATGTGGCCACTTAGGACGGAGCATGTGTCCACATCGTGAGCCGCGGTGTCCAGTATCAATCAGAATGACGTATTTATCGATATAATTGTCACTACCACCAGCAGTACCTTTACAAGAACCCGCAGGGCTACTGCAACCATGGCTTCAACGGGGTGAGCTGTCCGATTGGAGCGGGTGTATCGGTGGACTGACCCCCGGCCTGCCGGTCCGAGGGGGGCATCGGCGGCGTCCTATGAATCCCTTGGATACTAGAAACTATACGGACCATCCCTTGAATGAAATGCGAGCGAAATATGTGTTCATACGCATGGGGTTGGTCCCGATAGAGCCTCTGCTTGCAGTATGAAGGGGCCGAGGAGCTATGGGATCTTTTCGGCGGAAATGTCAGTGGTCGGCATAAACATGCGGTCCCCCCCTTGAATCTGGCTTGGAGGCTTCCGCTCCCCGGGTGTGCGCTGCGGCACGCCACTCGGAATCCATCATGCGGAATCGCGCCTCCAGGCTCCTCCAGACGCTGGGTGTGGCTTCACTGCTGTACTTCGTCTCGGAGCAGAACCGAGCCCAGGACGCCCAGCCCAGCCCGACCCGAGGGCCCGCTTCGGCATCTCTCCCCACCTACACGGTGTTCTCCACTCCCTCGGTGGCAGGTGCATCCGGGTCCTCCGATTCACCGACCGATGTCGCCAGCGGCATCTACCGAGCCGACCAGCGCATGGTCACCCTCCACAGCGGGGCGGACGCCGGGGATGTCGCCCGGGGGCTCGGCCTGCACCGGGTCGCAACCGCCAGTGACACGGGCCTGCACCTCTTTGCCGGACCTGCCGACGCTCTGGCCTTGCTGTCCGCACATCCCGGGGTGGAGTCGAGCACGCGGGTCGGCGTGATCCTGGGTGCAGGGAAAGACGGCAAGAAGGATGAGGATGAGGTCGACGAGGATGACGTCGTCACCGAAGCGACCAGCAGCACCGGGACCGAGGCAGCGTCTGGAACAACGGGTGCGTCGGTCGCGGACCTTCAGTGGCACCTGGCAGGCGCCAACTCGGGCCCGGTTCCCGAGGGCCTCAGGGAGGTCGTGGTCGCAGTCGTGGACTCCGGCGTGGCCTACCGGGACTGGTGCGGGGACGCCGCCTGTGAAGCGACTGATGTGCCCACCCACCGGCAGGCCGAGTCCCTTGCCGAGACCCTGGTGGTGTCCCCGGCAGACTTCGTCGACGGCGACCTGTTGCCCCTCGACGAGCACCAGCACGGCACCCACATCGCAACCACGCTGTTGGGGAATGGCGCCATCCAGGGGGTGGCTCCGGGCGCGTCCCTGATGCCCATCCGGGTGCTCGACGCCCACAACGCCGGCACCGAGTTCGCGCTCATCCAAGGCATCCACCATGCGGTGGACCACGGGGCCGACATCATCAACATGAGCCTGTCGTTCCGGGCGGGCTTCGCGCCTTCACCCTACCTGCTGGCCGCGATCCGCCGGGCCCATGACGAGGGCGTGCTCCTGCTGGCGGCCTCCGGCAACGAAGGCATCGACCAGGCCTCCTGGCCGGCTTCCAGTCCGCGGGTGCTGTCGGTGGGGGCCTCGGCGCCCGAATCCGACTTCGACCAGCTGTCCAACCCCTGGGCCTACTTCGGCATCGCCCACCTGGCGCCCTACTCCAACGCATCGTCGACCGTCGACCTCGTCGCGCCCGGGGGCGACCTCTCCGTGGACCTCACCGGAGATGGTCACCCCGACGGCATTCTCGCGGAGACCATCTTCGCGGGAGACCCTTCCCGCACCGGGTACTACTTCTTCGAGGGCACGAGCCAGGCCACCGCGATTGCAGCGGGTGCGGCTGCCCGTGCCATGGCCCACGGTGCCACGGCCGACCAGGCCGCCTTCGCCTTGCAGCAGCCTGCGCGCATGCTTCGAGGGGAGAGCAGCTTGGACGGCGTGGGCCGCGGCTACCTCGACATCGCCCGCTCCGAGGCGGCGGTGACCGGAGACTCGGCGGCCATCCACCTCAACCGCGACGTGGAGGTGGCGGTCGTGCCCTACCTCGAGCGCGGCGACGACGGGCGGGTGCGACCTGCGGCTCGGCTCACCGCCATCGGGGCCGCCAACCGCTTTGGCAAGGCCGTGTGGCTGCTGGCCGACATCGCCCATCGCGGCGACTCGCGGTCGGTGGGCTGCTGGACGGACCAGGACAGCGGCCAGTGCACCGTTGTGGGGGAGTGGACCGAGCTGGGCGGCACCTTCGGCGAGGCCTGGACGGTGACCATCGCCGGGGTGCACTACCCCGAAGGCGTCATCGGGCGGCCCACCGGCGTGTTGTTCGCGACCGATGCCCTCGAGGCGATGCTGCAGGCCGGCGATGCGCAGGATGTGCTGCCCGATGCGTTCGGCCTGGGCGTGTTCTGGGACGAAGGCGCCGACGATGAGCTGGGTGAGCTTGCGGCATCCTTCACCTTCGTCGGGGGCGGCTCGGGCCTGGCCACCTGCCCGCTGGCAGTCATCGCGACGCCCGCTGCGGTTTTGCCCGGGGTGCTCGTGGACGACCCCACCGGCTCGGAAGGCACGGGCCTGGCGACGAGTCCGCTGGGTCTCCACACCTTCGATCTCGACCAGGCCTTGTCCACCCTGGGCACCGGTCTCGCCACCAGTCCGCTCGGCTTCGTCACGCTCGACCTCGCGAGCCTGGATGGCACCGGTCTCGCCACGAGTCCGCTCGGCTTCACGTCGGTGACCTTCCGTCCGAGCGACCTGAACCTCGATGGAACGGGGCTGGCCACCAGTCCTCTGGGATGGGCCCCCCTGGGCACCCTGTCTTTCGAGGGCATCGCCTCGGATGGCTCCACCACCCACATCGTGGCCGTGGATGGCACGGGCCTCGCCACGAGCCCGCTGGGCTTCCACGGCGCAGACCTGCTCCAGCCCGGTGGCGGCGGGGCGGACCTGCTCGGTGCCTCGCTGGAGGGCGGGGTGATGGTGAGCGACCGGCTCGGAAGCGCCGATGGCCTCGGCGACTCGACGGTCGGGGAGCTCGTCGACCACGGCGGCTTCGTCTCCGGCTCCGGGCACGACATCGGTGCCCTGCTGGGTGCCGACACCCTCACCGCTCCGCTCGCCGGAGACCTGGCCGGTCCCCCGGTCCTCCTCGCCCCCGCTCAGTAGGCGCCGCGCCTCGCCCGGCCAATCCCCTGCACCCCAAGGACAGACCCATGACCCGACGCACCCGCCTGCTGGCTGCCCTCGGCCTTCTGACCGCCTCCACCTGGATGCTCCAGCAAGCCGTGGACAGCGCCAAGGAGACCCGACGGACCAAGGCCGCCAAGGCCAGGTTGGACCGCGACCCGCCCACCCGCATCACCGCAGCGGACGAGGCGCACGCAGGGCACCACGTCCATGCCGACGACCATCCCGCCATCGAGGCGCCCCATCGCCCGGGGGCGGCGCCGGGCATCTCCTCACCGGCCATCCTTCCGCCGGAGGCCCTCCTGGCCGAGCTGGCGGACCTGCCCGACACCGCCACCTACGCGCCTCGCCAGCTGCTGGTGGAGGCCGAGAGTGCCGAGCAGCTCGTGATGCTGGCCGAGGCCAACGGCTACGGGGTGGTGCTCGGGCGCGGCGGCAGCCCCATGGGTGTGCTGGTGCTGCCGGAGGGGGCGGATGTGGATGTGGCATTGCAGGTGCTCGGCAACACGCCGGGGGTGCTCGCCGCCGACCGCAACGGGGTGGTTCGCGGGGCCTGGTACGGGTCCAGGGACAGCTCCCGCGAGGCCGAGGAGACCGTGTCCTACAGCCACCTGCAGTGGCACCTCGATGATGCGGGCTTCAGCATTCCGCCTGAGTGGAGGAGCACCATCGCGGTTCTCGACTCCGGCATGGCGTACCGCACGGTGTCGCGCTGCTGGTGCACCGACTACCAGAGCTTCACCGAGGCGCCCAGCCTGAAGGAGGTCGACGTCGACGACCCCTGGGACTTCGTCTCCTCGGACCGCTATCCCGACGACGAGCACGGCCACGGCACCCACATCACGAGCCTCATCGCCTCGGAAGGTGCGGTGCAGGGGGCCGCCGCGGGGGTGGACATCATGCCGTACCGTGTGCTCGACGAAAACAACGTGGGACTCGAGTCCCACCTCGTGGACGCCTTGTGGTGGGCGACCGTCATGCGGGCGGATGTGGTGAACATGAGCCTGAGCTTCGGGCCCGACTACCAGCCGTCTGCGTCTCTGCACAACCAGCTCGAAGCGACCGCAGAGCGGGGCGTCGTGATGGTCGCAGCCGCGGGCAACACAGGCGGGGTGGGCGCGAGCTGGCCGGCGGCGAGTCCGCACGTCATCGGGGTGGGCTCCTCTTGTATGGCGGGCGACGGGCACAGCCTGGCCGACTATTCCAACATGGGCAGCGACGTGTCCGTGCTGGCGCCGGGCGGCTGCCTTGACAACGACGACAACGAAGACGGGCACCCCGACGGCCTGCTCGCCGAGACCTTCGCCATCGGACAGCCCGACCGGATCGGCTTGTATTGGGCCCAGGGCACCAGCCAGGCGGCTGCCCTCGTCTCATCCGCTGCCGCGCGCCTGCTGTACCGCGGGGTGGATGCCGACTCGGTGGAGGAGGTGCTGCAGAGCAGTGGCTGGACCGTGAAGACCGACGACGGCCTCGACTTCGCCTCCTTGGACTACGCTGGCGCCGGCGCCTACGTGTCGTCGCCCATCACGCCCTCGCAGGGCTACCGGGTGGCGATGCTGCCCTGGGTGGCGGAGGAGTCGGGCGAGCTGGTGCCCCGTGTCGAGCTGGTCGTGCTCGACGAGAGCCTCCAGCCCGTCGATGGTGTGACCGTTCGCGGTCACTTCAAGGGCTCCACCAGCAGTTCCTTTTCCTGCACCACGGTGGACGGGGCCTGCGATGCCTCGGGCAAGGGCGCGGTCGACGCGCTGGGCAGCGCGGGGTGGACCGTGACCGTGGGACGGGTCGGCGAGGGCAAGCGCGGACGCACCCCGCAGTCGGTGATCCTGTTGACGGAGTCCCTCGATGCGACCTTCGGGGCCCTCGCGGACGCCCTGGGGACCGTTCCTCCCGTCGGCTACGCCCTTCCGGAGGGCTTCTTCACCGATGCTGTGGAGGCGTGGGCCTTCGTGTCCACAGGCTCCGGCGTGACGACCTCACCCTTCGGCGTGGTGCTCACCGACCCCTTCTTCGACAGCCTCGGGGCGACCACCTCGGATGCCTTCGATGGGTCCGGCGTGACCACCTCGCCGTTTGGTGTGCTCGGCATCGACCTCGACGGGGACGGCGGCCTCGACCTGCTCGCGGTCCAGGGGTCCGGCGTGACGACCTCTCCCTTCGGCGTGGTGTTGGGGGGCTACCCCGACCCGGCGGAGTGTCTGGGCAGCGCGGTGTGTGACACCTCGGTGCTGGAGTCCCAGAGCGGCGTGGTGGTGGGGAACATGAGCCACAACAGCGAGGCGGCGGCGCTCTTTATGCAGGGCAGTGGCACCGCTGACCTGGTGGACAGCTGTGAGCTCGTCAGCGCCGCCTCCGCCGACTCGAGCGTGGCGGCCTTGACCGACTCCTTCCAGCTGCTGACGCCCTAGCAGCACCTTCCGCCGGGGCGGGGCGTCGGTCCCGTGTCCGGTCCTTCGGAGCGACCCTTGATGGACACCCGACCAGGCCAGCCGATGGGCGGACTCCCCCCGCAGATGCCCGGACTCGCGGCCGGCGCGCTTGCAGCCGATCCCGCACCCATGCACGCTCGCCCCGCCCGTTGCCTCGCGCTCATCGCCGTCTACGGCGTGTGTGTGGGAACCCTGCTGCCCACGGTCGGGCCGCCGGTCATGCTCCTCAGCATCATCCCGGTGGCCTTGTCGGGCTGGTGGTCGGGTGCTCTGGGCGGCGCGATGTCGTGGAGTCTCGTCACCACGCTGCACATCGCGCTGTCTGTGGCCTTCGGGCAGGCCGAGCTCCTCGGCTCCTTTGCCTTCGTGGCCATCCATGGGACCTCCGCCGCGGGCGCCTTCGCCGCCGGACGCATCTCGGCCCTGCTGCGGGAGCTTCGTACCGCTGGACGCATCCTCGACAGCGCCTCCATCGCCATCCTCGTGGTCGACCGGGCCGACGGCACCGTGGTGCAGGCCAATACCTCGGCCCAACAGCTCCTCGGCCGGCTCGGTCGGTCGGTGGGGGTCCCCGTCTCGGAGTGGACGGACGGACAGTGCTGGGCCGACCTGCATGGCGCTGCGGCGGCATCGGAGGGCCTGCAGACCCAGGTGCGCGCCGCATCGGGGGCGGCCATCCCCGTCCATGTGTCTGCCCGTGATGTGTGCGACGATGGCGTGGAGCTGAGCATTCTCAGCATCTATGACCGCACCGCCGAGGTCGCCTTGGAGGACCGCCTGGTGGCGGCGGAGCGTTCGCGGGGTGCGGCTCTGGCGGAGACTCAGCTCCATCGTGCCAACCGCCTCGCCCAGGTGGGTACCGTGTCTGCCAGCGTGGGACACGAGATCAACAACCCGCTCACATATGTGCTGGTGAACCTGATGGAGGTGGTGGACGACCTGCTGCCCGAGCTGCGCGAGGCCATCCGCGACGGCGAGAGCGCCGAGACCTGCGAGGAGATCATCCAGGAGATCGAGCACCTGGTGTGCGAGACCCGGACCGGCGGCGAGCGCATCAAGCACATCGTCGCCGACCTGCGCATCTTCGCCCGCGCCTCGGATGACGAGATCTCCCTGGAGCCGGTCGATCTCGATGAGCTGTCCTCCACAGCTGCCCGCATGACCCGCCACAACATGGGGCCCCAGGTGTGCTTCGAGCACTTCCACGACGGCGAGGGGCGGGTGCTCGCCGACGCCGGGCGCCTCAGCCAGGTGGTCATCAACCTGCTCACCAACGCCGCCCATGCCGTGCAGGGTCGTCGCCGGCCGCGCATCCACCTGCGCACCGAGATCCACGAGGACATGGCCGTCATCGAGGTGGAGGACACCGGCTGCGGCATGGATGCGGACACGCAGGCCCGGGTGTTCGAGCCCTTCTTCACCACCAAGCCCATCGGGGAGGGCACCGGCATCGGCTTGTCGGTGTGTCGCTCCATCGTGGAGGCGATGGGGGGCACGCTCACGCTGCAGTCCGAGGTGGGCGTGGGGTCCACCTTCCGCATCGAGGTCCCGCGGGGTGAGGTGCAGGTGGACCCGTCGTCCCCTCCCGAGGTGCTGCAGGGCGGTACGCCGGAGCCGCTTTCTGTGCTGGTGGTGGACGATGAGCCGCTGGTGGGACGGTCGGTGGCCCACCTGCTGCGGGGCTGGGACGTGACCGTCGCGGGCTCGGGCGCGGAGGCACTGCGCTTGATGGCTGCCTGTCGCTTCGACCTGGTGCTCAGCGACCTGCTGATGCCCGAGATGACCGGCATGCAGCTGTACCAGCACGTCCTGGCGACCGACCCCGAGCAGGCCTCGCGCTTCGTGTTCGCGACCGGTGGGGCGGCCACCCTCGAAGCACGCGTGTTCACCACGGCCCATGCCGACCGGGTGTTGGCCAAGCCTCTGGGCCCCGAGCTCGCCGGCCGGCTGGCAGCGATTGCGAACGCCCCGAAGCCGACCTCGTCTCATCCGGTCGAGTGCCCGAAAGCACCCTACTGTCCGATGTTCCCCCACTTCAGCTCGGTGGCGGAGCTGGGCATCTACCAGCGGGTCTACTGTGGCAGCTGCGACGGTGCCCACACCCGCTGCGCACGGCTGCTGACCCTCCAGCGCACGGGCCAGCGACCGCCCCCCTGGCTGATGCCCGATGGCGGACGGCTCAGCACCGATGCCCCCGAGGTGGCTGCCTGAGGCGGCGGGGGTGGGTCTGCCTGTCCCCTCTCATCGGTGGCCTGCTCGCAACCCAACCGGCACGTCGGGCCCTGGTCCGCCGGGCTACCAGCCCCCATGCGCGAAGAGATCCACGTCCAAACGGACACCATCGACCTGCGCCTCGTGCGCTTGCGTCCCGTCACCGGTCCCCCCGTCGTGTATGTGCCGGGCCTGGGCGCCAACCCCCGCTCCGTCGACCTCGTGGCCACGCCCAACCTCGCTGAGGCGCTCCACACCTCTGGCCACACACCCTGGGCAGTCGACTTCCGCATCGCCTGGCGCCGGGGGGGGATGTGCAGCCTGTCGTTGTTGCGTGCGCTGGAGCTGGCGCTTGTGGAGCTCGAGGACCACAGCGGCCACCGGGCCCACCGCTTCGGCGCGATTGGACACAGTCTGGGTGGAATCCTCTTGCTCGGCATCGCGGCCCGAGGCGTGCCCCTCAAGCGCCTCATCACATTGGGCACCGGGCTCGACTACCGCCTCGGACACGTTGATCTCAAGCACCTGCTCCGGTTCATGAAGATACGCGGGCGCCTGCGTCGGGCTTCCCAGGGGCTCGGGGGTTTTCCGCTGCGGCGTCCGGCCCGAGTGTTGGCACCCCTGTTCGGACGGGGGGTGAACCTGCCCCTGCAGGTGGACCAGTTCCATCCCGGAGCAACGCAAGGATCGGTGATTCGACGCTTCTTCCGAGAGGGTGTGGCCGACGTGCCGTTCCCCCTGCTGCTCGACCTCACCGGCCTGTTCCGTGAAGAGGGGCTGCGCTTTGGGGACGGTGCGGCGCTCAAGGACCAGGTGCGCCGGCTGGATGTGCCCGTGATGCTGGTGGCCGGCCGACAAGACCGGCAGTGTCCGGTGGACTCGGTGCGCGATGCCGCCGACCGGATTCCCGGCAGCGCGCTCGTGGAGGTGGGGACAAGCGAGCCCGGCCTCGGCTACGGACACATGGACCTGCTGCTGGGTCGGCATGCAGGTCGAGACGTCTTCCCTCCCATTCTGCAGTTCCTGGAGTGAGCGCCATGCAACGCGACACCCGACTGGTCGACAACGGCGACGGCTGGCAGCTCGAGCTCACGCGCTTCTCCCCTGCGGGCGGTGTGGCCAGCGGTGCCCGACCGGTGCTGATGGTGCCCGGCTACGCGATGAACAGCTTCATCCTGAGCTTTCACCCCACCGGCGTCTCGATGGTCGAGTACCTCGTGAACGACGGTCTGGAGGTGTGGACGGTCGACCTGCGCGGGCAGGGCGGCAGCCGTCGGGTGAGCGGTGGGGGGCGCTTCGGGCTGCGGGAGCTGTCGCTCGTCGACGTGCCCGCTGCGATTCGACATGTGCTGCAGAACACCACCACCGGTGCCGACCGACTCGACCTCGTGGGATGCAGCCTCGGGGCCTCGATGGTGTACGCCTACCTGGCCCACCACGCCCAGGACCACTTCGCCGACCGGGTCATCGCCATCGGTGGTCCGTTGCGTTGGGATGCGGTCCATCCCCTGATGGCGGCGGCCTTTCGTTCCGGTCGCATCGCGGGCGCGGTCCCCATCGTCGGCACCCGCAAGCTCGCCCGGGTGGCTCTGCCGCTGCTCAAGCGCATGCCGGCCCTGCTGTCCATCTACATGAACGCCGACGAGGTCGATCTCACCCAGGCCGACCAGCTGGTGCAGACCGTCGACGACCCCGTCCCCTGGATCAACCGCCAGATCGCCCGTTGGATCCGACACAAGGACCTCGTGGTGGACGGCGTCAATGTGACCGAGGGCCTCGGTGCGGTGGACACCCCCGTGATGGTGGTGCTCGCCAACAAGGACGGCATCGTGCCCGTGCCCGCAGCGATGTCGGTCGCCGACGCCATCGGACGCGACCAGGTGACGGTGCTGGAGGTGGGCGACCCCGTGCGTTGGGCCGCCCACGCCGACCTCTTCATCGGGGAAGGCGCCCAGGAGCGGGTGTTCGCGCCGATGTCGGCCTGGCTGCGGGAGGGGTGAGGCTGGCTGGGGCTGGCTCCGCCACAAAGCCCTCCACCCCGGTGTGTTGGATCTCGAAGCGCTCGGCCGTCAGCGAGCCGGTCGAGTGCGCGAACCCAGCTGTGGTCCATCGGGCGGAGGTGCGCCAGGCGGTCTCGCCCAGATACCAGAGGGGGTCCAGGTCAGCTGCGCCCATCTTGGGAGCACCGCGGACGGCCCCCAGCAAGGCCTGCTCCAGCCTGTCCTGCCACCATTCACATCCCTCCGCGACCACCAGCCCTTCGCGATGGTCGTGTGCCTCGTCCCAGGAGTGGAGGTCTGCCCAACCCCTGCTCTTCTTGGCAGAGGCGGTGTCGACGGCCCAGGTGCAGGTCACGCCGCCTGCGCCAATGGCCACCCCCCGCACATCGAATGCGGACGCCGACACTCTCGCGGAGGCCGACTGGTAGCTGGCGCCACTCCGCCAGCTCACCTGCATGCCTGCCCCTTCGATGGCGACCTCGACCGGGCAGTGGGCGACGCACTCGGCGTCTTCGCAGTCCACCAGCCCATCGTTGTCGTTGTCGACGCCATCCGAGCAGACCTCGATGCCCACCGCCGCTGGCGGAAGCTCTGCGGTGGGGTCGGCTTCCGTGGCCTCCGCCTCCTTCGCCGGCTGTCCGCACCCCAACACAATTCCAGGCACCCACCCACACACGCACATGGTCCCTCCGCACCCGCACTGTACTGGAAGATTGGAATGTGCGACTACACAGGCTTCTTGTGCGACCCATCGCAGCGGCCCTTGCGCTTGCTGCGACCACAGATGCAGTCCATCAGTCCCTTGCCCATGAAGATGCGCTCCGTGGCGCGGTCGATGCGGGCCTCGCGGGTGGACGACTGCTTCGCCTTGCCGAAGTGGATGTTGTAGCCACGGCGCCGACCCGGGGTGAGGGCCTCGAAGGCCTCGCGAAAGGCGGCGTCGGTGGCCATGCGCTGCTCGAGCTCGTCGACGTAGTCGATCTCATCGGGCAGAGGGGGCACGCGCAGTCCGGCACGTTCGGCGGCGATGGCCTTGTGGAGGAGGTCTTCGAGGTAGGCCCGGTCGGCGTGGACCGATTCGACGGTGGGGTAGCGCAGGTAGCGGGCCGAGCGGTCGGCGCCAGGCTGGATGAAGCGACCCTGGTGCTCCTCGATGAGGGCGCCCTTCAGGAAGCTGGCGACGGCGGCATCCTTCATGAAGCTGATGATGAGGACGTTCTTGCCATTGTCCATGTAGCAGGGGTGCCGCCACTTGAGGGTCTCGGTGAGGCCCACGCCGAGTGCGATGGCGCGCAGGGCCTGGCAGTGGTCGTGAAAGGTGTCCTGGGCGGCGTACCAGGCGTCTGCAGTGTCGTGGCTGTTCATGAAGCCTCCGGAGCGGCGGAGCCTATCCCCCCGGCGACCACCTTCCATCCCCATCCGCGTCCACCCGCACCGGGTTGGAAAAGCCGATGGGCACGTAGCCGCGGGCCACCATTCTCCAGGCGGTCGGAAGGGCGTCGACCTGGGCGGGCGTCCCGTCGAGCGGCCAGCCGGCCTCGACCAGCAGCCAGCCGTCCGACGTCATGGGCACCGTCCAGCGCGCCTCGTGTGCCAAGGCGGCCCCGGTCGGGTCGCCGCCCTGCGCGATGGTCTGCTGCTCGACCACCTCGCCATTCACGATGAGGCGCAGCTGCTGCACCGGCACCCATGGGGCCGCCGACAGGTCCACCTTCACCTCCACCTGCGGGCCGCTCACCTGCTCCCCCGGCCCTCGCCAGGGTTGGTCGGGGCCGGTCCTCACCCGCAGCTCGGGCACCGGCCCTGTGCTCACCAGCACATCTCCGCTCTGCAGAGCATCCACCAGCTCCGCGTCTGGCAGCAGGTTGCTCGGCATGCCGGCCAGCTCCACGGCCGCGTCGTGGCTGTCGCTGTTGCCCGTCCCCGTCAACCACACGCCCCGGTTCAGCAGATAGAACCAGTCGGCACGCACCTCCAGCCAGCGCGACACGCTCGACCGGTTCAACACCTCCACGGCGTCGACCTCGAGGGCGTTCGTTCCTGTGTTGGGGTCGGGCCTTTGCAGCCAGGCATTGGCATCGGCCGACAGAGGCGCCAGTCGGTCGAGGCCGGGGTAGCTCCAGATGGCGTAGGACATCGAGCGGTCCAGCAGGGTGGTGCCGGCTTTGTAGGGCGGCGCCTTCACGGGCTGGGCGTTGGGGAGCAGGCGAAGGTCGACCCCGCGGGGGTGGTCGAGCTGCACGTAGCGCACGCCGGGAAGCGCACGGAGGTCGTCGAGGGTGCCGGCGAGGCTGCGGCCCGTGCTGTCGGGAAGGGTGGCCTCGGGGGCGATGGGAAAGGCGTTGAGGTGGGCCAGCGGCAGACCTTGTGGCCCGTGGGTGTGCTCGACGCCCAACAGCTGCTGGGGACTCGAACGGTCGAGTGCGGGCCAGTCGAGGGTGTTGTGGTCGGTGATGACGGCCACGTCGAGGCCCGAGGTGGCGAGGCTGCGGAGGCGCCGGGGGTCTGGAATCCAGGCGTCTGGACTGTGGCCGGTGTGGACGTGGAGGTCGGCTGCACGCCGGGTGGTGGACAGGCCTTGACCGAGGACCAGCTCCAGCTCGGGGGTCTCGCAGGCGTCCACCGTGGCGATGGCCACGCCGGCGCGCAGGCCTCGGGTGGCGGCGAGGGTGTGGGCCCCCGGATCCAGCCAGACGCGACCGGTGCCAGTTGGGACGAACACGCTGTCGAGGGCGGCTTCACGCTTGCTGCGGTCCTCCTTGGGGGCGGCCTCGCCGAGGATGGACAAGGGGCCCTCGGCGTCCCAGATGACGACGCGGGCGGGGGTGGGCTGGCGCTTGTGGTCGCGCACCTGGAGGGTGAGGGGACACGGGGGACGAGTCAGTGAGAATGTCCGGTCTATCGATGTGCTGGGGGTGGACACCTCCAGGCTGTGGACCCCTTCGGAGGTCTTGGACAGGTCGAGCTCCCCGATGAGCAGGGCCCGCGGACCCCAGGCCCGGATGAAGGCCGTCGCGTCGACCTCCGCGCCATCCAGTCGCACCACGGGGGTCTCGCCGACCGCAGCTGCCGGCAGCTCCACCTGCACCGGCAGGGTCTCGGTACGCAAGGACAGCTGCTCGGGTGGCACCAACACCCGGGGTGCCCGTGGTGGAGGCGGTGCGGGGGGCTCGGACGCACACGCCGCAAGGAGCGCGGCCAGCACCGGTCGAACGGGAGAGGGCAGCATGGCCGCAGCCTACACCTCCGCCGCGGTAGCCTGCCGGCGCGTCCACCCCTGTCCCGTCCCCTTCGCGAGAGAGCCTCCGTGAAGTCGTCGTCCCTCCTGCGCCTGCTCGTCGTCGTGGTGCTGCTGCTGGCAGCCTTCGGTGCAGGATGGCTGCAAGGAGGTGCCGGTGGTCCCCCGACGGCACCCCGCGCGCCCGACAAGGCCCCCCCGCCCGGTCCCGCGGCCGACGAGCTCGCGGCCCTCGAAGCCCTCGGCTACGTGGATGCGGTGGAGGAGGCGACCGGCCAGAGTGGCGTGACCGTGCATCTTCCGGAAGCCGAGGCCGGCTGGAACCTCGTGCTGTCGGCCCACGCCCCGGAGGCGGCCCTCATGACGATGGAGGGCGAGGTGGTCCACCGCTGGCACCTGCCCTTCCGCGAGGCCTTTCCGCAGAAGAAGGGCGGCGAAGGGGACAGCTATTGGAGGATGGTCCATCTACTGGATGATGGCGGCATTCTCGCCATCTATGAGGGACTTGGCCTCGTGCGGCTCGACCGGGACTCCACCCTGCTGTGGGCCCTCGATGAGGCCGTCCACCACGACCTCGACGTGCGGGCCGACGGCACCGTGCTCGTGCTGTCCCGCGTGGCCCATGTCGTCGCCAAGGTGAACCCGGATGCGCCGCTGCTCGAGGACTTCGTGCTGGAGGTCTCGGCCGCCGACGGTCGGGTGCTCGCCCGCCACTCCATCCTCGACGCCGTGCTCGACTCGCCGTGGCGCTCCGTGATGCGCATGACCCGCGACTTCGGCGACCTGCTGCACACCAACACCCTGGAGGTCATCGACGACACCCTCACCGCGCGCATTCCCGCCTTCGCGCCGGGCCGGGTGCTGCTCACCATCCCCTACCTCGATGCCCTCGCGGTGATGGACCTGTCCACCGACACCCTCACCTGGATGACCGTGGGCGGCTGGCTGTTCCCCCACAAGGGCACCGTGCTCGACAACGGCCACCTGCTCGTGTTCGACAACCGCAGCCACGGCCGGCACTCCGCGGTCGTGGAGGTCGACCCCGCCGAGCTGTCGGTCGCCTGGGCCTATGTGGGCGACGCGCTCAACGGCTTCTATTCGTATGAGTGTGGGGCGGCGCAGAGGCTGCCGGGCGGGAACACGCTCATCACCGAGTCGGATGCGGGCCGGGCCTTCGAGGTGGCCCCCGACGGTCGGGTGGTGTGGGACTACGCCAACCCCCACCGCATCGAGGAGCGGGGGGAGGTGAAGGTGGCCCGCTTGATGGAGGTGATGCGTCTTCCCGTTGCAGCCTGGCCGTAGCGAAAGCGCCTTCAGGTACACCCCACCCACCCGGAGCCTCCTCATGCTCGTCAGCTTGCCAACCCTCGCGATGGCGGCCGAGGGCGCCGCGCTGCAGGCCCGCTGGGTGTTGCGTCGGGAGATTGTGGAGCAGGTGACGGGCGGCGATGCCCAGGCACTGCCGCCGGCGGTGGAGGGAGCCGTGCGAGAGTCCGGAGTGGACAGCGGCGAGGTCACCCGGCGAGCGCCTGGAGCTACTCCGCCCCGCAGGAGAATGCCGCCACGGGGTCCCCGTCCAACGGCCACAGCTTCACCGTCGTGTGGCCCGACCCGACCTCTCCGGCCTGCCACCCGCCGATGAAGCGTGCGGCCAGCTGTTCGTCGAGGGTGGCTCCACTGCTCGGAAAGACGGCGGACACGAACTCCTCTCGCGTCATCGACCAGGAGGTGGTGTGGGTCGCCGCGTCGAAGTCCAGCCGCGCCTGCCCGGTGGGGATGACGGCCTCCTCCCAGGACTCTCCGACCAGACGCGCCCGCAAGCCCACGCCCACCACGTACACGCACTCCCCGCGCTCATGGTTCTCCACGGGCACGACCATCACCTCGTCTCCCGCCAGCTCGAGGTCGAGCGTGAACGACCCGAGCGCGTCCCACTCGCAGTGTTGGGTGGCTTCGAGCTCCGCGCGTTGGTCCGCCAGCGAAGTGGTCCAGCCCGGTGGTGGTGTCGACAGGTCGATGATGTGGTCCACAGACTCTGGACAATGCGACTCGCCGGGCAGCGGGCCCTCCTCTTCGTCATGCGGCACCGGGTGCGCCTGCTGGCAGCCAATCGCCACCGTGAGCAGCCAGCCTCGCCGAATCATGTGTCCCCTTGCGAACTGCGTTGCGGCACCCATGACGGACCGGGACCGCTCGTGGACGGCGAGTCTATCCGCCCCGCTTCACCGACTCCACCGTCCCTGAATCCGCCGTTGGCGCAGCTCCTCCTCCGACAGTCCCCCGAAGCTGCGCGCGCCCAGCACCAGATGGTCCACCAATGCGGCGGGCAGGGGGTCTGTGCGCCGGAGCTCCTTGCCGCTGTAGTCGTAGATCGTTCGCTGCGTCCAGGGGTCGAAGGACAGGTCGCCCAGACCCGCTCCGGGGGTGAGAAAGACCTGGCTGGTGGGCACGACAATGCGCACAGGCTGACCATCCTGGCCGGGTGTGCTCCAGACGGCGACCGTGTGGTTCGAGGTTGGCCAGAACAGGCCCACATGGTCCACTCCCAGGCCCCGGCTGAGCTGGGCGAACACGGCGCTCAGCTCGTCGCACTCGGCGGTGAAGGGCTGGCCCGGGGAGGCGCGCCAGGCGGCCCAGATCTGGTGAGCGTCGGGCTGCTGGTCGGTGATGCCGAGGGCGGGCAGGGCGCGCTGCACGTACACCTGGGCTTCGTCGGCGCTGACCTCGCCGTCGGTCGTGCCGTCGATGGCGCCGTCGGCCCAGCCCCGCATCGCGCCGATGGCAAAGTAGGTGAACGCGCCGTGCTGTGCCTCGTCGAGGGGATGGGACACCTGGTCGGGGGCGGCGGCGTTCCACTGGGCCACCTGGGCCTGCTCTTCGACGGCATAGGTGGGCACGACGAACCGCGTGCCGCCGGCGATCGAGCCCCCGGAGCGGCTCGCGCCGGTGTAGCAGGCGTCGAGCACCAGCTGGGCGGTGGCCCCGTGGGCGGTGAGCCGCTGGGCGAGCTCGTCGACGCCGGCCCCACGGGCAGCGAAGGCCGAGACGGTCGGGCGCACGTCGTCGCCCAGCAGCAGGCGCTCGCCCGTGTCGGGGTGGGCGGCGCCGTGGCCGGCGAAGTAGAGCCACACCGTGCCGTCCTTGCCCTCGCGCGCCGCCCGATCGACCGCCTCGAGGATCTGCTCCCGGCTGCCCGAGGTGAGCACCTGCACGTTTCCCTGGGGCACGCCGCGGGTGTAGACGAGCAGGTCGCGGAACGCCTCGGCGTCACGCCCTGCGTAGGGCACGTCGGTGCCGAGGAACGGGTAGTCCTCGAGGCCCACCACGACGGCGGCGTCGTGGGGCGACTGCATGCCGCTGCGGACGGGCTCGCCGAAGGAGGGGTAGGCGGGGGCGACGGGCTCGGGTCGCGCCGGCGCGGGGGCAGCGGGGGCCGGCGGTGGTGCCGGGCGCTGTGCGGCGGGCGCGGGGGACGATGCCCGAGGAGACGGTGCGGGCGCGGCGCGGGCCACCTCGGGACGAGCACCCAGTCCCTCCACCCACAGGCCCTCGATGGGCTCGAAGCGTGGCTTGGCGAGCCGGGCGTGGTCTCGATGGGCGTTGCCGAAGGTGCGGATGGTCGACGTGGTCCACGAGTGGCCGGTGAGGGCGAGGGAGCGGATGGACGAGCCACGCTCGAGACCGAACCGCGCCTCCACGGTGACGACGAGGTCTTCGTAGAGCCACGCCACTCTGCTGCTGCCGAGAAGGATGGGGAGGCCCCATGCGTCGACGAGCTCGCCCAGCTCGGTCTCCCCGAGCTCGATGGTGTCGACCGCGGGCAGGCCGGTGACCGCTCCCTGGAACGAACCGTAGCGGCAGGTGACCGGCTCGAAGCCCGTGTAGACCATCACCATCTGCACCCCGCCGACCGAGCGCAGGCACAGGCCGCCTCCGTCGGGGCCTCCCTTCTTCACGAAGGTGCGCTTCTCGGCCTTCTTGAGGCGATGGAGGTCGGCGAAGGCGCGGAACGCCTCCGACTTCTCGGACTGGTCCATCAGCTGCTGCACCATCGTGGCGTCGAGATCGTCGCCTGACGGCGCCGCGTCCTGAGCGAGGGCCAGCGAGCAGAGCAGCGTGAACACATCGACCTCCGGCGCCCCCCTGCTATCGGGGCGGGGCGTCGTCGACCGCCCTGTCACGAAATGTCGGATCGGGCGGTTCGAGGGACGATCGCCGTAATGAGCCCGTCC
>ENA-OWNT01001544-OWNT01001544.1-seawater-metagenome-genome-assembly--contig:-NODE-1544-length-28419-cov-4.193494_pt1 | contig 28419 bp, 20 predicted proteins | sample MGYA00238136_ERZ651165 | MGnify/ENA primary metagenome ERZ651165 (study PRJEB26861, sample SAMN08777766) | seawater metagenome | isolation source: coastal seawater | place: USA: Florida | collected...
TCGTTCGTTCGTTCGTTTGTTTGTTCGTTCGTTCGTTCGTTCGTTCGTTCGTTCGTTCGTTCGTTCGTTCGTTCGCTCGTTTGTGTTTGTTCACGGCGGCGATGACGGACAAGAGGCTGAAGATGACGAAGAGGTCGACGAAGAAGATGACGAGGATATCGATGAAGAAGAGTGCGTGGTGTGTGCGTGGTGTGTGCGTGGTGTATGTGCGTGTGCGTGTGCGTGCATGTCAGGCAGGGGTTGAACAATAAGTGGTGCGAAGAACCGGAGAAGGGGAAAGAATAGTACCAGCCGTTCCGTGCTTCTCTTCTGAATGATACGAGACGTCTCGTTTTGTTTTCGGTGGGTTTCTTTTTGCGAGCTAGAAATAAAACTTTCTTTTTGACACATGGACGTGTAGTGGTGAACCGTTTTGACCAACACGAAAGGCGGACTGTGAGTCCACCTTCGCTCCATCGAACTGGGCGTTCGTCAGCGCCTGCGCGTGACCCTACCAGCGTGTTAAAATGACCGACCAAGTGGACGACTTCGAAGCGCTCATGGAGCGTTTCGACAACGATCTCCGAGTAATCCGTAACAGGGGCGAACCCCTTGGTGAGTTCGCCGATGAGTTTGACAACATGGCGAAGACTCTGCGGAAATACGAAGACACGAAAAACAGGTTGGTCACCAAACAAAAGTCTATTGAAGCCTCTATTTCCAGCAAGAAGGACAAGGCAAATTCTGCTGCCAGTGTTATCGACGACATTAAGAGAAAACAGGAACGGCTAAAAGGCGAGATCGCAAGATTCAACGAAGAACGCGTCAAGCTCACAGCGCTAGTGGAAAAGGCTAACACGGACATGGAGACTGTCACATCAGACGTCACAAAGTTGCAACAGTTGCTGGAGATTGGCCCTGGTCTGACCGACGATCAAAAAAAGGAACTCAAACAGATGAAAGATCGCAAAGATCAATTGCAACGTGAGAGGGATGCATATGTCGGTCAACTTGTAAATATACGCATGGGAACGAAGCAGCAGATGGACATTCTCGTTGCTGAACAAGAAGCCACTGTTGCCATCGGCCAAAGCATTGGTGCCCTAAAAAAGCAGCATGCTGAGATAAGGTTGGAAACCAAGAAAGCCCAGCGTCGCAAGGACAGGTTAGATGGGCAGCTGCAAGAAATGACCAAGGAGGTCGAGGAATTGAAAGCAAAGATTCAAGTTGAGTCTGATGAAAACGTTAAAGGAGCCGCGGAACTGGAGGAGAAAGAAAATAAATTCAAGACCATCAACTCTTCAGTTGGTCAATACGTGAAGGCCAACGATGACCTTCTTTCAAAGATGACAAAACTTCGAAAGGATCTCGCGGCGCGCCGACAGGTCAACGCTGCATTGGAGAAACAAAATTCGGAATTTGCAAAGGCATTAGTCGCCAGAGCCGGCGAGACATCGGTGATAGAAAAAGACTCCAAGAAAATGGCAAAGTTAAAAGTTCACGCGGACAAGAAGACTGGAAAGTTCGAGGCGCGGAGAGCCGAAGCAGAGGACGAAAGAGCCCAACTGCAAGCTCAAATCAGAGAACTGCAAACAGCAATTGAGTTGGAAACAAAGAACACTGAGTCCGTTGTGCGCACGCACTCCACTTTCGAGCGTCAACGCGAAATTATGAACAAGCAAGTTCGTACTGAAGAGGATGCCACCAAGGCAACGAGGGATTTGGTCGCTGTGACGGAGAACGAGATTAAAAATCTTGAGAATGAACTGCGTGCTTTCCGAGACGAGGCTGTTGAGAAACGTCGTGTGATTGAAGGAATGGCCGAGGAGCGCGATAAGTACGAAATCGAAGCGACGGAAAAGAACCAAAACTACTACGCCGTCATAGAAGATGTGAAACTGGCCGACATGGAGATAGTTGAGGTGCAAAAACACATAATTGAAGTCGACACCAAGTTGAAGTCGCAACAAAATATGTACGAAGCTGTGAGAAGCGACCGAAACCTGTATAGCAAGAATCTGCTGGAAGCCCAGGAACAAGTTGTGATCATGAAGAGGAAGTTCAACATTCTCACACATGCTATCCAACAATTGAAGCAAGAAATTGTGACCAAAGATCAGTACTTAGTCAAGGAGCACTTCGCGCACCACCGCGTTGAAAACGAAATTCAGATGTTGAAGAACGATCTAACGCGGATTCGCAAACAAATTCAGTCATCTGAACAAATTATCAACAACCAGGTCAACGAAATTCGAAAATTGGTGGCGATAATCAACGATGCCGAAGCCGAGAAGGAGCGTCAAAAGAAAGAACATGCGGCCGTCATTGCAGAGCGGGACACGTTGAGCGTCAATCTGGTCAAACGCAACAATGAAGTCAATGAGTTATACGAAAAAATCAAGATTGTCCGGAGCACCCTTGCTCGCGGCGAGTGGAAATACGACGAAACGTTGGATGACTGCGATTATCTCCGCGAGGAAATTGATGAAGCGTATCAAATTGTTGAAGCCAACAAGAAGAGCGTCGCACCGTTGCAGGGTCTAAAAGACGAGGTCATCGCCTTAGAGAATCAAATCTTGAAGGTACCATATTTGTGCGTAAAGTATCGCCCATGTTGCACCAGCATCTCACCACGTGTGGCACCTGTAGGAACAATGCAAAGTGACCGCATTGTCAACTGAAATGGAACGCCCGATGTTCATTCATCGATGGCGCAAGCTTGAGGGATCTGATCCAAAACGTTTCGCTTTGATTCAAAAAATACAATCGCTGCAAAAGCGTTTAGTGCAAAAGTCAGAGGAGGTAAAGAGCAGAGATCTGTGTCCCCAATTCTGTTTTTACCGTTCGAGGCACGTGCTGATAAACAATTTGCTTATTTGCAGGTGGTGGTGAAGCAAAACGTGATCAAGGAACAAGAAAAGCTTTACGTCGAATTGAAAAACGTCCTTGCTCGGCAACCAGGACCTGAAATCGTGGATCAGCTTGCTGTTTACCAAAAGAATTTGCGTGCGAAGCAGCAGCAATACAAAAAGATGGAGAGTGAATTAGAAATTTATCAGGTCCAAACAGAGGAGCTCAAACGCGCTATCGAGCAGGTTCATGCTCAGATGATGGAATTGAAAGACCAGTATTTCCGCAACATGCGTGCGGAGGAGCGACGATTGAGACGAGAGCAAACGGGTCAATAACTTTTATGTATTTTTCAGTGTTCTCCCAAACTGCGGCAACCTCCAGGTGAAAGTTTGTGCATCACACCCACAGGCGCAACAATGCCTTCCCCACCAAGAGGCGACAATCATCTGTCCCTGCTGACTCTTTGATGTTCTCCGCGTTAAGATCTTCATATGATTTCTTGAGAGCATCAACGAGACACGTCCAAGCAGAATGGACTTCTCGTTCTCCCTGTAATCGCGAAGAGAAGTGTATTTCCAGGTAGCTAGAGCAGGCAGCACTCACGCTGTCAGCGAAAGGATGCACAAACAAAAACTGGCAACAAGATCACGAACTTCAAATCTGCAATCAATTGCTGCCGCCCACGCTCAGACAATGTTCGGGGAGCGAGTCCAAGAATCTGTACGTGGAATGAGTCATGAGCAGCAAGACTAGGAACAGCTCAAGACACAATTCACAATCTACCTTTGTAATAATGCTAGATTTGGCATAATGCGCGATCGCTGGGAGCCACACTTGGTCACGAAAGCTCTGTGATAGACCTTCGGCCGAGGTGTCTTGGTCTGTCGCGACAAAACTCTCCCAAGCCGATTGTGATTGCTTGGTCAGGGAGTAGTGTGCGTGTGAGAGTCCCAACTTCATAGCCTGCAACGTGCCGTCATGTAGTCAGGTTGCGGCCTTTGGAGCACACACTCGAGGCAACAATTTTCACACCAGTAATTCCCATTTCTTCTCAGCACCTGCCCAAACACTTGTACACAGTTCTTGAATCTGATCCTGAGAGTGTCGGGGAAAATAAAACGAATTGAATTGCTCCATGAGGTTCAATGTGTACCTGCAACAAAGGGCGAGAGTCATGAATTCAATCCAATCAGGCAAAAGTTCCATACTTTTGCGTACTCTTCCATCTGCCTGGCTTGCGTGGAAACAGCACGACTGTAGCGGTCGAGCAGATCATCACCAGCTTGCAGAGACGTCTATATGTGGGTTGTTCGGAAAGTCATTGGCTACGGAACCAGTGCCACCATCACGGCTTGCACGAAAACAAACAAACCTTTGATATTGCAGATGACATGTCTGTGCTGCAATCATCGATGGGTAGGCAAATAATATCGAACACCAGGGTTCTAATTCCGCGAACCAAATCAGCGCAGTTGCTGGAGCACTCGGGCAAAAAGCTAACATCAGCATTTTTGATGCCTTGCCACAAAATCTGCAGTTTCTCTCTTTGGGTTTGATCTTGTTCCAATGCTACCTGCGCCAAAAATGACGCCAGCATTGAAGGATCATTGCTGGTGCCCGTCCCACTCTCAACGTTGGTCGTGGTGGCCGTGGCACTGCCGACAGACTCAAGTATATGTTGCGAGGATCCAAACAGGACAGACTTCAACCCCGACACACTGAGCTGGAGGTACTGCCATGTGAAAGCAGAAGGCATGTCAATTGTCAAACGAAGGCCGTGTCATTCCTGGACCATTCAACGCACCTCTCTCGTTTTGCTGATTCGTCGACACATGTCAATGCAATGTTGTAACAATTGATTCGCTCCTTGCAAAAAACTCCAGTCAGAGTAAGCTCCAAATATCGCCTGATCGATACCACCTTCTTCATTCTACAATCGAATGCATGTCGAACAATGTGACGTCGTGATGACTGAGCAAAAACATGTTGTTCACAACAGGCTGACCTCGAGGTCATCGTATTCGCCCTCATTTGTCGAAAACAAATCGTCGACGCTCATGTCCCTCTGCTTATCCTGCGCAACAGTCATCACTCAATATCACAGCCGGGACCACCAAGCGAGAAACGTTTTCGTTTCGTTCAAACTTGCCTCGCGTTCTGTTTCCCCATGCACGTGCTTGATCCGATCTTGGCCATGTGGAAGTGAGTTTCTTTTACTCGACAATGCCTCCTGGCGATTGTCTAAACCAGCAGCTGTGCGCATCTGTTGCACCACAGACGACAGCTGAAGAATATACCCCACTAACATTTCATCCAAAGCCGCTGTGAACTCCAGCGTTCCAAGTCCACGAGTCAGTAAGAAAAATCTGGTGCAGCTAAGTTCGATATCTCTGAAGAGAACTGCAGAACAATGCTCCACGCGATTGACCGCATCCAAGTAAACTGTTTTATTACCACCAGCAATTGCTCCACTCTGTAGCAGGGAATCCATTCCTGTTGCCACACACACGAAAAGTCAGCCTCGAAGCAATAATGTAAAACGAACAAGCAACAAACAGAACAAACCCAAAGCAGCCATGTGGTGCTGGATGCATCTGCGATATAATCCATGAGCAAAATTGTGACGAGAAGCAAGGAGCGGTTGGGCAACAACAATTTGTGCGAGGATACTCGCCTGATTTCACGGTTGACAGTTTCTTGAGCATCAAATTTGAATTGACTGGACAGGGAAAGAAGCAATTGGCGCTTCAATGCTGCAGAAGTCGCGGAGGATTTCAGACGACGTAAAAGTCCAATGGCAAAAGCCGACACGGCATCGAAGTATGCGAGCAGCCGATCCAGTGCTCCAATTTCCTCCTCAGCTGTGCCGCGCGACGAAGCCAAGTGAGCGTTGAGAACGTGGCCCACACGCTCACTCACAAGGTTTGCGGCAACTCGGAGAATAGCATGTTCAGCACCTTCGCTTCCAGTCAAAGTCCCAAATTGACGACGGACACCCCCGTCACATTCCCTGCGAACTGCCAACAGCACACCCCGCAAGTAGTTGCTGAGCGCACGAGAGTCGGCACTCACCCGCTGCTTGACAGAATGCGAGTTGTGGCTGGCCCCATGCGCGGAAGAGAAGTTGGCAGAGTGTTGCTGCCACAGTGCATCTAACCGGGCGCCGATGATTGCTTGTGCGTACACGTCATGCAGCTCTGATGACCACCCAAGCTGCTCAAAGATGCGGACAAAGGCAGTGATGTCTTGAACATCTTCGTTCACCCCTGCTCCACCGCCACTATGTTTGCTTGATGACATCTGAGAGCTAGAATGCACTGGCTCGCTTGAAACAAGCAATCTCAAACTATCACGCAGATGGGAATCAAGAACAGACTTGAATTTTTGTTTCAATGACGCCAGTGTTGTCTCGCGCATCTCACTTCCGGGCATGTCCCTCAACACCACTTGGCTACGTGAAAGAGATTCGAATAGTGCCGACAGAGACAGCAGTGACGAACGAGTAAACGAGGAAGCTGGGTTGATAAGGGCGCGTTGTGCTTCGCGCAGCTCACGTTTCCAATTTGCAGCTTCTCGTAATCGATCATTGCACAAAGTCATGTTGCGCTTCACGGTGTCCAGCTGCTCCAATTGCACGATAGATTCGTTGGCCTCGCCTTCAAATTGTGAGTTGGTGTCGTCTAGGTCAGCCTTCACCGTTTTGAGCGATCGCTGCAGTTCATCAAGCTTCATTTGCATTTGAGAAATTCCACGTGTCGCTCCGGGAAGAAGCGTGATGAGCTGTGACATAGAGTAGGCGATGCTACTGTTGAGATCTTGAGACAACAATTGTAGCTTCATCGCCTGGGTCGCGAGAAACGCTTCATTTTCTGCGCCTGCCTTATCGGAATCCTGTGTACTCTGTTTCACAACGTGATCCACCCACTCCACGACATCAAACTCGTCAGAGGCAAACGCCGAAAAATCCATTTTCAGTGCTCAAGTGTCAGTCACAGGTGACAAGACCGCATGTGCATGAAACACATGAGTGGTAGCGTCAACAAAGTACGTATTCTCTTTTATTTGAAAGCCACCAACTTCTCCATGATTGAAATACGTCAAACTGCTGCATTTGTTCAAGTCTGTCAGAGATGTGCTGCGTTGAGTGCAGGTATGGGTGAATAGTTCACTACACGAACTGCCAGCTTCGACAACTCGTCAACAACTGAATAACAACAACGCCCATACCGAAATACAATAGTTCAAGTCACTGAAGTCATTCATGTGTAATATCAACGACGTTGCGACGATGAAAAATCGTGTCCCATCACAACCCACATCTTTGCTTCGATGTCGCAACAAAGAACTGCAAGACAACACGAACGGCTATGGCTACAATGGACCCAGTGCATCTTCATCAACAACAACAAACGAGAAATGAAAACGCCAACGGCAAGCCAGCCACAACAGCAACAGCATCAGCAACAACAGCCCCACGACTCACGACTCACGACAACCAAACAACGACGATGACAACCACAACGATGACAACGCAGCAAGCCATCGACCGTCCGACCAACCGACGGACGATCCAACTGTTTAGTCATACACGATGAAAAGTGCGATGCTGTATCATCCCCATAATCATGTTTACGGGCATTACTGTTTACTACTACGCGGACGTCATCGCTGTCCAAACTATGGTCTTGTATTAGTCACAGTTTTACACGTAAAACCCTTCATAAATGTGACTATTTATGTCATAAAAGAAGCCATAGTTGGTGAGACTGCCTTGCAGCGCTTATGAATATGTATGGTCTTATTTTAGACACACTGCACCACACAAATGCCATATAATATGCATGTCTAAAACTTGGCCAAACAAGCCATAACATGACAATAGTCCATTCCCGTGCGTCCAGAACTGACGTCACCTCTTCCTCGAGTTGACAACGACTTCGTTGAAATACTACTTATAGATACATACTTATCACCTTTAATAACTACAATCCACATTTCTATTTTCAGGAATAAAACGTTTCGGCGTTTGGAGTTGGTGGGCTGGATGCGAGCGTGTGAGCCACCACAGCACCCCAGCCCAGCCCAAAGAGACAACAACGACAACGAAGTCGTCGCTGCGTTGCGGCGTTGCTGGGGATTTCGTCGTCGTGTGGTGTGGTGCAACGACGAACGAACACAAACACACAACGACACAAACACACAACGACACAAACACACAACGACACAACGCTATCTTACGTACGTACGTACGTGTTCGTAGGTGTTGCTTTTGCTGACCACGACGAAGTCGTTGCTGCGTTGCGGCGTTGCTGGGGATTTCGTCGTCGTGTGGTGCAACGACGAACGAACACAAACACACAACGACACAAACACACAACGACACAACGCTATCTTACGTGCGTACGTGTTCGTGGGTGTTGCTTTTGCTGACCATCGATCGATTGCTGATACGCTCGTCTGTCGGCGACGACGGCGCGTCGACGGCCGCCCAGGCGTAGATAGACATGAACTACAAACCTCATACAACGACTTGCTTGGTGGTGACGACGGTTTGCTTGTGGAGGGTGAGTTGGACGATGAGACGGACGGTGTTGATGGGGGTGTTTGATGACGGTGTCGAGGATGGTTGTGCGACGACGACCGATGCAGTATTGTGGACGCGTCATGCCGGTGGGTGTCGCAGAACGTGTTGCAGATAATGGAACGTGGGGTTGGATTGTTACAGGCGAAAACCGAGCAAAGATGCTTGAAATTTTTGCCGCTTTTGGTGCCGAGGTTGCAATGACTCATTCTTAGGACCGTTTTAGTCGTGGAACGCAAGCGTATGTTCCACGCGACAGTCCTCGTCGCACCACCGAGCGCTGAAAGGCGTCCACTGCGATGAAAATCGCTCGCAAAACGGTCGTCGCCAGCTTGTGCACGCTCATTGTCCTGCTGCAGTCGAGGGCAGCAGCCCCAAGTGTGCTTTCGACGGCGGCTTCTGTCCCTGCAGCACTGATCACTCGCGGACTCTTGGCGGCCCGTTCTACCAATGCTCTCTCACAGTATAAGCACGGGGTACCAAATGGTAATCGTATCGCTGACAAGTACTTTGGGCACACTGCCAGTTATTTGAATGGCGAGAATCCAGACTTTGGTGGAGACAATTTTGGCCACAATGGGTACGGCCGGGACTATTGCGCCTACGACTACGAGTGGAATTTGCGACTTTGTGCAGCGGACAGTGACAATGATGGCCAAACAAACGGGCTTGAAATGGGGGATCCCTGCTGTGGGTTTTCTGACTTTGGGAGTGAGTTCAGCACGACAGGTTTCACAGAAACTTCTTCAGATTTGGGAGACCCGGGGAATGCGGACCTTCAGTCGCCGCTGTCGCCTCCGTTGGTGTGCGAAGATTCGTGGAGTGACGACTGCCCTGATTTTGATTGGTTAAGTCCGCTTGTCTCAGGCGATGGCCCCCATCCTGGCGCCGAGGGGCTTGGCGTTGTGAGCGTCGGCGGTACTGCATCTGAGGACAACTTCATTGTGTTTGGGCTGGATGTACTTGATGATGGGTCATCTCTGCCGAGCACTTGGTCTCTGACGATTGATACCTCAGCGAGCACAGCCGTGTGGGAACTCATTGACAGTGCCTCAGACTCGTCGGACCCTGCTGCTTCTGTGTTGGGAAAGTTCATGGCATATGCATATGATGAACCCAATGGGCGCATTATCACGTTCGGTGGCATCAACCAAGACGGTGAAACCACCGACGCGATGGGGGCGTTTGACACTTCGGACAACACTTGGAGCGAACTAGACGATGGCACATCGACACCACCCCCGCTCTTTGGGGCGTCGTTCGGTGTCATTGATCGCATATTTCTGGTGTTGGGTGGTCGTCAGACAGGTGGCAAATCACTGAGCGACGTTTGGGGGTTTGACTTGGCGTCGAATTCGTGGAGTTTGCTCTCCACTAGCGCTCCTGCATCCGCGATCAATATTTTCCGAGATCCAGCTGTGGTGCTCGGCTGGTCGCGCCAAGTGATATTTTCGAGCAGTACTCTGCATCAGCAATGGCTTTGGAATTTTGATGATGATACATGGGAGCGAACCGTGTTCGGGTATGTCCCTCACCGTGAAGCTGCTACTGTCGTCGGTACTTACGGTGCAGTATACTGGATCGGTGGCCAAGCCGGCGAGTACGATGCTCCGCTCGATGACGAGGACACTGGTTTGTGGGTGACGTCCAATACATCTATTCGCGAGAGCTCGACAACGCCTCAGCTGTCGAGATGGGAAATGCGATCAACAACATCGTCAACGTCCAGCACTTCCGTCGGTGCTTCCTTTACAAGCAGAATACATTCTGTTGCTGCTCATGCAATCGACAGCGGAGCTGTAGTCGGCTCGGATGGCGCGAGAATTCTGTTTATGGGCGGCAGCACTGGAACAGAGGACACTGGTGCAAGTGCCACCGACCTAGATAGTGACGGTGTGATCGACGTTGCGGTGCTCGTTGGTGCTCTTGACCAAAGTGCGAACCCATGCCAGTTTGCTGTGCCCGGCGAAGGCCAAGATTCAAACTCATCCCTTGGAGAGTTGGTGATCCGGGACTATGAAGCTTCTATCCTTTTGCAGGACGAGAGTAATCTTTTTCGCGTGGGGCTGTCCTGGTCGATTCTCGCAGATGGCACAGGTGCTCGCTTTGCTCTTCGTGCGCCAACTGATGGCTATATTAGCCTGGCTTTCGTTCACGAAGACTGGCCCATCACTACACAATCGGACTACAATGGCAAGATGTATGGAGGCGATGCTGTGTTCGGTTGGTTCGATGACGATGGCAATGGTCACGTCGAGGTATATGGAATGCCTTCTTATGAGTCAGATGATATCATTAACGATCAGAAAGACGAGTCAACATACTTGAACGACGCAAGCCTATATCGCGAGGATGGGTACATTACGTTAGAATTCGAACGCACCTTTGACATGGCTTCCAGCAGTGATGTGGACATCGATCCATCTGGTTCTTGGATGATGTGGTGCTTTGCTGATCAAGGATTGTTTCCAGACGGAGCGGCCTCAGGCAGCACCATGATTGTACACACAGAGAGACACGAATTCTTCATCGAATGGGATAATACGGACCAGTATACCGCTGAAGACGATTTAGCCGATTTGCTACCGACTGAAGCCCCCGTACTTTGCGATGAGCTGACGTCCAGCAATGTTGAGAGCCTTGGTGGTAGCACCGGTGTGCAAGTTGGATCATGCACTGGTGTTGCCGACGGAGACGAATGTGTGCTCGCGTGTAACTACACCTCCGGATTTGAGCCCGACACGTCGTCGGCAGTGTGCTCGGTACAAAATGATGTTGCGTCATGGTACTTTGATTCCTCATTTCAATGCGAGTATCTGGAGTGCCGGATCGAGGACCTTCAAGAGTATTTGTCTCGCGTCAACGTTGCAGATGTTGTCCAATTGAATGACAGTGCAATTGATGATGGGGCTTTCGTGTACGGCGAGAACTATTCCCTTCGGTGCGCGCCAGGGCATAATGATTCTACTTCTCGGATTGACATTGCTGTTGCGTCCTGCCAGGGAGCTGTTGAAGTTGTTGACACAGATGGGTCCACTTTCTATGTTGCTAATTGGACTATTTCCACGGACGATATTGACGCAGCACGGTCATGCGAGAAGATTACGCATTTTTGCCCGAGCACGCTTGCGCCAGACTTGGATGACAATGCCGTTGTAAATTGCACAGGGCAAGCAATTGGCGACTCGTGCCATATTGGCTGTCCCGAGCAAGGATTTTTTGCCTCCTCGGCGGATACAATATGTCAAGAAGCAGGAGGCTCATCTGGAATCTGGTCTTCATTCTCCATTTCGTGCGCCAAAGTTGACGACTTCTGTTCCAGCGATGTTGAAGAGGACGTTACGTATGACAATGCACAATTTGAAGAATGCTCCGGAGTTGATGCGTCTCTTGGATCACTATGTGAAGCTCATTGCGACCCTGGGTACGAAAAGGTAGACAATGTGAGCTTGACGGCGACGTGTACGGAATCGGGAGAGTGGTCACTAACAAACTCCACAGCCTGTGTTATGACCGTTGGATTGTGTCGTGATAGCCTTCTTGTTGCAGCGAACGGGTCATCATGGGTGAACAAAAGTGAGTGTCTCACCAACTCCTTTGTCGGGTCGGTGTGCGAGCTGCGGTGCAACGAATCAGACCAAAGTGCATCAACTCAATGTCAATCAAACGGAGAATGGTCGCAGATTGAAAATTTCAACTGTGATGGTGTGTGCAGCATATCTTTGTCCAATGCGTCTTTGACGGGAGAAGAGTGCGATGGAAGCAGCAATAGCAACATAATCTCAGGACAAAATTGTTCCCTAGAAACGGATGTTGGATTCGAGTGCTACGCATCAGACGGAACTGTTTTAAGCGATGGGATTGTGGTATGCGGCACCGACACCTTCCCGGTTCAGTGTGGACTCGTCGAAAATTTTTGTTCTATTGAGGATATCGACGGATTGACCCAGAATGCGACATCGTGGGAATGTACTTCTGATCTCCATACGTTAGGCACGTCGTGCTCAACACAATGTGCTGTTGGGTACACGTCAAATGCAGGGTTCACGGAATTTTCCGCGGATTGCACCATCGATGGCTGGCAGCTTTCTAATCCCATTGATTGTCGACACATCGCCGGATATTGTTCCGATGTACCAGACGCTTTTTTCGCAACGTCCACGGCAAGTCAAGGTGTTGGTGCAGCTGGTGAAGGATTAGTGTTTGGCAGTGGCTGTTTTGATGCTGTAATCTCCCAAGCGTGTACAGTGGTCTGTGCGCCCGGTTACTACAGTGCGGAAGCGACGATGGCGTGCGCAAGTGATGGCTCGTGGAGTCCAAGTCTGTCACTTGAGTGTGAGCCCGTTCCTGATTACTGTGACATGAGAGATGTCGAAATTCTAGCGGACGAAATGGGCCTCATTAACCATGGCACAGTTTCGTGTTTCAACGCTGATATTCTCTTGGAAGGCCCTGGGGCCCCTCTTTCAGCAGAGTGCAATGTCACCTGTGATAATGGATATCACGCACAACCCGTTTTGCACTCGACAACTGCAAGTGCTATGTCCAGCTCGCTGACTGCACCTGAAGTTACCAGACACGGTTTCAGCATTGCTGATTGTGTGATCGATGGTCAAACCGAAGGGCAGTGGACGTCTCACAGTCGCGATGCAGAATGCGTCCTAGAACCAAACTTTTGCCCAATGTCACCGTCAACTGCATTGATAAATGCTGAGTGGTCTTGTGACTCATCGTCTCGTCACCTTGGGGACTCATGCTTCTCGGCGTGCCTGCCGGGGTATGATGCTCCAACAAATCCACTCTGGGGTGATGCCGCACTCGCTAGCGAATTCGTCAGTCGTGCCATCAATGCCGCTGCTGAGTGTGATGTGTCCGGGCAATGGGTAATTGACGAAGCACAGGTTTCCAATTGCACCAAGGTTGAAGAGCTCTGCAGCAGCCGGCCGCCAACCACAGTCGGCCGCGTCTGGGTGGACTGTGAGGGTCGTGCGGTCGGTGACTCATGCTCTGCGCTGTGCGCCGACGGATACCTGTACGTCAGACTTGGACATGCCGTTGTCGTTACTTGCTTGTTTTCTCGCTTGACTCTGTTTTTATTTTGTTATTAGCTACGTCTCCTTGAGTGACAACGACACAAATTACGATAGCGCCACAGCAGCAAACAACTTTGTTGCAGAAAAATCGTTTTGTGATGGAGAGAGTGGCGAGTGGACCGATGTGCGGCACACATGCGTCCTTGATCTGAATTTTTGTCCTAGTTTTATCAACGAGACTGAGGTGAATTTTATAGAAGCAGGATGGCACCCAACTGGAGTTGGCTTGCATACTATAGCATGCAATGCGTCTCATGTTGGCGCTCAGTGTGATATTTTCTGCACTGATGGGTATCTACCAAATTCTGCAGTTGCAACATGTGAAATTTCGGATGACTCAACGGGGATCTATGCGGGAACTTGGAATCTGCCAACTTTGGAATGCCTGCTTCCTGTTGACGGTTCAGACCTCAAGGTTGAAGGTTTGTCAAAATACGTCACCATCAGTGGGGAGGGCGATAGGATACTGGGACTCTCTTGGGATAAACTTGACGGTGACGACGGTCATGCTAATGGATACATTGACATAGCGCTGCGGACGCGCCAGACATCTGGGTACTTAGGAATCGCTTTTGGGGAAGTGGAGGAATTGATGATTCCTGGCGATGGTGTATGGGGCTGGATTGATGCCAATGACGACCCTCACATGATTGCCTACCGAATGGATTCATACTTGGTCAGCGAAATCGAGCAAACACCGCTCGAAGATTCGTACATTGTGGATTGGACCATCAGTATCGAAGACGGATTACAGGTACGAGACAACTTAGCATTCGCCGATGTGGTTTGTTTTCGTGTCCGATGCTGACGCGCCGTATTTTGTATGTGCAGACGGTACGAATGGTACTTCGGCTTGACGAACCTGGCTCGCAGGGTAATTGGGTCCCCATTCGATATAATGGTGTGAACCATTTCCAGTGGGCTCTCAGTGACACAGAAGGAGTTACCATGCATACTGAATGGGGCGCATTGGACCTGAACTTTTCCATCAATTATGGCAGCGATTTCGTGGCACAAACTGAGAAGCACGATGAACTCGATTCGATAAGTGCATTCCTGGTAGTCGTCCTGTGTGCACTCTACATGGCGTTTATTGTCATTCTCGGTTTGCTGGCATTTACAATGCCAGCGACCTTCCTGTCTTGCAATCACTCTTGTGGCCAACTTCGGTGCTGTCGAAATGGAAGTGGTAATTGCTGGGCCGATGGGTGGGCCCGAGCTGCCCGGTGGCCACGCTGGATCCGGATGCTCACATTTGATGGGGTTCTGGTGGCTCTCGACTGGTCCTTCATGGTGTGGTTATTTTACGGTGCCACCTTGGCTATGCTGATTGCTTTCTTTTGGGTTCTGCAAGCCACAGGAGTTGAAGCGGCGAGATCGACCGGCTGGATTTCCATAATCGCGTTCGCGCTACTCCTCCTTCCCGTGAGTCGAGACTCCTTCGTTTTGAAACTCCTTCGGCTACCATATGACAGAGCTGTGGCCCACCATCGTGCACTTGGGCGCGTTTTCGTTATTTGTGAGGTCGCCCACTTTTCCGTTGTTATCCGCGATTGGGGATGGACTGTGAGTGGCGCTCATGAAGTATTCGGATCCGGCAATGTAGTCCCGGTGTGGGGTTGGGTGTCGTTCGCCTTAACGACGTTAGGGGCGATTTTGTCAATCGAATGGTTTCGACGGCGACTGTTCGAGGTGTTCTACTACTCGCACTTGGTGATGTTTTTCATGTCTCTGTGGTCGACCGCTGTGCATGTCAATGTTCTTCCTTTCCTTTCGCTGTTCGAATTCGACCAAGAGCTGCACAAGACGTCGCTGGATTCCTTTGCTGGATTCTACGTTGGCATTGGCGTACCTGTGCTTCTGTACATCATTGACCGAGTACAACGCGGTGTTGTCGCTGATGGGTGTTGTGGTTCATCCGGCACCTATGTTGTGAGCCATGCTGCTGTTCACGATTCCGGAGACGGGGAGAAAATTATTCACTTGATCATTCAGCAACCTACGGATTCGAAGCTCACGCATCCTAGGATCAAGTATCATGCCGGGCAGTACTGCTTTCTTATTTTCCCTCAATTGTCGAAGCTCGAATCTCATCCGTACACCATATCATCTGCACCTCCGAGTCGAATTGCACGCATGACTAATCAACAGTGCAAAAATGACAGGTTTTCTCTTGGTTTCCACATTAAGACGCTTGGCGATCATACTCGCGCTCTTGCCCGTCTCGTGGAACGGAGAAAGGCTACTCCGGAGCTCATTGATGTGCGAATTCAGGGGCCTTATGGGGCCATCCGCTTCAACCCGTTCTCATACCAAAAGATCATTCTGGTTGCTGGTGGAATTGGGGTGACCCCTTTAATCAGTCTTGTAGAGCAAATGGCCAACGATGCACGCCATGCCCTTGTCGGGGTCGCTGCTTCGGAAACAGGTGAACAAGATTCAGTTAGTGCCTGGGATGCAGCTCCAAAGTCAGCGGCTAAAGAAGATAAGGAGGGAGCCGACAGCGCACTGCGTCAGGAAATCGTGTTGTTATGGTCAACACGGTCGTTGAAAGAAGTGATGCTTTTCGAGGATGTATTGCGTGATGCCTTGGACATTTCATCGCGCAACATTGCCGGAACTCGGGTGGTTATATCCCTGAGACTTTTTTTGACCTCAGGCCGTAGCGCCGCTGCCAAGAAGAAGCCGAAGGGGTCTCACATCACGCCAGTCGCCCGCACCTACGAAGGGTCGCCGATTAATGAAGGCACAGCACAAGAGGCACTCGACAAACCTGCACGTGCACCACGCCGCAGCCCCGCAAACCGAGCCAACAAAGGCCCTGCATCTCGGTATCAACATGATCGTCCACAAGAGTTGCAGTCAACCAGTCCACAACGCAGTGATGTTCTGGACGAGCACGTCGTAAACGGAAGACCAAATTACAATGCAGAGTTTGATCGATTCCTTCGCGGAAATCAAGACGGTGACGAAAAAATTGTCGTTGACCCCAACTCGTGTTGTGTTCTTGCATGTGGACCCTGGCAAATGATTGTCGATGCCCAGCACGCCGCGTATCACCGTGGATTTATCTTCCACAAGGAAGTGTTTGACATGTAGCCATTTCGCTGACGGAGAAAGTCGTCACAGAACCTTTGATGCATTCGAATCTGTTACGTGTCCAACAAGACGACATTCTTTTTATCTTTTGTATTTGAAGTAGTTCTAAGCCCATTACAGATTTCTATCCAAATAAAAAATCAAGTATTACGGATTTCATCAAACGACTGTACAGATGATCATGCAACGGGCTCACGGCTCACAATCATGCAACGCCGATAGTGATGTGCACGCCAGAGCAATGCATGTCACACGTTCCACACTCGCCACACGCTTTCCTTGTTGTGACTACTCTGAGTACAGTACCCGGGTAGTAATAAAGTCGTGATTGCAATTGATGCTCTCCATTACTTCAACAAGAGTAAGCTGCAAGCTGTGCCAAATGACATGTCGCATGCAGATCGACGTTGCCGCATCATCAAAGATAGCAGTTAGCCTCCACGCCTCCTCAGTATCATCAAAGATGTCTGTCTAGAGCATAGTCCATCCAAGGGTAACGGGGTCCAGAGCTATCATGGCATACTGTACCCCTTGGTGCATCTGTCCATCGTCCATCTCCAAAGACCAAGCAAGCAAGCACACTCCAAAAAATGTTCCAAATTCCAAATTCCAAATTCCAAAGTTCTTAATACTAGGTACTACTCACCCAGTACCCAGTACTATTGTGAATGTGATTGTTGCACTGTCGAAGTGTTGGGTGTTGGTTGGTTTGTTTGGTTGGCGTTCATTCGTTCGTTCCTTCGTTCGTTCGTTCCTTCGTTCGTTCCTTCGTTCGTTCGTTCCATCGTTCTTCGTTCCTTCGTTCGTTCCTTCGTTCCTTCGTTGTGAGTGAGTGACGGTGAGTGACAGTGAGTGACAGTGAGTGGCAATGGCTGACTGACAGTGAGTGACGGACAGTGAGTGAGGACTGATGGCAGAGTGAGTGAGTGAGTGACTGCGACTGACCCGCAGTTAGCTGTGGCTGTGGCTGTGGCGCTGTGGCTGTGAGTGAGTGAGTGAGTGAGTGACTGTGAGGTCAGTGTGTGAGTGCGTGGACAGTGAAACGGATTGCTGTGTGTGTGTGTGTGACTGTGAGTGAGTGACGGCTGACTGACTGTGAGTGCAGTCGAACGAACGAACGAACCAGTGCAACTGTGAGTGAGTGAGAGTGAGTGAGTGCACTATCACTCCACTGTGTGGGTGGGTGGGTGCGTAAGTGAGTGAGTGCCATTCGCACCCTGACTGACTGCGGGGTGTCATAGTGCACTGTGAACTGTGACACTGTGACTGACTGGCAGTGAGGGTGAGTGAGGGGGCATCCGTTTCTCGCCTTCCTTCACACTGTCCCACTGCGCTCACAGTCAGTCAGTCACAGTCAGTCACCACGTCACAGCTGGCCACACCATTCGCGCCGTGTTTTTATTCACGCAAAAAGGAAATTTCAAAGTTTCAGAATTCGGTAATTCGTATAGTGCAGAACAGTGAATCATCATGCGGTATTGTGTACTGTATACATAAGTGATGCACGAGAGTTCACGCGGTTGTGTGGCGCCCAGCCAGCACCCACCGACCGCCATTCGCCACCTGCCAGCCACCCAGCCAGCCACCGTGGTTTGGGTTCGGATCTCTTATTTTCACGTCAAATACGTATAACTACTAACTATACAAATCCATAACTCCACGGTACTGTTATTCAACCGTAAATTCAAATATGTGTAACCGCCCACAACTTCGCACTCAAAAGAACGAAACGTTGTGTGAGTTAGCTCCACACTGTGAGAGAAACGGTGATCCATCTATTCAAATTGATCAGTCGCAGCGACCGAATTCGGTGGAGTCGGCGGCGGCACTGAAAGACTTGCCTACTGACAGGGAAGTGAGTGAGAGGGCACAGTGGTGACGGTGAGTAAGTGGGTGAGTAAGTGAGTGGGTGAGTGAGTGAGTGAGTGAGTGAAGAAGTGGGAAGCCGGCCAAACGAGCCAGCCACCGACCAGTCAGTCAGTCAGTCAGCCAGCCAGGCATTCACCTCACTCACTCACTCACTCACTCACTCACTCACCCACAGTCAGTCAGTCAGTCAGTCAGCGCACAGCTGCGCCCTCCCTCCCTCCCTCCCACAAACAAACAAACTCTCCCAACCAACAAACAAACAAACAGTGAGTGAGTGAGTGAGTGAGTGAGTGAGTGAGTGAGTGGGTGAATGAGGGCTGGCTGGCAGTGAACTCACTGCGTGAACGCAGTCAGTCAGTCACTCACTCACTCAGTCGCACTCCGCGTGTCAGTGTTCGTTCGTTCGTTCGTTCGTTCATTTCGTTCGTTCGTTCGTTCGTTTGTTTGTTTGTGCGTTCGTTCATTCGTTCACTCTCACGCAAACGTTCGTTCGTTCGTTTGCTCGTTTGTTCGTTGCGTGTGCTTGCTTGTCGCGCTTTCGAGTTGGGTTTGTGCGGGGTGATGTTACTTACTGACCAACCAGGCCAGCCAGCCAACCAGCCAGCCAGCCAGCCAGCCAGCAGCCGGTCATGCCCAACCCACCGCGGAAGACGTCCAGGCCATACTAGAGTCGGTTGACTGTGCAGGGAGCAACTACGTCCAGACAGACAGACCCGGCAGGGGTGCTTGGGTCGGCACTTTGTGCAAACGGACTGTGCCGCGGTGGGACGATACGAACAGACACGCCGGCGCCGGCGCGGGCGGCGAGGAGCAGAGTTGGTGAGTCAGCAACAGCGATTCCGAGAAGCACCGCGAACAAAGTGTCGGCGGACGCCGTCAGAGGTGCTCCATGCACCGCGTGCTGACACGCTGGCTGCTTGTCGGAACTGAACGTGTTTGCGGGGAGCAACCGGGATGCACGGGATCTGCAGTGACTCCTAAGGGCAGAGGTAGGTTTGGCTTCCTTTGCTATGAGACTTGCCGGTTGTTGTGTGGTCGTCGTTGCGTTCGTGTGGAGCGCGTGAGTTGCGGCTTCTGCGCAGAAAAAAGGCAGTCGTGTCACCTGTGCCTCATGCTGCGAGTAAAGAAGGAAGGGTGACACGGTGACCTCGACCAAGCCGTTGACCGGACGACAACTTAGTTCACTGCAATCATTTCGTCGTCAAGAAAGAACGCGAGTTTTCGTCACAACGAACTCGCGGTCTCGTTGACCTCAAGGCTGGAGGCTTCTCCTCCATTGCCGACGAATTGCTGTGCATGCCGGCTGGCGAAGGAAAACCAGGCGCGGCCGACGTTGGGCTTGCGGGTGCGCACTGGGCCAACGACTCGCCTGGAGTGGCTCCGTCCAACGCGCACCATGGCTACAACGGGCAGCCACTAGCCTTTCAGCCTGCTGCAATCACGCTTCAACGAAGTAGGTCTTACGGCAACAAGCCAGGGAACATGAACCGACGGAACGGAAAACGCAACCAGTCCGCTGGACCATATCACCATAACGACAATCCTGCTGGCAATGGTCACGGAGACCATCAACATCCGCAGGGGTCCGGTGCGTCGAGCAACGGGAACGGAGGTGGCGGTGGCCATGTTCTTAAGCGTGAGTTGTACAAGACCGAAATGTGCAAAAGCTTTGAGACGCACGGCACGTGCCGTTACGCTGAGAAATGCCAGTTCGCACATGGCCGTGAGCAGCTCAGGGTCACAAGACGTCACCCGAAGTACAAGTCTCGTCGGTGTCGCAATTTTGCGGTGCATGGGACCTGTGACTATGGGTCCCGTTGTATGTTCCTCCACGAAATGGGACCATCCGGTTCAGCAAGTGTCAGTCCTGGACCTGGACCGGTGCAACCATCGACTCGCGCACAGCAACAGCCCCATCAACCTCAGCAGCAGCAGCCGCCTCCGGCTCAGCCCCGTTCTCAGCGCCACTTCCAACAGCCCCACCAAGCGGCACCACGTGGACCTCCCAGTCAGCCTGGCCTGCAGGTTCCCGTGATGCAGCCGTCGACTGCGGCTGCTGGACAAAGTTGGCAAGATTTGGATCAAGGCGCCGCCTTCAGCACTGTCGGTGACGACCTTGGTGGGAGAATGCCACTCGCGCCCAACGGGACGGCGTTGGACTACGCATGGGGATGGAACGACTCGCACTCTGGAAACAACGCCCACGAAATCCAGCAGCCCGAATTTTTGTTGCGCTCTCCGTCTCAGCTCCCAGCTCCTTCGACGGGCTTGCTCTCTCTTGGCAGCTCGTCACCCGCAGACGCGCCCCTCACTGGCAGCAACGGATTGTCGACGAACCCAAGTCCAGGGTCTGCTCTGCCGATCCCGATCGCATTGCACTCACCGCTGCAAGATGACAGGGATGCAGGCGTGCACGCCCCGGAGACTCCTGCTGAGTCGTCGTCGACTGTTGCCGATGGGCCCGACCTAACCCAACCACCCCCGAACGTTTGGGGCCGACCTGGCAGTCGCAGCTTTGATCAACAACTCCCCGACTCCACTGATTCCGTTATCAAGGCACTTCTCTCGTCTTCACCTGGCTCCGCCGCCGACGGCGGCTTCTTGAGCTCGCTTGCTGCGCGCGAAGCACGTGGCGAAAACCCACGTCGTCCATGGATGAGCTCAAATCTACCGACGGCGGTTAATGACGACACATGATCCGCGCAGTGTCCGTCTTCTTATTTATGAAAGTCCCGTTAGAACGGCCTGGGGTTTCTCACCTGCTCAGCAGGATGTTAAACGATGAGCAGCCTCAGTATTTATGACTTCTATTTATGTAACTCTTTTCAACGATGCTATTTGGCACTTCCCATCTTTGTGTGTCGACGTTTCCATCGTTTAGTGTAGTGTGGCTTTGGATGGTGACCAGTCGTCCTTGAACACTTTCAGAGGGTGGGCTTCCGTGTTGAACACATACTCATCAATTTTCGGCCGCAGTGGGTCGTCCAATGGCAGTTGAATGAGATAAATATACTTCAAAGTCTCCGCCATGAAAAAACTTTCGGCACGGTTGTCCGGTGTTGTGTGCACCTGAAACAAGAAACACCGTCGTCAGCAATGCGATCCACCGATCCATAAAGTTTCGGCGTCGAATTTACCTTCCCCACATTTGGGTAGGAGCCGTAGCCGTAGGGCAGCTTGCAGTTGCGGTCGATTGCGTCGAACATTTCCCAGGCCTATCAGAAATAATAAATAGATTGAGTTTACATCACAGCGGCTTCTTGGTTGCCGGTACCTTTTACTTACCCATTGTCGGAAAACGGGATGACCCGTTAAAGAATGGAGAACGAACATGGACTCTGCCGCCTCCGGACGTAGAATGTACATCTGGGATCTGGTGCAAAGTTCATCACAATTAGTCGGTGGCAACACGTAGTTCTACAAACGCAGATACGTCTCACCCAATCGACATGCGTCCACTTCGCAAGACAACATGCTCCGGTGACAGTCCAGTTGCCGTGAGTGCATACATTTGGTGACAAGTAAACGCAAGTCGCTTGGCGAGTTGCATGTCCGCAGCTGCGACTGATCCTTTGTTATCCTTGCTCAATGATGCGCCCAGCGCCAGCATTCCTTCAACCCCAAACACAGAGCAAAAACGGTGAACACCAAGAAGAGTGTCACTGCACCACGGTTCGAGAAGGCAGACCAGGCACGAAACACGTGAGATGCTCCATTTTATTGTCAACCGTTCGGCCATTGCTGGACCCAATATATGCAATCTTTTGGCCATTCACGGAGACATCCTTGAGTAATTTGTGCCGCATTCCCATGATGGCTTTGTCATATGCCTCTCGCCACTGATCCTCTTTGCGACCGCCTTGTATCCACCTGAACATGCAAGGACAACGTCCAGTTTCAGCTCACGCCGACGTCGTCGACGGGAGACAGTTGACACACTCACATTTTGATCAGATATTCATAAAAACTGTCTGAGAGTCCGCCAAACGTGTAAATTCCAGAAGCCCGCCCCGATTTCCGGTTGATCTGTACACAAACCACTCACGTTGGAAAGGCTCACGTTGCAATGACCTGGCGATTCATGTCTGACAACCAACCTTCGTTGGGAATATTCCGTCAGAACCTTTGTTCTTTAGAGCTTTGTAAACTCCTTCGGCCTTCTCGCGAAACGACGTGTCCTTGGTGTGATAGGACAGGTATCGAAATTCCAACTGCACGGTGCCCAGCTCGGCCTGTGATAGTGGCGGTACAATGCAAGCATGTCATAATATGTCCTTCGCAAAATTGCAGCAATGCAACAACAAACCAGCAACGAATCATCGCCAGTCCATGTGTTTGAAACTCGTCCATTGGAAACTACAATTGATGGGTATGGCAGACCAGTGGGAGTTTCAAACGCAGGGAAAAACCTTGTCGCCAGTTCCCTGCCTTTCTCGAGAAAGATAGCGTCGCCAGACAGGTCGTACGCTGCCAGCAGTCCCCCCAACACTCGGATGTTGCATTCAAATAGAGACACCTGAAAGAATCCAAGAAGTTGAATCGGGTGTATTGAAGAATCACATGACAATGCCCATCCACACTCACTTTGTTCTTTCGCGTTGACAAATCCAAACTGTTTGCAACCCAGTCTCGTGCTTCTTGGAACTCGTCTTTCAAGCCCATGAGCCTGAAACACAGACAGACACTCCGAGGTTAATACTTGAACAACAACCGCAATGAAGTGGGCAGCAAATAAAAAGTCATACCACAGCGTGTCTAGTGCGTCAATGAGAGTGAACCCAAATGCGCCCCAATTGTCTTGGCCACCACAGGTCGCCGGCAAAAGCTCGTCGCGACCCCAAGCACATTTTGCGTACATTTCCCAATTCCACTTCATTGCAGCCTTCACCTTCTCAGCCCTAATTTTCCCCAGAGCATCAGATAGTTCCAAAACATGAGGGTCATGCACTCCCATGTAGTTTCCGGCGGCCGCGACATCGTCGCTGGGGTACACTGCTTCCATGGCGGACACCAGCTGTTGCTCGCTCAATCCAGCAGCAGCCCCTGAACTTGATGCTGCTGATGGCACCTTTCGCCCAACTGCTGCCACGAGGTCGGCTGCGGCAATCGAGCTAGGCTTTTCGTTCGAGCTGCTACCGGACGAGGAAGCCTTGTGCTGTTGCATTTTCCGTGGATCTGATTTCGAATTGCTGGCTTGGCACGATTTCGGGCACAACTCTCGTCCGATGGATTTTGCCGAATAGCCAGGAGGTGGGGCAAGCGGCTGTGCCAGACCGTCGTGAGTGGCACAGAAGCTTCCGTACTCATCGTCACAATACCCATTGTCGACAACGGCACCACACGACGCACCAGGGCAGTATTGGTTCAGCACGGAGCTGCTGATATCTGCGCAGTCGAGAGCGCTGCATTGCCGGGTGTCGACTTCGCCATGCTTGTGTGGGCAAGCATGCCCACTGGGTCCATGACTAACGACGGTTACCTGGTACAAGCGACTTCGACTGCCAACACCGCAGCCCATGGAACAAGGTCCCCAAGCACTCCAGTCACCTTCACAATCGACAACAGCAGGGATGTGCGTTTCGTGCTTGCCGCTTGGAGCACCGGCGACCAGATTCCCAGCTCCATTCGTCCCTTGTTGCAGACTCTCTAACTTGTCAATGTCGCGCTGCAGAGAGCTGTACGCAATTTCTAAGCGGGCTGCGAGCTCTTCAGCAGTTGCGGTGTGTGAATCGGCCACTGAATTGTAAATGTAAAAGTTGCCGAGCACCACAACGGTGCCAATCGTCACCAAAATCAGCGATACAGTCACCAGATTCATGATTCAACCAGTGCGGGCTGGGTGGTGGAGGACAGACAAAAACTACACAATGAATGTGCCACTTTGCGACCACCTCCTTGCTGACAGCCTTCACCACATTTGCACGAACTACAAACTGTGGAACCCCAAGTCAACGCGCCAGCATGATTCCATGAAAAACTGGTGGGTTTTTTTTAAATTGGGCAGCTTAACTGCACATCCCCCAGCCACCCATACTACTATGGCATGTGCCAATCGTGGCTCCAAGGTTCAGCGATAAGCGTATGAGTGGTGACAACATGAAGGCAACAATCCGTAGTGGTGACAGCAACACGTGACCACAGCAATGACCACTAAACCCACAACATCACAGCACCATCACAACATCATCACTGCAACGGCACACCCCTCATTAACACGAGCTAACCTACCGATGTTCCACCCACCACCATCCATCGATCATCGATAATGATGCTCTGTGTTCATCGTGTTGTGTTATGGTGTTGTGGTGTTGTGGTGGTGTCGTGTTGTGGTGTGCGTTGTTCTTTCGTTCGTTTGTTCGTTCGTTGGCCTCCGAACCGATCAATCATCATCATAATAAGAAGTTCATCAATCAACAGTGACTGTGAGACTGTGAGTGACTGACTGACTGTGGGTGGACTGTCAGTGAGTGAGTGAGTGAACGAGAGTGATGAGTGACTGTCCGCAGCCGGTGCTCACTCACAAGGTTGGTTCCCTCCCACCCACTCACTCACTCACTCACTCATTCGCTGTGGGAGGGAGCTGAGAAGTTTCGTTTGGTTGTGTTGTTGTTTGTGGTTTTGGATTCGATTCGATTCGATTCGATTCGATTCGATTCGATTCTCCTGACGCTTGCTTCGCTTGTTGTTTGTTGCCTGTTGCTCGTCCGCGACTGTGTCTCTCTGGTCGTTGTCTGTTTGTCTCTTCGTCTGGCCATGTTGTGTTGAGTTGTTTTTGTTTTCTGCCGTGGCTTTGACTGACTCGTGTGGTGTGTTCATTGCGTGTTTCTCACTGTGTTCCTTGCTGTGGTTCCATTCGATGCCGTGCTCACGCAGTGAACACGGCACGCAAGTCCGTCAAAGACAACAAAGGCAACACACAGCATGGACAGACAGTCACCGCCAACTTACATGGCGGGCGCAGATAAAACGGAGGCGAGAGCTACCACGGCCCAGCGAGCAGATCTGTTATGCTTGTCTTTTCAACTTCTGTGAGTGAATCAAAAACCCGCACTCGTGACGAGCAAAAATCTTCTTTGAAAAAATATCAAAGCAGGAACCCGCAGTGGGCCAGTGTTTGTGTTCAAGTCATGTGAACACTAAAGTACCACCTCCGCAACACGTTGTGTCACAAGATGTTGTGCCGATGTGGCCGATTGCTGGTGTTCGCTTTGTTGGGGCTCACGACTCTGTTCTCATCTGGATCCGTCGCCGTGAATATTGGCAGGCGCCACAGACGCAAAGGCGTCGCAGTCGACGACTTTCGGCATCCCTTGCACGCGCTTACCCCTGTTCGCTCCCGTTTTATACCTACAAGTGAACCGTTAGCTGCCGTCGTGGTTGAACCCGACCTCATTGTTACACCGACGGACGACAATGATGTCCACGTCGATCCCACTATTGTGGAAATGGACCATCCGCTCCACGACGATGTTGAGATTCAAGTTCCTATGAACGGGCGATTAAATCCCCTCTCAATTGCCACGGACCTTGGGTTGAATGAATCTGAGCTTGCAGACATGACAACTCGCCAGAAAATCCATGCTTTGCTCCCAGTCGCGAAAAAAGAAGTCAGGAATCAAGTTCAAGCCGTCGCTGAGCTGGCAGCTGACCTGTTCAAAGACGCACAAGACTTGGCGAACCGCACACTGACTGAAAAGATTCAATCGAAAGTAGAAATTGAGTCCCTTCGAAAAGAACTTGCAGAAAGTCAGGATGAAATTACTAGTTTGAGAAAGACGCTCAGGAAGAGTAAGAATACCAAAACAAAGTAGAAGTTTCAACAAGTAATATTACATATTACATCATGTAGTTGTGAGGCGACTTTTTGTTTTGTTAGTCGACGGCGCTCAACTAGGTGAGTCTTCGTTTTGCTGAGTGACTTTTTTTATCACGCCAACGACAATAAGGCCTACAGATATCCACACATGCATGGATGCATGCGATTAGAATGTGGACAGTTTGACAACCATGGCCGTCGCGGAACGGCAAGACGCACCGCCACCGACTGCGAGAAGCACATTGCCAAACGAGTCTCCCATTTTACTTTGCTGGCGAATGCGACCTGGGGTGAAGTGAAAATCATGGCAAGTGACAAGAACTCCAAGATAACACAACACATGACGAGACTTACTGATCTCTTGGTCCACAGTCCCATATCCAATGCGGAAAAACGGGTTCCCGGGTTCGTTCTCTTCTCGAAATGAAGATATCGGCTACAGCGACAGCATATCGTATGATGGAACGCAGCGAGATGTCGGGCTGGCAGTGTTGGTTGGGCACCCTACCTGTCCGAGTGAGACCACACTTTGACTTTGACGCGGAGGCGCAATCGTGTTCCTTCCACGGTGATGGCTGGAAGTTGCATCGGTACCGAGATAAAAGTCCCCAACAGCGAAGACGAGCTCCTGGTTCCGGATCACATGCTCGTACTACGAATGGACATGAATTTGACTCGGCACGCACATGCGATTGATGTCTACGCAAAGAAATACGAACCTTGCGGAATCCAAGAGTTTCCGGAGGCGGGGGCCTATCGCGGTTTCGGTGCCTTCGACCATTGTTGTTGTTGTTGTTGATAACGACGTTAGCGCCTTGCTTTGCCTCGAAACGTTCACTGTAAGGCACCTCCAAAGCACGCACGGCGCGATTCTCGGCACCGGCGTCTACAAAAGCAGCCGCCATGCCGCTGAAAAGGCCAAGCCCAGCGTTTTGTGCATTGCTCTCCACGCTCTTTGACTCTGATTCAAAACTCGTCCAAAATCCATCATCACGCCGACGGCGGGGTTCGGTCCACTTCCACTGTCGCTGAACTTCGTTCTTTGTTGTCCGTTTGTAGACGACGGGAGTACCGTCGGACGATAAGATCAAGTCCTTCTTTGCAGTTGTGAGGCCCTCAGTCGCAGCGTAAATACGCGTTCCTGGTGGTGAGTCGCGTAAGGCGTCCGCGATCTCCTCCAATGTCATGCGTTTAGTTTTCCTGAGAAACTGCGCTTCTTCGTTGGCCCAACTGCCAAAAGACTTCAGCAATGCGCCGGCTGAGCACGCGATCGCGCCTCCAATCAAGAAGCCCGACATGGCAAAAAGGTGCTCCCTTTTTTTTTAAAAAAAATAATCAAACCAAAAAACTGAAGATCAAAGCTTGAAAATCGTCTTTTTGTATATTTTGTGCGTTTGAGTACATTTGCGCGTTTGTCATTCTTGACACATACTTCTGAAGTTCTCGGGTCTCTTCGTTGCGTATGGTGTCACATCCGTCGCTTGCAATGGGTTGCATGCCATCTCCCAACGAAGTTATCGTTACCAGGTCTGACAACAAAAGTTACCCACCCGCCATCATTGGCCCTGCCGTCTGCCCACACCTCCCGCAACTCAACTTGACTGACAACAATGTGACGCTGCGCAGTTCCGCAGGAACCTTACAGGAACCTTAGATCCTTGAAGGTCTCGAATCATTGACCATGGACACGCGGTTGCGTCGTTGGTCGGTCGTCGGCTGCCAACAACGAGTAACAAACAACGAACAACGCACAGCAAGTCGAGTCCATGCATTTATTGCGATGTGTACCGTACCGGTACATGTATTAGTACTTTAAGTTCTTATTGTTTCTGCATTGATTGATTCGCCATTCACTCACTCATCACGATGACAATCCAGCAATTGTCCGTACTTGGTATTTACTACTTGGTATTGATTATAGCTCAGTGATTAGGGGGCTTTGTGCGGGGTCCGGTTTGAGTGCAATACTCGTACTAGTATTGTGGTTTTCGGTATTAATTACTATGGAGTTTGTGCGGGCGCAAGGTATTGTGACTGAGGGAGAGCGTGACATCGGTGACGTTACAACAGCCACGACAACGACGACGACGACGACGACGACGATGGCAACAACGACCACGACGACGTTG
>ENA-OWNT01001546-OWNT01001546.1-seawater-metagenome-genome-assembly--contig:-NODE-1546-length-28393-cov-3.820561_pt1 | contig 28393 bp, 29 predicted proteins | sample MGYA00238136_ERZ651165 | MGnify/ENA primary metagenome ERZ651165 (study PRJEB26861, sample SAMN08777766) | seawater metagenome | isolation source: coastal seawater | place: USA: Florida | collected...
TCGCATTGGCCCCAACAGTGCCAATCCCCAGCCCGCCAGACATTCGACGGAACAGGTGATTGGCCACGTCAAAGGCATCCCGCCCCATGCCGGTGACCGAGACGACGTATCCCATCAGGACAAAGAGAGGCACGACGCCGAAGAAATAGCTGGAAATGGTCTCTGACGCCGCCAGTGCCAGCAGTTTCCCCGCCAGAACCGGCGAGCCCTTGATCATCCAGACGCCCACGTAGGACGACAGCATGAGCGCGAAAGGCACCCAGAACCCAAGATAAACCATGACCACCATGGCGCCAAAGGAGGTCAGGCCGATTTCAAAAGCCGTCATGCGCGGGCGCTCCCGATCAGCCTAAGGAATGCCGCCAGCCCGAACAGAACCAGTTGCACCAAAAGGGCGGCACAGCCGATCAATATAATCAGCTTGACCGGCCAGACCGGGGCGGTGAAATCGCCGACCGTGCCTTCGAAAGTGTTGCGCACCCAGGCCTTCTTGAACAATGGCAACGAGGCCGCGAACACCTGCCAGACCAGCGCGGCGGCGGCGGCGGCAAAGACCAGATCCATCGCCTGCCGGACACGCGGTGCCCGCGCCGCGATGAAGCCCGGAACCGCGTCGGTCCGGGTCAGGCGGCCTTTGCGAAAGGTCTGTGCAATCTGCAGAAACACGATGGCCACGATCGACATCGACACCATCTCAGGCACGCCCGACACCGGTGCATTGAACAGCCCGCGGCCGATGACGTCGGCATTGACCAGCACCATGATCGCCACGATCAGCAAGGTGCCGACCACGTTCAGCGTCGCCGTCACACGGTCGACAACGCCGCGCAGGCCCAGAAACCAGGCCGGCAGCCCATCATCGGACGAAACAGGGTCAGCTGATGCATCGGTCATTCTGGCGTCTATTCGCCTCCATCCGCTCGGGGCCAAGAATTTTTCGAAAATTCTTGCCAAAATTCTTTGAAAGAATTTTGCGCCCCGGGGTTGGCCGGGGCGCGGTTCGCATCACTCCTGATCCCAGTTGCGAACCGGGGTCGCTCCGGCCGCCCGCATCGTGTCCATGTAGGTCTTGAGCACTTCGGTGCCCGCGATCCCCTGGCTATCCAGTTGTTCTGCCCAGGTTTTTGCAACGTTATCCATGCCCCCGGCCCATTGGTCGCGAAACGCCTGGTCAACCTCGGTCACGGTTGCGCCTTGCGATTGCATGATCTCCAGGAACTTCACGACGGAGGCATCGAGGTCGGCATGGTATGCTTCGCGGTCCAGCGCGGCGGCTTCGCGCAGGGCCTCTTGCACCTGCGGATCAAGCCCGTCGAACCAGTCCTTGTTGGCCGCCAGCCCGCCCGCGTATTGGGCGCCGAAACCGACCTTGGTGATATAGGGGGCCACTTCGTGCAGCTTGCCCGGCAGCGCCGCCGAGGCAAAGACGATCACCCCGTCATAGACCCCTGTCTTGATCTCGTTGTAATAGGTCGTGAGGTTGCCCGACACGCCGACCGCACCGGTCCCCTTGAGCCAGTTCACCGCCGGCCCCGGCGCGCCGATCTTGCGCCCGTCGAGATCAGAGATCGAGTTTACCGGAAAGGTTGTCATCAACAGGTAGTCGTCGATACCGATCGCACCCCCAAGATATTCCAAACCATTTGCTTCCCAGGCCGCACGCATCGTGGCGTCTTCGGCCTGCAGGCGGTCCATCAGATCGGCGGTAAAGGTGGCGTCCGAATGCACGAAGGGCGTGAAGTAGGTCACGTTCTGCGGCGCCAGCTTGGCCGGGTCGAACAGGCTCGACACCAGTCCGATCTCGGCCAGCCCCTCTTCGACGGCCTCCAGTTCGTCGCCGACCTTGGCCAGCGATCCGCCATATTGTTCCGACCATTCGATGCTGGTGTCGGTCCCTTCGAGCGCGGCATTGACCGCCGGGATAAAGGTCTGGCTGGCGTGTTTGACCCAGCGGAACACCGGCGGGTGACCGGCGACAATGGTGACATTCAGCGTCTCGGCCTGCGCCGAGGCGACCATGGTCCCGGCCAGGACCACCGCCGCAAGCGCGGATTTCTTCAGTTTTGTAATCATGATTTCCTCCCGTTTTTCCGTTTTGTACAAAAGTTCTCAGCCCCTCAGCGCCCGGATCCCGCCGCAGATGAACGGCACGATCCGGTCGAGCATCGCCTCGGCGTCGCCATCGTCGCAGCGCCCCTCGGACAGCCGCGCCGGGCGGCCGGTCTTGGCCATCATCGTCATGCCGACGCCAATGGCGAACATGTAGGACCAGACCGCATCGGAATGGCCGAGCCGGGGTTCGGCCTGCTCGAAGGCGGCAACGAACTTGCGCGCGATGGGGTCATAGTGGGTCTCGATCAGTTTCTGATTGCGCGCATCGGCGGAGTTCGCGACCGAAACCAGCACCCGCGCAAAGGCGCCGCCATCGCGGGCCAGATCCAGCCCCGCCTCGATGGTCGGGCGGAACAGCACCTCGACGATTTCTTCCAGCGGCGGCTGCCCGCCCCGATCAAAGAGCCGGTCCAGCAGCAAGGCCCGGCGATCGTTGATCTGCGCCGAGCGCCGGGCGACCATCCGTTCAAACAGCGTTTCCTTGGTGCCGAAATGATAATGGATCAGCGCCTGTGCCACATCGGCCCGCTGCGCGATCTCGCGCAGCGCCGCCCCCTGAAACCCGGACTCGGCAAAGACTTGTTCGGCCGCGTTCAAAATCGCGTCGAATCGGCTGACATCGCGGGCCTCGGACGGCGCGGCCCGACCCGATTCCCGATCCGATTCCCGACCCGATTCCTGGCCTGTCGCCCGATCTTTCCGCTGCGCGGATGGCATCCAGAACCTCCTCCCAAAGACTCCTGACTGATCGCCCAGTCAGGATCTGCGCAAAACACTTTCCCTGTCAAGCACCCTGTGGATGGCCCGTTTGTAGCGGGTGTAGCGGGACACTTATTCTTGCAAACTTTGACACCGAAAGTTGCAGCAAACGGTTTTTGGTTATCCGACAGCACGACGCGCTCTGAATGACGGCATGACAGGCACATCCGCCGCCACGTCTTCGATACTGCCCTCGCTCTTTCCACCCTCGATTGGAAGCATCATTTCGCGTTGCGTCAGATCCCTTGGCTTGCGGAACGCTTCCGTCATGGACTTTTTTTGGCAGATGGCCGCTGCGGTCACCGTATCGAGCAAGTCCGGCACATTGATAGTTGAACCGGTGAACATCTCCCGGACAGTAATGATCTGAACGGCATGTATAGGTCCAAAAAACGTATCAACCTTGCCGAAGTCCCGAGCCGCGTCACGCATTCCCTTGGTCGGCTCGTGAGCGCAAATCAGAACACCAATAGCCTTGTCGTCTTTTGTAAGCCGGCGCTGCGCCTGAACAGTTCCGCCCAAGTCCCGCACCATTCCAGGGTTCAGGTTGCGACCACCCTTGATTGAAACAATACCCCGGCTTCGCTCGTCGCTCGCGGTGAGGTAATAGAAGGAGCCATCTATCCCGCCGTCGTTTCGGTATTTCCCTGAGTGCATAGCGCCCAGTGCGGTAACGGCCCACTCCTCAAACTTGAACGGATGGTTCTCAGCCAGCCAGAGCGCGCCCTCCGTGCTCTTCGGAATACCATAGACGTCGTATTTAATGCCTGGAAAATGGTGCTTCAAACGGTCCTGAACGACGTGCATCGACTGAACGGCGACATCAATTCCGATCCAATTCCGCCCAAGCTCCTCTGCTGCGTGCAAAGTGGTTCCGCAACCGCAGAATGGATCCAGAACTACGTCACCTTTATTCGAAGATGCAGAGATTATCCGCTCCAGGAGCTTGAGCGGCTTTTGGGTCGGGTAGCCAAGGCGTTCCTGAGCCTGGCTGTTTAGAGGCGGAATATCTGTCCACACATCGGAAAGGGGTATCCCAGCCTGTTCGTCCAGGTATCGCTTGAATCGGGGAACCCGCCCAGGAGCAGTCTGTACAACAAGACCATCAGCGTGAGCCTTCTCCATCCTATCTCTTGTCCACCTCCAAACGCGGGTGACACCGAGAAACTCGTAGGTCAGATTTGGAAGGTTTTTGTTCGGATTGAGCAGACTGGTCAGCTGATATCGACGCCCGGCCTCGTCCTTCAGAGCATATTTTTCTGCCGTTTTTGCCGGTAAATTTGCCTCCTCGTAAGGCTCGAAAATCGAAACTTCATTCCATGTGGCACCGTCGGTTGCCCTGTAGGCAAGAAGCACATCATGGTTGTTCGGCAATCGGCGCTTCATCAGCGCCTTGCTAGCCGTGCGTCGCCAAACAATTTCGTTTTGAAAGCGCTGGCCTCCGAAAACGGCGTCCAACAAGATCTTTAGGTAGTGGCTCGCGGTTGGGTCGCAATGCAAATAAATACTTCCTGTAGGTTTCAGCACACGGTCCAGTTCAATTAATCTGGCGGCCATCATCGTGAGATAGGCAAGCATATCATTTGTGCCGAGGATCAACCGCAGTGAACTCAGCACATCCGCCGCCTTTCCAGGGACGGCAACCACCTCCTCAATGGTTTCCTCTGCCGCATCAGACCAGTGCCAGGTATCATCAAAGGTGGCGATCTGTGCATCCGACCACTTCTTTCTGTCTGGGCTTTTGAAAAGGAGGTTGTAGGTCATGTTGACAAATGGCGAAGCCAAAGTCGGATGGACGTGATGTCGATGAAGCCCAGGAAACTCTCAGCCGTCTTGTCGTAGCGTGTTGCGACGCTTGGGGCGTTCTTTAGTTTGTTGAAGCAGCGCTCGACCAGGTTGCGCAGGCGGTAAAGCGAGCGGTCGACACCGATACGCTTCTTCCGGGATTTTCGCATTGGGATAACGGGCAGGACGTTGCGCGCAATCAGCTTCGCCCTGATGCGGTCGCCATCGTAGCCACGATCCGCCAGTAACACGCTGGGACTGAGCAGGTTTTTGGCCATGACCAGATCGAAGCCGAGATAGTCGGATGTCTGGCCCGGCGTGATCTCTGTCCTCATGGGCAGACCATGCGCGTTGACGCGGAGGTGGATCTTAATCGTGAAGTGGTAGATGGTCCAGAAAACAGTCCAGTGGACTGTTTTCCCATCGGACGCTCTTGAGCGCCCGAAACCCTGTCGCGGAGCCCCCCTTTCGCACCCGCTGCCTGATGATGGGCCCGGATCACGGTGCTGTCGATCATTTGCAAGGCGTCTGGCACGGCCCCCGCTTTCGTTCAGGGCCTCCATGATCTCCGCCCAGAGCCCCACCAGCGTCCAGCGCCGGAACTGGCGGTAGACGCTCGCCCACTTGCCAAACTCTTCCGGCAGATCGCGCCATGGCGCACCGGTCCGGGCAATCCAGAATATCCCATCAAGAACAAGCCGGTGGTTGGCGGGTTTGCGTCCGTTCGGGGCGCGGGCAGAAAGGATGAAACGCTCAAAAAACGCCCATTCTTCCTCCGACATAAGGCCTCAAGCCAAGCTGGTCTCCATTGCAGATACCAGCTTGAATCACGTTCAGTGCTGCCTGTGAATCCCTTTTGTCAACACGACCTAGGCGATCTCGAGATGATTTGTCGAACTACCGGCTAGCAAACACATTCAGCCTTCGATACGCAGCAACACCGCCTACTGAAACTGATCGAGACCAAAGGCAAGTCGGATGCGCTGGAAGTCACATCACAAAACTTGGGTCACAAAGCAACTAAAGGAACTTCGCAGGGTGGACTCAGATTCCAGCAGCCACCGTCAAGAACTTGTGCTGTTGTAACTACTTATGGACGGCTCTAACTTTCGCCGCCGAAGAGAAGAGCAGACGGCAAATAGAAGTTGATGAAAAAATACTGGTTGATGATTTCGTCTATTTCCCGGGGACGTGCGTTGCAAACTGCACGCACTCCCGAGAAGTTCAACGGGAACAGGCAATCATCCGTGATTTGCCATACTAACTCCCATCAACGCGGCCTCCTGAAAGGCTTCGCTGATCGTGGGATGCGCATGGATCGTCGCGGCGACGTCCTCCAGCCTGAGGCCAGCTTCGATGGCCAGTGCGAATCCTGACACCAGCTCGGAGACACCCGGCCCGGTGGCCTGAACCCCAAGGATCAGGTGATCGTCCTCGCGGGCCAGGATACGCACGAACCCTTCGGTATCGTCCAGCGTCAATGCCCGTCCGTTTGCACGGAACGCAAATTCGCGAACCAATACGGGAGTCTCAGGCGAAACCTCGGACGGCAAGGCCCCGACGTGAACGATCTCGGGGTCGGTAAAACAGACGGCAGGCACGCAGATGCGGTCCCAGATCGTGTTTTCACCGGCAATCACCTCCGCGACCAGCTCGGCCTGGGCCATCGCCCGGTGCGCCAGCATCGGTCCGGGCGTCACGTCGCCGATTGCAAAGACATCGCGCATCGAGGTCTGGCAGCGATCGTCGATTTCGATAAAGCCACCACTCTGGCGCAGCCGCAATTCCTCCAACCCCAGGCCCAGAGTATTGGGCACCCGTCCGACGGTGATCAGCACCGCATCAGTTTTTAATGGCGCCGCTCCGCTGTCGCTTTCCAGCGCGAGTGTCGCGGTCGCTTCGTCCCAGCCCGCGACCTTGGTGCCGGTCATCAGGGTCACGTTGAGGTCCTGCAACCGACGCCGCACGCCACGCGTCAGCTTGTCGTCGAATTGTGGCAAGATCTGCGGACCGGCCTCGATCATCGTGACCTCTGCTCCCAGTTTGGCAAAGGCGGTCCCCAGTTCCATGCCAATGTAGCCCGCGCCAACAACGGCCAGACGGTCGGGCACGTGGTCCAAGGCCAGCGCCTGTGTGGAATCGAGTACCCTGCCGCCGGTCTGAAGGCCGGGTATTTCGACAGAGCGCGCGCCCGTGGCAATGACGACATGTTCGGCACGGATCACGGTTTGGCCGGTCTCACCCTGCACCTCGACCGTCTTGCCATCCCGAAACCGTGCCCAGCCGGTCAGGGTTTTCACGCCGCTGCGTTCCAACAACCCGACGACACCCGAACACAACCGAGTCACAACGTCCTCGCGCCATTGGGACGCCTCGCCCCAGTCCAGCCGGGGCTCTGCGACATGCACCCCATGCACACCGCCACGGGCCTGTTTGGTTGCGGTGTGAAAATCCTGCGCTGTGTGGATCAGCGCCTTGGAGGGAATGCAGCCGACATTCAGACAGGTGCCGCCAACCCGGTTGCCTTCGACCAGGATGGTATCGACCCCCAACCGCGCGGCGCGCGAGGCGCAGACATACCCGCCGGGGCCGCCACCGATCACCAACAGCTTGCATCGCAGGTCGCTCATTTTGCGGGCTCCATGAATATCAGCGCCGGTGTTTCCAGCAGGGTCTTGAGAGATTGCACGAATTGCGCCGCATTCCAGCCATCGACCACCCGGTGATCGAAACTGCACGACAGGTTCATCATACGTCGCGGGACGAAATCGGTTCCGTCCCAGACCGGGCGAACGGCGATCTTGTTGACGCCGACAATGGCAACCTCGGGCCGGTTGATGATCGGGGTCGTGGCAAGGGCGCCAAGGGGACCAAGCGAGGTGACGGTCAGTGTCGATCCGGTCAGATCCTCGGGCAGCGATTTGCGTGCCCGCGCCGCGTCAGACAACCGCCGGATCCCACCGGCAATATCCCAAAGGTCACGGGCCTCTACATGACGCAGGACCGGGACCATGAGGCCACCGTCCGTCTGGGTGGCCACGCCGCAATGCAGAGCCTGGAACCGGGTCACGACGCTGGCCTCGTCATCGTAGTGGCCGTTGATTTCCGGGTGGTCCAGCACCGCCTGCGACAACGCCCGGAACAGGAACGGCAGCACCGTCAGGCGGCCATGTGTCTCGCCATACCTTCGGTTGAGAGTTTCGCGCAGCTGCTCGAGAGCCTCGACGTCGATCTCCTCGATGATCGAAAAATGCGGAACCTTCCGCTTGGCCTCGGCCATTCGTTCGGCGATTTTGCGCCGCACGCCCGTAACCCGGATCTCTTCGGTGGACGTGCGCGCGGGACGCGCCGAGGGCTGTGCCGGTTCTGCGTGCCCCGCTGTGTATGCATCCAGATCCTGATGCAGGATGCGTCCGGCCGGGCCGCTGCCCCGCAATCGCCGCAGGTCGATGCCCAGGCTCCGCGCCCGCCCCCGGACCGAGGGTGCCGCCAGCGGTTTTCCCGTCGCCCCGAGCGAGAGCAATGTCGGACCATCGAGGCGGGGAGGTACAGGAGGTGCCTCGACCGCAACGGGTTCTACTGGCGCGGCGGCCGGGGTGGGCGCGGATTTCGGGTCCGCCGGGGCCGCGGTCGCGTCGCCGGGCGACGGATCGGGCGCGGCGGCTTCGGCCACTACGTCGGCTTCTTCGACAACGGTCACGTCCTCGTCAGTGTCGATTCGGATCAGATCGCTTCCGATGGCCATGACCTCACCCGGCTTGCCGCCAAGCCACGTCACCTTTCCGCCGATCGAGGCAGGGATTTCGACCGTGGCCTTGTCGGTGGTCACCTCGCAGATGACGTCATCTTCGCGGATGATCTGACCCACCTGCACCAGCCATTCGGCCAGTTCCGCCTCTGCGATCCCTTCGCCGATGTCAGGCAGTTTGAATGTATGCTCGGTCATCTATTCTGCCTCCATTACCGTTGCAATGGCACGTTTCACCCGCTCTGGTCCCGGGAAGTAGTCCCATTCCTGCGCATGCGGATAGGGCGTGTCCCACCCGGCCACGCGCAGAACAGGCGCCTCGAGATTGTAGAAACATTCAGCCTGCACCAGCGCCGCCAGTTCAGCCCCATATCCGGAGGTCAAGGTCGCCTCGTGCAGCACGATGCACCGACCGGTGCGCGCGACTGAATTCACCACGGTTTCCAGATCAAGCGGCAGCAGGGTGCGCAGATCGATCACCTCGACATCCACGCCGCTCTCCTCGACCGCAGCCAGCGCAACATGCACCATCGTGCCATAGGTGATCAGCGTCACCTGATGGCCGGACCGCAGGATATTGGCCTTGCCCAGCGGCACCTCATGGTCGCCCGAAGCAACCTCGCCCAGATCGGTTTTCGTCCAGGATTTCGATGGCCGGTCGAAATGCCCGTCGAACGGACCGTTGTACAGCCGTTTCGGCTCCAGGAAGATCACCGGATCGGGATCAGCGATTGCCGCCAACAACAAACCCTTGGCATCCTGCGGGTTCGACGGGACCACCGTCTTCAACCCGGCGACATGGGTGAACAGTGCTTCGGGGCTCTGGCTGTGGGTTTGCGCACCGAAAATGCCACCGCCCGTCGGCATGCGAATGACCAGCGGGCAGGTGAACTCTCCGGCCGACCGATAGCGCAGGCGCGCCGCCTCGGAGACGATTTGGTCGTACGCAGGATACATGTAGTCGGCGAACTGAATCTCGACCACGGGTTTCAGCCCATAGGCGGCCATGCCGATGGCCGTTCCGACAATGCCCAATTCGCTGATCGGCGTATCAAAACATCTCTCGACACCGAATTCCTTCTGCAACCCGGCGGTACAACGGAAAACCCCGCCAAAATATCCGACGTCCTCGCCCATGACGACCACGTCGTCATCAGCCCGCATCGCAACCATGTGAGCTTCGCGTATAGCCTCGATCATTGTCATCCGGGTCATGTCAGTATCCCACTTCGTGGCGTTGCCGCACCAAGTGCGGCGGCATTTCGGCATAGACGTCTTCGAACATGTCACGCGGGCTGGGTCGCGTGCCGGAATGCAGGGTGCCGATGGCCTCGGCTTGTTTCTGCGCGGCGGTGACTTCGGCGGTGATCTCTGCCTCGGCCTGGGCGTGGCGTTCCTCGGACCAGATGCCGCGCGCGATCAGATGCGCCTTGAGCCGCAGGATCGGATCGCCCAGTGGCCAGGCGCTGCCTTCCTCCTTGGGGCGATAGGCCGCCGGGTCGTCCGAGGTGGAATGCCCCCCGGCGCGATAAGTGACGTATTCGATGACGGTCGGCCCCAGATCGCGACGCGCGCGTTCCACCGCCCATTGCGCGGCGGCGTGAACGGCGAGGTAGTCGTTGCCGTCAACCCGCAGCGCCGGCAGGCCGAACCCGTGACCACGAGCGGCAAAGGTCCCTGCACCGCCTCGGGCAATGCCCTGGAAGGTCGAGATCGCCCATTGATTGTTCACGATATTGAGGATCACTGGCGGCTTGTAGGTCGAGGCAAAGACAAGGGCGCCGTGGAAGTCACTCTCGGCCGTCGATCCATCCCCGATCCAACCAGCAGAGAGGGTGTTCTCTCCCCGGATTGCGGCGGCCATTGCCCAGCCGACGGCCTGAACGTATTGCGTTGCCAGGTTGCCCGAGATCGAAAAGAACCCGTGTTCACGCGAGCTGTAGAATACCGGCAACTGACGCCCGCGAACCGGGTCGCCGTCATTGGAATAGACCTGGCACATCATCTTTTCCAGCGGGTACCCCGCCGCGATCAGCAGCCCGGCCTGGCGGTAAGTCGGAAAATTCATGTCGCCGGGGTGCAGGGCCTTTTGAAAGGCGCAGGAAATCGCCTCCTCGCCAAGGTGCTGCATGTAGAACGACGCCTTGCCCTGACGCTGGGCAGTCATCATGCGGACGTCGTAGATGCGCAGGGTCATCATGTGACGCAGCCCATCCAACAGGGCCTGATCATCCAGCGCCCCGGCCCAGGGGCCGACCGCCTCGCCCTTGCGGTTCAGAACGCGGATGATCGAAAAGGCGAGATCGCGCATGTCTTCCGGGTTCTCGCCGGGATCGGGCCGCCGCACCGCACCGGCGCGCGGGATGGTCACATCCGAAAAATCGGGGTCGTCACCCGGGCGCAGGGCGGGTTCCGGGACGTGCAGGCGAGGCGTGCGATGCTCAGACATTGCCGATCTCCCGGTACAGGTCCTGTAAATGGTCGATCCGCTGCAGGAAATTTTCGATCCTGTGCGCCTCGTCCGTGGCGAGGCTGAACCCCAACGAAAAACGGTCGCCCTCGTTCTTCGCCAGCTCCAGCCAGGTCACCTCGAGCCCCATCCGGCGCGCGGTATCCATCACGCGGCTGACGGTATCGAGCGGTCTGGTACATGTGTATTTTCCGAGCATGCTGCGGCCCTCCCTGGTGCAAGTTAGCCTCCCCTACTCCAAATTTTCTTTTCAATGATCTTGTATACAAACTTTTTGAGAATTATCCTTTCGCTAAGTGTCAAATTTGAGAAAGAAAACCTACATGGCTGAATTCAAACTGGACCGGATTGACCGCAAGATTCTGCGTGAACTCAGCCGCGACGGACGTATCTCCAACACCCAACTGGCACAGAACGTCGGTCTGTCCGCCAGTCCGTGCTGGCAGCGCGTGCGTCGATTGGAAGAACTGGGGATCATTGACAGTTACCGCGCCATCCTGGACCAGAGCCAGTTGGGCGCCGCCGAAACCGTGATGATCGAGGTGGTCCTGGACCGCCACGACGATGAAACGCTGGAAATCTTCGGCACGCAGATGCAAATCATACCCGAGGTGCTCGAGGTGCACCTGACAACGGGCGAGTACGACTATCTGATCAAGGTCGCCGTGGATGGCACCCGTGGGTACGAGGAATTTCTGCGCAAGAAACTGTACCGGGTACCCGGCATCCGGCACACGCGGTCGAGTTTTGTGCTGCGCAGCCTGAAGAATGTACAGGCTTACCTGCCCGAGAAGTGACTCAGAACCCGTGCGCGGCCTGATAGGCAACCAGATCACAGATCTTGCCGATCTTCATCCCGTGGCGGTGCGCAAAGGGCACCAGGTCTTGCAGGCGGGCCATGGTGCCGTCCGGGTTCATGATTTCACAGATCACACCTGCCGGGCGCCGCCCCGCCATGCGGCTGACATCGACGGCAGCTTCGGTATGACCGGCCCGTACCCGCAGTCCGCCCTTGCGCGCGCGCAGGGGAAACATATGACCCGGAGACACGACATCGGCTGCGCAAGCGGTTTCGGCGATCGCCGCAGCTACCGTGCGCGCGCGATCCTGCGCCGAAATCCCGGTTGTCACCCCGGTGGCCGCTTCGATTGACACTGTGAAGGCGGTGCCATGCGGGCAGTCATTGCTGGCGCTCATGGCGGGAAGGTTCAGCCGATCAACCATCTCTGCCTCCATCGCCAGGCAGATCAACCCGCAGCCCTGACGGGCCATGAAGTTGATCGCGGCAGCATTTGCTGCATCTGCGGGGATGATCAGGTCGCCTTCGTTTTCGCGATCTTCGTCATCGATCAGGATGTACATGCGCCCGGCGGCAGCTTCGGCAATGATCTCGCTGGCGCTGGCCATGACGCATGCGGCCGCTCCTGGGTCAGGATCCTCGCCCGCCAATACCGGCGTGGTCCAGTCCAGATCGAAAGCTGCAAAAGTCATGGTGACCCCCGTTTCTTTGGGTGATGAAGTATCTCGCAATTATGTATACATCTTGTATCCCAGCTTTTCAAGTACTGGAATCCATGCCTTTTTGCAGGTTTTACGCGACTTCAGCTCAGCAGTTCGTGCAGATAATTCTCATTGAAATTCAGCAGGGTATTCAGCGCATCACAGGCTGCCTCTGCATTTCCTTCGGAGGCGGCGCGCACGACATCAATGTGCATGTTCAACGCCTTGTGCAAACCTGGCTTGCCCAGCTGGGTGTGCCAGAATCGACGCACCAGCGCATGCACCGGCTTCATTGCATCGGTCAGAAAACGGTTCTCGGCCGCAACGTCGATTTCCCGATCGAAGTCATTGTCGAGTTCAATGTACTCGGTCAGGCTGCCCCGTTCGGTCGCCTGCGCCATCTGGTTGGCAAGATCGGCGAACTTCTGGCGTTGCGACTCGGTTGATCTTTGCGTTCCGCGCCGGATCAAGCGCGTTTCAGTGCCGCGCCGGAACTCGATCAGTTGCAACTGGGTCTTGACGTCCACTTCGGTCACCAGAATCCCGCGTCGCGGCATGATGGTCACGAGGTACTCGCGCTCCAACCGCCGCAAGGCCTCGCGGATTGGTGTACGGCTTTGACCCAGCGCGGCGCCCAGGGTGTTCTCCGACAGCAGCGAACCCGGTTCGATTTCAAGCGAAACGATCCGGTCCCTGATCGAGACATAGGCGCTGTGCCCCAAACCTTCCTGATCCTTGGCCGGGTCCATCAGAGTAGCATCCTCTTGCGCCATTTTCTTAACCTGTCGGTTACTTAGCCTCGCCAACAAGTTGTATACCAGTTGTTCGCAACAAAGCCAGCCGAATGTGGTGTCACCGATCCTGCCAGGTGCCGTCCACCCATTGGACGCCGGCACGATCCATGTCGGTTTGCAGCCCCAGAAGATCGAACATGGTTTTTCCCGTGGTCAATTGGTCCCGAAACGCTTGCTCCTTCGCAGCCCGCGCCTCGGCGTTGTCCATCGCCGCCTCGAGATACTCGGGCGGCACCACGAGCACACCGTCTTCGTCGGCGCGGATCAGATCGCCGGGATTGACCAGCACCCCGTCCACCACCATCGGGACGTTGACCGATCCAGGCCCGCGTTTTTCAGGGTGCGATACCGACACTGCGGTCGAGAATACCGGGAAACCCAACGTTTTTACCCGGCTGCTGTCGCGCGCAGCGCCGTAGATCACGGCACCGCCCAATCCTCGCAGTTTGGCAAAGAAGGTGATCATGTCGCCCCACAGGGCCCCCTGCGCACTACCGCCGTTGGTGGCAACAATGACGTCCCCCGGTTCGGCGACTTTCGCCGCGGCGTGCAGCATCAGGTTGTCACCCGGATAGTTGAAGGTCGTGACCGCCTGCCCGCAGATCTGCGCCTCGGGAAACAAGGCGCGCATCTGCGGTGACATCAGCGCCTGGCGACCGGTTATCGCGCCCAGACCCTCGTGCAGGTCCGCGACCGAGATTTGGGCGGCCCGGTCAATGAGGGCGGGGTCGATACGAGGTATCTGGGTGTAAACAACAGGTGTCATTCTGGGTCTCCTACAAGGGGTCCGCCCAATGGCACGGCTTGCGCCTCGTGTGCCGGATCGGATTCAGTGCTCAACTTGTATTCCAATGGAATACCATACATCATAATATTGAACCAGCCAGAGCGAAGGTGAAAGGATCGACCATGCAACATCGGTTTCTGGAAGAGCAGATCGGACCGGGGCAGTTCTGGACCGCCCTCGGATGCCGTCCCATGGGGGCGGTGGTTGTCACGGCCGGGCACGACGGCCAGCCTGCGGGATTCCTGGGCCTGTCCTTCAGCCATATCTCGGCGACACCGCCACGGGTCCTGGTCTCTGTCGGGCGCACAACCGGCGCGCTTGACACCCTGTTGGCCGCCGGGTGTTTCGCCGCAAACATTCTGCCGAAGGGCAGCCATGAAATAGCCCGTGCCTTTGGCGGCAAGGCCAGTGCCGCAGAACGGTTTTCCAGTGGCAATTGGACCACGATGACCACCGGAGCACCGGTTCTTGAAACAGCGACCGCTGTCTTTGACTGCGAGGTGACCAAAACCGTCGAAGATGAAGGCGCGATCATTCTCCTGGGCAAGGTGGTCGAGCTCGGCTGGTCGGGTGGCCGTGGCGCCACGGTTGCCGCAGCCGGTGCGTTTGTCGATTTCCCTGACGGGTGATGGCACAAAGCAGATCATGGACGCGCCACGTCGATGCCATAGGTGCGGGCGGCGGTGCCCCAGTACAGCGCCGCCTTTTCCGCCGGTGTGAAATCACGGGTGATCTTCTTCAACGCGTTCCACAAGGGCACGTAGCCACAGGAATGACCATCGGCGGGAAAGTTGCTTTCCATCATGCAGCGGTCGGGACCGAAGATCTCGATCCCGTCCAACACGTAGGGGCGCCAGGCGCGGGCCAGAACATCACTGTGCACCGATGCTTCGGCGTCTTCAAACCCGAACCCCCAGAAGGGCATGCCGAGCCCGCCGATCTTGGCGACCACATTGGGATGGCACGCCAGGTCTCGCAGCGCCCGACGCCACTGTGAAAACACATCACGACGCGTTTCTGCCGTGCATCCCATCCCCATTGCAAATCCAAGGTGGTTCAGCACGATCCGTGTATCGGGAAAGGCACGGGCCAACTGCGCAAGCTCAGCCAGTTGTGTATGGAACACGGCCGCATCAAAGCTGAGCCCCCGCGCCGCCAGTTCCGCGAAACCCTTCCGGAATTCGGGGGATGTCATGATCCCCGGCTCGGGCGGCGTGAACATGAACCGGTTCGGTGCCGGGTCCGGGTGCCATAGCGTCACCTGTCGGATTCCCCTGAAACGATGCGGCGCGGCGGCGGCATGTGCGTCGAGCGTCCGACCGGCTTCGGAACCCAGCGAAAGGTCGGCGTAGCCGACGATGGCCGCATTGACCCGGGCCGGGCCGCAGCGGCGGGTGGCGCTGTCTTCGGCAATCGCCTGCGCGAACTCCACTTCGGCCACCGGACGCAGCGCCTCCGGCCCGTCCTCGCGCAGGACCGCGCGACTTTCGACATAGACCGTGGCGCGCACATCGTGGCCGAGCGCAATGTCCTCTGCGATGTCCTCCAGCAGATACCGCGCTCCGGCCCGGTCGAACAGGTGGTGATGGGCGTCGATGATCGGCAGTTCCGGCTCGAAAATCGGCTCGTCGCGGCCATGCAAACGCTTTTTCATGGGTTTCCACCTTCAATGTCCTGCAGGATCATCGCCGCGGCTTTCTCGCCAATCATCAGCGCCGGGGCGTGCAAGGCGGCGTTGGGCAAGCGCGGCATCACCGAATTGTCGGCAACGCGCAGCCCCTCCACGCCGCGCACGCGCAGCCGCAAATCCAGGACCGAGCCCTCGTTGTCCCCCATCGCGCAGGTGCCACACTGGTGATACGAGGTCCCGGCCTCGCGCCGGATCGCCGCGACAAGGTCATCATGTGTTTTCACATCCGGTCCCGGCGCAAGCTCGGCGTTAATGAAACGCGCGATCTCGGGCTGGCGCATGATATCGCGCATGCGTTCGACGCCGCGCGCCAGAATGTGAATGTCGCGCGGATCGCTGAAGTATCCGCTGTCGATCCGTGGCGCTTCCAGGGGATCGGGCGAGGCCAGCGAAACCCGCCCCCGACTGTAAGGCGTCCCTTGGTAGATGGTCAGGCCGAACCCCTGCTGGCGCGGCAGGAGTTCAAGAACAGTGCGGGCGCCGCCCGGCGGAAGCGCCGAAAGAAACACCACCTGCATATCCGCCAAATCAAGCGAGGGATCGGAGCGGAAGAATCCGCCGACGGATGCGAAGCTTTCGGCCAGCACCCCCTTGCGGGCAAAGAGGTAAGACAGCCCCGCGCGCGCCGCTCCGGCAAACGAAACATGGTTGCGGGCGGTCACCGGCGCGGAACAGTGCCATTGCGGCCGGTAGCATGGATGGTTCTGGAGGTTTGCGCCGACCTGGGTGGCATCGACCCGGACGTCGATCCCCATTTCTTGCAGCTCATTGGCCGGGCCGATGCCAGACCGCAGCAACAGGATCGGGCTCATGATGGCCCCGCCGCAAAGGACAACTTCGCCGGTCGCGCGAATGTTCTCCACGCGACCACGGCGCAGCACCTCGACACCGGTGGCGCGCCCATGGGTCTGAACCACGCGGAGGACCTGCGCGTTGCGCAGGATCGTCAGGTTCTTCCGGCGCCGGACCGGATGCAGATAGGCACGCGCGGCGCTGTGCCGAAGCCCGCGATCAATGTTCACATCGTACCAGCCCAGCGCCTCGGGATGGTTGGCGTTCAGATCGTCGACCACCGGCATGCCACTGGCACGGGCCGCGTCGAGAAACGCATCGCAGATCGGCAGCTCGGGGTTCGCACGCCGCAGGCGCATGGGTCCGTCGTCGCCGTGCCAGGGGCCCGCACCGCGGAAATTCGCCTCCGATTTCAGGAAAAACGGGCGCAGGTCCTCAAATCCCCAACCCTCGCAGCCCATCGCCGCCCAGGCGTCATATTCGCTGGAATGCCCCCGCGAATAGACCATCCCGTTCATGCTGCTGGACCCGCCCATCACCTTGCCTTGCAGCAGGGTCAGGCGGCGCCCCCCAAGGTCCGGGATCGGTTGCGTTTCAAAGTTCCAGTTGTAGCGCGCGATCGCCCCGGCAGCGAACCCCAGTCCCGGCAATCGGAACAGCGGGTTGGCATCGCTGCCACCGGCCTCGATCAGCAGGACACGGGCAGAGGGATTTTCGGACAGGCGCGCCGCCACGACCGACCCGGCGGCCCCTGCCCCCACGACGACATAGTCGTACCCCTTCGGCTTCTCGCGCATCAGCCTTGCTGCGTCACGATTTGCGATAACACGCGCCGCGTGGTCTCGAGATCGCTGTCCGAGATGTTCTGGAACAGCAGCCTCTCGCTTTCGCGTGCATGGTCGATGATCGCCTGCAGCCGCGCGCGGCCGGCGGCAGTGAGCGTGATCGCGCCATCGTCCGCAACCGACAACAACCCGAGGCCAACCACCGATGTCAGCACGTCCTGGCAGGATTTCAGGTCCAGAAACAATTCGTGGGTCAGCCGGTCCAGCCTGCGACCGGGATAGGTGCGCACCGCCTGCAACATCCGCGCCTGCATCAGCGACAGGCCGACCCCGGCCGATTTGCGCCCGGCCTCGAGACGCGCGGCAATGACGCTGTAGGCCCGCACCATTCCGATCGATAGCAGGTTCTCCTCCAGCGCCGGCTGGTCGGAATCCTCAACACCTTCGGTAAAGACCCGCGTGGCGGGGTGGTCCACCAACACCGCATAGCGGCCTTTGGCAAAGAGCAGCGGTTGCCGGTCATAGCGGCGGAACCGATCAACCTGCCCCAGAAGGATCAGATGATCGCCACCGTCATAGGTCGTGGCCAGGCCGCATTCGAAACTGGCGGTGGTTTCAGGCAACAGCGGTGCCCCACCGGCGCCTTTGGTCCATTGCAACCCGTCGAATTTGCCCGGGCCGGACTTGGCGAACCGCTGCGACAGGTCCATCTGGTCGTCTGACAGAACGTTAACGGCAAAATGCGAACAGCTCTCGAAGGCCGGGAAACTTTGGCTTTCGTATTTGATCGACCACAGGACCAGCGGCGGCGACATCGACACCGATGCAAAGGAATTCGAGGTCAGCCCATAGGGCACTCCATCGACAAAGGTTGTGATCACCGTGACCCCGGTGGCGAATTCGCCCAATGTCCGGCGGAACCCGTCCGTTGCATCGGCTGGATTGCCTTCTTCGACCGGTCGTTTCATCGTACCTCCCCGGACAGTCGCGCCGCCCTAATTTCGGATTACATGTTGAAGGGCAGCCAGAGCACGATCTTTGGGAAGGCGATCAGCAGACCGACCGAGATCAGGACAATGGCGACGAAGGGCAACGAGCCGTAGCCGATGTCCTTGAGCGGGATTTTCGGGTTCACCGCCTTGATGGTGAACAGATTCATGCCCACAGGCGGCGTGATCAGCCCGACTTCGAGCAGCAGCACAAGCACGATGCCGAACCAGATCGGGTCATAGCCCAGATTGACAATGATCGGATGCACAACCGCCAGGGTCATCAGCATCAGCGACAGCGCATCCACGAACATGCCCAGGATCAGGTAAACCAGTACGATGAACCCCAGGATAACGTAGGACGGCATGTCCAGAGCGCCAACGAAACGGCCGATCTGGGTATTTATGCCCCATGTGTAGACCGCGAAAGAAAAGATCTGCGCGCCGATCACAATGAAGATCATCATTGCGGTCAGGGTTCCGGTTTCGCCCAATACTCGCTTGATCAGGCCGCGTGACAGGTTGCCCTGCATCGCAGCAACGCTGAGCGCCATGAACGCGCCAAGTGCCGCCGCCTCGGTGCTTGTCGTCCAGCCTGTATAGATGCCGCCCAGAACGACCACGACGATGGTTACCACCGGCAGGATCGCCGCCAGGGACTGAAGCATGGTGATCGCGGGGCCCGCCGGTTTGTTCGTCGCGGGCGCGATCGACGGGTCCATCAGGGCCCGAATGAAGATGTAGACGTGAAACAACGCCACCACCATCAGCGCCGGCAGCAAAGCCGCGATGAACAGGCTGCCGATGGATTCCTCGACCAGAGAGCCATAGACAATCAGTGGGATGCTTGGCGGGATCAGGATGCCGAGTGTTCCGCCAGCCGCCAGCGTGCCGGTGGACAGCCGCCGATCATAATTCAGTTTTTCGAGGCTCGGCAGGGCAGCGGTCGCAACCGTGGCTGCCGTGGCCACGCTGGACCCACTGACGGCGGAAAACACCGCGCTGACCGACACGTTCGCATGCAGCAGCCCCCCCGGCAAAAACCGCAGCCATGTTGCCACGGCATCATAGAAGCGTTCCGCAATGCGCGAATGCTGTACGATTTGCCCCATCAGAATAAACAGCGGAATTGCAATCAGGGTCTCGCTAGAGGCGGTGTTGAACACGGTGTGCGCAATTCCCGCCATGAAGGCCGGGTTGTAGAGCCATGTCCAGATCACTCCGGTCACACCCAGAACCAGCGCGATCGGAAACCCGGCGCCCAGCAGAACCAGCACCGTCAGGCCCATCAATAGCATCGTAGTCATGTGCTGTCTTCTCCACGTCCGGCTAGACGCCGGACATCTTCGATCATTTGCAGGGCCTGACTGATGATCATGAGGGCAAAGCCTGCCACGATCCCGGTCTCGACAATGAAGACCGGGATGCGCAGGATGCCTTGCGACCGCACGCCGGACAGGTAGTTGGCATATCCCAGCTTGCCGCAATACCAGATCAGCACGGCAAGATAGGCGATCATCAGGGCACCGCCCAACACCTTCAAAGCCTGCGCCACCCCCCACGGCATGGCGTTAACGATCATATCCACCGCAAGGTGCCCGCGCTTGCGGATCACCATCGGCAAAGCCAGGATGATCAGCCAGGCCGACAGGATTCCGCCGGCCTCGCTGCCCCAGTAGAACTCGATCTTCAGCCACCGCAGGACGACATCCGCCAGCAGCAGAAGAAACAGGATCCCAAGCAGGACAGACGACACAGTCAGCGCCGCTTTTTCAAACCATTTGGCCTGTTGATCCACTGGTTGTCCCTCCCGTTTCAGCGGTTCACTTCAACGCGATCCCGAAGTCTGCCAGGATCTTGACCGCATCCGGACCGGCGCGCTCGGCCCATCCGGGGTAGACACTTGTCACCGCCATGTCATGGAACGACCGGTACATTTCCTCGCTCGGTTGCGTGATGGTCATACCGCCCTCTTTCAGAACCGCCAGTTTCTCGTCATAGAGCTTGGGCATGGCTTCCAGCATTTCCGACTGGACGTTCGCCATTTCCTCCAGCAAAACGGCGCGGACATCCTCGGGCAGGTCCGCCAGCTTGGCATCGGACACAATCATGTCCAGCGACAGAAGCAGAACATTGGTCGTGAACCCCGAATTCAGCACCTCGTTCCATTTGAACCCGACGACGGCCCCGGCACCGGTGATGACCCCGTCGATGACGCCACGTTGCAACCCCGTGTAAGCCTCGGACGCGGCGATGTTCACCGGAGAGGCCCCCAGCGCATTGAGGAATTCCGCCTGCTCGGGAGAAAAGGCGCGCACCTTCTTTCCGGTCATGCCAGCAACGTCGGTCACCTCGTCCGAAAACCAGATGTTGATCGGGTCATAGAACCCGGTCATCACGGTCTGCGCACTGTGATCGTCGAGGATACCGGCCTTGTAGGCCGCAATGGTCGGCGTGTTCCAGGCATTCAGAGTTGCCTCCTGAAACCCGGCGGCATCCTTGAGCTCTGTCATCACAAACGGCAGTTCTGGCCCGGCAAGCAGCGGATAGGTGGACGCGTTGTACGCGGGCACCCATTCGGACATATCGACCAGCCCGTCCCGTACCAAGGTCAAGGCATCCACCGCCTTATACGGTGTCTCACCATAGGACAGGTAGTCGATGGTCAGAGCGCCGTCCGTCCGTTCCGCGACCCGCTCGAACCCGGCGCTGATGATCTTGGCATAGTCATGGGCCGGCGGGACGACGCCGACATATCGCCAGTTGGTTTCCCCCTGCGCAATACCCGCAGCAGATGCCAACAAGGACGCCCAGACGGTCAGTTTCAAGGTCTTCTTCATGGTTTTCCTCCCTGATTGCGCGGGGGGCTTTCGCCCCCTCGCGTTTTCCTCACGACATGAGGTTTTCACGCAGAGTACTGCCCGAATACTCGGTTCTAAGTATTCCGCGTTTTTGCAGAATGGGCACTACTCCATCCACAAAATCATCGATCATCCCCGGCTTGGTCGGCGTGCTGAGGTTGAAGCCATAGCCACCGCTTTCGCGCCACAGCGCCTCGAGCTGGTCTGCGATTTGCTCAGGCGCTCCGACAACCTGCGGCAGCCCGACCGACAGCCCCATCTGGACCGCCGCCTCGCGCACCGTAACTGGTCGGCCTCCGGTTCCGACCATCTGGGCAAGCGCCTCGGCCATACCGCGCGATGCCTGCGTCGGAACCTCTTCCAACGGCTGATCCAGGTCCAGCTTGCTGCAGTCGACGCCCAAGGGCGCCGACAGCCGGCTCAGCCCAGCGTCCAGCGGCACGCGTTCCCGCAGTTCGTCCAAACGCCGATGCGCTTCTGCCTCGGTACTGCCGATAACGTATTGCGTTCCGAACAGGATGCCGATCGGATCCTTGCCCTGATCACGTGCCGCAGCGTCGAACCGTTCGCGAAACTTGCGCATCGCGGCCACGTTGGGTTGGATCGCAAAGATTGCATCGGCGTGTTTGATGGCGAACTCCATACCCCGACCCGACGATCCGGCCTGAAAGATCACCGGCTTGCCGTCTTGCGGCGACGGCAACGTCGGCGACACCGCCTCGCAACTGAAATACTTGCCCTTGTGGGTCACTTTGCGGATCTTCGATGGATCCGCCAGGATGCCGGCCTTGCGGTCCATAGGAAGCGCACCGGGCTCGAAACTGCTCCACAGCGCGTCACAAATCTCCATGAACTCGTCGGCGTAGTCGTACCTCTCGTCATGCGGAACCAGGGATTGACCGATCGCCTTGTGTTCGGCCTGCATGTGACCGGTCACCACATTCCAGGCAACACGACCTCCAGTCATGTAGTCCAGGGTCGAAAGCCGCCGGTAGACCACGTAAGGTGCAGATCCCTGCACCGAAATCGTAACCCCGACCCCCAAATGCTTGGTCGATGCCGCCATGACCGCAGCCACCGGCGAGGGATCATGTGTCGGCCAGACGACCCCGTACTTCAACGGTGTTTCCGGCCCCCCCTTATATTGATCCGACGCGGCCGGCGTATCCGCAAAAAACGCCGCGTCAAAGCACCCCTGCTCCAGCGACTTTGCAATATGCTGCCAGTGGGCAAAGCCTCCCATGCCCGCCAGCTGTTGATCGTTCTCGTTTGCCCAGCTCAACGCCGTGTGCGTGATTGGCGAATGGAAGAACATGTGAACCAGATGCATCTGCGACAAGAGTTGTCTCCTTTGTCTCTTCATTTCGAACAGAGCGCTGCAACCGTTCGCGCAAGGCCACACCAATCCCGTTTGCAAAACCGCGTGGTTTCGCGTCTGGATGATGACCAAAGCCGCAGGCTTCCTCCCCGGACCAGGCCGTAGATGCGGCGGCCTCCACACCGCTGAATCACCTAACATACCTGTTGTATACCTATTTAATATCCCACTTGTATACCAGTCAACTCAAAGGTAAGCAGAACGACAAATTTCAGAGAATTTGAACAAGTGTTTCGATGTTTGGACGACGGGCGCGGCGTCAAAAAACATCTTTTTCCGCAATCGCCGTTTTGTAGAAGCTTTGTTCGCTGCACGATGTGCCAGACTTGGAGAACGCGATCCGGTTCGTTGATTGCGGCAAGCCAGGAGAACAAAGCACTGACCAGACGTGATGATCTCGCTGCTCTTGCTCCAACACCCAACAACTTGTTTCGCCGCTTTTGTTTCGACGTACACGTTTCGCGTTGAGGAGAGTACTCCAATTGAATCTAGGGGATGCTCTCGGCATGGCTTGTGCAAAATACCAATCAGTTTTACAAATTTTGCACACAACAGGGGCAATCCAGAGCATGAGAAACGAGCGTCATGAAGCTGTCGGTGGTCGCGTGAACCTTTACAGAAGGCCAAACAGTCGGTTCTGGCAATGTCAGGGCAGCTTCGGAGGCAAAAGCGAACGCGCGAGTACGAAGACCGAGAACCTCGAAGAGGCGCGACGCTTTGCCGAAAACTGGTATCTTGAAAACGAACAGAAACATTCGAGTTCTGCGCCGAACATTTCGCTTTCCTCGTCACCTTCTTTGACGGACACTCCTGGTTCCGTCCCCTTTCCACTGCATGACAAGAAGGCGCGGCTTCTGGCAGCGGCGATCGAGCTTGTGTCGGAGGTCGGGTTCAAAGAAACCCAGATCAGCACGATCGCTGAACGCGCCGGTCTCGCGCAGGGAACGCTCTATCGCAATTATAAGTCGCGCACTGAACTGCTTGTCAAAGTTGTCGCGCATGTCTCGCAACATGAAGTCGATGTCGTTGCCGGCATCGCCATGGGGGGTGAACCCGCGCCAGATATTCTGCGCCGCTGTGCCTATACGTTCGGCAGCCGGGCGATCCGGGGGCGCCAGATGGGCTATGCGCTTGTTGCCGAACCCGTTGAAAGCGAGATCGAAGTGGAGCGTCTGCGCTATCGGCAGAAATTGATGCGCGTCTTCGAAACGGTGATCGACCGGGGTATCCGCGATGGTGTCTTTGTAGATCAACCGGCACAGATCTCTTCCGCCTGTATCGTCGGGTCGCTGTTCGAGGCGCTGGTCGGCCCGATTGCCCGGGTCAACGACACATCAGAGGCCGAGCAATTGGCCCAGGTCGAAGCGATCGCGGATTTCTGTGTGCGGGCAGTTGTGGGAACCGCTACCACTTAACTGCGGGCCGCGATATAGACGCCAGCAGCAGCGACTGCGACGCCCAACAGGGCCAGCACAGACAATTGTTCTCCGAACATGGCCCAGCCGATTAGGGCCGTGCTGGCTGGGGTCAGGAAGAACAGGCTTGAAACGCGAGAGGCGGCCCCCGTCCGTAGCATGCCGTAAAGCAGCACGATGGCCCCTATCGATATGGCGAGGACCAGCCAGGTCAATGCGATGGCGAAATCAAGGGACCAATCGATCCGCATCGTCTCGAACGTCAGCGCAAGACCGAGTGTGACCGCCGTCGCCGCAGCATACTGGATGACATAACCGGAGGTTGCGGGAACCTCGCTACCGTATTTCTTTTGCCAGATCGTACCGAATGAGAGCGAAGCGAGCGCCACGACGCACAAACCATATCCCGAAGCCGCGCCCAGTCCGGCGGTCAGCTTGTTCCCGACTACTAGCAGTACACCGACCACTCCTAGGCAAAGACCCACCCACTGGCTGGGCCGGGTCTTTTCGCCTAGAACCGAGTGCGCCAGTAGCGCCGACAGGATGGGTTGCAGCGCCGCAATCAGGGCCGCCGTGCCGGCCTCCACGCCAAGGGAGATGGCTACAAAGGTCGTCCCCATGAAGCCAGCATGCATCAAAACGCCGATCAGCGCAGTATGCAAAACCAGCTGCGGGGGTGGCCATTTGGCGCGAATTGCCAAGGCCCAGAGAGTGACAAGGCCGGTTACAATGCCGAACCTCAGGGCGACGAATGTCATCGGTTCGGCGTGTGGAAGGCCAAATTTTGCCCCGATGAACCCGGTTGACCAGAGGAAGACGAAAAGGACCGGCGCAGCGAGACGCATCATGGCGCTTTGAGTGCGCCGATCCTATGCAGGCCCGGCTCAACCACGCAAGAATCCGGCGAGGCTCTCTTTCAGGACCGGGCTTTCGGCGTGTCGCTCAAGCTGCACGATCTCGTTCTCCAACGCCTCCTCAAAGCCGAGCGCGCCTGCCGCCACCAAAAGCGATTTCGCGCGCACGATCGTATCACGGTGCCCCACGGTCAAATCGGCCACGACGCCAAGGGTTTCGTCGCGCAGTTTTCCCGGTGCTGCGCAGCGGGTCACGATCCCCCAGTCCTTCGCTTGAGCCGCAGGGATCGACTGCCCGGACAGAATCATCCACTTGGCGCGTTGATGCCCGATGGTGCGTGGCAAGCGGACGCTGTTACCGCCCCCCGGCAGCAGATTGCGCAGCATGTGCGCGTCACCAAGGGTCGCACCTTCGTCCGCAACCACCGCATCACAGCACAGCATCAGCTCAAGCCCGCCCGCGCGCGTGGCGCCTTGTGCCATCGCGATGATCGGATGGGGGGAGGTTTCGAAACGGATACAGACCTCGCGAAACACGTTCAGCAGCCGACGAAAAGCCGAGGCGCCTTCGGCCAGAAACTCGGACAGATCCGCACCTGCGCAGAAATGCCTTCCCTCGCCCGCAAAGACGACGGCGCTGACACCGGGGGTCGCCTCGGCCGCATCCAGAGCTTCGAGGATATCGGTCAACAGGGCGGTGCTGACCGCATTGGCCTTGTCGGGCCGGTCCATGGTGATCCAGGCGATCCCGTTCTCGACCCGGCAGATACGGGTCAGGTTTTGCGACTTTTCCTGAGTTTGGGTCTGGGTCATCCGGTCACCTCCAGTGCCATGGCAAGTGCCTCTCCGCCGCCAAGGCAGATCGAGGCCATGCCCCGCCCGCCCCCACGCGCGATCAGAGCGTTCACAAGCGTTGTCACAATCCGAGCGCCGCTGGCCCCGATCGGATGGCCAAGAGCGCAGGCACCACCGCGAATGTTCATCTTGTCCAGCGACACCCCGATATGGCGGGCCGCAAGGATGGGAACGACAGCAAAGGCTTCGTTCACCTCGTAAAGATCAACATCGTCAGCCGTCCAGCCGGTCCGGGACAGCAGGTCCGCCATGGCAAAACCCGGTGCCGAGCAGAACTGGTCAGGATCGGCCGCATAGCAGCCATGGCCTACGATGCGCACGCGAGGGGCCTGTGCAGGGACCGCATCCGCCGCCGCGAGGATCATGGTCGATGCCCCGTCAGAGATCGAAGAGGCATTGGCCGCTGTCGTTCGCCCCTCAGCGCCAAAGGCCGGCTTCAACTGCGGGATCTTTGCGATGTCCGCATTGCGGGGCTGTTCATCGGTGCTCACGATTTGCACCCCACGGCGCGAAACGACTTCTATCTCCGCGATTTCATCGCCCGATACCCCGACCATGGCACGCTCAAGCGACATGATGGCAAAGTCGTCCAGTTCTTCCCGGCTGACTTGATGCGCCACGGCGGATCGGTCCGCGAACTGCCCCATCAGCGCACCGGGTTCATAGGCGTCTTCGAGGCCGTCACGAGACATGGAATCGATGATTGCCCCATTGCCGAACTTGATCCCCTGCCGTTGGCGTGGCAGCAGATGCGGGGCGTTTGACATGCTCTCCATGCCGCCGGCAAGAATGGCCGACGCGCCGCCGGCCTTGATCCGGTCATGCGCGAGGATCGCGGCCTGCATGCCCGAACCGCACATCTTGTTCACTGTCGTGGCCTGCGTCGACCGGGGCAGACCCGCAGACAGGGCGACCTGTCGTGCCGGGGCCTGCCCCAACCCTGCGGGGAGGACGCAGCCCATGAAACATTGCTCAACTTTCTCGCGGCCGAGGCCGGAACGCTCGACCGTCGCGCGGGCGGAATGCGCACCAAGTTCGGTGGCGCTAAGGCCCGACAGTTCGCCCAGCAAGCCCCCGATCGGAGTTCTGGCTGTGCCGAGGATGTAGACGTCTTGGGTCATCATGAGGTCTCCGATAGCCTATGGGGCAAACCGCGTGCCGCCGTCGATGCGGATGCATTCGCCATTCAGGTAGGGGTTCGTGATCAGGGTCAGCACCATGTCGGCAAATTCAGCCGGTCGGCCAGTGCGGCGCGGGAACAGGAAGTTCCGCTCCATCGCCTCGCGGCCCTTGTCGGGGACGCTGGCAGTCAGTTCGGTTTCAAACACGCCAGGTGCGATGGCGAGGCAGCGGATGCCATGATCGGCCAGATCCCGGGCAATCGGCAGAGTCATCCCCGCCACCGCAGCCTTGCTGGCGGTATACGCCGCCTGCCCCTTCAGTCCGTCGAAAGCCGCGATGGAGCTGGTGTTGACGATCACCCCGCGCTGGCCATCTTCGTCCGGATCGTTGTCGACCATCTTCTCGACCGCCAGCCGCAGCACGTTGAACGATCCGGTCAGGTTGATGCCGATCACGCGGTTCCAGAGGTCCAGATCATGCGCGACCCCGCGCGAAAAGGTCTTGGCCGCCGACGGAATGCCGGCGCAATTCACCACGAACCGCAGGGCACCAAAGGCCGCAGCGCCAGAATCTACCGCCGCGCCGACCTGTTCCGCGTCGCGGATGTCGGCCTTGGCGGTGACATGGGTGCCGGGAAGCGTGGCGCGGACACTCTCCAGCCCCTCTGCGTTCATATCCATCAGGACCAGCTGCGCGCCTTCTGCCGCCAGCCGTTCGGCGGTGGCCCGACCAAGGCCCGATGCAGCCCCGGTCACGATCCCGGCAAGACCTTCCAGCTTCATTCCGACACCTCCAGCGCGCGACGCAGATCCTGACGGATCAGGAAACGCTGGATTTTGCCCGATGGCGTCTTGGGCAGGTCATCGCGGTAATGCACGCGGCGCGGATAGGCATAGGTGGCATAATCCGTGCGAACCTTCTGCTTGATCTCGTCCGATAGCTCATCGGATGGCGCGGCGCCTGCGTTCAGGACGACGACGGCCTCAAGCACCTCGCCGCGGATGTCGTCGGGCACGGCCACGACCGCGACCTCGCGGGAGCTGCCGGAGCCGTAGGCGTCGCCGCCCACCACCACCTGGAAGCCCCCGTCCTTCACGCCGTCCTTCTGCACGGTGTCGAGGAAGTTCTCGAGGAAGTAGGGCCCGAGGATCTCGGGGGTGTAGCCCAGGGTGCAGGCGCGGCCCGAGATCATGCCGTCGGTGTTCACGCCGTAGACGTAGGGGGTGTCGCCCAGTGCGGGGCTGGCGCCCTGCAGCTGCTCGCCCAGGAGGGCGGCGTCGTCCACCAGGTGCAGGATGCGTCCGGTGAGCTTCATGTTGGCCTCCGAGAGGGGCGGACCTATCCGGCCCGTGGCCCTCTGTCCGGTGCGGCGGGGCCGGGTGGCCGCCTGCCGCGGAGTGTGGAATGCCGCCCTACTCGGGCAGCGGGGAATCGGTGGGGGCGCCGTCGGTGTCGGCGGCGTCGGTGTCCGTGTCGGCATCGGTGTCGGCCGCGGGGGGCTGATCCGTGTCGGCGCGGCTCCGGGCGGCCTCGAGCTCCTCGGCGCTGGGCATCCAGTCGGGGGGCGGGTTGGGCTGGGACAGCTCCCCGCCTCCGCAGGCCACGAGCAGGAGCAGCGTGTGGATGGTGCGCATGGGTGCCTCCTACTTGATGCGGTGACCGCCCATCTCGTTGTTGAAGATCCAGGCGACGACCTC
>ENA-OWNT01001547-OWNT01001547.1-seawater-metagenome-genome-assembly--contig:-NODE-1547-length-28385-cov-6.778508_pt1 | contig 28385 bp, 19 predicted proteins | sample MGYA00238136_ERZ651165 | MGnify/ENA primary metagenome ERZ651165 (study PRJEB26861, sample SAMN08777766) | seawater metagenome | isolation source: coastal seawater | place: USA: Florida | collected...
CGACGGGCGACGACGACGACGCGACGGGCGACGACGACGACTCCGGCGACGACGACGACTCCGGCGACGACGACGACGCCACGGACCCGCCGGTCAGCTTCAGCGACGTCTACTCCACGATCCTCAGCCAGCGCTGCTCCTGCCACAACGGCGGGGCGCACAGCACCGGCTTCTTCATGGACGGCAGCGCCAGCACGGCGTACGGAAACCTCGTGGGCGTCGCGGCGTTCGAGCTCAGCTCCATGAACCGCATCGAAGCCGGCGACCCGGACAACTCGTACCTGGTGAACAAGATCCAGGGCACGGCCGGCGACGTGGGCGGCTCCAACGGCTCGCAGATGCCGCTCACCGGTGGTCCGCTGGGCCAGACGGACATCGACTTCATCCGACAGTGGGTGTCCGACGGCGCCAACCCCTAAGGGGGCGGCGGCAGGACGGGAGCAGCGGCGCGGTCGTACACTGCGCGGATGGCCGGACTGTACGTAGAACACCTCGCCCTCCTCGTCGACCTGGACCGCCTGGACCAGGAGTTGATCGGCCTGCGCGCCGAGCAGCGTGACGTCCCGAAGGCCATCGCGGCGCGCCAGGCGCAGCTCGATGGGCTGATCGCCGAGCAGGAGCGCGTCGGGGCTCTCCTCGACACCCAGAAGAAGACGAACCGGGACGGCGAGCGCGAGCTGGAGCTCATCGAGCGTCGCTCGGCCCGCGCCCGGAAGCGCCTCGACGGTCTCTTCGTCTCCAGCCAGATCGAGGCGACGGAGAAGGAGATCGCCGCCCTCGCCGAGCAGAAGGACGAGGTGGAGTTCGCCGTGCTGGAGGGCATGGAGGAGGCGGACGCCCTGGCCGCCGCGCTGGCGACCGCGCAGCAGGCCGTGCTGGACGGTCAGTCGGAGCTGAGCTCGGTGATGTCCGCCTGGGCGGCGCGCAGCCCGGAGGTGGCGGCCCGGCTCGATGAGCTCGAGGTCGCTCAGAAGCAGGTCGTCCCGAAGATCCACAAGGACACGCTGCGCATGTACATGGTCGGGCTCGAGAACCGCCAGAACACGCAGCCCCGCGGCATCACCCGCAGCGACGGCATCAACTGCACGATGTGCCAGACGGACCTGCCCGTGCGCTGGGTGAACGAGGCGCGCGTCGGCGAGGGCGTGCACGCCTGCCTGGGCTGCAAGCGCGTCCTGGTGGGGAAGGTCCTCGAGGAGGACTGACCCGGGTTAGCCGTCGATGAACGACTGGAGGCGCTTGCGGCGCGACGGGTGCCGCAGCTTCCGCAGGGCCTGGGCCTCGATCTGACGGACGCGCTCGCGGGTCACCGCGAAGTCCTTGCCCACCTCTTCGAGCGTGTGGTCCGTGGACTCGCCGATGCCGAAGCGCAGGCGCAGAACCTGCTCCTCTCGCGGGGTCAGCGTGGCCAGCACGCGCTCGGTGGTGTCCATGAGGTTGGCCGCCACGCAGGCGTCCGCGGGGGACTCGGCCTTCTTGTCCTCGATGAAGTCGCCCAGGTGGCTGTCGGCGTCCTCGCCGATGGGCGTCTCCAGGGAGATGGGCTGCTTGCTCATCTCCTGGATCTTGTGGACCTTCTCTTCCGGCATGTCGAGGCGCTCGGCGAGCTCCTCGGGCGTCGGATCCCGGCCCAGCTCCTGCGTCATCTCCCGGGAGGTGCGGACGAGCTTGTTGATCGTCTCGATCATGTGCACCGGGATGCGGATGGTGCGCGCCTGGTCGGCGATCGCCCGCGTCACCGCCTGGCGGATCCACCAGGTGGCGTAGGTGCTGAACTTGTAGCCGCGGCGGTACTCGAACTTGTCCACCGCGCGCATCAGGCCGATGTTGCCTTCCTGCACGAGGTCCAGCAGCGCGAGGCCGCGGTTCGTGTACTTCTTCGCGATGGAGACGACGAGCCGCAGGTTGGCCTCGATGAGCTCCTTCTTGGCCTGCGCCGTCGCCGCCTCGCCGCTGCGCACGCGGTTCCACAGGCTGATGAGCTTCTTGTCGCTCACCCCGATGGTCTCGACCACGCGGACCATGCGCTCCTCGTGGCCCCGCAGCTCGGCCGCGATGGTGTGGACGTCGGCGTAGATCTCGGACGCGGCGCCGCCGTTGGATGCGGCCGCCTCGGCCTTCGCGATCTCGTCCCGCAGCACGTCCAGGGTGCGCCCGTGCTTCCGGGCCACGCCGTACAGGGCGCGCTTGCTGTCGAAGTAGCCCTGCGCCGTCTCGCGGAAGACGTTCACCACGCGGATGAAGATCTTCCGATCCAGCCCGAAGTCCGCCAGCGTGGCGTGAGCCCGCTCGTGCAGATCGTCGTACGCGGACAGGTGCGCCTCCAGGCCTTCCTGATCCGTCGGGGCGCTCACGGCCTCGAGCTCCTCGAACTCGGCCTCGAGCACCACGAGCTTGCCCAGGATCTTCCGGGCCTTCTTGATCTTCGGATGGTCCTCGGACAGCGGGTCCGTCCGCACCGGCGCGGGCGGATTCTCGAGATCCGCGGCCTTCTTCTTGCGGTGCTTGCGCGACGGCCGCGGGGGCGCGGCGATGATGTCGATGAGCGCCTGGGCTCCCAACGCGGTCGCGAGGACGGCGCGCCGCGTGCGGACTTCGCCCACCTCGATCCGACGGGCGATGGCGATCTCGCCGTCGCGGGACAGGAGCGAGACGGTGCCCATCTTGCGCAGATAGGCGCGAACGGGATCGGTGGACCGGTAGGTCTCTTCCCGGGTGTCCTTGCGGTCGAACATGGCTTCGGTCTTCGAAGCCATCTCCTGTTCCCGCTGCTTGCGGATGCTCGAAGACGAGTCGGTCGCAGCGCCGGACATCACCGAGAGTGCGTCTTGCAGCTGATCCGGGGTCAGACCTTTGCGGTCCGGTCCTCCGACCTCGTCTTCATAGAGAGATGGGGTCGCCTCGGCCCCTGCTGCGGTGTTCCCGTTACGCCTCGCCAATGAACCACCTCGTCCGGCTGCGCCAGCTGGTCCCCGGTGCGGATGAGCCCCCGCTCGCACCGAGATCACGCCGACCCCTCGCCTCCATTCTGCCCCCCAGGATCCCGTCTGTCCTGGGTCAATGGAGAAACTGTCAGCGATCCGTCAACAGATCCGGGCACCTGGGACCGCGCGCCCGCTAGTTGCGGGAGAGGTGCTGGTCCAACGCTTCCCGCTCTTTCTGGAGCTGGATCGACTCCTGGCCGAGCTCCAGGAGCTCGAGGCCGCTGCCGTTCCCGCTGCGCTGCAGCGCATCCAGATCCCGCTTGATCTGGACGTAGCGGGCCGCCACGTACTCCCGCCGCAGGCGCAGGAGGCACTCCTGGGTGGCGGTCTCGAGGATGTCGTCGTCGTACCAGGCGTCCTTCGACGCGAGCACCTGGCCCAGCGTCGACCGGATCGGCCCGCTGCCGACCTCCTCCAGGAGATCCGTGGCGGTGGGCTCGCGGCCGTCGCGATGCGCTTCCAGGAACCGGTCCACCAGCTTGAGGATGGTGGGCTGCGGGATCCAGGCCGTCACTCCGTAGTCCTGCACCGCGCCGGCGACGTTCGGCAGGTCCTGCACGAGCAGCCGCAGAAGCTGGAGCTGAGGGGGCGTGGGCTTCGGCTCCGGCGGCGCCGGCACAGGGCGCGGACCCTGGGGCGGAGGGGCCGACGAGGCCGGACCGCGCAGGTCCTCCGGCAGGAAGTCCTCCGGCGGCATGAACGCCTCGTCCGGCGGGACGAAGTCGTCCTCGGGGCCAAACCGCCCCGGGGGGCCCGCGGGACCGCGCGGGGCGGACGAACGACGCCTCGGCGGCGGCGTCTGCTCGGCGGCCTTGGCCCGGCGCGCAGGCAGCACGACCTCGGTCCGCTTCGGCTGGCTGGCGATGCGCCGCGCCGCGCGCTGGACGGCGTCGGTGATGTACCGGTGCTCGATGGCGAGGGCGGCGTGCACGGCGTGCACGTAGTGCGACTGCCGCGCGTTCTTGGCGCCCAGGCGGGCGATGAGCGGCGCGACGTCTTCGAGGGCCTTGTCCGCCTGGCTCGCGCCCGAGCGCACGTCCGCGGCGAGGACGTCGAGGTAGAAGTCGAGCAGCGGCCGTGACTCGTCGAGCAGCGCGCGCATGGCCTCGGGCCCCTCGTCCTTCACGAACTCGTCGGGGTCCTTGCCGTTGGGCACCTCGAGCCGCATCGGCCACAGCCCCTGCTCCAGGCAGAGCTCCAGCGCGCGCAGCGCCGCGCGGCGCCCGGCCTGGTCGGCGTCGAAGAGGAGGGTGACGTTGCGGGTGTGGCGGCGTATCCCGGCGAGCTGCCGGTCGGTCAGGGCGGTCCCGCACGGCGCAACAGCGAACCCGAGGCCCGAGCGGGCGAGGGCCATCACGTCGAAGTAGCCCTCCACCACCAGGACGCGATCCTCCTTGTGGATCGCCTTGCGGCCCTGCTGCAGCCCGTAGAGCGCGCCGGACTTGTCGTAGACGGGCGTGCCGGTGCTGTTGATGTACTTCGCCTTGTCGTCCCCGAGGGTCCGGCCGCCGAAGGCGATGACCTTCTTGCTGGAGCCGAGGATAGGGAACATGAGGCGGTTGCGGAAGAACGCGTACGGCCGCTTTCCGCGGTCGCTGCGCTTGAGCAGGCTCGCCTCCACCCCGATCCGGTCATCCAGACGCGCTCGGGCCAGCGCATCCCGCAGCCCGTCCCAGCTCTCGGGCGCGTAGCCCACGCGCCACTGGCGGGCGAACTCGAGCGTGTAGCCGCGGTCCTTGAGGTAGTCCCGCGCGAACTCCCCCTCGGTCGGGTGCTCGAGCATCTCCTGGAACCAGGCGCAGGCCACCTCGTTGGCGCGCAGCAGGGCCTCGCGGCGGCGGCTCTTCTCGAGCTCCTGGGGGCTGAGGTCCTGCTTCGGGAGGGGGACGCCCGCGCGGTCCGCGAGCTCCTTCACGGCGTCCAGGAACGACAGGCCCTCCACCTCCTTGAGCCAGTCGATGGCGTCGCCGCTCTCGTTGCAGCCGAAGCAGTGGTAGTTCTTGCGGTCCTCGTTGACGTGGAAGCTGGGCGTCTTCTCGTTGTGGAACGGGCACAGGCCGAGCCACGCGCTGCCGCGGCGCTTGAGCTTCACGTGCTGGGAGACGAGCGAGACGATCGACGTCCTGTCGACGACGTCACGGACGAACTCGCGGGGGAACTTGGTCAAGCGGGGCTCTCGGCTTCTGCGGTGGACGCAGCAGGAGCCTAATCCGACCCGCCCGGGATCGGGCGTCCGAAACGCGACGAGGCTCCCGGGATGCACCCGGGAGCCTCGAAGGAACGTTGATTCTGTACTGCTGTGGTCTGCTCAGCCCCGCTTGTTGCGGCGGAGCTTCTTGAGGAGACGCTTGCGTGCGGCCAGAGCCTTCTTCTTCTTGCGAACAGAGGGCTTCTCGTAGTGCTGGCGGCGACGGACTTCCTTCAGGATTCCGGCACGCTCCACCTGACGGCGGAAACGACGAAGGGCACGCTCGAACGGCTCGCCTTCGCGAACGCGGACACCCATGTGGCAGACACCTCCTTCTTGCGCCAGCTGCGCGCGGACCCGGCTGATCACCGTGTTGGGCCCGCCCCTCGACCCCTTGGGGCCGTAGGACGCGGCAAGCTAAAGGACTCTCCCCGCGGGATCAAGCCGAATGCGCTTGCTGTTCCGCCGGATCGGACCAACGATCGCACCGATGCCGCTGACCACCACCGCTCCGGGCCACCCGGTCGTCGTCTTCGACGGGCACTGCGTCTTCTGCCGCCGCTCCACGGACCGGCTCCAGTGGCTGCTGCGGGACGATGCGATCGAGTACGTGAGCTTCCGGGACCCGGGCGTTCTGGACCGCTTCCCCGGCGTCACCGAGGACGCCTGCGACCAGGCGATGCAGCTCGTGCACGCCGACGGCCGCGTGTTCGCCGGCGCCGAGGCCGCCACCCGCGCGGTGGTCCGCCGGCCGTGGTTCTTCCTGGCCTGGCTGTACTACGTGCCGCCGATCCGCTGGATCGCGGACGCGGTCTACAAGCAGATCGCCATCCGCCGCTTCGGGATCAGCGGGCGCAGCAGCAACTGCAACGACGACGTCTGCGAGATCCCGGGCCGCTGATCAGGGGATCGTGTCGATGCCCGGCTCGGACTCCGGGACCCGCTTCACGTTCGCGCCGAGGCCCTGGAGCTTCTTCTCGATGGACTCGTAGCCGCGATCCAGGTGGTAGATCCGCCGGACCTCGGTCATCCCTTCGGCCGCCAGGCCCGAGATGACCAGCGTCGCGGACGCGCGCAGGTCGGTCGCCATCACCGAGGCGCCGTAGAGCTTGTCCACACCGCGGATGAACGCCGTGCGGCCCTTGATCTTGATGTCCGCGCCCATGCGGTTGAGCTCGGGCACGTGCATGAACCGGTTCTCGAAGATCGCCTCGGTGATCGCCGCGCTGCCCTGCGCCACGCACATGAGCGCCATGAACTGGGCCTGCATGTCCGTCGGGAAGCCCGGGAAGGGCTGGGTCTCGATGTCCACCGGGTGCAGCTCGCCGTGGTGACGCACGCGCAGCCCGTCGCCCTCCCGGCGCACCTCGACGCCGGCGCGCCCGAACTTGCTGATCACCGCGTCCAGGTGCTCGAGCTCCGCCCCCTCCAGGAGCACGTCGCCCTTCGTGATGGCGGCGGCCGCGGCGTACGTGCCGGCCTCGATGCGGTCGGGCATGACGGTGTGCTTCATGGGACCGAGGCGGTGCTTGCCCTCGATGGTGATGACGGAGGTGCCCTCGCCGGTGATCTCGGCGCCCATGGAGCGCAGCGCCTTCGCCAGGTCGATGATCTCGGGCTCGCGCGCGGCGTTCTCCAAGACCGTCGTGCCGTTCGCGAGCGTGGCCGCCATGAGCAGGTTCTCGGTGCCTCCGACCGTCACCATGTCGAAGACGTAGCGGCAGCCCTGCAGGCCGCCCTCCGGCGCCTCGGCGCGGACGTAGCCCTTGTCGAGGGTGATGTCCGCGCCCATCGCCTCCAAGCCACGCAGGTGCTGGTCGATGGGCCGGGCGCCGATGGCGCAGCCGCCCGGCAGCGACACGCGGGCGAACCCGTTGCGGGCCAGCAGGGGACCCAGGCAGAGCACGGACGCGCGCATCTGGCGGACCAGGTCGTAGGGCGCCTTCGCCGAGTTGAGCATCGCCGCGTCGAGCCCGACGAACGAGCCGTCCTCGTCGAGGACCGCGCCCAGGTTCCGCAACAGCTTCTTGGTGGTGACGATGTCTTGCAGCGCCGGGAGGTTCCCGATCTGCGAGCGACCTGCGTGGAGCAGCGCGCCGAAGAGAATCGGCAGCGCGGCGTTCTTGGCCCCGGAGATGCGCACGCTTCCCTTGAGGGGAGCGCCGCCTTCCATGATCAGCTTGTCCATTGTTCCTGCTTCCGCGTGGGGCACGTCAGCAGGGAATGAACCCGCGGCGCCCCGTTCCTCTTCCGCGTGTCCCTGGACCGGGGATCGCGACCTGGGCGGCTTCTAGCGCGGGCGTGGATCGGCGTCCAGGGAGTTCCTGGATCGACCTCAGTCGCCCTCGACGCCGTCGATCTCCACGAGGTGCCCGGGGTGCTCCAGGTGCCACTCGAGCTTGCGCACGACGCCGCGGAGGAAGTGCACCTCGACGTTGCTCAGCTGCCCGCGGACCACCGCCTGGCGCAGCGTGGCGAGCCCCTGGGGCTTCGGGCGGCGCTTGAAGTAGTCGATCCGATCCAGCAGGACCCCGATCTGCTCGACGAGGCCGGTGACCTGCTCCGAGTCCGCCAGGGGCCGTCGCCCGCCGCGCTTCGTGGGCCGGCGCTGCAGGTGTCCTCCCGCCTGCGCCCACTCCCACCCGAGCAGGAGCACGGCCTGGGCGAGGTTGAGGCTCGACACCTCGCCGCCGGTGGGGATGTTGCACACGTGCGTGGCGTGCTCGAGGTCGTCCGTGGACAGGCCGTGGTCTTCGGGGCCGAAGAGGATCGCCGTGGCGTCCCCCTCGGCGTCGCGCTCCGCGAGCACCGCGCAGCCCTCGCCCGGGCCGAGCACCTGCCAGGCCTTCCAGCGACGAGGCCGGGCGGTGCAGGCGAGGACGCGGGTGCAGTCCGCGACGGCTTCCCGAACCGTGGCGACGGTGCGGGCCCGCTCCAGCACCGCCTTGCCGGACGCGGCCATGGACCATGCGTCCCGCGAGTCGCCCCGCACCGCCTCGGGCTCGTGGGCGGGATCGACGATGACGAGGTCCGTGAGGCCCATGTTGCCCATCGCGCGCGCGGACGCGCCCACGTTGCCGGCGTACTTCGGCCGGACGAGGACGACCCGCGGGGGCATGGGTGGACTCCTGGGAAGCGCGGGAGGCGCTGGTTCGGTCTACTTGAACCAGTTCCAGGGCAGCAGCATCGCGAGGCAACCCGGGTCTTCGTTTGCGGCGGGCGGCTTCGCGTCCGTCGTGGCGGGGACGGACGCCGCGGCGGCGGGGGCCTTGGCGGGCTCGGGGGCCTTGGGCGGCTCGGGCTTCTTCGCCTCGACCTTGGGAGCGGGCGCGGGCTCGGGGGCCTTGGCCGCAGCCTTCGGCGCCTGCTTGATCGTGATGCCCTTGCCGCCCTTCTTCGAGGACTTCGGCTCCGGCTTGGCCGCCGGCTTCGGCGTGGGCTTCGGCTCCGGCTTCGGGGCCGGAGGCGGCGCCTGCTTCTGGGCGGGCTTGAGGTTCGGCGGCGGCGACTGGACCGTCTGCTCCTCGTCCGGGGGCGGGGGCACGGTGCCGAAGTCCGCGGTGCGCTCTGCGGCGTCGTGGGTGCCGGCGTCCTTCGCTTCCTGCTTCGCCTTGGCCTCGGCGGCCGCGATCTTCTTCTTCGCGTCGTCGTGGCTCATCATCTGGCCGCCCTTGCTCTCGGTGTTGAGAGCCAGGGTGGCGTTCATGGTGCGGTTCTTGAGCTTGAGGTGGACGTCGACGGGCTGGCCCGTCTCCTTGTCCTTCGCGCTCAGGGACAGGATCCCCTCGGAGTCGATGTTCAGCCAGACGTCGACCTTGACCTTGCCCCGGGGCATCTGCCGGATGCCGCTGAAGACGAAGGTGCCCAGGAGCTCGTTCTCGGCCGCGATGTCCGAGTCCCCCTGGTAGATCTTCAGCATGATCGTCTTCTGGTTGTCCTTGCTGTTGGTCAAGGTCAACCGACGAACGTGCGGGATCGGGCAGTTCTTCGGGAACAGGGGCAGGAAGCTGCGATCGACCTTCGCGATGCCGATGGGCATCGGCAGCACGTCGAGCAGGGTCACGCGCTGGGACGTCGCGTTGGTGAGCGAGTGCGCCATGATGGCGGCGCCCACGGCGACGGCCTCGTCCGGGTGCACGCCCTTGCAGGGATCGCGGTCGAAGTAGTCCTTCACCCGCTGCTGCACGAGCGGCATGCGGCTCTGCCCGCCGACCAGCAGCACCTCGTCGATGTCCGACGGCTTCATCTTCGCTTCGTTGAAGATGCGCTCGCAGGTGGTGATCGTACGGTCGACGAGGTCGCCCGTGATCTCCTCGAGCCTGGTGCGCGCGAGGCTCGTGTCGAGGTTGAGGATCCCCTTGGGGCCGCGGGCGATGAACGGAACCTCGATGGAGGTGTCCTTCGTCGTCGACAGGTTGATCTTCGCGCGCTCCGCCGCCTCACGCAGGCGCTGGATGGCCACCCGGTCGTACGTCAGGTCCACGCCGGTCTCGGTCATGAACTCTTCCATGACCGCGCCCATCACGCGGTCATCGAAGTCGATGCCGCCGAGGAACGTGTCGCCACCGGTGGCGACCACCTCGAAGATCTTGTCGCGGATCTCGATGATGGAGATGTCGAACGTGCCGCCGCCGAGGTCGTAGACCGCCAGGCGCTGCCGCAGGTTCTTGCCGAGGCCGTACGCCAGGGCCGCGGCGGTGGGCTCGTTGAGGATGCGCAGGACGTTGAGGTGCGCGAGCTTGCCGGCGGCGCGCACGGCCTGACGCTGCTTGTCGTTGAAGTACGCGGGGACGGTGATGACCGCGTTGGTCACCTCCTCCTTGAGGTACTCCTCCGCCACTTCCTTGATCTTCTTGAGGATCTCGGCGCTCACCTGGCGCAGGTCGAAGACCTGGTCCTTCACCTTGATGAGGACCTGGCCGGCGTCGCCCTCGATCATGTTGTAGGTGAAGAGCTGGCGAATCTGCTCGACCTGCTCGCTGCGGAAGTTCCGACCGATCAGGCGCTTCGGCGCGAAGACGGTGTCGCCGGGGTTCAGGGCCGCCTGCTTCTTGGCGTCATGCCCCACCAGCATGCGGCCGCCCTCGTCGATCGCGAACAGGGACGGGATCGTGTAGCTCCCGCCGCGGTACATGATGATCTTCGGCTGGTTGTTCTCGATGACCGCAGCGCAGCTGTTGGTGGTCCCGAGGTCGATGCCGATCGCTCGTCCCATGTGTCGTACTTCTCTCCGGTGCAGGGAAGACGCCGCTGGCGCAGGGGCGTGTGGCCTTATCGGCGTATCACACCGTCAGGTGAAATTATCCGTTCGGGAGCCCGCACCGTCAAATCGGTGTCCCCTCGGACCCGTGACGACCGTCAGGGGAGCGTGCCCCTTTCGGGGGTCTCCCGGAGGAGGATCTGCACCTCCTCGATCGCCCGCGAGCTCGCCCGCACCACGGTGAACAGTGCTCCGTCCGTCGAAGTGCTCTCGCCGGCGGTGGGGATGTAGCCGAACCGCTCCAGCAGGAATCCGGCGAGCGTCTCGTAGTCGTCGACATCGGGAATGTCGAGATCGAGCTCCTCGTTCAGGTGATCGATCTCGGTGCGGGCCGACACGAGGAACTCCCGCTCACCGCGCTGCTTGATGTCCGTGCTCGGTTCGTCGTGCTCGTCTTCGATCTCGCCCACGATCTCCTCGAGGATGTCCTCGACGGTGACGAGCCCCTCGGCGCCGCCGTACTCGTCGACCACGATCGCCATGCCCGGCGGCTGGCGCTGCAGGCGCGGCAGCAGCGTCTCCACCTTGCTGGTCTCGGGGACGTAGGGCACGGGCCGCATCAGCGCCTTGCAGGAGAGCGTCAGGTCCTTGCAGCCGAGCAGGTCCGTCGCCCGGAGGACGCCCACGATGTCGTCCACCCGCTCGTGGAACACCGGGAGCCGCGAGTAGCCCGTCTCCACGAAGAGGGCGAGCGCGGCTTCCAGGGTCTCCGTCTCGTCCACGGCGGAGATCTCGATCAGCGGCTTCATCGCCTCGCGCACCGTGACCTCGGAGAAGTCGAAGATCCGGTGGATCATCTCGATCTCGTCTTCCTCGACGTCGGCGGCCTCGCTCCGATCGAGCAGCAGGCGCAGCTCCTCGCGGCTGACGCCCAGGTGGTTGGCGTCCTCCGCCCCGAGCGCTTCGAGCAGGAAGCGCGTCAGCGAGCGCACCACGAACACCAGCGGCATGAACAGGCGGCTCAGCCACGTGAGCGGTCGGATGACGACGGGCGCGATCTGGGTCGAGTACTGCCGGTAGACGGACTTCGGCACGAGCTCGCCGAACAGCAGCAGGAACGGCGTCAGGAAGAGCACCGTGTACAGCCCGCTCTCCAGCCCCCAGTGCTGCTTCAGGAGCAGCGCGAACAGGGTGGAGCCGGTGACCACGCAGAGGTTCGTGCCGATGAGGGTCGTGGTGAGGATCGGCTCCGGCTCCTCCATGAAGCGACCGAGCAGGCGCCCGGCGTCGGTGCCCTCGTCCTTCCACGTGCGGATCAAGACCTTGTCGGCCGACACCAGGGCGATCTCGGATCCCGAGAAGAAGCCCTGGAGCAGGCCACAGACGAAGACGATGGCGAGGCCGGTGAGCAGGCTCACGAGCGCTCCTCCTCATCGACGGTGGCGACGGTGGCCGTCACGGGGAGGCCCAGCGAGCGGGCGCTCTGGCGGGCCTGGGCCCTGCGGTCGCGGCGGGTGGCCGTCACCTGGGTGAGGCGGGTGCCCACCAGGCCCGAGACGTGGAACGACCAGTGGCGGTTGCTGATCTGCTCGCCCTTCTCCGGCAGCCGGCCGAAGAGGTGGAAGATGTAGCCGGCCACGGTCGTGTAGGTGTCGCCCTCGGGGAGCTGGGGAGACAGGCGACGGTTGAAGTCGGCCACGGTCAGCCGCGCGGGCACCCGAAACACGCCGTCTGCGAGGCGCTCCACGTCGTTGGCGGTCTCGGGGGGGCCCTCCGCTTCCCGCGCCGGCGTAAAGAGCGCCGCCAGGACGTCCTGCATCGTCACCAGCCCCTGCACCGTCCCGTACTCGTCGAGCACGATCGCGATGTGCGCCCGCTTGTTCTGGAAGGCGCGCAGCAGCTCGCCCGCGGGCTTGCCGGGCGGGACGAAGAAGGCGGGCTGGAGCAGCGCCTCGATGGACTTCGGCGTGACCTCGTCGCCCGCGGCCCGGAAGCGGAGCAGGTCCTTGATCAGCAGGATCCCGCGGATGTGGTCGAGCTCCCCGGCGTACACCGGGAGCCGCGAGAACCGGGACTCCCGGGCGGTGGCCACGAGCTCGGGCCCGGCCGCGTTGAGCGACAGGGCGGCGATCTCGCCGCGCGCCGTCATGAGCCGACTGACGGGCGTGTCCGTGAGATCGAAGACCCGGTGGATCAGCTCCGCCTCCTGGGGCTCGAGCGCGCCCTGGTCCGCGCCGAGGCGGACGAGCGCGCGGAACTGGGCCTCCTTGAGGGCATCCGGCAGCGGATCGTGGGCCGAGCGCAGCCCGTCCAGCCGGCCCCCGGAGACGCGGGCGATCGTGATCAGGACGAGGCGGGCGGCTGCTTCCAGCAGGAGCCGCAGCGGCGCGAAGGCCGTGGCGAACATCGTCAGCGGCAGGCTCACCATCCGCGCCCAGCGGATCCCCGTGCGCACCGCGATGGCCTTGGGCGCGACCTCCCCGAAGATGAGGAGGAGGGGCGTGACGAGGACGATGTTCAGCCACCACAGGTCCTGCCCGGCCGGTCCCGCCAGGGTGAACACCACCGCCGCCGCCACGGACGACAGGGCGATGTTCACGATCTCGTTGCCCAGGAGGAGCGTCGCGAGCAGCCGACGCGGCTCGGCGAGCAGGTCGCGGACGGCCTTACCGGACGCGGTGGGCGCGTCCTCCAGCTTCTCGAGCGTGATCGAGTCGAGCGAGAACAGGGCCGATTCGCTGCCCGAGAAGAACGCCGAGCAGCAGAGCAGCAGCAGGACGATGGCGACGGAGGACAGGACGTCCACCTCGGCGCCGCCGCCGACGCCGGCGAGGAGGGCGAGGCCGGCCATGGCGAGCGCTTCCATCAGGCGTGCTCCCAGCCGGCCGGCTCGGCCGCCGTTCCGTCGCTCCACCGCAGGGCGGCGGGCCCGGGGGCGACGGCGCCGATGACGTGAAAGCCCGGGAGGGGCTGCGGCGCGGTCACGAGCAGCTCGTAGTCGTCCCCGCCACCGAGCATGCACCGCTCGGGGACCCCGGAGGCGGGCAGCGCGTCCCGATCGAGGACCAGCGCGACCCCGCTCGCCCGGGCGATCCACGCGGCGTCGGCGAGCAGCCCGTCGCTCACGTCGATCCCGGCGGTGGCGGGCGCCAGGGCGTCGACCAGGTCGAGCCGCGGCGTGGGGCGGCGGTGAGCGTTCGCGAACGCCGGGTCGGGGGTGTCGCCCGCGAGGAGCGTCTCGACGGCGAATCCCGCGCGCCCCGTCGGTCCGGAGAGGAGGAGCAGGTCGCCCGGCTGCGCTCCCGAACGCAGCAGGGGCCCGGCCGCGGTCGCCGCTCCGATCACCGTCACGGAGATCGTCGTGGGCCCGTCGGTGCGCACGGTGTCGCCCCCCAGCAGGGGGCAGCCGTAGGTGTCGAGCGCGTCCCGCAGGCCCGCCATGCAGCGGTCGGCCCGCCGTCCCGGAGCGAACTCCCCGCGGGGGACGCAGAGCGACACCAGCGCCCCCGTCGGGCGGGCGCGGGAGGCGGCGAGATCGCTGAGGGCGGCGGCCGCGGCCTTCCACCCGACGTCTTCGGGGGAGGACCAGTCGAAGCGGAAGTGGACGCCCTCCACGACCGTGTCCACCGAAAGCGCCAGGGGGCGGGTGCAGCCCTGCAACCAGGCGACGTCGTCACCCGGACCGGTGTGGACGTGTGCGGGCGTGCGGGGCGTCGTCCATCGCGCGATGGCGGCGAACTCGCCGAGAGCGGGGGGCGTCAGGGAGCCGGGTTGTCCGGCCGGGTCGGGGTCCACGTTGGCGCAGCGCTCCTACTGCTGACCCTCGCCCGCGTCCTCTTCCGACGCGGGCTGCGGCCAGACCTGGACGATGGATCCCTTCTGCACCTGAAGGGTCAGGAGCTCGTGGACCATCGAGCCGTCGGCGTTGAACCCGCGGGCGCCGGTCACGGACTGGACCGGCGTCGACAGGGCCAGCCGACGGACCAGCTCCCTGCGCGTGGTGGCGCCCTCGCTCAGGAGCTGGATCAGGAAGATCGTAGCGTCGTATGCGGTCGCTTCAAGGATCGTCGGATCCGTGCCGTACGCGGCGCGGTACGCGGTGCGGAAGTGCTGCACGCCGGGGCTCTCGGACTCGAGGAAGAAGCCGTCCACCATCACGGTGCCCTCGGTGTACTTGCCTCCGCGGTTGACGAGGTCCGGGTGGTTGAGCGCCGAGCCACCGATGAGCGTCACCGGCGGGTACTCCTTCTCCTTGCTGTCCTCGATGTGCCCGCCCAGGTTGATCTCCTCGAAGATGAACCCGGGCGCGAGCATGGACACGCGGCGGTAGTTGTCCGGCACGAAGACCGCCTGGAAGTCCACGCCGGGGACGAGCTCGACGATGGGCTCGTTCGCGATCTGGGGCTTCGTCCGCGTGCCGAGCCAGGGGAGCGTCATGTCGCCCTCGCCCGGGGGCTGGGCCGTGTACCAGAGGGCCTTGAGCTTGCGCCCCGTCTCCCGGAAGTCCGTCGACTCGGCGGGGTAGGACTCCACCGCGACGATCTGGCCGCCGTTGGCCTCCACCGCCTCCCAGAACGTGTTCACCAGGGCGCCCGCCGACTCCTTGTCCGGGTAGGCCACGGCGAACTTCGTGATGCCCATGCGGCCCATGGTGTGGTCCACCAGCGCGCGCACCTGCTCGTCCGGGTGCATCCACGCGTTGAAGGCGAACGGGCTGTCGTTCACCATGCCGGGCTTCTGGGTCATCATCAGCGTGGGGACGATGTTCTCCGTGGCGGCCTCGGCGACCGCGGGCGCGGAGTTCGAGATCATCGGACCGAGCACCGCGATCACCTTGTGGTCCTCGACCAGGCTGGCGACGCCGGCCGCAGCAGCGTCCGCCTCTCCCGCCGTGTCCACCACGTGGATCTCGACCTCGGGCCAGCCGAGGTCCTTCGCGGCCTGGACGGCGAGGTCGACGCCCCGCTGGGCGAGCTTGCCGGGTGCGGCGTACCGCCCGGTCATCGGGAGCAGCAGGCCGACGGCCTTGGGGTTGGTGTCCTCGGGCTCGGCGGCGAACTCCTCCGCCCCGGGGACCCAGGTAACGAGGGGGTGATCGGGGTACCGGGCGGCCCACCCGCGGCGCGCCTGCTCGGTCCCGTCGGCGTCCACGAGCTGCTTGCGGTCCTCCAGCGCGAGCGCCGCGATGAGCCCCGCGATGAGGGGCGTGGGGGCCTTGCGCTCGAGCTCGTCCCAGGACGCGTCGTCCCAGTCGTCGCCCTTGTCACGCCGCGCTGTGTCGATGGCGGTCCGGGAGTCCTCCAGGTCCGTGTCGGGATCGAAGAGGCGCCGCTCCAGCAGCAGGCCCTGGGCGTTGAGGGCGCGGGCCCAGTTGCCGACGAAGAGGTGCAGCGCCACGAGCTCGCGCGCCGCTCGCTGGACCACGTCCTTGTCCTTGGCGGAGGTGGCGACGTTCTTGAGCTGGCTCGCGCCGCCGTCCCGGTCACCCCCTTCGCTGACGGACAGGGCGATCAGCAGCTTCACGTCGTCCAGCCCGTCGCGCCCGCCGAGGGTCAGCCAGGACTCCAGGTGGCGGCGGCAGCTGGGCCAGTTCTCGAGGGCGAAGGCCGCCTCGCCGGCGAGCTTGTGGGCGCGCAGCGTGTACTCCCCGCCCGGAAAGTCCTCGAGGTACCGGGTGGCGCGGTCATACAGCGCCTGGGGGTCGTCCGCGTCGATCGTCTTCTCGATGACCTTCCACGCCCGGATCTCGGGCTTGCTCGCGGCGCCCACGAGGGCGGGCACGAGCAGCGTCAGGCACAGCAGCAGCAGGAACTTCCTCACGACGCGCGCTCCTCTTCGTCCTCGCCCCGCAACATCTTCAGCAGCTGCTCCCGCATCGGCGAGGGCGTGCTCAGCATCTCCCGGTCCAGCGCCAGCAGCCGCTCGCGCTGATCGGCGGAGACCTCGGGCGGCAGGTCGAGCACGACCTTGACGTACAGGTCGCCGCGCTTGCCGCCCTTCACACGGGGTAGACCGCGTTGCCTCAGAGTCAGGACCGTTCCGGGCTGGGTTCCGGGAGGCAGACGCACGACAGCGGGGTCCTTCAGGGTGGGGACCTCGAGCTCGGCGCCGAGCAGCGCCTGGGCGTAGCTCACCGGGACGTCACAGAAGACGTCGGCGCCGCGGCGCTTGAAGAAGGTGTGATCGGCCACGTTCACAACGACGTACAGATCGCCCGTTCCCTTCGATCCGCCGTAGCCCTTGCCAGCCACCTTGAGCTTCTGGCCCGTGTCCACGCCGGGCGGGACCTTCACCTTGAGCTTCTCTTCGACCTTCACCTTCTCGCCGGTGGCGCGGAGGAACTGCACGTCCTTGGTGACGCCGCGGGCGCACTCCTCGAGGGTGATGGTGACGGTGTAGCGGAGGTCCCGCGGGTCGGGCCCGGCCTTCTTCTTCTTGTTCTTCTTCCGACCGAACAGGTCCTTGAAGAGGCTGCCGACGACCTCGCCGAGGTCGATCTCGTCGGAGGCGCCGAAGGGGCCCTGGGACCGGCCGTCGCTGAACACGCGGCCGAATCGGTCGTACTGCAGGCGCTTGACGGGATCCGACAGGACCGACCAGGCGTACGCGACCTCCTTGAACCGCTGAAGAGCGTCCGGGTCATCCGGGTTGCGGTCCGGGTGGTATTCGAGCGCCTTGCGGCGGTAGGCCTTCTTCAGCTCGTCGTCGGTGGCGGACTTGTCCACCCCCAGGAGCGCGTAGAGATCGGGCTGCACGCGCGGACTCTACAGGACGAGCCGGGCGGCTCTAGAAGTCCTCGGCTTCGTCCCCGAAGTCGCCGAAGTCGTCGTCGTCGCCGAAGCCATCCTCGAGGATGCTGTCGGCCATCTCGTCGGCCTCTTCCATCGCTCCCGCGTAGAGGGCCTCGGCGATGGTCTGGGCGGCCTCGGCGAGCTCGGCGTGAGCGGCGCGGATGGCGTCGATGTTCGTGCCCTTCATGACGCCCTGCGACTTGCTGATCGCCTCGCGGATGCGCATGAGCTCCTCGAACGGAATGGCGTCGCCGTACTCGTCCAGCGAGCGCTCCGTCGTGTAGAGCAGGCCGTCGAGCTCGTTCTTGACGTCCGCCAGCTCCTTGCGCATGTCGTCTTCTTCGCGATGCGACTCGGCATCGCGAATCATCGTCTTGATGAGCTCCTCGTTGAGGCCCGACGACGACACGACGCGCACGGCCTGCTTGCGGCCCGTGCCCAGGTCCTTCGCGGTGACGTTCAGGATGCCGTTGGCGTCGAGCTCGAACGTGACCTCGATCTGCGGCATGCCACGCGGCGCAGGGGGCAGCCCCGTCAGCTCGAAGCGCGCGAGCGACTTGTTGTCGTCGATCATCTCGCGCTCGCCCTGGCCCACGTGCACGTTGACCATCGGCTGGTTGTCGAGGGCGGTCGTGAAGACCTCCTTCTTCTTGCACGGGATCGTGGTGTTCCGCGGGATCAGCCGGTGGAACACGCCGCCGGCGGTCTCGATGCCGAGGCTCAGCGGCGTGACGTCCAGCAGCAGGATGTCCTTCGTGTCGCCCGCCAGGACGGAGCCCTGGATGGCGGCGCCGACGGCCACGACCTCGTCCGGGTTGATGCCGGAGTTGGGCGGCTTGCCGAAGATCTTCTCGACCGTCTCACGCACCTTGGGCATGCGGGTCATGCCGCCCACGAGCAGGACCTCGTCGATGTCCGCGCGGTCCAGGCCGGCGTCCTCGATGGCCTTCTCACACGGATCACGGAGCCGCTTGAGCAGGTCGTCCACCATCGACTCGTACTGCCCCCGGGTCAGGTCCACGCGCAGGTGGCGCGGGCCGGAGTCGTCGACGGTGATGAACGGCAGGTTGATGGTGGTCTCGAGCGCGCTGGAGAGCTCGTGCTTGGCCTTCTCCGCTGCCTCCTTGAGGCGCTGCAGGGCCATGGTGTCCTCGCGCAGGTCGACGCCCGTCTCGCCGCTGAACTGCTCGAGGCAGTAGTCCACCAGCCGCTGGTCGAAGTCCTCACCGCCGAGGAACGTGTCCCCGTGGGTCGACTTCACCTCGAAGACGCCGTCCGACATCTCGAGGATCGAGATGTCGAAGGTGCCGCCGCCGAGGTCGAACACCGCGACGCGTCCCTCGTTGCCGGTGTCCAGGCCGTAGGCCAGCGCGGCCGCGGTGGGCTCGTTGATGATCCGCAGGACCTCGAGCCCGGCGATGCGGCCGGCGTCCTTCGTCGCCTGTCTCTGGGAGTCGTTGAAGTACGCGGGCACGGTGATGACCGCGCGCTCCACCATCTCGCCGATGTAGTCCTCGGCCACCTTCTTGATGGCCTCCAGGACCATCGCGGAGACCTGCGAGGGGGCGTAGGGGTTGTCCACCGCCGCCACCCAGGCGTCGCCGTTCTCCGCTTCCACGATGCTGAAGGGCGAGGTCTTGACGGCCTTCTGCACCTCCGCGTCGTCGAACCGGCGCCCGATGAGTCGCTTGATCGCGTACAGCGTGTTGTCCGGGTTGGTGACGGCCTGTCGCTTCGCGATCTGCCCCACCAGTCGATCCCCGTCCTCCGTGAACGCCACCACCGACGGCGTCGTGCGGCTCCCCTCGGCGTTCGGGATGACGACGGGATCCCCGTCAATGATCGCCACGCACGAGTTCGTCGTGCCCAGGTCGATTCCGATGATCTTGCCGCCCATGGCCGGCTACTCCTCCGCCTCGGTGGCCGGTGCCTGCTTGTTCCGCCGTCGCTTCTTCTTCGGCGGTGCAGGCTCCGTCTCCCCATCACCCGCCGCGTCCTCCCCGGACGCAGCAGGCGCATCAGTGACTGTCTCGGTCGCGTCCGGCTCCGCCTCGGCGACCTCGACGGCCTCCTTCTTGGCGGCCCGGGTCTTGCGCTTGCGTGTGCTCTTCGACTTCGTGGACGCCTTGCGGGTCCGCTTCTTCTTCGACGGCTTGGACTCGGCCTCGGGAGCCTCCGCGTCCTCCGCGGCGGCCTCCTGGGGGGCGTCCGCCTCGGCGTCGGCGGGCTCAGGGGCCGGCGCGGGTCCGCGGCTGACGGACACCATCGCGGCGCGCAGCAGCCGCCCGTTGAGCTCGAACCCGGCCACCAGCTGGTTGGCGATGCCGCCGGACTCGACCGTGTCGGAGAACTCCTGCCCCACGGCCTCGTGCCACTGCGGGTCGAAGATCTCGCCCACGCCGCTCGGGACCTCGTTGACGCCGCAGCGCCGCAGGGCCGACTTGAACTGGCCGAGGATCATCACGACCCCCTCGCCCAGCCCGGTGGAGCGGTCGTCGCCAGCGTGCTGGATGGCCCGGTCCAGGTTGTCGAAGACGACCAGGAACTCCTTGAGGACCTTCTCGGCCGCGAACTTCTTGAGGTCGTCCTTCTCGCGCTCGACGCGCCGCCGGAACGACTCGAACTCGCGGCCGATGCCCGCGGACTGGCGCGTGGCCGCCACGACCTGCTGCTCGAGCCCGTCGATGCGGTCTTCCTGGGTCCGAATCTCCAGGTCCTTGATCGTCAGGGAGCGACCGAGCTCGGCCACCTGCGCGCGCAGCGATGCGAGCTCGGCGTCCTTCAGGTCGCCGACCGACATGGCCCCGTCGTCGCCGAGGGCCAGGATCTCGTGGTCGCCGTCCTCGACCGGGATCTCCGGGAGGCTGATGTCTTCGGCGTTCGAGGCGGTGACGCCGTAGGACTCGGCGAGGAGCTTCTCCATCGCGGCCTGCAACAGCCCGTCCTCGGCGTCGTCTTCGTCGGCGAGCGCGGCCTGGAGCTCGCGGTCGAGCTCGTCGAAGTCCTCTTCGTCCTCCTGGGGGGGAGCGACCGGCTCCAGCCCGTCGAGGGTGGCCAGGATCTCGTCCGCCTCGGGCAGATCGTCGTCGAGCTCGTCATCGAACGCGCCCAGCGCCGGCAGCACGAGGTCGCCGTCGTCGATGCCCGGGTCGGTCGCCGTGGAGCCGAACAGGCGGGCGATGTCCTCGCGCACGTCTTCGGTCTCGTCGATGTGGATGTGGATCGAGTCCTCGTCGCCGATGTTCAGGTCGTCGAGATCGAAGTCGTCTTCCGGCGGGGCGGGGCGGGGGACGCGGACCTTGCGCGAGGTCGACTCGAGCGCCTGGGCGAAGAGGGCTTCCAGCTCATCCTCCCCCATGCCCAGATCCAGATCGTCCGCAGGCGGCGCCGCTTTGGGCGCCCGCGCGCGGGCGCCGGAGGGGTGTCGCTTGTTCGTGGCCACGCTGGTTCTTCCCCGGGGGAGCGGATGAGTCGTCCGACTCAGGCACTGGTATGCCGCACTACCAGGGGTTGAGATTATCGGAACCCTGCCCGGTGTCAAGCTGACGGGCGACGGTCTCGGTGATGGAATCCGTAAGGATTACACCATCTTCAGTGAGTTTGAGACAGTCGGGATCAATCGCGATCAGGCCGAGGTCGACGAGGCGGGGCCCCGCGGGGCCCAGGCGCTCGACAGGATCGAATCCGAACCGATGCGCGAAGGGTCCGCGCGCCAGTCCGTCCCGCTGCCGAAGTCCGAGCATCACGGCCTCCAGAAGGGCGCTGGCCCGATCGAGCTCCTCCCGACCGTCCTCGGGCCGCGCTCCCTCTGCGACGGCGTCGATCCAACGTTGCGGAGGCCGGTGGTTCCACCAGCGCACGCCAAAGGCGCCGTGGTGGGGGAGGAAGCCGTGCGCTCCCGCGCCCAGGCCCAGGTAGGGCCGGCCCGTCCAGTACCCCTGGTTGTGGCGGGAGCGGAAGCCCGGGCGGGCGAAGTTGCTCGTCTCGTAGTGCTCGAGGCCCGCGTCCCCACAGACCTGGAGGGCTGCGCGCAGCATCGCGGCCTGGCCGTCCTCGTCCGGGAGCTGGAGCCGTCCCTTGCGCAGGGCCGTCGCGAAGGTGGTGTGGGGCTCTACCGTGAGGTTGTAGAGCGAGAGGTGTGCCACACCGGTGTCGACGGCTGCGCGCAGGTCGTCCAGCCAGGCGTCCAGGTCCTGGCCCGGGAGCCCGAACATGAGGTCGAGGTCGATGTTGTCGAAGCCCGCGGCACGGGCGTCGGCGAGCGCAACGCGGGCCGTGGCGGCGTCGTGCGGGCGGCCGATCCGCTGCAGCGCGTCGTCGTCGAAGGACTGGACCCCCACCGTGACCCGCGTGGCGAAGGACCGCAGCGCCGCGAAGGTGCCGGCGTCCGTGGTCCCCGGCTCCGTCTCGACCGTGATCTCCGGGGCGTCGACCACCGGCAGCACCTCGGCGACGCCCCGCACCAGTCCGGCCAGGGCCTCGGGTGACAGCAGCGTGGGGGTCCCCCCGCCGAGGTAGATCGTGTCCACGACCGCGCCCGCGGGGAGATCCGACGCCCGCAGCTTCAGCTCGGCGTGCAGGGCATCGACGTACGCGTCCGCGAGGTGCCCCCGCCGGGTGTAGACGTTGAACGAGCAATAGGGGCACCGCACGCGGCAGAACGGCACGTGCAGGTAGACGCCTACGGGGACGGGGAGGGGCACGTCTGGACCCTACGCGGAGTTCTGCGATCGGAACAAAGGGGTGGCGTCACGGTCCATGATGGAACCGACCGCATGCACCGATCCTGCACCCCCCTCCTGCTCCTCGCGCTGGTGGCCCTGGCCGGCTGCCGCACCACCCGCGCCCCGGGCCTCGACTTCGCCCGCGGGCAGCTCGTGCTGGTCGTGGCCCCCGCGGAGCCCTCGGAGGAGGCCGCGCTCGATCGCGCGCTGACCCTGACGCCCGTCCGCTCCTGGCCCGCCACCGCAGACACGCCGCTGACCCAGCGCCTGGATGGAGCCGAGGACGACGCGCGGCTGGCCGTCGCACGGCAGGAGGCCGAGGAGCGAAGGATCCCCTGGCTGATCGTCTCCGAGCCCGACGCGCTGCGCGTCGAGGACGTCCGGGGGGGCGCCGTGCGTTGGGAGAAGCCGCTGCGCGGCGGGGCCCGGACGCCTCACGGGCGGGCGCGCGTCCTCCGCGAGGCCCTGGGTGCGGATGCGGGGCCCGATCTGCTCGATCCCGACGGCGTTCGCCTCGCTCCCGCCGACGCGCTCGACCGGCTTCGACGGCTTGCCGCGTCGGCCGCCTGGGAGGAGCACCAGGAAGTCGTCGCCGACCTGCGCGCGGAGTTCCCGGCGGATCCCGCGCTCCTGATCCACGGCGTCCTCCCGGAGCTGCTGACCGAGGGCTCCTCGCCGTCGGCGGACGCCGCCTTGCGCCGCGCGCACGCCATGAACCCGGCGGGGGAGAGCGAGCTGCTGGCCGTGTCGCTGGTGGCGGAGGCCAACGAGCAACGGCCCATCGCCCTGCGGGCGCGCGAGCACCTCGCGCGGCTGCTCCCCGAGCGGCTGGACTACCGCTCCGAGCTCGCCGACCTGCAGTCCGAGATGATCGGCGAGGACGAGGCGATCGGCACCTGCCTGGGCGGGCTCGGAGGCGTCGCCGATCCCGAGCGGTTCAGGAGCCTGCCGCCCGGCTCGGCGCCCCACGACGCGCCCGCTGCGCTGCCCTGGGCGGACCTGAGCTTCTCGCTCGGCTGGTACCTGACCCGGGACGGCCGGCCCCAGGAGGCCCTCGGTGCCTACGAACAGGCGATGGACGTGTACGACGCGCTGGGGCGCCCGCGGGAGCTCGCGGACACAATGAACAACACGGGCGTGGCCCTGGTGCAGGCGGGCCGGGCCATCGTGGCCGTCCCCATGTTCCGCAAGGCGCTGCGGCTCCGGCAGGACCAGGGACGGGCGGAGAAGGCGGCCAACAGCCGACACAACCTGGCCCGGGCCCTCGCAGACAGCCGGCGCCTCAACGACGCCATCCGGACCTACGAGGACGCTGCGACGGACTACGAAGCCCTCGGCGACCCGCTCGGCGCCGCAGAGAGCCTGTACGAGACCCTCGAGCACCACGCCGCCACGGGCGATCGCGAGGGCCTGGAGGCGCGGGCGACGGACCTGTTCGCGCGTCTCGACGGGCTGCAGGACGCGGACGAGGCCCGGGTCGCGACCACGGAGCTCCGCGGGTCGGTCTGGTTCGAGCTCGGGCAGGCACGCATGGCCCTGGACGACCCCCGGGCCGCGCTCGATGCCTACGGCGAGGCCCTGCGCTGGTACCGGGCCGTGGACCGGCGCCTGTACGAGGCGCAGACCCTGTACTCCATGGCCGTGCCGAACATGGCGCTGTTCCGCCTCGAGGAGGCGCACGCCAACCTGCTGGCCGCGCTGCGCCTGGCCGTCGATCTCGGGGACTCGGGGTCGATCATCGACATCCGCGACCAGGTGGGCGAGCTGCGCCGCCTGCTCCGCGCTTCAGGGGCCGAGCCGGCGCCTCCACCCCCCGCCCTGGCGCCCTGGCTGGGCGAGGTCGACGATGAATGAACCGCGCGCCGTGAGCGTCCACTTCCACACGGACCATGCGACGACGCGCGACAGCAAAGGCCGGTATCCTCGACGGGTTCATGCGCCTCGACACCCTCAGCGAGCGTGACCTCCCCGTCACCATCGGCCGCTACACGCTCACGGGGATCCTGGGCGAGGGCGGCATGGCCCGCGTCTTCCGCGCGAAGATGGAGGGCGCGCTGGGGTTTCGGAAGCCGGCGGCCGTCAAGGTCGTGCTCCCGGCCATGGGCAGCAAGAGCGAGGGCCTGCGCCAGCAGCTGATCCAGGAGGCGCGCCTCGGCGGGCTGCTCAACCACCCCAACGTCGTGCAGACGTTCGACTGCGGGGAGCTCGAGGGCTTCCCGTACATCGCCATGGAGCTGGTGGAGGGCTGCGGCCTGGACGACCTCGTCCAGGAGGCGGGGCCGCTGCCGCCCGAGGCCGTGCTCGAGGTGGGGCTGCAGGTGGCGCGGGGGCTGCACCACGCCCACACGGCGAAGCACGAGGGGCGCGACCTCGCGATCATCCACCGGGACGTGAAGCCGTCGAACGTGCTCCTGCGGGAGGACGGCGTGGTCAAGGTCATGGACTTCGGCATCGCCAAGGTCCAGATGGAGGATGCGCTGTCCACCGCCACGGGGATGACGAAGGGCACGCCGTCCTACATGTCCCCCGAGCAGCTGGCCGCCGACGGGCTGGACGGCCGCACGGACCTGTTCGCGCTCGGCGCCGTCCTCTTCTACGCCCTGACGGGCAAGACGCTGTTCACCGGGTCCAGCCTGACGGAGGTGATGCTGCGCATCATCCAGGTGGACGAGACGCTCAAGAACCTCGGCATCCTCGCGCAGGTGGACCAGCTCATCCCGGGCTTCGGGGCGGTCCTCGGGCGGCTCCTGGTGAAGAACCGGGACGACCGGTACCGGAGCGCCGCGGAGCTGGAGGCGGAGCTTTCCGTGCTGCGGCGACGCTATCCGGCTGGCGACAAGGCGCTGGCCGGCCTGGTGAAGCTCCACTTCGGCGACCAGCTGGCGAAGGCGCGCAGCGCGGCGGCCTCGATCACGGGTCCGAGCCCATTCAAGGGCCAGGGGTCCGACCAGATCCGCGCGCAGGTCGCGGCGGAGGAGGCGACGCCCGGGCCCACGCGCTCGTTCCCGTCGTCGACAGGCGGCGCAGTGGCCGGCGTGGCCGAAGTGCCCCGCACCGTCGGGATGATGAAGGGCACGGGCCCAGGCGGGGACTGGGTCCGCGGCACGGTCGACGACGGCGATCCCGCGTCCGATCCGCCTGCCGGGATCCAGACGCGCCCCCAGTTCCCGTCGAGCAAGCAGGACCCGGCCCTGCGCACGACGCGACCGGGCAGGAAGCGCCGCCGCAAGAAGCGGAACAACCGACGTCAGGCCTTCATGATGGGGGCGGGGATCGGGCTCGGACTCCTGTTGGCGGTGGTGGTCGTGCTGGTGCTCGACAAGCGCGGCGCCCCGGATCCGCCGCCCGCGGAGGACCCGACCGCGGCTGCTGAGGACCCAAGCCCGTCGACCGGGGACGCCGCCGCAGCGCTCGTCGGCTCCGTCGAGGACAACGCGGCCGCCGCGAAGGCCGCGGCTGCGAAGAAGGAAGCCGAGCGCAAGGAGGCGCTGAAGAAGGAGGCAGCCCGCAAGGACGCGGCGCGCGAGGAAGCGGCCCGGAAGGAGGCGGCCCGGAAGGAGGCGCTGGCGCGCGCCGCCGCCGAGGCGGACAGCCCGAAGACCGAGTCGGATGCCGAGCGTCGCCGGCGGGAAGCCGCGGAGGCCCGGAAGGCCCGCAAGGAAGCCGAGGGCGCCGCGAGCAAGGGCAGCAAGGGCGCCAAGGGTGAGGTGGATCGTCGGAGCGACGGCCGCACCGGCGACGGCAGCGACACACCCGCGGCCGCCGCGCGCCTCTCGGCCGAGCACGTGCCCGTCCGCCGCGCCACGATGGGCACGAGCAAGACCGTGACGGTCTCCGTCGACGGGCCGCCGGACACACGCGTGACGATGTACTGGGGGCCCAAGGGCGGGCCCCACAAGACCACGGCGCTGACGGCCCAGGGCAGCGGCGTCTGGAAGGGCACGCTGACCATCGACGCGTCCGTCGCAGCCGGGCTCGAGTACTGGATCGTGGTGAAGCACGCGGCCACGACCCCCCGCGTCGTGGCCCTCGGGCGCCAGAGCGCACCGCACAGCGTCGCCGTCTACTGAGCGCGCCCTCCCTGGATCCGCCGGATGGACCAGAAGCCGGGGTCCAGATCCGGGTGGAAGGCGGCCACCAGCTCCTGGATGCGCGCGACCTTGCTGCGCAGGACGGGGTCTCCCTCGGCTCGCTCCTCCACGCGGGGGAGCTCGGTCATCATCCACGAGAAGGTCTCGGCCTTGTCCTCCTCGTTGCCGGACGTCGCGTACAGCGTGAGGAAGCCCTCGCGGTCGGCATCCCAGGCGCCCGCGCCCTTCGTCTCCTGCATCGTCCGGCCACCCCCGCCGTAGCGGAAGTCGGCGGCGTTCAGCGCGTCCCAGGTCGGGTCGTTCCACAGGTCGCCGTCGTCGGCGTAGTCCAGGGCGTGGAAGATCTCGTGGTGGATCGCCCGCTCGATCTCCCGCGGGGTGGCGTCGCGGAACGTGTCCGTGTTCATCAGCATGACGCCGCTCGCCGAGACCATCGTGCCGTTCGTGTGCCGGCCCCGGAACGTCAGGGCGCGTGTCAGCACGATGTGCTGCAGCCGCACCGCCTCCAGCACGGGCCGGGGGTACTGACGCAAGGCCGCGGTCACCGGCGGGACCCAGCGCGCCAGCTGCTCGTCCGTCGGGCGCTCGCCGCGCCAGGACTTCGTGTCGTTGGGGACCGTGAACGGGCGGTCGGCCCAGCGCAGGGCCGTGTGCCGCTCGTCCATCAGCGCCGGGGCGTCGGCGCCGTGGCGCGGCGGGATCAGCGGCCACCAGACCTGGCCGTCGGGATCCCGAGGGAGATCGTCCGCGCTGTATCGCGGAGTCTTCGACGGAGGCGCCTTCACGGGTGCGTCCGGATCCACCGTCCAGGCGTGGTACTCGGCGTCGTCGGGGAGCGCCAGGAGCTCGGCGGCCGACAGCCCTTCGTGGGTCGCGGGCTCGACGGCGGGCGCTGGTGTCGGTTCCGGGGAAGGTGCGCTCGCGCGCCGGTTCTCGGGGGGCGGGCGGCACCCCAGGCACCCCAGGAGGAGGATCAGGACGAGCCCGCGGCGCCTCACCGGAGCTGGTGCATCTTCGTGCCGAAGAGGATGCCGAGGCTGAGGCGGATGGGAACCACCGACACGTCCGTGCCGAGCGCCACGTAGGGCTCGAAGCTCACGAAGAAGCGCGCGACCGGCGCGATGCGCACCTGGCTCACGACCCGGAACGCGATGGCCGGCGCGGCCCCGTTCGCCTCGGGCACGACGCCGCCGCCGAGCATGATGTCGGTCATGTGACGCTGCCGGGGCCGATCGCGGACGCCGACGTAGCCCATGATGCGGTTGTCCGCGAAGGCGCCGGAGTCCAGCCCGGAGAGGTTGGAGTAACCGGTCACGCTGAACGCCCACCCGGCTCCGACGACGAAGGCTCCCAATCCGAGGCGCAGCTGCACGTCCAGCCCGGCCTCGCCACCGAAGGCCGCGCCGCCCGACGTGCTCCAGAAGGACGGGCCGAAGCCCACGCCGAGTCCGCCCGCGAGGTCCGGGGCGAGCAGCCCCGGGCGTTCGCCCACAGCGGCCGCCCGGCTCGCCTTGCTGACGGTCGATGCGCTCTCGGGACGCCAGACGCCGCTCCAGCCGACCAGCTCGAGGCACGGAGCGGTGTCGGGATGCACCCGGTTCACCTCGCCGGGCACGGTGCAGCGACCGAGCCGCAGCTGGATGGTGTCGCCGTCGGTGTCGCTCCACTCGGCGCGGAAGGGCGTCAGTCCCTTGAGGGCCTTGTGGGCCCCGTTGCCGTCCTCGACGGGGCCCTCGATGCCTTCGAGCTTCGCCGGCCTCCCTGCGTCGCGTTCGACGGTGCGGTACAGCTCGCTGAACGAGCGGACGAACCAGTCGGTCGTCTCCAGCCCGCTGCGCTCGAAGACGCGGAGTCGGGTCCAGAGCATCCCGCGCTGGTCCACGACCCACGCGCGCTCGACGCGGGCGTTGCTGCCGCCCACCGTCATGCGCGGCCGGCCCACATCCGCGGCGCCCACGTTCTGCAGCACCTGGCGGCGCGTGCGCACCTCCAGTGCCCGGTCCTGGGGCATGCCCCACTGCTGGTCGAGCAGGCCCTGGATGGCGTCGTCGTCGCCGATGACCGTCCAGCTGGGCCCGGTGGGCACCGGCGTCGAGGTGGCGGTCTCGCCGGCGAGGCGGCTCTTGATCCGCTCGAGGGCGGCGGCGGCCACCGGGTCCGGCGACTGGCTCCCCCGGAGCTCCGTGTAGGTGCCGATGAGGTCGCGCGCGCGCTCGAGCTCGCCCTCGCACTCCAGCGCGAGCCCCTTGATGAGGAACGCCCGGCTCAGGGTGTTGTCGACGCTCAGCGCGTCCTGGGCCTTCTCGCCCGCCGCGGCGCAGTCCCCGCGCGCCAGCGCCTCCTCGGCGGCCCGCAGCAGCGCGAAGCCGTCGGGCCCGGCGTCCTCGATGCGCTCGTCGTTGGCGGG
>ENA-OWNT01001548-OWNT01001548.1-seawater-metagenome-genome-assembly--contig:-NODE-1548-length-28357-cov-4.678324_pt1 | contig 28357 bp, 24 predicted proteins | sample MGYA00238136_ERZ651165 | MGnify/ENA primary metagenome ERZ651165 (study PRJEB26861, sample SAMN08777766) | seawater metagenome | isolation source: coastal seawater | place: USA: Florida | collected...
CGTCGTTGCGTCGTTGCGTCGTTGCGTTGTTGCGTCGTTGCGTCGTTGCGTCGTTGCGTCGTTGCGTCGTTGTTGCAATCGTCATGGTGTGGTCGTTGCGTCGTTGTAGTTGCTGTCATCGTTGTTGTTGTTGTTGTTGTCGCTGTCGTAAAGTTGTCAAAGCAATGTAAACTTTGATTTTTACCCGACAAGCACGCAAGCGCTGCCCGCACATTCACACGTTATCACGGTGCCACCAAGACCTGTCATTGTTGTGGCTACGTTATTGCGTCGTCGTCGTGTCAACATGTCGTCGTATCGTTGCGTTGTTGTTGCGGCGTGATGCCGTCGTTGCCGTTGTGTTTTGCTTTCTGCCAACGCCGTTGTCATGCTGTGTGCCTTGTGTCTGATGGTGGCCGTCAATACAGCTTCTGTTGTTGTCGTTGCCACTGTTGCTTTTGTCGTACACACCTGTCGTGAGGCGCAAACGCGGTCAGTGTTTCCTTTGTCCTTTGCCACTTTCATCTAAGATTCTTCAAGGAAACCGCCGAGCGGATGCAGTTCAAGATTAGAGAAATTGGACAGATAAACCAAGAACAGACAACCAAGACCAAGGAAGATCTCGAAAAAGATAATTACGGTGGTGGCGGAGAAGCAACTGGATTTAGACCTGCGACAGAGCACCGTTGTTTGGTGGCGTCTGGACCACCGCACTCGGTGAGGAGTACGGACCGCATGCGCACCAACTTTGCCGCTCGAGTTAACATTTGACCACCAACATCATTCATCAGCATGGGAGCGGCAGCTGCATCAAAAATAGTATGGATCTCGATTCTCAACCTGGTCCTCGTCGCTCATCCGTTGGGCATCAATCCTTCAAACCAATCGGAAGATGGCAACAGAATGTGCAGGGTGTATTTAGCAACTAATGCTGTGTACGGAAAGTTACGCTTCGAGAGTGATGGCACGCGACTTCAAACGCAAACGTATGCAGATTGTAAGCTTGCCTGCCAGCTTGACTCATCCTGTGAAGTGTTCGTGTGGCACGATGATGTCCCTGACATTGTTGGCGAGTCATGGGTACACGCATGCGTGGTGCTGAATCGACCGGACGTCATTCGGCTATCAATCGCAACAAATACGTTGTGGCAGCAACAAGATGGGGTCGTTTCGGGCAGGTGCATCGACATCAAGAGTAGTGCCCAAGATGCGGTCCGTGAGCAACGCACCGCTTCGGCCGCCTTCATGAAGTTGCGACAAGGACAGTTTAGCACCGTGTTCCGGCGAATGGCCTCCCTGCCTATGCATCTGGTCTCTGAGAAGTCGTTCGGTCACTCTGTCACCATCGATTCTGTGCAAGTAAGTGTCGAGAGTGACTTTGTTGACGTGGGACAAGTGTTGGAGTTCGTGTTCTCCACCAATTCGACAAGAGTTGCAAGCACGTGGCACGATGGCATTGAAGTCAGCGTCCATGGCCCAGATTTGCACGCGCGATCGAAGCCCAATAAGAATCTCGTTGGTCATCCCATATCTCTTCGCGCAGTAGGATTCGAATTTGTGCCTTGGATTGAGGGAACATACACGGTCTCCTTTCACATTCCAACAGTTGGCACATACGTTTGGTTTCAAAAAGTTGGGCCTGTGCAGACCAATGCAACAGCCCCTGCAGAGCTCAATCGCTTGAATAGATCCTTGTACAGCAGAATTCTTCAAAGAGTGCTAGACGTTCAACAGCCAACTACACGCTGCAACTCTGATGACGATCGGAAGTACTACTTCTATGCTCTGGCTGGAGGAATGAACTATGGCCTTGGGAGTCACATCGAGTACATGGTTGCGGCTTTTGGTCGTGCGCTGAGCTTAAATCGCACATTCGTCATCCCAGCTGAAACCGCAGCCAGTCTTGACTCTGTTTACGGCAGTCAAAGTATCCAATACTATTGGGCGGAACATCTCTGCCCAGAACAGTCGTGGGGTTGTTACTTCTTTCTACCCAGTCTGTGTTTTGATACAGATTTGAACTTCGGACAGGCCGAGCGCTTGCGAACACTCAGAAACTTAACTGCCGAAAACAACGATGAAACCCCTGCCTCTGCGTCGGACGAAGTCGATCCACTTGTGTACATTGTGGACGATGGTTCTCCTGAGTTTGAGGAAGCTGAAAAAACGGCAAAAGTAGTCGTCGGCGATCCCTGTCAGCGTGACGTAACGAAGGCTGCTTTCCGAGAGCTGGCCGTTGAATTTGGACTCCTGGACGACGTGGATGACGTGAACAGCAATGACGGAGCAAGCATATTCCAGGTGCCGACATACCTTGTCTTCGTTTTAGCTGCTCTGCGCTCGTGTTTTAATGCTTCGTGTGTGCGGTTATAGACTGGAACTATGCTTGGTCCAACCATCGAAATTGCATCTGTTCTGTCGGAGTATATCGCTCGACCACTTCCGTGGTTACTAGAAGGAGTCGCAGATGAACAGCGAAAACTGGGATTTCCCGGCGCAGTGCCAGTTGATCATGAAGAACCACAACGCATGCAACCACAATTAGAATTTTCCTCTGTCCATGTCCGAAGGACCGACAAACTCGTAGGCGAACTTGCAGAAGCCATTGATGACGTTGGCACGTACACTCTCGACAAATATTTACACCTGTTGGCCAACATGAGGCCCGTCAGAGCGCCGACCTCAGCCGGTTCTTCTCAGATGTTGCCCGTTTACGTCGCTACTGACTCATCGTCGGTGACCACAGCATTAGACATCATCCAGGCCAACAATGGTGCATGCTCATTGGATGGAGCCACTAGCGATGATGATGCCATTCTTAGTTGGAACGGGGATGCCGTGTTAAGTCCACAGCTGAACGAAACCCTCTTCCGCCAGCAATTGAAGTTTCTCTACAACCGCCATCAACAGCGGTATGAGAAAGGCACAATTCTTTCGCTTCGGCAAGATCCTGGTAGCGTCGATCAAAATGAAGAAGGGTTTAATGCTTTCAAAGACTTGTGGATTTTGTCGCTGGGTTCATATTTCATCGGTACGTGTGAATTGTTCCCCAACGACATTGTGTCGGACAGTTGTGTATGACTCACAACGTCCGTGCGTACCGTCGAAGGCACTCGCTCCTCATTTTACAGTCGCTCAGCTTTCATGCTGATGTTGGCCAGTGGCCGTTCTTGGAACCACTCTTTTCTTGACACTGACCCGTGGGTAAGTTCCAGGATCGGTGGTACTAGAGCATTGCGGTCCATTTCATATGATTTCTCACACGTACGTGGCACCACTCTACCACAGGCTCCACGTCCAGCCCGAAGACACGTGAATGCAACAGCCAATGTCCAGCATCATGGCTTTCCTCATGAAGATTCCATTTGTTTCTGAACATGCTGTTACGACAAGCAGCTGCATCATGCGATGCTGTGTCGCGCAAGAAAATATAAGTTTACTATTAGTCGTTTTCCCAAGCTGTCACAAAGTTGTCATGTGAGCACCTGATGCAGAACGGAGTCAACGCAAGGATCAGAGACCAAGTTCGAACTTTGAGAGACGAAAACGCAACGACGCACCTTTTTGACGAAGTTCACTGAGACATCTGTATTGGTGGAAGATACAATTTTTTGAAGATTGTGCTGATAATTTTTCTTCCGCTTCACCTCTTCTGAGGCAACTTGCACCATATCACTTTGCTTGCGCTTCGCCTTCTTTTGCTTTTTCCGCCTCCTTTTCCTGTTTGTTTTCTTCACTAACTTTGCACCAACTTTCTTGGACACATCGTCCTGCAAAATTTCTAGCTGCTGAAGCAGCAATGACGCGTCACTCATGACGATTGGTTGTTCCGAGAACTGTTAAGCCATCCCCACACAACCAAATATTTCGTTTCGTTTCGCGTGACAAATTCCACTAACCTCAATAATACCACAAAGTCCAGTTCTCAAAAACTTATTTGAAGCCGTCTGTTCTTGTACGTGCAGTGTGCGCTGTCTTTACGTTGTGCGTCCGTACCCATTCACACCCGTACTTGCCAACTGTTCATCCAACCAATCACTCACTCAATGAACGAACGTCCCAGCCAGTCCCGCACCGACTCCAAACGCAGAATCAAGTTGACGACGCGCGATTCCAAGCGCAGTCGTGTGAGGTGGTACGTCCAAACATCCTCCAGTCCAACGTCGCTGCATAGAACAGCCCAGGAAGCACAACAACAACTTCCAAATCGTTGTTCGTCGTTCGTCGTTCGTCTTTGGCCATCGTCGTCGTCGTCGTCGCTGTCGTCGTTGTCGTCGTCGTCGTCGGTGGCCGTCGTTGTGGCCATCGCCGTTGCCGGTGCAGTGAAGTAGTATTACAGTATTACTTTACTTTGTTAGAGTGTATAATCGGTAGTGCACTTTTATCACATTTTGTGAATTTCCGAACGGGCTTCGTCGTTGCAACGTTGTCGAGTCGTTCATTCTTCGTTCGCGATGTTGCTGCGGATCGTCATCGCAGACTATCGTCGCCGTCGTCGTCGTCGTCGTCGTCGTCGTGATTGCAATTGCGATGGCGATGGCATTTTGCGTCCAACACTGCAAAGGATTCACTGCACTGCAAATTGCACCCCCGATTGCTTTCATAGAGAAACTGTATTTGTGACCTGGGGGCATGCTTGCAGTACAAGGCGATGTCTGACCCCAAAGTCGATGATGTTCTGTGTCGAGGTGGAGACACTTCAGGACAATGTGAGGTAGAAAAGGAAAGAGATAACTACTAGTTTGTGATTGTATAAAATTGCATGGTGTTGTTGTACTTCATTCGGAAACGTCACACTTTCTTTTTTGTCCTACCCCGAGGTGTTGGTTTCCTGGTTGTCCTTAATTTGCCAACTGCGCGTCCTGTTTGTGCTGGTGTAGCGCGCCGGACCGGGGGAACCCAGTCATACACGTGATGATCTCGTCGCACGGGCTTTGTTCGGGCTGTTGACATTCTGTTCAAGAACTTGCGCTCGGCATCATTCAGGGTGCCTTCTCTTGCAGACGCGACACAAGGATATTGTTGCCACCATGCCCAATACTTCTTTGCGTCTTGGGTACTCTTCGGCTCAGACTTTGCTCGCGGCGTCGCAGAACGTCGATTGTCCGACACCACAGTAGTATCTAAGTGACCTACAGCTGCGGTCCCCGCACTTTTCCGTCGTGCAGGCGTTCGCGAAGGAGACGAACGAGTTCCTACTGAGCTTGAATCCAATTCTACCTCAATGGAACTGTCGTCATCGACCAGCGTTGGCGCAAGACCACGTTCTTCGCGATCCCAATCAGCTCGCATCAAGTCCACATATTCATGTACCTTTTGAAGCTCTTCATCGGTGAGTGATCGCGAGGCCGCTGTCTGCGCTAACATCTTCTGCTGCCTCAGCGCAATTGCATCCACCAACACTTTTGCGTGAGGATTTGTGATCTTGCCATTGCTACGCAGGACCAACGTCCGTGGAGCGTACATGGTACGGCTCCCTGACGGCCGTACTTCGGTACTAATTCTTCGACAACGTGTGCAATGTTGCCCTCAAGCAACAGTGAACTTTTCCATGTGCTGAGGAGACAAGAAAAAGAACTGAAAACCCACCGCACGTGTACGGACTAAAATTCAGGAACTTCCCTGCTCCAGACTTCACGGACTCAGCGAAACATGCAGTGGAAGACGAACCACCGCCCAAACCCACGCAATCACAGCAATTTTGATTCCTTTTCTTGCAATACTAATCCCATGGTCAGTCAATATTTTTGCTTGAGACGCATCATCGGTTTCCTGAGAGTGTAAGTGCGTCCTACAACCTACAAGTAACACATACCAAGCGAGCCACCCGCTGGAAGGAAGGACATGTAAAGAACGATCAAACTGGGCGCAACAACAAACAACCTGACCAACGACGACACGAGCAACGGCGACATAGACTCTGCAATCACGAAAATCCACGAAATAAAACACCTCACAGCCTGAAACAGGAGATACCGAGAGACAGCTCAGCACACTACCCACCGCCGAAAACATCAACGACCGACAACGACCGACGACGACGACCATCGACAACGACGACGACGACGACGACGACGACGACGACGACGAACAACGAACAAAGTTCGATCCAACCGCCGAAAACGAACACCTCGTGTTGTACAGGTCAACACATCCTCGCTGATGTACACCTTACATATCGTACACTTTCTGTACACCTACATCAAAGTGATTGATTTGTATGTTCACGCACTATGGACTTACACTTGTGTACGCAATGTACAGTTTATGTACACTTGTAAGTTACCAAATTGAATAATGTTGATTACGGAATCATTTGGTTGAGGTTTAGTAAAGGACATGGTGGTTTCCTGATAAGGGAATATGCTGAAAATGGCAGCGTAAAGGAATGGAAAGTTCGTTCCTTCGTTCGTTCGTTGTTCGTTCCTTCGTTCGTTCGTTCGTTCGTTCGTTGTGACAACACGACAACGAACGTCGTCATCGTCATCGATCGAATCGGAATCAATTTTGTTGTTTGTTGTGGTTTCACGTGCTGTTGCGTCGCTGCGTCGCTGCGTCGCGACGCGCGACGTGCGTTGGGTTGCACACACTCAGCTGTGAAGCTGCTCCGCAATGCCGCGGTGTTGCGGGACTGCAGCGATGCGGTTGAGATGCTGCAGTGGTTGCGGTGGTAATGGTCACAGAGAAAACAGCGTTCCGCAAGCAAAACGTTGTAGTTGTTCGTGAGAGAGGGATCTTGGTGATGTTATCCGAAGTTCCGCACTGTTGCGCCTCACTTTGGAACAGACGGAAGTGAACCCTGATGCGTGCGATGCTTGCCGTGGAGAGAAAGGAAGGCGGAATTGTCGTTTGCAGGTCGTGGACTAGGAACATTCGTCTACGGCCGTTTGGTTTGCGCCGGCAGAGTTGTCAGTGCTGTCCTGGTTTCCATGGGTTGACTACCGCACCTGCGCTGTGTGACAACTACTGAGGTACAATATGGACGTCGCAAATTCGAAGAAAAACTAATTTCCTTCACAGCCGACTCATTTTGCTGCGATATTGTTGTCTGCCACCATGCCATCTGCGCTGCTGTCGCTGCTGAGCCTTGGGCTGGCAGCTGTGGCACACAGCCTTTCACTCGACACTCTGAACCAGAGGTTGGTGGAAGCAGAGTACGCCGTCCGTGGCCCGGTCGTTGATCTTGCGAAGGAACTGGCTGTGGAACTGAAAGACCCAGACAACTCCCTGCCGTTTGACCAGTTGTACTTTTGCAACATTGGAAACCCCCAGGCGTTGGGCCAGAAACCTCTGACTTTCAACCGTGAGGTGCTCGCTCTCGTCCAGATGCCAAGCTTGCTGCAAGCTCCGGAAGCTAAAGCGCTCTTTTCCAAAACTGCGCGTGACCGTGCCACTGCCTATCTTGAAACCATTCCTGCCGTTGGCGCCTACAGTGACTCGCAAGGCCACCAAATCGTCAGAAATGAAGTCGCCAAGTTCATCACCCAGCGTGACGGCCCCGAACTCGGTGAGGCTGACCCGTCCAAAATCTTCCTCACTGACGGTGCCAGCGCTGGTGTCAAAATGATTTACCAAGCTGCATTGCGCGAGGATCACAAAGATGGTATCATGGTTCCCATTCCACAGTATCCCTTGTACTCCGCGTTGGCAACCATGAGCGGTGCCCACCTTGCTGGGTACTACTTAGATGAAGACCACCGATGGGCCACGTACTTGAAAGAGCTTCAGTCCTCTCTCGATAAGGCTCGCGCTGATGACGTGGAAGTACGAGCACTCGTGGTGATTAACCCAGGAAATCCTACGGGTCAATGCTTGACGCCAGATCTCCAAAAGCAAATCATCCAGTTTTGCATGCGAGAGAACCTTGTGCTGCTGGCTGACGAAGTGTACCAGGAAAACGTCTACGTTGACGACCGCGAATTTAACTCGTTCCGCAAGGTGGCATTGCAAATGGGCGCCGACGCCAAAGACCTGCAACTCATCTCGTTCCATTCTATTTCGAAAGGCTTCCTGGGCGAATGCGGCCTCCGTGGTGGATACTTTCAGCTGCACAACATCCCTGATGAGGTGCAGGCGCAGCTGAAGAAGATTGCGTCGATCTCGCTTTGCTCCAACATTGTTGGCCAGATTAGCGTAGGTTTGATGGTTAACCCTCCCGCAGAAGGCTCCGATGCTCGTAACGAGTATGTTGCGCAGCGAGACGGGATCCTGAGTTCACTGAAACGCCGTGCAAAGGCTCTAAGTGCTGCCTTGGGAAAGCTTGAGGGTGTCACTTGCAACGAGGCTGAGGGAGCGATGTATGTCTTCCCCCAAATCCACCTGCCGCCGGCCGCCATTGAAGCAGCTGAAGCGCAGGGTGTCACTCCTGACACTTTCTACTGCACCAGCGTGCTTCGCAACACTGGCATCGTAATTGTCCCAGGCTCTGGTTTTAAGCAAGTCGATGGAACTTACCATTTTCGGACTACGTTCTTGCCACCAGAGGACAAAATGGACGACGTGATCGCAAGCTTGAGCGAGTACCACGCCAAGTTCTTGGCACAATATGGTGGCGCCAAAGAATTGTGATGGAATTGATTGAAATCACAATGTTCGATCAATGAACACTGATCGAGCACGAACGCGAACGCCACACATGCAATATTTTGTAACATAAAAGTATGTTTTTCCATCGCGAATGCTTGCTGTGTCGCTGATAGATACCGCTGCGGTCATTGTTCCACCCACGCACTTTCATTCGCTTGCCCATGCCGTTCGGAACTCAGGGTAGAGTGTCAGACCTCCGCATGCGAACAGGGTTTGCCCGACGATGTACCTTCGGAGGACACGCAATTCAGAGAAGGTCACCGAAACGTGATCCATCAACAACTCACACAACAGTTCAACGACTCACGAGGCATCCGACGACGCCATGAACGCGAAGACTGCAGCCATTTCTTCCGCGGAACCAGGGCGGTTCTGCGGGATATGTGAGCACACGCCCTTTCTTTTCTCTGGGTCATCGATCCAACCCTGCAATGTAGTCGCAACGGGTAAAACTAGACTCGCCGAACCCACACAAGAAAGAAACGCTCGTTACCGCATTCATGGGAGTCGCGATGGCTCCAGGCGCGACAGAATTTACGCGAATCCCACGACCAGCGTACTCCAGTCCGAGCGTGGATGTTAAGTGACCAATCGCAGCCTTTGAACAAGCATACCCTGCGTACGTGGGCTTTGGGATGATTTGATGGACGGATGAGTCGAAGACAACAACCCCGCCTTCAGGACCTTCGGGTCTCTCCAAAAAGTGCTTGATTGCACGCTGCGCGCACAAGAAGTAGCCTTTCAGGTTGATGTCGATCACCTAAGCAAGGAAATCCAGTGAGATATGTCGCACATACCGGGGCATGAGTGTGCAATAAAGCTTACCTTGTTGAATTTCTCCAACGTCGCCAAATGCGACTCCTCGCCATATTGAACCCCTGGACCATCAACACAAGTTTTAGAGTCAAACTTGGAGCACGTGAAATGACTTCTCCTTCAATGGATTCGGAAACAAGAGAACCACGGCACCACCTACCTGCATTCGGGATGCAAACATCGAGGCGTGGCCAGTGCGCAAAATAATCGTCAAACATGGCTGTAATCTGCTCTGGCTTTGCCATATCGGCGCCAAGAACTAAAGTCCTGCTGCGTGGGATGCCATGAGCTACAATCTCAGACACAGTGCGCTCTGCCCCCGCTTTATCCCTTCCGTACACCACACAGACATGTGCGCCCTCACGAGCGAGGCGCACCGCCACAGCAGCACCAATGCCCTTGCTGCCGCCAGTGACCAGAGCATATTTTCCTTCGAATCGTTGCGGGAGAGCTTGGGCGCTGGCACTTGTTTTGCCGGGACGAAGCAGGCCGTTCGTCGAGCTCGCTTGCTTCAAATGAGCGAGATGCTTTTGCACACGAAGTGACGCAGCCTTGTCCATTTTGGTCACAGTTGATCGAACTTGGTTGTCAAAACTTCAAGAGCGCACAAGGTTGTATTCGTCCGGATTCCACTTTTGTTTTTTGGAACAATAAATCCCAACGCACTCCGCAACCACTTTGACGCACTTGGAACACACGACAACACTGGACAAAACGAAATTAAAAGTGCGAGACGTGATGACAGCATGCCAAGCACCCAACAAGTCGGATGGCAACGGTGTGCAAACGACACGTGTGAATACCGCGATCCTTCTTACGAACGAAAGTGCGCAGTGTGTCCGTTTTGCTGCTCAGTGTCGCAACTCAACGCAACCGTGGGGACCAAAAGTACTCCGTTGCTACCATCATGAACAAGCCGACAACACAGCACCACAACACGACAGACGAACGAACGAACGAACGAACGAACGAACGAACTGTTGCTTCGTTGGATCCGATCGGGTGGATCAATCGATTCGACCGTATCTTTGGAGGCGTCCGTCGTCGGTTGGTTTCCTCCGGGAATTGATTTTTGTATTTCAATACTGTTGGCTTGACTTACAAAACGCATTTGCGTTCTAGAATGGTTACACAATAAATAGAAAAACAGATCATAATGTGTAGACAGTACATTTGTTTATGTATCGAAGCTGATGGTGGATCGCAAGCTGGAATAGCTGCACACATTCTCTCGCGACTCTCACAGCATTTGCATTGAAGTTTGAAGTTCATGGCATCGTGTCGAAGCGCATTGCATTTGCATTTGCATTGTAGTTTGTAGTGCATGGAAACCCACTGCACGGCAAGCCGTGGCATGGCATGGCATGGCATGGCATGGCATGGCATGGCATGCGCACGCCATGCCGTAGACCAGCAGATTGGGCTTGCTTTGGTGGGATTTCGACGCAGAAACAAGAAGCTTCGATGGCGACGATCGACAATGCTGCATGAAAGTGTGGTAGTAAACAACACTCAGGTTCCATTCGACGCTGTTTAACAAGCGAGTGACCAGTCCGTCAACAGCGGGCATGAGCACGCAGAAAGATCGACGGAAAGGAGATGCGCTTCTTATGTTATCTTTGTGCAGAACGAACAGTCGTTGGCATTGTACTTCGTGCCAGGTGAATGGGATCAAGGACTCCCTCCGGCGCGAGCAACACATCACTGGCCCCACAACGTCGTGAGGGCACTGGGCACATAATCAGTTGCCACGGCCGTGACGTGTTCGTTGACTTCCTTGTGTGTGTCCACTTCGTGAGAGCACAGAACGCCGAAAACATCTCCATTGGATAAAACCGCTGTCACAGTTTCAAAACATGGAGTTGAGGTGGGGTTGGCGATTGGACCAGTCGACGACACGAAGAAACTGCGGTGCACGAGGCACTGGTTATCCAGCGCTAACACCAATTGCGACACGGCAGGGTTCTGCTGCACAATCGGACTCCGTCTTTGAACACAAACGCTGTGCTTCTCACACCATGAATCCCAATTAGTGTGGTCGTTGTCAAAACTTCTCGCAAAAGCTTCAGCGAATTCAGTCGTGGCCTTGTCCTGCGTTCCTTTTGCAGTTTGAAATGGCTTGCGAGACTCAAACCACAAAGATGAGTGGCGTCTCGAGTTGTACGAACTACAAATTTGCAAATACCAATTCTTGGCGCAAAGGCCACGGCAGCGATGAAAAATAGAGTACTTGGTTGGATTCAAGGCCAACGCCACATTCCTCGTCGGAGATGAGTTGTGGAGAACGAAGAAAGGTTGGATCTTCAGAGCTGACGATGGTTGCGATCTTTGTTGCACGTGCAATGTCAAAGCCCGTGCATGATGCTGCGCGCGACGAGTTCGAAGCCCGAACCAAGGGCATGATATAGTTGCAATGCGCAAGCACTCGTGAGCTTCGTCGACGGACAGTTCGTGAGAATGGTTGAGTGGCAGCATCAAGCCATCGCGCCAATGCCAACCACCTACCAGGGATAACCCTCTTGACTCAGTTACAACGTCTTCGCGCCATACCCGGCTAGTCACACTCCACACGCCCTCGACCTCTGGACTCCCACGCGCCCATTGCCACATGCTGTAGCAAGTTTGCGCGAGATGGGTGATATCGCGAGTGGTCAAGAAACTAGAAACCTGGCTCAAAAGTGTGGCTTGGGGTGCCTTGTCCGTCGATCGATGCGTAAACAAAGCATCAAGGCGAATGTCATCGAAGTGGGCCCTTGCAGTGGACCCGTTGTCATTGATGCCTGCATTGCTTGATGCGCCGAGTCCCCTCGCTCTGGGAAGTGGCCCGAGCAGCGCTTGCCCAATCTCTGCGCCAATGGCGCACAGCAGAGCACATACAGACAAAGGAATGGCAGAACTAGTTTCATATCCGTCATTCGATGACTGCTGCAGCAACGAATGCCGAGCCAACTCGATGCTGGTCGCCGTGTCACCCACGAGGCAGGCTACGTTGTTGAGAAATCGAAGCACAAGTTGTGGAGTCACAAACTTAACTGGCAATTTCGACATCTCGGCCTCGAAAACGGATCGAGAGATCACTGGCTGACGTTCATCACGACCAGCATCTTGCAGCAAGTCTGCAGCTTTGCCTATGCGAAAATCAATAAGATAAAGTCAAAATTAGTGTTTGATGCGTGGGAACAAGGCGAGGTTGCGCGTCAACAGAAACGAGGCAGAGGCTAGATCTCATGATGATGTTACACACCTCCAAAAAGAGCTCGAAGGGCGCCACGTACAACTGCGTCGCTAAACGGCGGAACGCTAACCGACGCCAAATCCTCAGCGTGGAGCAATAAAAAGTTGCTGAGTCGCTTGAGCAGCACGCTTGGGAGTCGCTGAGTTAGCAGCCGCGCACAATCACCCTCGCATTGGAAGCTGCCGACGGTGCACACGCCTGGGGCGATACGTTTTGTGTTCCCACACATGGCAACCGTTAACAATTCATCAGAGGCATCCAAAAACAACGCCAGTGCGCCGTCACGCTGCAAAGTCGCCACCGTGCTTGTGAGCAAAGTTGCCTTCAAGAACCGCTGCATGCTGTGCGATTGTTGCGCGCACGCGGCCGGTGCACTGGCACAAAACATTGAAGCTAACTTCGACAGTCCCAGAGAATGTTTTCCAGCCAAAGATGGTGCAGCGAAAGTGGACGCCACAGATTCGTTTTCAGAATCGCACGTACTGTCATCGCTGTCGCCGCTGTGCGAAGCACCAACCTCTTTTTGAAAAAATTGACTGGGAGTGGCCGCTGCTTGTGCGGTGGGTGGCTGAGGCTGCGATGACTCCGCGGAATACGCGGCATCGTCATCGTCATCGCTGCTGGACAATAAGTCCACAACGTCGTCGTCGTTGCTTTGTTGTGTGTTTGATTGGTTTTGAAAGAAGTGATGCACTGGTTGGCGGTAGGTGTCGTGGCGATCGAAATGTTTATCAGTTGCACGGTCGTCTTCCGAACTGTGATCAGTCTCCTCTGCTTCAGACTGTGACTCTTCGCGATCTGTGCTATCGCGGCGGTGGCGGTAGCTATCGGCCCCTGAATCGTCAGCGCTCTGCTGCCGCGATGTCGAGTCTTCTGAGTCTTCGGCGTTCTGATTTGGTTCATCTTCCTCTTCGTCACTGGACAAAAGTTCTATCGCTTCTCCGTCGTCACTCTCGGCACCGCGGTCATCTCCAGATGAAGACTCCGAATGATGTTGATCCATGGACTCGTTTTCTGTCTCCGCATCACTACCGTCGTACGCAGACTCATCTTCGTCGTCGCCGTTGACAGCCTCACGTCCCCTGGAGTAGAATTTGTCGGTTTCCGTTTCCTCGTCACGTCCGTCACTTTCGTACCTGTCCTCCTCGTCTTCATCTCTGTCATCATCGCTGTCTTCGTCGTTTCCATCCTCGGCGTCTGCGTCCTCGTCATCTTGGTTTCTATCGTCGTCATCCACATCTTCCTCGTCCTCCTCGTCGTCTCTATTCTCGTTATCGCCGTCGTTGTTATCTGTGTCATCACTATCGTTGCTTGTAGGATATGTCTCACTGTCGTCGTTGTCCGTGTTGCCACCGTCGTCACCCTCGCTATCGCTTGCGGCTCGTTCATCGTGTTCATAACCCTGGCTCCCACCCGAGTCACTCGCTTCGTTGTCGCTATCAACGTCGGAGGGATCTCTGCCCGCATCGTTCACGGAGCCCTGGTTTAATTCCCGTGCCTCGTCCACATCTTCGGCGGCCGCCGTAGTTTCATTGTTTGCGTCGGAATCTCCGACTGCAGCGACGCTTTCAACAGACGCGACTCCGCTCTCGAAATCATCTCGATGCGCTCTTTTGTGCACGACATCATCGTCTGCCCCATCAACCTCGAGGGGGCGTTTTTGTGGTCCGCTCATGGAGATCCCAAATAGCCTCACGAATCGCGATCAGCTTATGGTTGTCATTGAGATCGCAACAGCCAGAACAACATGCCAGAAGACAAAAATATCCCGCAGGCAAATTCTGGCCTGAACTTTCGTCACTTCGATCGGGCTCACGCTGCAAGCCGCAGCGCGACCTTTCAATTTTTTTCAGTCCGACATCAGTAGCAGATCGAAGACCAATGAAGGCAGCCACCAGCACCAGCAACAATTACAACAAAGTCAGCACAGCAACTCGTGTTGCGTCAGAATACTACAACGTTCCACATTGTCAACCAGTACACGAACGATCGAACAGATGGCTGGACGGACTGCCGGATCCACCAACCGATTCCAAGCCATCAACCAACTCATCAACACACCGACCAACCTAGCAACCAACTAACTAACTCGCTCACTCACTACGTTTGTAAAGCCACAATCTCACTAACTAACCACCCAACCGAGTGGTCAACAAGGGTTCACTTACAGACTTCACTGCACTGCACGTCAACTCGACAACAACAACGAACAACGAACGAACGAACGAACGAACTCTCATTTGAATCCCAGGCGCCCTGCGGCCACTCACTCACTCAGTCAGTCGCTCGCTCACCGACGAACACCGCAACCCAACTTCGTTCGTTCGTTCGTTCGTTCGTTCTTGCTTTCGGTGAAAACATAAAGACAAAACACGGCAACACAACACGGCAACAGTTTTGAGGTTTGAGGACGTCGCCACGTCGCCACGCATTCCCCATGCCATCGCATGACCTCTTGGTCTTTGACATGACATGCTTGGTCCAGGGCGTGGTTTGACTTATTACTTACTTTACACTCAAAGCATGGGAGTGTGGTGTCGTGCATGTTGTGCATGTTGTGCATGTCACGCGAGGCCCAATGTGATTGAAACGTGATGCGAAGCGAGTGTGGTTTCTTTGGGTGGCGACGCCGAACGAAGGGACACTGTCCCTGCCGCATTCTTGGTCGAAGATGGTTGGTGACGTGTGGGTCAAGTGTTGCGCGAAGTGGCGACTGGTTACGGTTTCGAACGCATTCTTGGTGCAGGAGTTGTGAGAACAGGAAGTGCGTGCGACGAAATTTGATGGTGGAGGCGCTTTCATTAATATCGTCGATTTTTTGTCGCAGCACGTCTCTCGTTCATTTCTTCACTATGAAAACAGTTAAGGCCGCCGCGCTTTCCAGCGCACTTGGCCTATTGGCAGCAACCCATGCCACTACAAACAACCGACCGATCATCGGCATCTATTCTGCTCCTCTGGAACAGCACGCGCCGGGCTGCGACGGCGGCTGCGACTACGTTGCAGCGAGTTACGTGAAGTGGCTTGAATCTGCAGGAGCGGAGTCTTTGCCCATTCGGTACAACAGCTCTGATGATGAAGTAGAAGCAATTTTTGCGCAGATCAATGGGCTCTTGTTGCCAGGGGGTGGCGCTGGACTTCCCAGTGGTGCCAAACATGCCGTCGAGCTCGCTATTGAAGCCAACGACAACGGAACGTACTTCCCTGTGTGGGGCACGTGCTTGGGATTTGAATGGCTGCTTGAAATTGTGGCCGGTGGCAACGTTCTTGACACTGGTTTTGATTCTGAAAATATTTCACTTCCGCTTAATTTGACTGCCACAGCCGCGACATCTCGGTTGCTTGGTACGATCTCGTCCGTACCGGGACACCGCGATCGATCCGACGCGAGCGCAACTGCGCTGCGGGCAGATTTGTCCAACAACGATAATCCTCCGGCGATGAACAATCACCAAGCTGGTATCACACCACACGACTTCGTCTCCCACGAAAAGCTCGACTCCTTCTTCAACGTGCTGTCCACGAACAAGGACAGAAAGGACAAGGAATTCGTGAGCATGATCGAGGCTCAGAAGTACCCAATTTATGGATCACAATGGCACCCGGAAAAAAACAATTTCGAGTGGGGTATGTCACACGACGGCACTCCGTACGAAGCAATCAACCACAGTCCGGAGGCTGTGTACTGTAGCCAAAGCCTGGTGAACTTTTTCGTTGGAGAAGCGCGGAGAAATACTCATTCACGTGAAGTGTCCGATCCCAGTGCAAAACTTTTCTGGGATTACGCAATCTCTCAAGTCAAATCGCCTGAATTTCAACAAAGCTACATCATTCCGTGACCCCAAACAACGCGCAAAGGCAGACAACAACAACCGACAATTGTGTGACATTAAACTTCGTCAATGAAACCAACAAGAATCAATACTAACAGTGTTAAGCATTTATAAAAAAAATCACAAGACAATGGCCACGCCACAATAATCGTGCCTCACTAGCAGCTACTTCTTGCTGAACAGCAGAGGCTTGCCGGTCGCATCCCATGGTGCGGGGCCCACGCTCTTTCGTAGGTGTTTCAAGCGATCTGGCAGATCAATCTTGGCGACGAAATGTGGGTTTCGAGCGGCGTGCACGTCGACATCAATGCTCGTCTTCTTTTTCGGCTCTTCGTCTTCAGAGTCCTCTGAGTCCGACTCTGGCACCACTTCCTTCTTTGATGACTTGCGGCTCACCGGCTTGCTATTTGTGCTATGTTTGCCCTCTTCCTTGGAGCCGCCGCCACGTTGTGGCCTGTTGTCCTCCAAATCGTCCACATCGTTGGGGTCTTCGACACGCTTCGGGGACGCTTTCGGCTTTTGCCTCCGCACTTTGACTTTGCGGGGACCTTTCTTGGCCATGCGCTTCGACCTCTTCTCGGCTGCTTTCTTGAGCTCGGCTGCGAAATCCACTGGAACCGCCCGCACTACTTGTTCCCACACACACATCTCCCTGAAGTGAAACCCGGGGTCCGAAAACTGATCCTTCCACGAGCAGGTGAGTGTCAGTCCTCGGGCTTTGTTGTTGAAGGACGGAAACGACGCATCGAGCAAATGATGAGTTTTGGATTGGGAGTCCTGCACCTTCAAGTAATAAGATCCTTGAAAGTAAACTGTGACGAAAATCAGTCGACTGCAGACAGAGGCAAAAGCCGCAAGATGTTAGTGATGACTTTGCTACGCTTAAAGATGCAAACTGCATCCCAGAGCACTTACCCATACACTTTTGCTGCTAGAAAGTCGACTTCCTGAGATTGATGCTTTCCATCTGTGCGTAGCTCGAAAAAGGTTTTCGCGTCGTCCTCGAGCAACCACGCGTAGTTGTCTGGCTCCGTCGAGGCCATCTCCTCCATCTCTTCCATTGCATCCAATATCCTTGACACTAAAAAGTTGCAAGCCTCCCGCATCCTCTCCATGGGTTCGTAGAAACTAGAAGTTGACGGAATATCGGCGGCCAAACAAAAGTACTTCAGCTTCGACTGCTGAGATTGAAGGATAGGAGCCACCAAGGGGACATCTGACAGCTGCAAATTTTCGGTGCCGATTTCGACGTTGCCTGCGTAGCACCACCGCCCGAAACGGAAAAATACATCGCGCCGCAGAGGCTCAAGCGTTTGGTTGGCAATGATGTTCTTGAACACCACGTATGTCTGGTTGTATGCACCACCTTCGCCCATTAAGTCTTGTTTGGACTCCGCAACTTGCTTGCGAGCCGGTTTCGACTTCTTTGCGCCCCCTTTCTTCTTGGATCCCTTGCTTGTCTCAGAGGGAGCCCAGATGTAGAGGTCCGTGTAAGTTGGATGGTCTTCCGCAAATGACTTGATCTTATGTCCGCGACCTTTGTCGGACAAATCCGGGTACTTGACGTCCAGCAAAGCCTGCGACCGGTTTCCCCCCTCCTGTACTTGGGCAAAGTACGAGCCCTCGGAGAAAATTACAACTAATATGAGACCCTTGAGATACCTGCAACACAGCAATCGACTGCACAGTGAAGGCCAAGTCCCGAGATAGCGGCTTGGAGCAACAGGGCAACGCACGTTTTGCTGGCCATGATTTCGATGTCGGCGACATGCTGCATCCCTTTGCCATCGGATCCACCGTTACCGCTGAAACTCGTTTGAAGCTCGAAGTAGACATCATCGCGCTCCATGATCCATTTCTCAATGTCGGGATTCTCGTCGACTGCTTCTAGGAGCAGCTCCTCCAATTCGCCGATCTCACGAGCTAAAAACTGCGTCGCACGCTCCAACTCTGACACGGACGGAAAGTACGGAGATCCTGGTTTGAGAGCTTTCTCGATGGTGTGCATGTACCTTCAATAAAAACAAAGGGTATCGCAAAAACAATCACAAGTGGCGTCAACAATGCGAACGGGAGTATGGGCTCCACGTGCACGAACTTACTTGAATTTTGCCTGCTGCCGTTGCAGTGAAGGAACAATTCGAGGAATTGCTTCTACTGTGGCGTGGGAGCAGCCGAGGTCCAGTACTCCATTGTAGCAGAAGTTGCCGCACCGAAAGTACATTTCCCTACGGGATGTTTGCAACGCCCCGGGTGGCAGGCGCCGAATGATGTATGATTGGTTGTAACCAGTGCCTCTCGTGACCGTTTCCACGGCTTCTTCGGCATTGGGGCCCTGCTTCTTGCTTGTCTTCGTGTCGAGATCCCCGTACACAGTGAAGGATGCATAATTGGACTCTTCGTCGTACGAGGACAGCTTATAGCCTTCCCCACGATCGTGCTTGTCGAGGTTTGGGAACCTTGTCTGAGTCAGACTTTGTACACCGAGCAAATTTTCGCTCGAAGTGCCATCCTCAATTGTGAAGTGGAAGCTGGGGCGCCGACCGTTCGTCTGTGCCAACATGGGATCATCAACATTTTAGCAACAAAAGACAATGACGTGCACAAGTTGAGTACCAATGCGCAAGCGTGCAGCACCACAAACCTCTTCGTACACGCAATTGACGCGAACGGTTCCGCCGGAGGGAAAGCCGCGGTACAGGATCAAATCAATTTCCGAGAAAACAGGAATACCGTTCCTCAGCTTGAGTTGGAAATGGGCGTTCGACAAGTCCCCTTCCATTTCGTCGAGCTCGTCCCGCTTTAGCAGCTTCTCGAGTGTTGGAATAGATCCGACCGCCTCGTCGACCATGTTCCCAATGCTTCGTTCCATGGCTCGCAGAACGACGGGGGTGTGCTTGGCAGGAGACTTCTCCTTGCGTGCCACCTCATCGAGCTGACGCTCGGTGCACCAATCTGTGGCAAGGTGCTGCGCGGAGTCGATCGCGGTCAGAGCCTCAGGCACCGAGAAAGGATAGTTCTCGAACGTGACTTCAGCTTTCTTCAATTGATGGCCGTACTTGAACACCACTGTGCAGGTCTTGGGGGCCGCCTCTGCATGCGGTTTGAACACCGTGTACAGGCACTCCATACTAGCCGCTTCTGGCTCCGAGGCCCCAAGAACAACGTATGTGCGCGCCCAAGAGTCCGGTGCGACAAGCGGTCGTTCCGCACTACTGTGCTACTTGCACGCAGACCTAGTTTGCTGGAAACGTCACGCCTCAGCTTGCGACCGGCATCGCGCGCCCTCAGGAAACCAACAAAACGTGTCAAGCTTCGTCGTGTTTTTATTATTTTGTTGAAGGAAAAAGAGACCAAAACCAAACGGCAGAGCAGAGCAGGCCACGAGTTTCTGATTCATTGTAACTTGTGGGGTGCGTGTAGCGGCCGATTGATTCACACAGCAGGGGGGGTCGATTGCACAGCCGTCGTGAATGCCACGAAGTGAACTCAACCGACTGAACGCAACACGGCGAAACCAACACACTCCGACACGACGAGACAAAACAACAAAACGACGAAGCAACGACGAAGCTGCACACCTAACGAACCTACGGCGCAACTGCGAAACAACGAAACAACGCACCAAACGAACTGACGCAACCAACACAGCAAGACCGAACCGTTGTTGTCTATCTATCATCGTCGAGCGTCTGTCGACTCCACCGTTCATCGTCATTCACCATCATTCGCTCTTTCGTTGCTGTTGTTGTCATCGTTCGTTCGTTCAGCGTTCGTCAACGTTCATCGTCGTTCATCGTCGTTCATCATCCTCTCGTCATCCTTTCGTCATCCTTCGTCATCCTTCGTCATCCTTCGCCGTTCGTTCGTTCGTTCGTTCGATCGATCGATCGATCGATCGTTCGTTCGTTCGTTCGTTCGTTCGATCGTTCGTTCGTCGTTCGTTCGTTGATTCGTCGTCGCCATCCAAACCAAAAACCAAAAAGCGACCGAACGACGCGCCAAGCAAGCAATCCACTCACTCGCCCGCCCACACCCATATCGAATCACTCACTCACTCTCTCCGCACTCCGCACCGCCTCCCACAAACAGGAGTTGCACTCACTCGCTCTCGCTCACTCACTCACCCACTCACTCTTGTACTGACTGCACCGTAGTGCAGCCGTGTACTAAACCCCCAGAACAGTGCGCTGACAGTAAAAAGTGCACTCACTCCCACTCACTCAGTCAACCACCAGCACCCAGCACCCACCCACCCAGCCAGCAACGACTGCGCTGACGACGATTTGTTGTTGCGTTGCTGCGGTGGTATCTATAACTGACATTACGCCTTTTATTCACCTATAATGCCCTTGCAATCCACGGAATGTTAAGTGTAGATATATTCAGACGGTTGAACACAAATGACGGGGTATCTACATATGACATTGCACTGTTTACACCCATTCATTGATATTGAGAATCACAGAATCCTGGATGTAGATGTATACGCCAACAAACTGCGCACGTGACATTCCTTGGTATCGCGAAATACTATTTTACCGTTTCTCCACGGTGAGTTCCCTACGAAACCGCATATTCCACGATATAGGTAGGTACGGTCGGTTGCAGCGTGGAGTAGTTATCTACAAATGACAATGCCCCGTATTCCTCATTCAATTCCCCTGAATAACACGTAATAGTAATTGAGGATACATAGCGACGTGACATGATATCCTTATATGACACAATACAGTTTGTCCGCCTGTGAGATCATGCAAAATCACAAAATACTATATGTAGATATGTATTCTGGGTTGGAGCGTGAGATGGTATCAACATATGACACTATGCAATTACGTAGCACTTGACTGCATATTAAAACATAGAATACTGAATATCGATACATACAGCTGCCGCCTCAGCCACAAACAGTTCTGACAATCACAACAATTTTACAATTTTGCATTCTTCAACGCTACACTACTTATAACCATCTTTTCATTCACTATACTTCACATTACAGTTTCGTATGTTGGAGGTGAAACCAATGGAATGTTTTCAGTTTATACGAGCGCACTCCACAGTCCAAACCCCTGGTTCGTCCAGTTGAATTTAAAGGTATTGAAAATGGTCCTGAGTACTTTGAGAAGCCATTGAAAACTATGTCACTTGTATACGTTGTAGTGTACATTTTCGAGGAGTCTGTACTAAAAGTACGCATATGAAGTGGAAAGTTCGTGCGGTCGTTCGTTCGTTTGTTCGTTCATTCGTTCGTTCGTTCGTTGGCTCGTTTGTTCGTTCGTTCGTTCGTTGTGCGTTGGGGCTGCTGTGCCATTCTCTTGCTGGGGAGTTATCACGTTGTGTTTGCGGCTTTGCTCGCTCCCTTGCCGCCACGCCGGCCGACTCATTTGCAGCTGTCGGCGTTACCTTCAGTGATTGTTGAAGTGTCGGCTGCGTGCTGGCCACGTTTTGTTCGTGGCCTCGATTTGCTAATTTTCCTACGGTGTGATTCGTGCCGTCTCCGTTTCTGGCCCCTTTGTTTCCAGACGAACTCATGGACTAACGCGCCCCGATTTAAGGGCTGACTTAAGCAGCGTCCGAAAGTCCACTGTCATTGATAAAGTCGACGGCGCGCATCGCTTTGGTCTCAACAACGCCCGACGACGACGGCAGCGACGACGACGACAATGGGGCGACCTCGCCACCGCCGGCGGATGGCCGGGTCGGAACGCGTTGCGGCATACATCAAAGCGATGGGTGGCACTGGTTTTGATCGCGGGGAAGACGTCGTGGAAACGCGCGACGGCGGCGTTGCGGTGGCAGGATACTCGTCTAGCTTCGGCGACGGCAGCGACTGCGTGCTCGTGCTCAAGCTGGACGCCATGGGCGAGCTGCTGTGGGCCACTTTGCTGGAGGGCTGGGGCGACGAGTTCAGCTTCGGCATTGTGGAGACGAGCGACGGCGGGTTCGCGGTCACCGGATCTTCCACAGGAGTGTCGACCGTCGGCGGCAAAGACGTTTTGGTCGCCAAGGTCGACGCCGACGGCACGTTCGTGTGGGCAAAGACGATCGGCGGCGCGTCCACCGAAGAATGCTACCGCATCACGGAAGACGGTGACGGGAACTTGTACGTAGCAGGCGACACGAGCAGCGTCGGCGCTGGCGACACCGACGCGCTCGTGGTGAAGTTGGACCCGGACGGAGAATTGATGTGGTTCAGAACCTTTGGTGGCACGGGGTCAGACCACGCCAGGACCGTGACGGTGGCGCCCGACGGCTCGATCGCTGTCATTGGCTTCACGAACAGCAATCGCGCGAGTACGTCGTACGATGGGCTCGTCATTGTGCTGGACACCGACGGTGAGGTCTTGTGGTCCAAGACGGTCTACGCCGAGGCGACGTACCAAACATGGTGGGACATCCAGCCCACGGGCGACGGCGACTGGGCATGTATCGGCTTCACGACTGCGTTCGGAGCGGGAGACGCGGACATGTTCATCTTTCGGCTCGACAGTGATGGGGCGATGCTTCAGGCTGTCACAGTGGGTGGCACGGGCCAAGATGACGGCTACGGCGTCGTCGAGACCACCGACGCGGGGCTGGTTGTAATCGGTTACTCGCACAGCTTCGGTGAGGGCGGCGCCACGGATGCTGACGCAATCATCGCAAAAGTGCACGCCAACGGGACGCTTGCGTGGGCGAGAGTTTTGGGTGGCGTCGGCAGCGGCTACCACGACCAAGTGGAGGAAGCCTACGCCATCGCGGCGGCGTCCAACGGAAACTTGGTGGTGGTCGGGCACACGCAGAGCTTTGGCGACGGCACAGACAGCGTGTTACTGACGCAGTTGCTGCACGACGGAAGCATTCCCAATTGTTCCTTCGCGCTAGCTGCCGAACCCGAGGTGTCAGACATCACTTCCAGCGTGTCGGTGCAGAACACGCAGTGGATGGTTGTAAGCAGTCATGCTGTGCACAACACTTTTGTCGCGCTTGCCAGCGTCTCTGCCGCAACCTCGTTGGAACAGGAAGTGGATTGCATCGCATTCACTCGCACCGCAGGACACACCCAAGCGATCACCCAAGCGATCACAACCACCTCAGCAACACCGGCCTCCCCGGCATACAGGGGCACAACGGCCGCGCGGATCAGCGTCGCGACCGCGAGTGCGGCCGTCGGCGACGAGACCTCGGCCGCTCCGATGAGTCCCGCCACATTTAATGGAACCAAAGGCTTTCTCTTGACGATCACGGAATCGATCGCGAACACTTCGGTGACAACGGCAGCTTTGGCTGCGACAACCGCCGGGGCAACTACAGGCGCGCCTTTCATGGGCGACGCGCTGTACTTCAAGGTATTCGGGGGGTCGGGCCTCGACGCGGCAGAAGATATGGTAAGGATGGCGGACGGCAGTGTTGCTGTCGCAGGGGTCTCGGACGGCTTTGGCGCTGGAACCTACAATGTTTTGGTGGTGCAGTTAGATGCAGAGGGTGCCGTCGTATGGGCAAACACTCTGAAGCGAGGAGCGGACGAGGGTGCCTTCGGCATTACCCAGACGATGGACGGTGGGGTGGCCGTCGCGGGCTTTTCGACGAGTGCTTTGAGCGCCGGTGGCATGGACGTGATGGTTGCGAAATTAGACGCTGATGGTGAGTATCTGTGGGCAAGGATCATCGGTGGCTCTGGTGATGAAGAAGCATTTCGGATCAGCGAAGGCGTCGATGGCAGCTTGTGGGTGGTTGGAGCGACCGCGAGTTTTGGCGCCGGTGATGTGGACGCGTTTGTCATAAAGTTGGACCAGGGAGGGGAACTGCTGTGGATGCGAACGTTCGGCGGAACTGGAGCGGACGATGGCATGGCTTTGAGCGCCGCGCCCGACGGCGGCGCGGTTGTGATTGGCGTCACCGACAGTACCCGCGGCGGGTCGACGTACGATGCTTTTGTCCTCCGACTTGACGCCGCCGGCGAGACCCTGTGGGCCAAAACCATGTATACCGAATCGAAGTCGAACAACGCGTGGCGCATCAAGCCAACCAGCGATGGCGATGGGTGGATAGTCGTGGGAACTTCGGCGGCTTACGGCGCCAGTGGCGACGACGCTGTGATATTTCGGCTCAACGACGGCGGCAGCCTCGTCCACGCCGTGATGTTGCGCGGTGAGTTCGCAGACTTTGCGAATGACATCGTGGAGACCAGCGACAAAGGTTTGGCAGTCGTTGGCGGCTACGGCTTGGACAGCACGGACGATTCCTATGCGCCGGTGGTGGCAAAGGTACACGCGAACGGCACACTGGCGTGGGCGAAAGTGTTGGACAGCATAGGCACTACCGCACATGCAATCGTCGAGACGGCGGGCGGCGATCTTGCATTGACGGGACAGACCGACGCTGGCGACATTTTGCTGGTAAAGTTGGATGCAGGCGGTGAAGTGGGCAATTGCTCTGCCTTACAGTCCATTCTGCTCGAGGTGGTCGACGTCACGGGTGGTGTGTTCATGCTGGATGCCACTTCATGGATGACCACCACCGAATGGTATCCGTGGGAGTCACCGCTGATGACGTCGTCCAAGGACGTGTCGTCGTTGCTCACCACAGCGGATGAGTGCATACAGTGGCTTGCCCAAAGCGAAACAGCAACAACGACGGCGCAGCGTGTTTTTGCTTCCACTGGACCTCCTGTATCCACTCTACCGGCCATCAACGTGACGGGCGAGAGCTTGGCGCGAGCGTTCCATGCCTCGCGTACGTACGTTTCGGCGTTTGGCGGAGGGGGCTTCGATCGCGGTGAAGGTATTTATTACACAAGCGATGGCGGCGTGGTAGTGGCAGGGTACTCCACGAGCTTTGGCGACGGCACCAACGACGTTATCGTTGCAAAGCTGGATGTGCAGGGCGAGCTTTCGTGGGCGAGGTCGCTGCGAGGATGGAGCGCGGAGTCCAGCTACGCAGTGACAGGGACGTTGGACGGCGGGTTTGCGGTCACAGGGTCTGTCACAGGCGCGGGGGGCGACAAGGACGTTTTGATTGCCAAACTCGATGACCGTGGAGTGTTCGTGTGGGCTGTGGCCATCGGAGGGTCCTCGAGCGAGGAATGCTTTCGCATCGCCGAGACAAGCAACGGCACCTTGGTCGCAACTGGTGCTACGGCCAGCTTCGGCGAAGGCAACTCGGATGTTCTAGTCGTCTCGGTTGATTCCGACGGGGAGCTACTGTGGTTGAAAACGTTTGGGGACGAAGACACGGACGAAGCGCGGGGCCTCGCATTGACGCCAGAGGACGGCATTGTGATCGTCGGCTTCACCAACAGCAACCGTGGAGTTTCGGGCTACGACGCATTAGTAATCAGACTCGACCCAGACGGGCAGGCTTTGTGGTCTAAAACGGTCTACACGGACAGCAGCTATCAAACATGGTGGGACATCGCTGCGACCCGCCATGGAGGTTGGGTCTTCACTGGCTTCACAACGGTTTCCGGCGCAGGCGATGCAGACGTTTTGATAGTTCGGCTTGACGCCGATGGTGGCTTTGTGCAGGCCATTACGTTAGGAGGAGAGGGCCAGGACAATGGATACGGCATTGTACAGACATTGGACGATGGACTCGCTGTAAGCGGGTACACCGCAAGCTACGGAGGGAGCGACGCCCTCATTGCAAAGCTCAGCGCAAACGGAACACTTCTGTGGGCGCGCGTGTTGGGAGCAACGGGTGCCGCGCACGTGGACGACGATGAGGAAGCGTATGCAATTCAACAGACCCCGGATGGAAACTTGGTCGTAGTCGGGCACACACAAAGCTTCGGCGGCGGAAGCGACAGTTTGATGGTTGCTCAGTTGAACGCCAACGGATACATCTCAAACTGCACGGCTCTCCAGCCAATCGAGCCACAGGTATCGGACGTCACTACTGAAACGCAGGTCCTTGATGCTTCGTTTTGGCTGAAAGCGAACAGCTACTCGTCTTCGGCATCGTCCGTGTCACTGGCGTCTCGAATAATCACTTCGCTGTGCTCAGAAGAGTTGGAGTGCCGCTTTACAGGATACGAACCATCATCAACGACACTTGGGTTTTCGACGACAATTGCTTCGACGCAGTTGTCGGCAACGGTTGACTCACCGACTACGCGTTCGTCTTCAGCACCAATCGCATCGACTGAACCGACCATTGAGCCCCGGAGTGGTAACGCAACAAGCCAGACGACTGTGGTTGCACGGTCTTCGACGGCGATGCCCAGCTTTGACGCTGTCGTTTCCACAACCCCCGTCCTTCGGACCCCCGGTTGTTTGGAAGTCGGCTGCAACACAACTTCCGGTGCACTGGCACCACGCGGGACATCCATTTCGCCTTCGACACTGCGCGTAACGACGTCGGGACGCGTGAACGGCGACAAAGGGACAAGTTCTGGCCGGCCATTGGATTCCGCCGCATCCACAATGCGTGATTCCACTGCGACGTCCACCGCAATTATCCAGCAGAGTAAATCCGCGGCAGCGATTGGAACCACAACTCGGGATTCCGCAAACTCGACGGGAATGCGGAGAACGACCGCCGACGTCAACTCTTTATCACGGCCGGCGACGACTGCGAGTGCAACGACATCAAGAACTGCGCAGACGTATGTCGCCAGCGGCCCTGCTACAACGAGTACGATGTATAGCTCCGAGGACACGTCGACAGAGACAAGTTCCTCACCTTTCTCGGCGAGCACGCATTCATTCACACGCACATCGCCGACGACACATGCTGAACCGGTGGATTCTGCAAACTGGACGGGAATGCGGAGAACGACCGCCGACGTAAACTCTTCATCACTGCTGGCGACGACTGCGCGTGCAACGACATCAACAACAACGCAGACATATGGCGCCAGCGGCCCTGCTACAACGAGTGTGAAGAATAGCTCCGAGGACACGTCGACGGAGATAAGTTCCTCACCTTTCTCGGCGAGTACGCATTCATTCACACGCACATCGCCGACGACACATGGTGAACAGGTCGACAAGCGGGCAACTACACGATCCTTGGACGCGAGCGTACCGTTCTCGCGTGTTACAAGCCAAGGCCTTGAGATCCTAACGAAAACGACTGGCGAACTTACTCATTTAGATGACGCGCTGTCAGCGGACGATGCAGAGATCGTGGATGTTGCTGGCGCGCCAGTTGCACAACAAGATGCGGTGATTATCGGATCCAGCGTCGGCGGCGTGGTCGTTCTTGCCATCGTGGCTGTGCTGATAGTGTACTTCATTCGCAGGAAAGCGCGCGACACGTACGAAGCAGACAATGTGCGCCCAGTGACGCGATTGAGGAGCCACGGCAAGAACCCTCGAGACAACACCCGTGCTACGTTTGAAGTAGAAATGCCGCGCAATGGGCGCCACGTCAGGATGTAGACGCGTGCGAGCGAGGAGGGCCATGACTGCATTACCACGTCTTGCGTGCTGCAGCATCAATACCCCCATGGCTGATTTCGACAACAAGCTTTCGCCGCGAGAGCATCGACAAATGTGTTCTTCAACAATCGCTCCGTTGCTACGGTGTTGAATTGTTTATGCATACATGAATGCTTCTAAGTAAAGTGCATGCCGCGGCATTGCGCCGTTGTTGTCGCAGGGCGGGTATACTGGTGTAATCTAGGGTGTCATCGTGTAATCTTTACATATAAATTTGACTGTCATAACAGCAGAGCAAGAGTCAATACCACATGTGAGAAACGGGGCTGAATCAGCGCTTGATGAGAGAGATCTTGTCGGTTGCTGGAGGAGACAGGAACACGAACAGAAACAATATGTGTGATAACATAATAATACACCAGCTTGGGTATTACTGTATAAATATTTGGGTACTATCGTGTCAATATTTGCATAACGATTTTATCCAAAACACACTTCTATTTCACAGCAGGGATTGTCGATACTATGCTGAAAAAGCG
>ENA-OWNT01001550-OWNT01001550.1-seawater-metagenome-genome-assembly--contig:-NODE-1550-length-28342-cov-14.585530_pt1 | contig 28342 bp, 23 predicted proteins | sample MGYA00238136_ERZ651165 | MGnify/ENA primary metagenome ERZ651165 (study PRJEB26861, sample SAMN08777766) | seawater metagenome | isolation source: coastal seawater | place: USA: Florida | collected...
ATGCCGACGCCGGCAGCCTCGGCCGCGGGCAGCACCTCGTCGAGGGGCTTGAGCCGGAAGGCGTTCAGGATGATCTGCACCGTGGCCGTGCCTTCGTGCCGCATCGCTTCGAGCGCTTCGTCGGTCCGCTCCACGCTGACGCCGTAGTTCCGGATGGCGCCGTCTGCCACGAGGGTGTCCAGCGCGTCGTAGACTTCGGCGTTGCTGTACACGGCGGTGGGCGGGCAGTGCAGCTGGACCAGATCCAGCCGCTCCACGCCGAGGTTGCGCCGGGACCGGTCCGTCCACTGGCGGAAGTTGGCCAGGTTGTAATTCTCCGGCAGCTGCTCCGCCCGGCGGCCCATCTTGGTGGCCACCGTGACGTCCAGGCCCGGGTTGTCGGCCAGGAATTTGCCGATGGCCTGTTCGCTGCGGCCGTCGCCGTAGACGTCCGCCGTGTCGAAGAACGTGATGCCCGCTTCGGCGGAGGCGGCCAGGATCGCCTGCGCCTGCGCGGGGTCCACGGTGCCCCAGTCCGCGCCGAGCTGCCAGGTCCCCAGCCCGACGATGGAGACGTTCCGTCCGGTCTTGCCCAAGATTCGCTGTTCCATCATCCGACTATAGGCCGCAACTAGCGGGAGGGGACCAGCCCCGCTTCCTTCAGGGCCAGGTAGATCTTGTCCCGGGCGATCGGCAGCTCCGCGAACCGGATCCCCGTGGCGTTGCGGATGGCGTTGGCCAGCGCCGGCGCCACCGGGTTGAACGGGCTCTCGCTCATCGACTTGGCGCCCAGCGGGCCCAGCTTGTCGGACGTGTCGGCGAAATACACCTCGCTGCGCGGCACGTCCGCGAAGGAGGGGATGTGGTACTGCCGGAGGATGTCCGTGGTGACCCGTCCGGCGTCGTCCACCCTGACCTCCTCATACAGCGCGGCGCCGAGGGCCTGTGCGATGCCGCCTTCGATCTGCCCGCGGCACTGCCTCGGGTTGACCACCACGCCGGCGTCGGCGGCCTGGACGCTCTGCAGGATCCGCAGCTCCCCCGTCCCGGTGTTCACCGCCACCCGGAAACCGTGCACGTTGAACGCCACCGAACGCGGCGTCCCGCCCCAATGCCCCTCGGCGGAGAGTTCGACGCCGGCCGCTGCGGCGGCGTCGTACAGTTCCGTCAGCGGCACCCGGGTTCCCTCGCAGACGACGGCGTCGCCCTCCAGCACGCACCCGGCGGCCTGGACCTGCCGGATTCCGGCGGCGAAGGCGCGGATCCGCACCGCCAGGTCCTCGGCCGCGGCCAGGGTGGCCTTCCCGGCCACCACGGTGCCGGCCGAGCCGAAGGCGCCGGAATCGTGGTCCACGAGGTCCGTGTCGGACTGCCGCACGGCGATCCGGTCCGCGGTGGTGGACAGGGCGGTCGCGGCGAGCTGGGCGTGCACGGTGGTGGTGCCGTTGCCGAACTCCGCGGTTCCCACGTCCGCCCGGTAGCTTCCGTCCGGCAGGAGGCGGAGCCTGGAATGCGCGAAGTGGCCGCGCGGCGGGACGGTGTCGATCATGGACAGCGCCGAGCCTTCCCCGATGACCCAGTCGGCGCCGAGGTCTTCGAGTCCGGCGTCCCGGTAGCGTTCGCGGCCGCGCTCCAGGGCGTCCTGCACCAGGCGCGTGCACTGGTCCAGCCCGTAGCTGCCGTAGAGCACGTCCTCTTCGGGGTCGGGGTGCGTGGAGAGCATGTCGTCGCCCTCGCGGACCATGTTGCGGCGGCGGAACTCCATCGGGTCCATGCCGATTCCGGTGGCGAGCTCGTCGATGGCGGACTCGATCGCAAACACCATCTGGCTCAGCCCGTAGCCGCGGAACGCCCCGGACGGAACCGTGTTGGTATAGACGGCGTGGGCGTCGACTTTCTTGTTGGCGCAGTTGTACACGGCCAGGGATTCGCCGCAGCCGTGGAACATCACGCCGACGGAATGATTGCCGTAGGCGCCGGCGTTGGTCAGCACTTCGAGCTGCAGGGCCGTCAGCTTGCCCGCATTGCTGGCGGCCGCCTTGAGGTGGATGGTGAACGGGTGCCGGGTGGTGGACGCCGTGAACTGCTCGGTGCGGGTGAACTCGAGCTGCACCGGGCGCCGCAGTTTCAGCGCGGCGAGCGCCACGATGTCCTCGGTGAGGACTTCCTGCTTGCCGCCGAAGCCGCCGCCCACCCGTCCCGCGACCACCCGGATCCGGTCCTCCGGCAGGCCGAAGACCCTGCCCAGGGTGCGCCGGACCAGGAAGGGCACCTGGCTGGAGGTGCGGACCTGCAGCCGGCCGTCGTCGTCGATCGAGGCGATGGCGGCGTGCGTCTCCAGCGCGGTGTGCTGCACCCGCTGGGTCCGGTAGGTCTGTTCATGGATGAAGTCCGCCGTGGCGAAGGCCGCCGCGACGTCGCCCAGCTCGGAGTGCAGCTCGGCCACCACGTTCTGTTCCGGCCGGCCGATGCGGGCCGTAACGGCGTCCTTGTCCCCGTGGATCGCCGGGGCTCCGGCGCGCATCGCGTCCTGCGGGGTGAACACCGCGTCCAGCACTTGGTACTCCACTTTCAGGGCCCGGACGCCGGCTTCCGCCGCGGCGACGGTATCGGCGACGACGGCGGCGATCCGCTGCCCGATGAACCGGACGACGTCGTCCAGCACCCGGGTATCGTCCGGATCGTCGGTGTAGAGCTCGTGCTGCGCCGTGGAAAACAGCTGCGCGGGTGAGTCCTCGTGGGTGAAAACCGCCGCGACGCCGGGAATCCGCAGGGCTTCCGAGGAATCGATGGACAGCACGCGGGCGTGGGCGTGCGGCGAGCGCAGGAGCTTCACGTGCAGCAGCCCGGGGAGCTCTTCCGGCGGAACGTCCAGCGTGTAGCGCGCCGTGCCGGTGACCACCGCCCGGCTCGCGGGAGCCGGGACGTCGTCGCCGAGCTGGCCGGGACGCGGATGCGGCTGGGGACCGGGCTGGCCGTCGCCGGCGATCCCGGGTCCCGGCCCCTCGGGGTCCGGATGGCCGGATTCGCCGTGCGCCGCCTCGCCGCAGACGGCGTCCGCAATGGCCCGGTAGCCGGTGCAGCGGCACAGGTTCCCCTTGAGGTTCCGCGGCAGGTTCGCCTTCTGCTCGTCATCGAAGGTGGCCGCCGTCATCACCATGCCCGCGGTGCAGAATCCGCACTGGAAGCCCTGGCGGTCCATGAACTGCTGCTGCATCGGATGCAGGCCGGTGCCGGTTGCGGTGTTGGCCTCGGTGGCTGTGGTGTTGGCCAGCCCTTCCACCGTGGTCACGGCCCGGCCGTCGGCCCGGACCGCGGGGTAGATGCAGCTGTGCACGGGCACCCCGTCCACGTGGACGGTGCACGCCCCGCAGTCGCCGCCGTCGCACCCCTTCTTCACGCCGAAGTTGCCCTGCTCCCGCAGGAACGTCCGCAGGCACTGCCCCGGCCGGGGTTCGGCCTGCGCCGGAGTGCCGTTGATCTTAATTGTGCCGTTGATCTCGATAGCCATGCTCAGGCCCCTCCCTGCTGTGGCGAAGCCTGCGGTGATGTGCGCCGCGGAGGCCAAAAGTCGCCGGAAACGTGTGCCGGTGGCGTGCCTGCCGGGGCCGCGAGTTCGGCGCGGATTTCCTCCGCGAGCCGGTAGGTCATGTCTTTGCGCCAGGCGGGCAGGCCGTGGATGTCGTCATGGTAGAGCTCGTCCGGGATGGCGGCGTCGAGCGCGGCGGACAGGTCGCCTGCGCCTGTGCTAGTTCCGGTTCCAGTTCCGAGGCGCAACTGCACGGGGCGCTTCGTGGCGGCGGTGACGGTGAGGACCAGCACGCCGTCGGCACCATCTTCTGCACACTCCTGCCGTCCGATCAGCAGCGCTCCGGAACGCCCCAGATTGCTCAGCGACAGCCGGCGGAACGCCACGCGTGAGGCCAGGGCCGACGCCGGCAGGTGGACGCCGCGGAGGAGCTCGCCGGGCGCCAGGGCGTTCCGCCCGTCCCCCGTGACGAACTCCGCTACCGGGACGGTGCGCTTCGCGCCGCCCGGGCCGAGCACCGTGGCCACGCCGTCCAGAGCCGCGCACAGCGAGATCATGGGCCCGGCGGGCAGGGACGTGCAGAGATTGCCGCCCACGGTTGACATGTTCCAGACCTTGAAGGACGCCACGAACGAATCACAGCACGGCCGGATCAGCTCCAGGCCGGGCCAGGCAGCCGCGTGCGTCCGGCCGGTCTCGCTGGCCGGCAGCGCATAGAGTTCCGCGACGGTGCAGGTGGCCGCGAGCTCGATCCCGGAGTCGGACACCGTGATGGCCGGCCAGCCGGTGGAGCCGAGGTCCAGGAGCCGCTTGAGCGGGTCCTTGCCGAACGCGTAGCTGCCATAGGAAAACAGCACGGTGCCGCCGGCCAGCCAGGCGTCTCCCGCCCGCCAGTCGGCCGGATCCGCGGTGCGGACCACGGCCTCGATGGTGTTCATGTCCATGGCATCTCCTGGTGTTGCGGCGTGTGATGTTGCGGGGCCTGACGCTGCGGCGTGGATTCTCCCGTGCCGGCGTACTGGTGGATCGGTCCGCTCCCGTCTTTCAGCGACAGGCCGCGGGCGGAACGGGTCCGGCCCGCCACCAGCTCCGCGGTGATGGAGACGGCCACCTCGGCCGGAGTGACCGCGCCCAGGTCCAGCCCGATCGGTGAATGCAGCCGCTCCACCTCCTCCGGCGCCACGCCGGCGGCGAGCAGGGACTCCAGCCGCTGGCCGTGGCTCCGCCGCGATCCCATGGCCCCGACGTACGCCAGGTCCAGGCGAAGCGCCGTCTCCAGCAGCGGGATATCGAACTTGGGGTCGTGGGTGAGCACGCAAACAACTGTCCGGGCATCGAGGCGGCCGGCGGCGGCTTCGGCGGCCAGATACCGGTGCGGCCAGTCGGTGACCACTTCCTCGGCCTGGGCGAAGCGCTCCTGCCGGGCGAAGGCCGGACGGGCGTCGCACAACGTCACCCGGTAGCCGAGCAGCCGGGCGGCCGGCACCAGGGCCGCGCCAAAATCGTTGGCACCGAACACCAGCATCCGGGCCGGCGGCAGCCTGCTCTCCACCAGCAGCATGATGGGCTCATTGGCGGGCTGGCCCTCCGCCGCGCCGCCGTAGCAGCCGGTGTCCGGCGCAAGCCGCACCACTGCGGTGGTCCCGTTTCGCAGCAGGGGCTCGAGCTGCGCGGCCGCCGCCTGCAGCAGGGCGCCGGTCCCGTCGTCGGCAGCGCCCAGCAATGCTCCCACCGCGGCAGACTGTGCCACCTGGTAGCCGGCCGGATCCGGGACAACGACGGCGCCGGCGCCACCCGGGCGGCCGGCATCAACCCGGCGGATGAGCGCCAGGCCCGCGGCCGGATCCAGGGTGTTCAGGGTGTTCAGGGTCTCCAGGGTGTTCAGGGTGTCCAGCCCGGGGGCCCCGAAGGCATCCGTCAGCAGTTCGATGTGGATTTCCAGCTCGCCCCCGCAGGTGAGCCCGACGGCGAACGCGTCCTCGGAACTGTAGCCAAAGGACTCGCGGCGCGGACCGCCGTCGGCGATCACCTCCAGGGCCGCCGCCACGACGGCGCCCTCGACGCAGCCGCCGGAGAGGCTGCCCAGGACATCGCCGGACTCGGACACCAGCATGGAGGTTCCCACCGGGCGCGGCACGGAACCGCCGGCCCCCACGACAGTTGCCACAGCGCAGCGCTGGCCAGTGGCTACCGGCGGCCAGGCTGCCAGCCCGGGCATCAGATCCAACATGGCTGCACTCGCTTCCCCTGCGCGGCGGTGGTGACCACATTCTCGTGCCTCACCGGGGCCGGGGAAAGCACCGCCCCGGCCGGGCGCGCCGGAAATCCGCTACGGTCCCGGGTTTCCGCGCCCCGGATCCCGGTCGCGCCTGTCCGAAAGCGCAGCGGAATCCGCATCCCAGCCACCGGCCCTAGTAGTCGATCCGGGTCTGGAGGGCGTTCCAGGCGGTGAACGGCTGCAGCGCGGACGGCGCCTCCGGGCCGTCAAGCTCCAGCTTGCTCACGGGCATCACGGCCTCCGGCTGGCCATTCTCGAAGTACTCGTAGAACAAGGCGTCGTCGAACCCCACGGAGGCGGCGTCGTGCCGGCCGGCCGCGAAAATCACCCGGTCCACACGGGCCCAGAGCGCGGAGGCCAGGCACATGGGGCACGGTTCGCAGCTGGCGTAGAGCGTGGCCCCGCTGAGCTCGAACCGGCCAAGCTCGGCGCAGGCCCGGCGGATGGCCGTGACCTCGGCGTGGGCGGTGGGATCGTTGGTGGCGGTGACCCGGTTGACGCCGTCGAACGCCTGCCCGTCGGCAGTAACGATGACGGCCCCGAACGGGCCGCCGCTGTTCATGACGTTGGCCGTGGCCAGTTCGATGGACCGGGCAAGGTACGACTGGTCCGTGGCGGTGTCAGCCATGATTCGACTCCCCTGTGCTGTGGAAGCCGGTACCCTTTGGCGAAACTTGATGAGCCAGTTGCGTCGGTACCAGGCTTCAGCGTGTGCGATGAAGGTTCAGTTGTGCCTGGTAGATAGCTTCCCGGGTTCCGGGCGCCCGCCTTTGACACCAGCGAGATTAGCAGTGAATTGGGGACCGCGCCACCGTTTTATGGAAGTTAAATTTCGTTATGTGAAATTTAGGTTTCCAGGTTGTCACAATGCGAACCATTGACGAACCGTTGACGGACCGGGGCCGGCCACCCTAGCCTGTTCGAACCGGCGCCTCGCCGCCGGGCACCCTGGATCAGCAGACAGGGCATCACTGAGCTGGAATACATCCCTACGCTCTGACAGGAACCATGATGCCCACGCTATCCCCGGAATCCCGGCTCTGGATCAAGAACCCCCTCGGCGCCTTCACCGCCAACAGCCTCGACGCCTCCGGCGGAGTGGTGGTGAGCGGCGGCGTCATCGTCGAAGTGCTGGCCGCCGGGCAGCTGCCCTCGGCGCCGTGCCAGGAGACCTTCGACGCCGGCCGCCACGTGATGCTGCCGGGGCTCATCAATACCCACCACCACTTCTACCAGACCCTCACCCGGGCCTGGGGGCCGGTGGCCAACGCCCCGCTCTTCCCCTGGCTGCAGAACCTCTATCCCGTGTGGGCGCGCCTCACGCCCCGCGACCTGGAGCTGGCCACCACAGTGGCGCTGGCGGAGTTGCTTCTGTCCGGCTGCACCACGGCGGCGGACCATCACTACCTCTTCCCGCAGGGCATGGAGGATGCCATCGACATCGAGGTCCGGGTGGTGCGCGAGCTCGGCATGCGGGCCACGCTCACCAGGGGCTCAATGAGCCTGGGAGAGGACGACGGCGGCCTGCCGCCCCAGTCCACGGTGCAGTCACCGGACGTGATCCTGGCGGACAGCGAACGGCTCATTCGGGAATACCACCAGCGCGGCGACGGCGCCACCGTCCAGATTGCGCTGGCCCCTTGCTCACCGTTTTCGGTGACCCGGGAGATCATGGCGGAGAGCGCCGCCCTGGCCGAGCGGCATGACGTGCGGCTGCACACCCATCTCGCCGAGACCCTGGACGAGGAGGATTTCTGCCGCGAGATGTTCGGCCTGAGGACCGTGGACTACCTCGAGAGCGTGGGCTGGCTGGGCGACCGGACATGGCTGGGCCACGGCATCCACTTCACCGATTCCGAGATCGCCGCGCTGGGGGCCGCCGGCACCGCCGTCGCCCATTGCGCCACCTCCAACATGCGCCTGGCCTCCGGCACGGCCAGGGTGCTGGAACTGGAGGACGCGGGAGTCCCCGTGGGGCTGGGGGTGGACGGTTCGGCGTCGAACGATGCCTCCAATATGATCCTGGAGGCGCGGCAGGCGCTGTACCTGCAGCGGCTGCGCTATGGGGCCCAGGTTCCGGTGGAGCGGGCGCTGGGCTGGGCCACGCGGGGTTCCGCCGCAGCCCTGGGCCGGCCGGATCTGGGCCAGATAGCCCCGGGGATGCAGGCGGACCTGGCCCTCTTCACCCTCGATGAACTGCGCTTCTCCGGCAGCCACGATCCCGTCGCCGCCCTCCTGCTGTGCGCGGCCGATCGGGCGGACCGCGTGATGGTGGCCGGGCAATGGCGCGTCGTGGACGGGCACATTCCGGGACTGGACATGTCCGGGCTCATTGCCCGGCACTCGGCGGCGGCGCGGAAGCTGGTTGGCGGGTAGACCTGGCTGCAACCAGCCGGCTCATCCAGCGCGAGACCCGGCCGGGCGCATGCCCGCGGTCGGCCGCGAAGTGGAAGTCCGGATCGGTGCCCCCGGTGGGGAGATAGAACTCTGCCGGGGTCGCCGCCGGATCCTTGCCCTGCGTACCGGCCGGCTGCTGCTGCTGCTGCTGCTGCATCTGATGCTCCCTTGTTGTTTCACGCTACGGTTCTTCGCCCGAGCTGCTTCACTCCGAGCTGCTTCGCCCCGAGCGTCTTCACTCCGAGCGTCTTCACTCGAGGATTCTTCGCTGATATTTCATTCTGCGAAATTTAGTTTTTGATCTACGGAAACGCTAGGCGCGCACCGCAGCCCAGTCAAGGGCCTGAGACATCCGCCACGAAACAGGCTCAGTCACAGTCGGGATTTTCAAATTGTGATGTACACCACCGCTGAGCTGGGTTAGCCTTGTGGGTAACTCGTGGCGCACGTCACGTAACCTGGGAGCAGCAGGCAGGGTTGTAATGAGCTGGCGTCAACTGACGTCGGCTCTTTTTTGTGGCCGGCGGAGAAAGAAACGAACGCGAAATGCGTACGAAATTTCTATGTGGGAATTTGATTCCACATACCGGAAGTTGGGAACCCCACCATGAACAACAAGATCGTCCTCGGACAGAACCAGTACGGTAAGGCCGAAGTCCGCGTCGTCAAGATCACCCGCGACACGGAACGCCACGAAATCGAAGACCTGAACGTCACCTCGCAGCTCCGCGGCGACTTCGCGGCGGCCCACCTGGAAGGCGACAACAGCCACGTGGTGGCTACGGACACGCAAAAGAACACCATCTACGCCTTCGCCCGGGCGGGCATCGGCTCCCCGGAGGCCTTCCTTCTCCGGCTGGGCGCGCACTTCACGTCGAGCTTCGACTGGGTGACCGGCGGCCGCTGGGAGGCCGAGTCCTACAGCTGGGACCGCATCCAGGCGCACGGCGCCGCCCACGACCACTCCTTCGTGCGCAGCGGCCAGGAAGTCCGGACCGCGGTACTGGTCCGCGATGGCGCAGACCAGCACCTCATCTCGGGACTGAAGGACCTCACCGTCCTCAAGTCCACGCAGTCAGGCTTCGTCGGCTACCCGCGGGACAAATACACCACCCTGCCGGAGACCACGGACCGGATCCTCGCCACCGACGTTTCCGCCCGCTGGCGCTACAAGACCGGCACGGATTTCAGTTCCCTCGACTTCAACAAGAGCTACGAGGACATCAAGGGCCTCCTCCTGGAGGGCTTCACCGAAAAGTACTCACACGCCCTGCAGCAGACCCTGTTCGACATGGGCGCCAAGGTCCTGGAGGCACACGGCGAGATCGAGGAAATCAAGTTCTCGATGCCCAACAAGCACCACTTCCTGGTGGACCTCTCACCGTTTGGCCTCGATAACCCCAACGAGGTCTTCTTTGCCGCCGACCGCCCCTACGGCCTGATCGAGGCCACGGTCCAGCGCGAAGACGCCGCACCGGCCGAGATCGCCTGGGCCGGCATCGCCGGCTTCTGCTAGACCCGGTCCCGCCGGTTACCGAGCCGCCGGTTTACGCAACCGCCGCCGGGCTTCAGAACCCCGCCGGTTACCGAGCCGCCGGGCTCTAGAACCCCGTCGGTCCCGGAGCCGCCACTCGCGGGTGGCGGCTCCGGGCCCGGCAAGCATCACCCCAACAAGCCACAACTGTTAGCCAGACACCGTTAGCCAGACAAAGACGTCTGCCATGAACCAAGAAAGTCTGCCATGAACATGAAAAAGAAGCCGGCCGGGGTCAAGCCCCGCCGCGGCCGCACGCAGTCCGACCGGCCCGAAGATGAGCGCCTTCCGCTCGGAAGCACCTTCGCCTACGGCCTCCAGCACGTGCTGACAATGTACGGCGGCATCATCGCACCACCTCTGATCATCGGCGCGGCCGCCGGAATGCCCGCGCAGGACATCGGCGTTCTGATCGCGGCCTGCCTCTTTGTGGGCGGTCTGGCCACCATTCTCCAGACCCTCGGCATCCCGTTCTTCGGCTCCAGGCTCCCCCTGGTCCAGGGCGTCTCGTTTGCCGGCGTCTCGACCATGGTCGCGATCGTAAATACCGGCGGCGGCATCCAGTCCGTGTTCGGCTCGGTGATTGCCGCCTCGCTGATCGGCCTGCTCATCACTCCGCTGTTCTCCAAGATCATCCGCTTCTTCCCGCCGGTGGTCACCGGAACGGTCATTACCGTGATCGGCCTGACCTTGATGCCAGTGGCCGCGAACTGGGCCATGGGCGGGAACAAGGCGGCGCCGAACTACGGAAGCATGGCCAACATCGGCCTGGCGGCCGCGACCATGGCCATCGTGCTGCTGCTCAGCAAGGTCGGCAGCGCCACCATTTCGCGGCTTTCCATCCTGCTGGCCATGGTGCTGGGCACGGTCATCGCCTTCATCGCCGGGATGACCGACTTCTCCAAGGTCGGGCAGGGCGCCATGGTGGCGTTCCCCACGCCGTTTGCCTTCGGGCCGCCCACCTTCCACCTGGCCGCGATCATCTCCATGCTGATCGTGATCCTGGTGACCCTGACGGAGACGTCCGCGGACATCATCGCCGTGGGCGAAATCGTCGGAACCAAGGTGGACTCCAAGCGCATCGGCGACGGCCTGCGGGCCGACATGCTCTCCAGCGCCGTCTCGCCGCTGTTCAACTCCTTCACCCAGAGCGCCTTCGCCCAGAACGTGGGGCTGGTGGCCATCACGGGCATCAAGAGCCGCTTCGTGGTCAGCGCCGGCGGCGTCATCCTGGTGGTCCTGGGGCTCCTGCCGGTCCTGGGCCGGGTGGTGGCCGCGGTGCCCACTCCGGTACTGGGCGGCGCCGGCGTCGTACTCTTCGGCACGGTGGCGGCCAGCGGCATCCGGACCCTGGCCAAGGTGGAGTACAAGAACAACATGAACCTGATCATCGTGGCCGCCTCGATCGGCTTCGGCATGATCCCGATTGCCGCCCCCTCCTTCTATGATCAGTTCCCGTCCTGGTTCGCCACCATCTTCCACTCGGGGATCAGCTCGGCTGCCGTGATGGCCATCGCGCTGAACCTGCTCTTCAACCACCTCAAGGCGGGCAATTCGGAGAACCAGTCGGTATTTGTCGCCGGCACCGACCGGATCGTGCGCGAACAGGACCTCAAGTGCCTGGCCGACGGCGACCGCTTCGAAGGCGGCAAGCTGATCGACTGTGACGGCAAGGAAGTTCCCGTGCAGTCCGCCTCGACATCCGGACACTAATCAGCCCCGCCGCCACCGGCACGGATGCTGCGGCCCCTTTCCCGGAAGGAAAAGGGGCCGCAGCGCGGCGGTCCGGGGTGCGGCAGGAACGCCGGAGGTCAGCTCTTGTTGAGGTCCTGGGAAATCGCCAGGGCCGCCTCGCGCAGCAACGGCACCGCCCGGTCCGCGAAGGACTCGTCCACCCGGGAAACCGGACCGGAGACGGAAATCGCCGCGGGGGTCGGCGCATTGGGGATGGCAATCGCGAAGCAGCGGACGCCGATCTCCTGTTCTTCCTCGTCGATGGAATAGCCGCGGCTGCGGATCAGCTTCAAGTCCGCCAACAAGGCCTCGACATCGCCGATGCTCTTCGGGGTGGGAGTGGGCATGCCCTTCCGGGTGACGATGCCGCGCACTGTCTCGTCCTCGAGCTCGGCAAGGATCGCCTTGCCCATGCCGGTGGCATGCATGTAGCCGCGGCGGCCCACTTCGGTGATCATCCGCATGGAATGCAGGGACGGGACCTGGGCCACGTACATGACCATGTCGGAATCCAGCACCGCCATGTTGGCGGTTTCCCCGAGCCGCTCCACGAGGGATTGGAGCTGCGGCCGGGCCAGCGCCCCCAGCTGCTTGTTCGCTGCCTCGCCGAGGCGGATCAGGCGCGGGCCCAGAGCGTAGCGGCGGTTCGGCAGCTGCCGGATATAGCCCAGGGTGACGAGCGTGCGGAGCAACCGGTGGATGGTGGGAAGCGGCAGGTCGGTGGAGGACGAGAGTTCGCTGAGTGTGACGTCGCCGCCGGCATCAGTAATCAGTTCCAGAAGTTCGAAGACGCGTTCAACGGACTGCACGCCTCCGGGGGCTTTTTCCGCCATAACTTTGCTCTCCTGAGGGGTTGCTTACGACAACTTTTATCCACATCGTGAAAAAAGTGCTTAGTAGACCCAAGATACAGCACCGCCGGGCCGCCGTCGACGAGTCGTCCATGCGGCAGCGGGGGGTTGTATTTCCACAAAGTAGATAATAATATCCATCATACGAAATAAATGATTGCAGAGAGCCCGCCCGCGGGCCGACTAGGAGGAAATTCAATGGCGAATCCGAGCCCCGGAAATTCGATCACCCTGCGCGTGGAGGCACCGTCCAGCTTCACGGCCACCAGCGAACTGGCCGCCGCCGTCGGTGCCGCCGGCGCCGCGATCACAGCCCTGGACGTCACCGAGTCCCACCACGAGACCCTGGTAGTCGACGTCACCTGCAACACCACGGACGATGCCCACGCCGCACGCGTCAAGGACGCGCTCAACGCGCTCGACGGCGTCACGGTCCGCAACGTCTCGGACCGCACCTTCCTGATGCACCTTGGCGGCAAGCTCGAGGTTGTCCCGAAGGTCGCCCTGCGCAACCGCGATGACCTCTCCCGTGCCTACACCCCGGGCGTTGCCCGCGTCTGCCTGGCGATCGCGGAAAACCCCGAGGCGGCACGGAACCTGACCATCAAGCGCAACACCATCGCCGTCGTGACCGACGGCTCCGCCGTCCTGGGCCTGGGCAACATCGGCCCGGCCGCGGCGCTGCCGGTCATGGAAGGCAAGGCGGCGCTCTTCAAGCAGTTCGCCAACGTCGACGCCTGGCCGGTCTGCCTGGACACCCAGGACACGGAGGAAATCATCCGGATCGTCAAGGCCATCGCCCCGGTCTACGGCGGCGTCAACCTCGAGGACATCGCCGCGCCGCGCTGCTTCGAGATCGAAAACCGGCTCCGTGAGGAACTCGACATCCCGGTCTTCCATGACGACCAGCACGGAACCGCGATCGTCACCCTCGCGGCCCTGACCAACGCCCTGCGCGTCGTGGACAAGAAACTCTCCGAGGTCCGGATTGTCGTTTCGGGCGTCGGCGCGGCCGGCTCCGCCATCATCCAGCTGCTCAAGGCGCAGGGGGCCCGCAACATCATCGCCGCCGGCCGCTCCGGAGCGATCCACTTCGGCGAACAGTACGACGACGAGCACCGCACCTGGATTGCCGAGAACACCAACGAACAGGGCTTCTCCGGCACCCTGCACGAAGCGCTCAAGGGAGCCGACGTCTTCATCGGCGTCAGCGCGCCGCACGTGATCGGCGAAGAGCAGGTGGCATCCATGGCCAAGGACGCTATTGTGTTCGCCATGGCCAACCCCACGCCGGAAATCGATCCGGTGATCGCATCGCGGCACGCCGCCGTGGTGGCAACCGGCCGCAGCGATTTCCCCAACCAGATCAACAACGTCCTGGCCTTCCCGGGGTTCTTCCGCGGGCTGCTGGACGCGGGGGCGGCGGACATCACCGCCGAAATGCTCGTGGCTGCCGCCGCTGCGATCGCCAACCGGGTTGCCGACGACGAACTCAACGCCAGCTACATCATTCCCAGCGTCTTCGACCCCCACGTTGCCGCCGACGTCGCCGCCGCAGTTGCCGCGGCCGCCCTTGCGGCGGCCCCGGCCGCCGTGCCCGCCCACGCCTGATTCGCAGCCTGCTTCACCGACCAGGAAGGACCACAATGGCCCTCACCATTTCAGCCCGCCGCCCCGTTGACCGCGCGGAGGAGATCCTCACCCCCGAGTCGCTGGCCTTCATCGAGCAACTGCACCGGCGGTTCGCCGCCACCCGCGGGGAACTGCTCAAGGCCCGCGCGGTCAAACGCGAGGAGGTGGCCCGCACCGGCCGGCTCGATTTCCTGCCGGAAACCCGCGACATCCGTGCAGGCGACTGGACCGTTGCCCCCGCCCCTGCAGCCCTGCAGGACCGCCGGGTGGAAATGACGGGCCCGGCCGCACCGGCCAAGATGGCCATCAATGCCCTGAACTCCGGCGCCAAAGTCTGGCTCGCGGACCTCGAGGACGCCAGCACCCCCACCTGGTCCAACGTGATCGAGTCGATCCTGAACCTCCGCGACGCCGCGGCCGGCACCCTGGCCTATACCTCCCCGGAAGGGAAGGAATACACGCTCCGGACCGATGCCCCGCTGGCCGTCGTGGTGGCCCGCCCGCGCGGCTGGCACATGAGCGAGCGGCATCTGCTGATCGACGGCGAACACACCGTGGGCGCCCTGGTGGACTTCGGGCTGCATTTCTTCCATACCGCCAGGAAGCTGCTGGCGAACGGCCATGGCCCGTACTATTACCTGCCCAAGATGGAAAGCCACCTCGAGGCCCGGCTCTGGAACGAGATCTTCGTCTTTGCCCAGGACTACCTCGGCATTCCGCAAGGCACCATCCGTGCCACGGTCCTGATCGAGACCATCCCGGCAGCGTTCGAAATGGACGAGATCCTCTACGAACTCCGCGACCACGCCTCCGGCCTGAACGCGGGGCGCTGGGACTACCTGTTCAGCATCATCAAGTACTTCCGCGACGCCGGCCCGCGCTTTGTGCTCCCGGACCGCGCCACCGTGGCGATGACCGCGCCGTTTATGCGCGCCTACACCGAGCTGCTGGTCAAGACCTGCCACCACCGCGGCGCCTTCGCCATGGGCGGCATGGCGGCCGTCATTCCCAACCGCCGCGAACCCGAGGTGACAGCCCAGGCGTTCGAGAAGGTGCGGGCGGACAAGACCCGCGAGGCCAACGACGGCTTTGACGGCTCCTGGGTGGCCCACCCGGACCTGGTGCCGGTCTGCCGGGACGTCTTCGATGCCGTGCTGGGCGAGCGGCCGAACCAGCTGGACAGGCAGCGCCCGGAAGTCTCGGTCACCGCGGACCAGCTCCTCGACGTCGCCTCCGCCGACGGCACAGTCACCGAGGCAGGCATGCGCCTGAATCTCTACGTCGCCGTCGCCTACACCGCGGTGTGGATCTCGGGCAACGGCGCGGTCGCCATCCACAACCTGATGGAGGACGCCGCGACGGCGGAGATCTCCCGCTCGCAGGTGTGGCAGCAGATCCGTAACCAGGTGGTCCTCGCCGACACCGGCAGGACCGTGACCCGCGAGCTGGTGTCCGGGATCCTGGCCGAGGAAACCGAGAAGCTCCGCGGCGAGGTGGGCGAGGACGCGTTCGCGAAGCATTACCTTCCCGCCAGCAAACTCATCGGCGATATCTGCCTTTCCGAGGAGTACACGGACTTCCTCACCACTCCGGCCTACGAACTGGTGGGCTGAGCCATGGCCCTATCTCCCTCCGGGCCATTCTCCGGGCCCCTCTCAGGATCCCTCTCCGCCGCCGACCTGAGCAGGATCGATGCCCAGTTGGCGGCGACGGATGAGCTGCTGGAGCGGAACTACCCGGGCGACGACGGCACCCGCCAGCCGGTACACACCGTCTATGTCCCGGCCGACCGTTTCACCCCGGGCTTCGCCGCCGGCTGGGGCGCCCAGGCCCTGGCCGCAGCAGACGCCCACGGCGGGCTGGAACGGCTCGGCACCCTGCTCGGCCAGGACCCCGAATTGGCCGGCGCGGTCGCCTCCCGCGTGGCCGCAAAGCTGGGCAGTGAGCCGATCGAGGATCTTCGGCTGGACTTCGAGGACGGCTACGGGGACCGGGGTGACGACGCCGAGGACGCCGACGCCGTCGCCGCCGCGGCCGCTGTTGCCGCCGCTGTGGCGGACGGCAGTGCCCCGCCGTTCATCGGAATCCGGTTCAAATGCTTCGAGGCGCCCACCCGTGCCCGCGGGCTGCGCACGCTGGACCTGTTCGTCTCCGGCCTCGCGGCCGCCGGCGAGCTCCCGGAAGGACTGGTCCTCACCCTGCCCAAGGTCACCACGGTGGCCCAGGTGCAGGCCATGGCCTACGCCGTGACCCGGCTGGAGGAAGTCCACTCGCTGCCCGCCGGGCGCTTGCGGTTCGAAGTCCAGGTGGAAACGCCGCAGCTGATCCTTGGCCCGGACGGCACGTCCCCGGTGGCGCAGCTGCCGCACGCCGTCCCCGGCCGGATCAGTGCCCTGCACTACGGCACCTATGACTACTCGGCATCCCTGCAGATTTCCGCGGAATACCAGTCCATGGAACACCCCGTGGCGGACTACGCCAAAGAGGTGATGCAGCTTGCCGTCGCCGGAACCGGCATCCGGCTCTCCGACGGTTCTACCAACGTCATGCCCGTCGGCGACGGCGTGCTGGACGCGTGGCGGCTCCATGGCCGGCTGGTCCGCCGCTCGCTGGAGCGCGGCTACTACCAGGGCTGGGACCTTCACCCCGCCCAGCTGCCGAGCCGCTTCGCCGCCACTTACGCGTTCTACCGGCAGGGCCTTCCGGCCGCCGCCGCAAGGCTCCGCAACTACGTGGAGCGAACCGAAGGCGGCGTCATGGACGAACCCGCCACCGCACGCGCCTTGGCCGCCTTTGTGCTGCGCGGCATCCAGTGCGGTGCTGCGGGCGCAGAGGAAGTCCGCGAGCTGACCGGCCTGGGACTGTCCCGGCTGACCGTTCTGGCACACCCCCGGCTGGCACAACCTGCCGCCTCCCACAACCACTGACCCTTTCACTGATCCTCTTGCTAGGAGAGCACCGATGAGCCACTACTTTTCCCCCGACGGCGGACTGCCGCCCCAGACCCAGCTCCTCACCGACCGCGCGGTGGTCAAAGAGGCCTACACCGTCATCCCCAAGGGAGTGCTTCGTGACATCGTCACCAGCAACCTTCCCGGCTGGACCAACACCCGCGCCTGGATCATCGCCCGGCCCATCGCCGGCTTCGCCACCACGTTCTCGCAGCTGATCGTGGAAGTGGCGCCGGGCGGCGGCAGCGACAAACCCGAGGCCGAGTCCGGCGTCGAAGGCGTCATCTTCCTCACCAAGGGAGAGCTGACCTTGACGCTCGACGGCGAAATCCACCACCTTGAGGCCGGCGGCTACGCCTACCTCGCCGCCGGCTCGGACTGGAAGGTGTCCAACGACGCCGCCGGCGATGTGGCCAGCTTCCAGTGGATCCGCAAGGCCTACGAGCCGCTGGAAGGCTTCACGGCGAAGTCCTTCGTGACCCGTGACCAGGACGTCGAGCCGCGGCCCATGCCGGACACCAACGGGGCCTGGGCGACCACCCGCTTCGTGGACCCGGACGATCTCGCCCACGACATGCACGTCAACATCGTCACGTTCCAGCCCGGCGGGTCCATCCCGTTCGCCGAAACCCATGTGATGGAACACGGACTCTTCGTCCTGGAGGGCAAAGCCGTCTACCGCCTCAACGACGACTGGGTGGAAGTCGAGGCCGGCGACTTCATGTGGCTCCGCGCCTTCTGCCCGCAGGCCTGCTACGCCGGCGGACCGGGCCCGTTCCGCTACCTGCTTTACAAGGACGTCAACCGCCAGGTCCGCCTCACCTAACCGAGCCACGCCATATCGACCCGCGCCATGGGTCCGCCCGGCACGCCGGGGCGGACCCATTCGTGGTTCCGCCCCGGACGCCCTTCCGCGGAGCCGTCGGCAGTTTCAGAGCCGGAACCCCTTGCGGGATTGGCGGCGCTTGCTAGCCTGAGCCTGTGAAGTACGAATCCCTGTGGATCGGAATGCTCGTCGGCGCGGCCCTCGGCTTCGCCATCGGAGTGACCACCGTCGACAAGCCGTTCACGGGCCTGTTGATCGGCCTGGGCATCGGAGCCCTGGTAGGCCTGGCGGCCCGGAAGGACCCCACCAAGGGCTAGGAATTCCCGCGGGCTATGCCCTTGGGCCGCGTGCCCACGGGCCCCGAACCCACAGGCTCCAACCCACAGGCCCCGAACCCACAGGCCCCTAAGTCGCGCGCCTGGTCTCCGAGCGCTCCCGGCCCTGAACTTGCCGGGCCCGAAAAATCAACGCGGGTCCCGCGCCTCCCCCGCGGCCTGTACCCCCGCTGCCCGCGCGCCGCTTTCACGTACCCCTTGACTCCCGCACCCAGCCTTCTCTACACTTTTCATAAAGCAGAATCTTAATTCCACAAAGCGGAAAATGCGTAAAAGTATCTGCAAGGCAATGACGCCCGGGATCCAGCTCCCGCCCACACCGGAAGGAACCCACAATGACTTACACCGTGAACTGCTCAATCCTCCTGACGGAGCTCCCCCTCCTGGAACGCCCGGCCGCGGCGAAGGCTGCCGGTTTTGACGCCGTCGAGTTCTGGTGGCCGTTCGAAACCTCCGTCCCCGCCGACATCGAGGTTGCCCGGTTTGAGAACGCCATCACCGACGCCGGAGTGCAGCTCACGGGCCTGAACTTCAACGCGGGCAACATGCCCGGCGGCGACCGCGGCCTGGTCTCCTGGCCGGCACGCTCCACGGAATTCCAGGACAACATCGACGTCGTCGCCGGCATCGGTGAGCGCCTTGGCTGCAAGGCCTTCAACGCCCTCTACGGCAACCGCATTGACGGCGAATCCGCTGAGCGCCAGGACGCTATTGGCGCCGAAAACCTCGCGACGGCGGCCGCCGGCATCGCCAGCATCGGCGGCACGGTCCTCCTGGAACCCGTCAGCGGCGCCCCAAGGTACCCGCTGCTCAAGGCCCAGGACGCCCTCGACGTCATCGCCCGGGTCAAGCAGGAATCCGGCGCCGAGAACATCAAGCTCCTCGCGGACTTCTACCACCTGGCCGTGAACGGTGACAACGTCGCCGCCGTTATCGAAAAGCACGCCAAGGACTTCGGCCACATCCAGATCGCCGACAACCCCGGCCGCGGGGCTCCCGGGACCGGTGAGCTTCCCCTCGGCGAATGGATCGCCCGCAGCCGCGCACTCGGCTACGAGGGCTACATCGGCCTGGAATACAAGGAACCGGCGGAGACCGCATTCAGCTGGGCCATCCGCCAGCGCGTGGCCCGCTAAACAAAAGACTTCAGAAAAGAGAACCATCATGAGCAACGTCGCAGTCATCGGACTCGGAATCATGGGCCTGCCCATGGCCATCAACCTTGTCAACGCCGGCCACACGGTCACCGGCTTCAACCGCAGCCAGGACAAAATCAACAAACTGGTCTCCGAAGGCGGCCACGGTGCCACGAGCATCGCCGACGCCGTCAAGGACGCCGACGTCGTCATCACCATGGTGCCGGACTCCCCCGACGTCGAGGGCGTCGTCAGCGGCCCGGAGGGCGTCTTCGCCAACGCCAAGCCGGGCGCCCTGTGGATCGACGCCAGCAGCATCCGCCCGGACGTCGCCAAGCGCCTCGCCGGGGACGCCCGGGCTGCCGGGATCCGTCCCCTCGACGCCCCGGTATCCGGCGGCGAACAGGGCGCCATCGATGCCGCGCTGTCCATCATGGTGGGCGGCGAAACGGCAGATTTCGAGGCCGCCCGGGATGTCCTCAACGCGGTGGGCAAAACCATCGTCCACGTCGGCCCGTCCGGCTCCGGCCAGACCGTCAAGGCAGCCAACCAGCTGATTGTCGCCGTCAACATCGAGGTCCTGGCCGAGGCCATCGCCTTCCTCGAGGCCTACGAGGTGGACACCGACGCGGCCCTCAAGGTCCTCGGCGGCGGCCTGGCCGGCTCCAAGGTCCTGGACCAGAAGGGCCAGAAGATGCTCGACCGCAACTTCGACCCCGGCTTCCGCCTGGCCCTGCACCACAAGGACCTGGGCATCGTCACCTCGGCCGCCCGCGAGGCCAACGTCGCCGTCCCGCTGGGTGCCGTCGTTGCGCAGCTCGTCGCCGCCACCGTCAACCAGGGCGACGGCGGGCTGGACCACTCCGGACTCTTCAAGCAGGTCCTGAAGCTCAGCGGCCGGAAGTAAAGCACCTCCGGCAGTAGCCGGACACCAAGCACACCGGAGATCCGCCGTCGTACGTCAACGACGGCGGCTCCCTAACTACACCCAAATTCCGCCCGCAGAGGGCACCCCAAAGACTTCCAAGGAGCACCCCATGACTAAGATGCGCACCGTAGACGCTGCCGTCGCGATCCTGGAAAAGGAGGGCGCCACCGAGGCGTTCGGCCTGCCAGGCGCGGCCATCAACCCGTTCTACTCCGCCATGCGGAACCACGGCGGCATCCGCCACACGCTGGCCCGCCACGTCGAAGGCGCCAGCCACATGGCTGACGGTTACAGCCGGGCCAAGGACGGCAACATCGGCATCTGCGTCGGCACCTCCGGGCCTGCCGGCACAGACATGATCACGGGCCTGTATGCGGCCTGGGCCGATTCCATCCCCATGCTGTGCATCACGGGCCAGGCCCCCGTGGCCAAGCTCCACAAGGAAGACTTCCAGGCCGTGGACATCGAATCCATCGCCAAGCCGGTCACCAAGATGGCCATGACCATCCGGGAACCGGGCCAGGTTCCGGGCGCCTTCCAGAAGGCCTTCCAGCTGATGCGCTCGGGCCGCCCGGGTCCGGTGCTGCTGGATCTGCCCATCGACGTCCAGCTGGCCGAGATCGAGTTCGACATCGACGCCTACGAACCCCTGGCGATCGAGAAGCCCCGGGCCAGCCGCAAGCAGCTCGACAAGGCACTGGACATGCTCACCGCGGCCAAGCACCCGCTGATCGTCGCCGGCGGCGGCGTCATCAACGCCGGCGCGTCCGCGCAGCTGGTGGAGCTGGCCGAACTGCTGGGCGTGCCGGTCATCCCCACCCTGATGGGCTGGGGCGCCATCTCCGACGACCACCCGCTCATGGCCGGCATGGTGGGCCTGCAGACCAGCCACCGCTACGGCAACGAGACCATGCTGGCCTCCGACTTCGTCATCGGCATCGGCAACCGCTGGGCCAACCGCCACACCGGCGGCCTCGACACCTACACGGCCGGCCGCACGTTCGTGCACATCGACATCGAGCCCACGCAGATCGGCCGCGTGTTCTCCCCGGACCTGGGCATCGCCTCGGACGCCGGCGCGGCCCTGACCGGCCTGGTCGAACTGGCCCGCGAACGCCAGGCGGCCGGCACCCTGCCGGACTATTCCGGCTGGGCCGCCGACTGCGCGGAGCGCAAGGCCACCCTGCACCGCAAGACCCACTTCGAAAACATCCCGATCAAGCCGCAGCGCGTGTACGAGGAGATGAACAAAGCGTTCGGCAAGGACACCACCTACGTCTCCACGATCGGCCTGTCCCAGATCGCCGGCGCCCAGATGCTCCATGTGTTCGGGCCACGCAAGTGGATCAACGCCGGCCAGGCCGGCCCGCTGGGCTGGACCGCCCCGGCCGCCCTGGGCGTGGTGCGCGGCAAGCCGGACGAGACCGTTGTGGCACTGTCCGGCGACTACGACTTCCAGTTCATGATCGAGGAACTCGCCGTGGGCGCGCAGTTCAACCTGCCCTACATCCACGTGGTGGTCAACAACTCCTACCTCGGCCTGATCCGGCAGTCCCAGCGCGGCTTCAACATGGAACAGAACGTGTCCCTGGCCTTCGAAAACATCAACTCCACGGATCTCTCCGCGACCGCCAGCGGCTACGGCGTGGACCACATCAAGGTCGCCGAAGGCCTGGGCTGCAAGGCCATCCGCGTGGAGGACCCCAACGACCTCGCGTCCGCGTTCGACAAAGCCAAGGCCCTCGCCGCCGAGTTCAAGGTTCCGGTCGTGGTCGAAGTGATCCTGGAGAAGATCACCAACATCTCCATGGGTGTGGAGATCAACGCCGTCAACGAGTTCGAGGCCCTGGCCGAGACCGCCGAAGACGCTCCGACCGCCATCCTGGCGATGCAGGCCTGAGATGCGGGTGGTCATTGCGCCGGACAAGTTCAAGGGCTCACTCTCGGCCCCGGACGTCGCCCGGCACCTTGAAACGGGGCTGCACGCGGCGGCCTGCGACGGCGGACAGATCAGTAACCTTGAGGTACTCACGATTCCGGTGGCCGACGGCGGCGAGGGCACCCTCGACGCCGCCGTCGGCTCCGGCTTCGCCCGCCGGAGCGCCGTCGTCAGCGGCCCCACCGGGCAGCGGCTCCGGGCAGAGTTCGCGGTCCGCGGCCGGGAGGCAGTCATCGAGATGGCCGCCGCGTCCGGGCTCGCGGTCCTACCCTGCGGCGCTGGCGGGACCGGCAAAGGGGGCTCAGGCGGCCAGCCGGATTCCGCCAGCGCCAAAGGCGCCACCAGCCTGGGCACGGGCGAACTGATCCGGGCGGCGCTCGACGCCGGCTGCCGGCAGATCATCCTCGGCGTCGGCGGCAGCGCCAACACCGACGGCGGCGCCGGCGTCTTGCAGGGCCTCGGCGCGAGGCTCCTCGACGCCGACGGCTGCGAACTCCCTCCCGGCGGCGCTGCCCTCGCCCGGCTGGCCTGGATCGACTTCGCCGGCTTCGATTCCCGCTTGGACGAGGCCCGCTTCGTCCTGGCCAGCGACGTGGACAACCCGCTGCTCGGACCGGTTGGTGCCGCGGCGGTCTTCGGCCCGCAGAAGGGAGCCACTCCGGCGGACGTGGACGCCCTCGACGCCGCCCTGACCCACTTTGTGGACGTGCTCGCGGCCGAAATCGGCCCTCGGGCGCTTCGGGCCGCCGAGGCCCCTGGCGCAGGCGCAGCCGGTGGCGTGGGCTACGCGGCGATCGCGGTACTGGCCGCGACCCGCAGGCCAGGTATCGACGTCGTCCTTGAATTCACCGGGCTTTCCGACCGGCTGGCCGGCGCGGACCTGGTGATCACGGGCGAAGGCAGCCTGGATGAACAAAGCCTGCTCGGCAAGACGCCCATGGGCGTTGCGCGGGCGGCGGCGCGGGCCGGCGTGCCGGTGGTGGCTGTCTGCGGCCGCACGACGCTGACCCCGCAGCAGCAGAAGGATTCCGGATTCCGGCAGGTCTACCCGCTGACCTCGCTGGAGGCCAAGGTAGAAATATGTATGGCCGAAGCAGGACCCCTGCTTGAACAACTGGGAAAGCACATCGGCGCGGAGCTGCCGGGCCTGGTCCCGGCCAACACCGCGCCAGCGAACAGTGCCCGCACAAAGGAGCCCCTCAATGTCTGAAGAACACTTTGACCTCGTCGTCCGGGGCCGGCGCATCCTCACCACCGCCGGCATCGCGGCCCGTGAAGTGGGTGTGCGCGGCGGCAAGATCGTCGCCATCGAACCGCTCGGCAACGGGCTTTCCGGCACGGAAGTGATTGAGCTTGCCGACGACGAAACCCTGCTGCCGGGCCTCGTGGACACCCACGTCCACGTCAACGAGCCCGGCCGCACCGAGTGGGAGGGCTTTGCGTCCGCCACCCGTGCCGCCGCGGCCGGCGGCGTGACCACCATCATCGACATGCCGCTGAATTCCATTCCGCCCACCACCACGGTGGAAGGTCTCAAGCTCAAGCGCGAGGTGGCCGAGGACCAGGCGTTCATTGACGTCGGGTTCTGGGGCGGCGCCGTGCCAGGGAACAAGGCGGAGCTGCGCGGCCTTCACGACGAGGGTGTGTTCGGCTTCAAGTGCTTCCTGCTGCACTCCGGCGTTGACGAGTTCCCGCACCTGGAAGCGGACGAGATGGAGGAGGACATGGCCGAGCTCAAGTCCTTCGACTCGCTCATGATCGTCCACGCCGAGGACTCCCACGCGATTGACCGTGCACCCCACCCCGGCGGCGACCACTACGCCACGTTCCTGGCGTCCCGCCCCCGCGGCGCCGAGAACAAGGCCATCGCCGAGGTGATCGAGCGCGCCCGCTGGACCGGCGCCCGCGCCCACATCCTGCACCTCTCCTCCTCGGACGCACTGCCCATGATCGCCTCCGCCAAGCGCGACGGCGTCCACCTCACCGTCGAGACCTGCCCGCACTACCTCACGCTCATGGCCGAGGAAATCCCCGACGGCGCCACCGCCTACAAGTGCTGCCCGCCCATCCGCGAGGCCGCCAACCGGGAACTGCTCTGGCAGGGCCTGCAGGACGGCACCATCGACTGCATCGTCTCGGACCATTCCCCGTCCACCCTGGACCTCAAGGACCTGGAAAACGGCGACTTCGCCGTAGCGTGGGGCGGGGTCTCCTCGCTGCAGCTGGGCCTGTCCCTGATCTGGACCGAGGCACGGCACCGCGGCATCCCCCTGGAGCAGGTGGTTTCCTGGATGGCCGAGAAGCCGGCAGCCCTGGCACGCCTCACCAACAAGGGACAGCTCGCGCTGGGGTACGACGCCGACTTCGCCGTCTTTGCGCCCGACGAAGCGTTCGTGGTGGACGTGTCCAAACTCAAGCACAAGAACCCCATCACCCCGTATGACGGCAAGGCGCTCTCGGGGGTGGTCCGGAAGACCTATCTCCGCGGCACCCTGATCGACGGCCAGACTCCCGGCGGAAAGCTCATCCGCCGCGGCGGGGTATGAGCCAGGCGGCCGTGGCCGCCCCCGGACACGGCGTTCGCGGAAAAGCCCGTCAGACCAGGCAGGCCAGCCTCGGACAGGCCGACCACGGGCAGGCCGGCCCCGGGCACGTCCGGCACGCCGGCCTCACCGCGAAGGGGCTGGCCGTCTGGGTCACCCTGCCGGAAGGCGCCGACTGTGATCCGGCCGTCCTGGCCCGCGCGGCCGAACTCGTGCTCGGCCGTGCCCTCAGATGTGCCCCGGAGGCGGAAGTCCACTTTAGGCCCGCCGCCGGGGCCGCAACGTCCGCTGTCGTCCGATCCGGCGTCGTCCGCTCACCGGAAGATGGAAGTATCCCGGCCGCAACCGTGCCGGAAGGTGCCGGAGCTCACGACGCCGGCGGGGCTGACGGCGCCGGCGGGACTGGAGGCGCTCACGACGCCGGCGGGGCGGACGGCGGCGCGGCACCCCTGGCGCCCGTTCCCGGCAGCATCAGCCGGCTCGCCGTCGACCTCGCGGCCGGGGACGCCAGGCTCGACGGCGAGCGCGTGCACCTGACAGACGTGGAGTTCGCCCTCCTAAGGTGCCTCGTGCAGAACTGCTCCCGCACCGTCAGCCGGCAGGAGCTGCAGCATTGCCTCGACGCGTTCGACACCCCCGGCGCGGCCACCCGGTCCATCGACGTGTACGTCGGCCGGGTGCGCCGGAAACTCAAGGGCTGCCGGCACGCCGTCGTCACCGTCCGAAGCGGGGGCTACCGCTTCGTCCCCGGTCCACAGGCCATGGTGCGCGGGCCTGCGGAGTACAGCATCTGAGGTCCGCAGCCTCAGCCAGCCCGACCCCGAGCGAAGGAACCGCATGAAATCCACCATCACCGCCCAGCTCCACGCCGGCAGCAAACTGCACACCGGCATTCCCGCCCCCGGGTTCACGCTGCCCGACGCCGCGGGCCGCCCGGTTTCCCTGGCCGACTACCGCGGCAAGAACGTCATCGTCTACTTCTACCCCCGCGCAGCCACCCCGGGCTGCACCACCGAGGCCTGCGACTTCCGCGACAGCCTTGCTGCCCTCCAGGGTGCGGGCTTCGAGGTTCTGGGCATCTCCCCCGACGTCCCCGAGGCCCTGTCCGCCTTTGCCGCGGAGCATGCGCTGACCTTCCCGCTGCTCGCCGACGAAGACCACGCCACAGCCCTGGCGTACGGGGCCTGGGGCGAGAAGCTGGTGGATGGCGAAGTCCGCGAAGGAACGGTCCGCTCCACCGTGGTGGTCGGTCCCGACGGGAACGTGGTCCTGGCGCGGTACCAGGTCAGCCCGCAGGGCCACGTGCGGGCGCTGCGGGAGGAACTCGGGATCTAGGCGTTCGTCGTCCGGGCGCTCGTAGTTTGGGCGCTCGGCATCCGCCTGCCGCCGAAGCCGTGTCCGCGCCGGATTCGGTTCTCTGCCCCGACTTCGGACAAGGGCGCCGGGGATCCCGCGGCGCCCTTGTCCGATTCCGCCGCCGTTTTCCGAAAACCCCGCGCGCTTCGTCCCGGACGGCCTAGAACAAGGCACCCGCCACGGCCTGTGTCAGCTGGTGGATCACCTCGGTGCGTTCCGGGACGTCGCTGAGATCCTGGCCCTTCGTGTAGATCACCAGGGCGTACGCGGTGTCGCCCTGGGCGAGGACGGCGGCGTCGTGTAGTTCATCCTGCAGGAGTCCGTACTTGTGGAAGACCGTGATCCCTGCCGGCACGGCGGCTGGAATGAGGGTCTCGTAGTTGGTGTCCTGCATATAGGACAGCAGTTGGGCGGTGTCCCCTGCGTTCAGGAGTGATCCGGAGTAGAGGTCGGAGACGATTGTCGCCATATCCGCCGGTGTAAGCGTGTTGATCTCCGGGTCGTAGCTCACACCCAGCGACGCTGCGTAGTCGGCCAGCTCCTCGTGACCCACGGCATCCATGATCAGCGACCACGAGTCGTTGTCGCTTTGCTGGATCATTTCTCGGAGCTGGAATCCGGCAGTGTAGTCCCCCAGCGGATCCTCGAGGCTGGCCGCGCCGGTTTCGACCCGGTGGTAATAGGCCGCGGCGGCCAGGACTTTGGCGGTGCTGGCCGCCACGAACTTCTCCTGGACCCCGTATTCGTGGACGTCCGCGGAGGCGGCACCCTGGGAAAGATCGACCAGCGCCACGCCGATCTGGTACTGGCCGTTGGCTGCGATGATCGCATTGATCCGGGAGTCGAGCGCCGCGTCGATGGACGCCGTCGGCCGGGAAGATTGTGCGGCGGATTGTTGCGCAGACTCCAGGGCAGATTCCTGGGCCTGCGCGTCAACGCCGGCCGACGCCGGAGCGCTGGCGGCCGCCGTCGGGTCAGCGGTTGCAGCCGACGCCGTCGGGCGGGCAGCAGAGCGGGCTTCCGCGGAGGAGTAGATACTTGCGGCCAGCACCGCCGCCAGCACCGCGGCACAGGCCGCCAGGATCGTGGCCGGGACCCGCCCCGGGTGCCGGCCGGTATCCGTGCGCCGGGATCCGAACCGTGGCTGTCGTGGCGTGTGATCTTCCGGCGTGTGATCTTCCATAGTGGCTTCAAGCTAGCCAGCGCAGCTATGCCGGAGCTATGAAAAAGCTGTCACTGCGCAACGGACCCGGCCCGGCTGCCGACCCAGTGAAGAAAGCCGGTGAAGAATCCCAGTGAGGATGGGCGGCCCGGGACGAACCCGTCGTCGCCGCCAGGCCGCCGTCGCAGCGCCCGTCCCGCCGTTGCCTGCACCGTCGGAATACAGCCTTCGACGCCGGTGTTGTGCACCACAGACCCGTTGTCTCCTCCCCCGAAGGATCACCATGAGCGCCAATCCGACCATCAAGCTCCAGCCGGGCACCCCGGCCCCCGAATTCACCCTGCCCGACGCCGAGGGCAAGCCGGTTTCCCTCGCCGACTACCGCGGCAAGAACGTGATCGTGTACTTCTACCCGCAGGCCGCGACCCCGGGCTGCACTACCGAGGCCTGCGATTTCCGCGACAACCTCTCCTCGCTGCAGGGCTCAGGTTACGAGGTCCTGGGCATCTCCCCCGACGCCCCCGACGCCCTGTCCCACTTCACCGGCGACTTCGCGCTGACCTTCCCGCTCCTGGCCGACGAGGATCATGCCGTGGCTCTTGCCTACGGCGCCTGGGGCGAGAAGCTGGTCCACGGCGAGATCACGGAGGGAATCGTCCGCTCCACCGTGGTGCTGGACCCCGAGGGCAAGGTGAAGCTGGCGCAGTACCAGGTCAAGGCCCAGGGCCACGTCGCAGCGCTAAAGGAAGAACTGGGCGTCTAGCAGCGCGCCCGTCCGGAAACGCCGCGAAAACCGGGGCGGCGGCCTACGCCTTGGCCCCGGCCTGGGGCGCGACCGCGGGCAGTGATTCCGCGGCGTTTCCGGGAAACTGCTGCGGAAACGGACGCACGCAGCGCGGCTCCCCGGGGGAATCGGTGAGCCGTGCCCTGATGCACCGGCTCGGCTTCCGGGTACCCCTCCTTCAGGCCGAAATCCGCGATGCCAGGGGGCTGGTGGCATTCACAGACTTTGACTGGCCCGGTGATCAGCTTTGCGGAGAATTCGACGGCCTCGTGAAGTACCGCAAGGCTGAGTACCTCCAGGGCCGGACGCCAGCGGAGGCCCTCACCGACGAGAAACGCCGGGAGGACCGGATTCGCGCCACAGGCCGGCGTGTGATCCGCTGGACGTGGTCGGAGCTGTCCGACCCCGGAACATTCGCCGCTTTTCTGTCCGCAGCCGGCGTTCCCCG
>ENA-OWNT01001552-OWNT01001552.1-seawater-metagenome-genome-assembly--contig:-NODE-1552-length-28315-cov-4.007578_pt1 | contig 28315 bp, 18 predicted proteins | sample MGYA00238136_ERZ651165 | MGnify/ENA primary metagenome ERZ651165 (study PRJEB26861, sample SAMN08777766) | seawater metagenome | isolation source: coastal seawater | place: USA: Florida | collected...
CTGACTACGGTACAAAAACGTTTCTTTGATATCATCAGGATCATATCCCAGAACACTTATCAGATGGCGTTGAAGGGCTTCGAAGGGTTCAACGATCGGGGCCAGCACGTGCGTGACACCGCTCACTGAATGCACTGAGAGCTTAATTCGAGTTGACTTTTTCTTCTTCTTGACAGAGGTGGATGCGTCTTTCATTATTGCTCGCGCTTTTTCTGGCTCGTCACCCATCAGGTCGGCAACGGCATCTATGTCTCCTTTGAAATGTTGAATCAGCTTCAACACCCCCGATTTGGCCCATCCATCTTCCACTCCGAACCCCATGTCCGCAACATCTTGGTACTTTTCCTCCATTTCCACTGGCGGAATAGCGTTTGGCTCTTCGGCCTCTTGCTCATTGTCCCAAGCCGTCGCGGAGTCAGCTGCCAATGGCGCTGCACTCGTTGAGTCATTTTTCACAGCATTTGCTTTCGTGACACCTTGTCGTGGGCGCTTGGAGCCGCGAACACCGAGTTCCACCACGGTTTGACCAGTGAGCAATTCGTATAAAAAGCAAAACCCAGCATCAGATTGTGAACTTCCAGTTAAGCGTGACATTCCTACAGGTCGACGATCGCTGTCTAACTGAACCAGAAGATTAAACGCTTCTGCTCCGGTCAGGCGCGCGTTTTTGTCGTGCGGTCGCTCATATCGAAGTATTTCTCGCGCTGTTCCAGATGCATCACTGCCTGCACCAAAGTTACCCAGGCGCTGCATCGCACTCACGGTTTCGGTGCAGTCTTCGTTGGCAACAGCCACTGAAGACATGCGATACTCATACTGCAACAACGTCAAGCCACCCATGTTCTTAACTGTTGGAATGTACGCACCGTCCATGTGCACAGGCTTGCTACGAATTGCAGGATCAGGGTTTCGATTGAGGAGCGTGCGTGCCCCGCGAGCGTGCAAATAGTTGGCACGTAGAGTTACAAATGTCGGCACGTTGTCGTCATCGTCCTCGGTGCCATCTTGCGGCGGGGCCACTCCTGGTCGGCTGCGGTTGGCTCGTCGGCGCTTAGCCTTCTCTCTTTCACGTTCTGCTGCAGCATCTTTGTTTATTTTGGAGATTAAGAAAGCCTCCTCCAACAAGGTTAGCGAACACTCCGGTGCGATGTGCGCAAATTTTAGGAGATACTGCTCATAGTCCTTGATCAACGTCATGTCGCTTTGCCATGGGAGTCTCTCAATCCCGCACTCGTTGCACATGATGGCCAGCTTGAGGCGGCATGCGTGCGCGTGTGGATGTGAATCCTTGCCGATGGCCTGGAATTGACCCATCACCCATTCTCCTTCCGAAGAAAGAATCCGATCCGCGTTCGTAGATGAAATGACGCGTGCTGCCCGGACGTAATCACGGTGCATCATGTGCTGCAAAGTCATGTACAAGCTGCTAGCTATTGAGGGGAACAGAAAGAACGCCCCAGAAATGTGTACTGGGTACACATAAAACCGTGTGTCAACGTGAGAGGCCCAAGTTGAAGTCGACTTGTCAAAGTGGATGTCAGTGTTAAAAGGGCACGCCTTGACTTCTAGACGACGCTGTCCGTAGTTTGGAAGAAAAACAAAACTCTGACCCAGTGAGTCACGTAGTTCCAAAAACTTGGGGATCGACGACACAAGATTCAGAGTGGTTTGTTCGATCTCGCCATCACCTGAAACGTTTGCGCTTGGCCGAGCCCACATCCGGTCACTGCTCCGAAGTGACAGAATTGGGTGTTGATCGCGAATGAACAATCCCGCATACTCAGCCGAGGACAATCGCACAGTGCCTTCATGATCAGCAGTAACGTGGAACGTGGACCCCAACCGCACGAGCTGAACCATCGAAATCAGACACTCTGTCGCCAAAGTTTCAACCTTGGACCTGCTCCACGCAACAACGTGACTAAGCGAGTCAACCTGCGACATCAAGCGAGCGATATGCCCCGTCGACTTGTCACAGCAGCGCGCCAAATTAAAAAGCGTCAATGTGCCGTCTGACTCAGTCAGGTGGCCCGGCGCAGACCCTGTTTCGAAAGGTTGCAGCAGGCGGACCACCGCACTTACCCGGCCTGCACTTGTCAAATCTTCCACAAGTTCAACGTGCAAACTTTGTTCCGTGAGACAGTTTGAGGCACGAGTCGAAAACTTGTAGCCACGGAGGGTCCGCGGCCCGGTGCGCCACATTTGAAATTGGCCAAGCAAACAGTCGGGAATCAAACCGGTCAATAGTCGGGTGGGCACGAGTTCCTCATAGCCCCATTCACGTTCGCCACCACCAAACTTCTGTTGGGGTGTTGAATGCGCACGTTTCCGTCTAATTGTGATTGAAGACACTGACAAGTTTCTCAACTTACCAACACCAGGCCGTTGTCGGTACTGACCGGGATAGGCAAACAAAGACCCGAAGAACTTGCCAGCCGCAAATTGTTGTGCTGGTGCTGCAGGCTCGTCACGCGGAGCACTCGACACTGGCAAATCCGCCAGCGAAAAGCGATGGTCTGATGTGTAAACAAGTGTCCGGTAGCACACGTGTGCGAAGTCATTTAGCTCATACACGGAGAGCATGTATTCCACTTCGTCGACGGTTGATGCTTGTCCCGCGCCGTGACCAGCAGCACCATCTTGAAAAGGGCAATGAACCTTGATTTCATACCAAGTTCCAGGGTGATTTTTCAACTCCTCATTCGTGACGTCGGGCTGTACAAACATGAGCAGCCATCTGAGTTTGGCATCGCCACCATCACGTTTACATTCATAAACCTCGGGCAACTCATCTAACCCGTTGGACAGAATTTGTTCCACGAGAAGGTCCTCAAATAAGCCGTCACCAGCCGCTTTGGAAGCGATTGAAGGTTTGTGAGAAGAGACATCGTTCGACTTCAAACGAGCGGTAACAACTTGATCCAAATCCACACGTTCGAAATTCTTGTCACAGAAAACAACACCACCGTTGGAGCCAGTAACTGGGAAGTTCAGAGATAAAGTCATCGAGTCATTGGAGTTGGATGTGTCGACACGGTGCGATGCAAGTGGACTCCAAGCCACCACGTCGAACTCTTCGTCTTCTTCAATAATCTTGATGTGCTGAGTATATTTCGTTTTGCTGATCAATGTACAATATGGCATTTCACTTCTCCCCTTCTTGCCAGAGGCGGCAAGTCCTCCTCTATGTGAACTGAAAACTTGGCGAAAATCGCTGTGGGAAGCAATCTCCACTGGCGTTGGCATAAGCAACCGATTTTCGAAAAACACCTCAGCACTCTGAACATTTACGAAATAAGAGCTCGAGACATTCTTGTAAAGTCCTCGAACAGCACCCTTCTCGTCAACCCGTTGTTGAGACAACTCAAATTGCTGTCGCCACGCAGAAGACTGCACCAAGTTCCGAGCTTGCGGCAATGAATTTCGACATTGGGCAAGGGCATGTTCGCACATTCTGGTTTTGTTTGTGAACGCAGCAACTTCTTTCGACAAAATACTCACCGCTCCTTGATTTACAGGCGCAGACGCTGTGATCCGAAAGCCCCAGTCTTGGATCGAATCGTCAGAGTGAAAGTGAATTATTACTGAGTCGGCAGGAATCAATAATGGTGCGCGACCGTTAGCTCCTGGCCACTCGCTTTGGCTCCCGCCAGTATAACGGCTGGAACCCCAACGTTCTACGAAGCTGCCGTCCTTGAAAAACTCGATATAGTCGCGATCTGCCTCCATGGAAGTGCGATTGTCGAAAGATATCGAAATGTGTGGAGAATCTGGAAAAGACAACGTCCAGTAACGATCCGTACCAGCAATATACGGATGTTGTGATTCAATGACTTCAATGCATGACAACGGTTTTGTCGTGAGCGGAGCCCAACTTCGACTGTAGGTTTCTGATGCAGTCACCGGCAGAACAGGATGAGAGCCTGAGAAATCTTGTGGAACGGGTTGATTTCTTAGGGCGACATTCACCATATTTGTGACGATATGATCGATGGCACGCGACCCGCATCCGTGCTGCATGAAGTGCAACAGCTGCTCTCGGTGAACTTCCATTGCAGCAAAGCAGCTACCCATGGGCGTATCCGAAGTTGCCTGGGCGGATGGTGAGGACATTATGTCATCCATTCGTTGTTGATCCTCCGAGGCCTGCTCATGCATACGCTGAGCGGCAGCTGCGGCAGTTCCGAGGGGCCCGCGAAGATTGCGTCGACGCCGACGGCTTTTACTCTCGTCAGAGGGATCGTCATGGACATGCCAATGCACAACAAACGCCGCAGCACAGAGAAAGTTTTGTACAAGTGAAAACAATGCTCGAAGATTCGCGTCTCCAAGTGCTTGGTAACCGTCACTCGCGTGATCCAGACCTTGGCCGTGGATGTCCACCACAAACTTCCACGCATCGCTGCGATCCAGAATCAACAGCATGTGCGTTTGAAGTTTAACGGACGTCTTGATGTCACGGCGCTCGTGGGCGGCGGTCTGCCACTCGCCAAGTCGCTGGAGACATTGTGTTTGGAGCTGAGTTTGAAGTTCACACGCAAACTTGCTGGTCTTGCTTTGGTCGAGACCATCGCTGCTGTGGGCCTCCGCGTGCTGGAAGTAGCACAATGCGCGGCAAGAGGTTCGAATCAAAAATAGAAGAAGAGGGGCGAAGAAGCTTTTGTCACCGCCCACACACAACGCTAGAGCGTTGTCGATGATCTTCGTTAGCGGCAAAAATACACTGTCTGGGGCGTGTACACACTCAAACAAGAGTGCTCCATTGGGTGTGGACAACACGCGATCCCTGTCATCGGTTGCGACAGGGACTGTGTCAATTTCCGTGATGGTCGGTGAGGGTGAATAGCTCTTGGGCTCAAACAACACGGACTCCACAAGATTCTGCACACCAGAATGCGCCATTTGCGAAACACGGTTTTCACTGAAGTAGTGCAGAAGAAGTGGTATCGACAAGTAAGGAGTTGACAAGATGGAAAAGAGCAATTCCGCATCCTCTTCGCTCAAGCAATCGTCAAAAGTTTCTAGCTTCGGTGCCATCAGTATCCTGTCTTCATCTGTTTCAACTCGAGCGCCAGCAGCAAGTGCGGTCGTCTCATTATCGACGTTGCGTAGATATCGTGCAGGGTTGCCTAGGGAGGACTGCACTCTCGCTCCCGCAATGAGAGGCTTTTTGCACCCCGGTGGAAGAGGAATAAATGGGTTGCTTCCGAACGCGTGACTAGCGTAGCACAGCTGCATAATTGTGAAATCGCCCTCTGGGTTCGTGTGAGCTACGAAAAACGTTGGTTTAACGTGTGTTGTGTACCATAACTTCGGCAAAGATGGGTTGCAGCCTCGGAACGTGACTGCAGGTTCAAGTGCTAAGCGGAACAAAAAGTGTAAATCGCGATACACATCGAAGTCAGGACTCACGCCGCCCCAATCGGCCGCCATCCACGTTGCGCACTTTTCAACCGGCTTCATGTGTGAGAATCTGTTCGCAACCTCTCGCAAATGCAATGCGCGCGTCGAAGAGACAATGACGGAGCCGGGCGCGCCTGGGGACTTGGAAGGTGATGCAGGTGAGCTGGCAGCTACTTGCTTCAGCTTGTCAGTTTGCTTCGATCCGGGCGGTGAGGAGACGACATCGCAGTGATGCATTAGCAAGTCCAGAAACTTTTTGGTTGGCGATTTATCGTAGAGCATGAATGGGCAAAAGTTTTTCATCGAGAAAACCTCGTCGAAATCCTTCAGCTGATGGAAGTACCGAAGCACATTTCCAAGGAGTTCGGCGAATTGCGGATTTGTAACCACCATCGACGACGCTAATACCTCGAACTCTTCTTCCCCAAGCGTTTTAGTCATCAACCGATATGGTTTGGCATCCGACGATCGCAGAAGTGTGAGTAAGCGTTTGCACTTGTCGCGTAAAACTTCGTCGTCATCTTGTGTGGTGTCAATAGAATCCTCTGCACGAAAGGGGACACCGTTGAGGGCAAGCGTGAGTGGCAAGTACGCGCAACCAAACGCGCGTACAATGCGCACGCAGTCATCAAGGCTCAGTCCATCCAGAACGTTGATGCGGGCAATTCTGTCCGCCAGACACAGAATACAAGCAGTCGTCATTTGTCTCTTGGCGTCATCACTGCGGTCTCCAGATACTGAGTGGCAAGCAGATAGATACTGCACGGTCACTTGGTGCAGGGCCTGCAGGCAATTTCGTTGATATCGTACGGTTGCCATGTTGTCAATGTCCTGCCACAAGGCAGCGGCGGCGGCATCGTCAGGGGAGGACTCCGCTTTAATGGTCTCCATTCGTTCGGCCGCCCTCTTGGCTGCCAGAATTGCCGGAGTATCTTTGTTTCCAGCAGCCTTGTCTGCGTCGGCCGCTGATGTTCGCGAACTCGATGAAAACACGGAGCGCGGAAATGGAATCCGCAAGATGAGGTGTTGAATGGAGTGGATTATTTGGTGCAAGATGGCCAATGTCCCAGCACTCGATGACTTCGTCCGCAAATCTTGACATTGCCGAACACACTGTTTCAGTGCAGTGCTGAAGCTTTTTGCAGAGGTCGGGGTCGGAATTGACTTCGTGTCCGAGAATGGGTCTGGGCGAGCATCGGACGCCGGACCGGGGTCAGGGGTTGCATTTGCTGCATCCAAAATCAGGTCGAAGCCCGGGAATATCGATAGTTGAGCACTCTCTGACAAATCAAGTGCAGCTGTATCAGTGATTTTGAACTGGTGCTTGCCCAAAGTGGCACGGGCATTCGACAATATCTTGGCAATTTTGTGCTCCAACGCAGACAGTTCGTCGGGTCCGAGGCCAAGTGTGGCACTGCCCACGCGGCGCAAGGTTTCGATACTGTCGCGGTCCTCGCGCTCCACCCAAACGCGTCCAGGAATGCTCTCATCTTCAGCGGCAGCAGCTGCTGCAGCAGCGAGATCATCTTCTGATGGTCCTGAGCCACCGGCTGGTCCTTGCTGCATCGCGCCGCGCAGACGGTCCTCGTAGGCTAAAAGCTTGGAAACAGATCTCGTCGCCTGGTCACAGGCAATTTCAATCAACTGAATATCGGACTCATTGATAAGGTGTGAACTTTGTGGTCCAAGTTCCTTCTGCTCGAGATTTTCGGAGACAATGTCGATGTAGGCGAGGCGTAGTGCAACAAAAAGTTGCTTTTGTTGAAGACGTGAAAAGCCGTCCCGTTTCATCATGAACCGAAGTGACGTTAGAATCGAACGCATGAAGCAAGTCCCCGACCGTTGAATGGTTTCCCAGTGGCCGTTGCGCTCAAGTTTTTTTGAAACTGCCGTGTACACCAGGTTTCCACATAAATGCGGGAGCAACACTTCATAGAGCATTTCTGGCCCGTGTGACGAGTCTGAAATAACCTTCATTTTGAAGAGCATGTACCAAAATGACTCTTCAATTAAGCGATGTCGAGGGATGTCTTCGAAGATAATAGCACATTGGTGCTTTGACTTTGGATAATACTCACAGTCAATTTGAGGATGGTAGTTGACACCGTCCCCCGTGTTGCAAGTGGCAAAGGAGTACACCCACTGTTCATCAGGCGCATCCTTGGTAACTGGTTCGTTTGTCAGTTGAGCCGCGTCGCAAAATACAATGTAAATCACAGCATGGCCTCCCGTAGGGCTGCTCCAGCCACCTGGGACCACGAGGCGCCCGCCGGGTCTCAAATTTTCAAGTTTTTGTAGAAAATCGGCCAAGAACAACTGCGCTTTCTCAACATCTTGTGAGACCGTTTTCGAGCGGCTCGTCGTTGACTGCACTCGCATTGACGTTTGCAGCTGCGCGCGGTCAAGCGCTGCGCCTGCTTTCAAGTCCGTGCGTATGGCGTCTAATTTCCGCAGCTCGGCGTCGTCAAAGAAGCTTAGTGTGGCGCGATTCTTTTCCGTAATCTTCAGGATTAGATCCGCGACCATGTCCATTGAATTGCATGTTTGGCCGCCCTCTAAACCAGAATCTCGCACATATGGATCACCAAACGCCCCCGCAAACGCCTCAGTGCGCCAAATTGGTGCTGTGTCAGGTAAATCATCGTATGGCTTCCGTGAGATGAACTGCGACATTGTGGCCGGTGCTTCAAAGGCTGACTACTGCACCGCGCAACAGTATCAGCAACGGCAACGCCCTCACGAGGCAGCAGTGCCGGCGACTGCTGCCTTGCCAAAAATGCCCACGAAGTAGGTTTTATTGCCTCAATTCCGTCGATTTGCAGTCATTTTCCCCACCAGCTAATCCACACAAGTACTTTTCCGACGATCGCCGAGTCCTGCGCGTGGGTTCGCGGGCACCCCACCTGATGGGTGTTGCTTTGTGGGCTTCAATACAACCTTCTGGACAATCAATTCTACAATCAATTCACCAACAATTAACCAACCGATCGATCACGCACATGCGCGCGCGCGTTGGTGTCCGCGTGCCGTTTTAGGACGCCACACGCTCAGTCGCCGACCACCGCCGCGTGTGACGTCGTGCAGATGCAGAGCGACCACTTCACACGACACCCTGAGACAGACCACACCGTGACACAACAAAACAAAACAAAACCAAATCATCGCCACCACCACCACCACTCCACCGAACCTTACCGTACCGTACGACGCAACGTGCACGCGTGACAACCAGCGATGATTATTGTCGTCGTCGTCGCCGCCGCCGCCGCTCCGCCGCTTCCGTGCTGCTGTGCTGTCACAACAACGAACAACGAACAACGAACGAACGACGGACGACAGCGAGGACGGCGGACGGCGGACGGCGGACGGCGCCATCTTCCACCTCCCTCCACACGCTCCTCGTCACGCTGCTCACGCCGCTCACACGCTCCCTCCCACACTCACAATTGGCGCGGTGGCGGTGACCGCCTGTGAGCTGTGAGTGAGTGAGTGAGTGAGTGAGTGAGTGACCGGGAGTGAGTGAGTGAGTGAGTGACCGGGAGTGAGTGAGTGAGTGAGTGAGTGCGCGGCAGCCAGCCAGCCAGCCAGTCAGTCAGTGTCCACTGATCGATACCATTCACTCACTCACTCACTCACTCACTCACTCACTCGTATGCCCAGATACGGGGAAATCAGCCATGTGTACAGTACTTCCCAGCTGGGTTTTCAGAGAGGTGTTCAGGTTTTGGATTTTGGATTTTGGATTTTGGATTTTGGATTGGGTGACGGACGGACGGACGGACGATACAGCCATAGACAGACAGACACAGTGAGTGAGTGACTGGGAGTGACCGCGAGCGGCTGGGAGCTGGCTGGCTGGCTGGCTGGCTGCGTGCAGCTGCGACCGACGTGCGTACCTTGGCGGCTTCGACAGAAACCACAGTAATGTTGATTATGGAGTATTAGCGTAGGGTAGTGCTATTGTAAGATGTTATCTATAGTTAGGAATTCGTGTATTCCTGGCGGACTTCCTCGCGCCGCCTTGGCTCAGAGCCACACAGCCAGACTCGAGTGAGGCACTCATAAAAAGAAACCACGTGTATGCAAATGTAGACACATTCAGTATGGGTTTAATAAAACGCAATTGTAATCCTTCATTAGGAATAAGCGGTTTTCTGCCGGGACGGAATCCAAAATTGATTGCGTTCGTCGTCGTTGTTCGCCGGCTTTCGTCGTCGTCGTCGTTGTTCTTCGTCGTCGTCGTCGTTCGTCGTCGTCGTTCGTCGTCGTTCGTCGTCGTCGTTCGTCGTCGTCGTTCGTCGTCGTCTGCTCGTCGTCGTCGTCTGCTCGTCGTCGTCGCCGTCGACGACGAAGACGTCGTCGTTGTTGTTGTTCTGTTTCCGGGTCTCCCAACTTGGCTGGGCTGGGAAGCAGTGAAGAATGGAATTGCAGCGTTGGTCTGATGCCCAAGATAAACAGCAGTTTGAGGGGAAATGACACCGGGTATCGACGGGCTCGATGCATGCCAGTGGCGAAGCTCGTCGAGGTTGTTGGCCCAATCGATTGGACTATGACTGTGGGTGGTATCCATCCCCTGCGTTCGGGAACTGCGCCCTTGTCCTCGAAAAGAGAAAGTGACGTTTCGATTCCCTCCTCGTTGACGCGTGGTAGTCATGGTATTGTTTTGAATTTGCTCAAAAGTGGGTGCTAAGCCTGGTTCGCGTTGCTGGATCCGGTTCAAATTTCGACAATAAAGCGAATGCTTGGGCAGGTTAATCGTTCGCTTAAAATCCGAAAGCACCAAGTGTTGTTGTCAGACCTGCGTTGGTAAGGTGCTCTGTGGACGCTGGGCGTAATCGGCGCAACGATGCACCTTCGTCTGTGGTGGTCGGCTGCAGTCTTGCTGTGGGGTGGAGAAGCCGCGAAACTCCACGGACGCAAGAGTACTTTGGCACGAGGTGACGGTGCAGATCAAGAAGTAGTTGTTCCTGTGGTCCCTCCTTCGTCGAAGCATATCCTGTTGGGTCCTTGCGGGAATGATCCCTGCGATGGCTCCACGCCTACTGTCACAATTAGTGACGACAAAGGGACACGGCTGAAGGGATCCAAGTTCACGGCTCCGTTAATTGACACTGGTGCGACGAAAGAGGACAGACAAATTTTCAACGAGCTTGTCAAGTATCGGCGAACAATTGATGCCATTAACGCTCGTCGGGACGATCGTGTGCAAACGGAAGTATCGCAGCTCTTGACTTCGGCTCGCAACGAACTGTACCAACGCGATGCATTGCGGGACCAAATGGACAAACAAAGAGTGAAGGCGGAGAACGAGATCAGGATATTCGAAAACTTAAATGAGGATTATGACGAGCACGACGCGACCGCAAAGAAGTTGGTCTCGAGTGCGACCACGGCCTTACACTCATTCTCGATCGGTGATGACCCCCCCGATGCATCTGTGCTCTCCGACCTGACTCAGCAAGTGCAAGTTGTCCGAAAACACTCGCAAGACAGCGCCGCGCCCAAGCTAAAGACTTCGTTCAGGCACACCGACGAAGGTGATGAGACCACTGAGACCCCAGACGAGTCAGAGAACGAAGCAGAGTCCGACTCGGACGATGCAGAATCAACCTCCGACGCCAAAGATGATTCCGACGCCAAAGATTCTGACGCCAAAGACTCCGACTCGAACACTGACGACCAAGAGTCGGAAGCAGAGTCTGCCGAAACCACGACAGACTCTGTCGAGAGTTCTTAAGTCTCGCGACCCAGCGTCATCGCACTGCATTTGCAGTTTGTTAGTTAGATAGAATACAGAATACCAAAATATAATTCGTTACTGTTGTTTGTGAACCCACTGGTCCATGTCTACATCCAGGGCATCGCATGTCAAGAGTACGACTACACGTCGCGCGCGTGCCTTTGGGGATTGACCGTCTCCCTACCAAATACGATGATTGAGCGTCGATACATTGCGTCCGCGGTTTCGCCGGGGTGACGTTGCGGATGATTTTGCGGCGTTGTACACGGTCGGAGATAAAAATTTCGAGGCGCGTTGGATCTGCTCGTCGAGATCTTGCATCGTCGACGCCTGCGCTCGACCGTAATTGCGCCCTGGGCCGCCGCCGGGATCTGTGGCTGGACGTGGCTTCAAATTTGCGGTGCTTGCTGCAACACTTTTGTAGATTCCTTCCAAGAAGTTCATTGGTCCATTTGCTTTCTTCTTGCGATTTCCGAGAAGGAGGTCTTGATTGCGGCTCTGCGCAATGCGGGCGGCAGCATTCTCAAATGCTGGCTTAATTATTCTTTTGCCTTTGGGTTTCTTTAAGTCATCCAGAGACGCTTGCTGCTTGTCCATGATCGAGGCCTGGGTGGAAGACCTCCAGTGTGCGGCGGAGTGAGCCTCGCCGGCCGACAGTTGGTACGCAGCGGAATTCAGTGGCATTCCCTCGGCTTCTCTCCCGTAACTAGCAAACCGAAGGTCACGACCTCCTTCGTGGAATTGCTTTTTGAACGGCTTCGGTTGTTCGTTTGCGGGGGTGGTCAGTACGGTTTGCATACTCTCCGCTCTTGTCGGACTGACTCGCTTGCGCTGGCGCCGGCGCAAAATGTTGCCTGCCCAATCAACATCCACAGCACCTGAGTCCGGAACTGAAGAACGTTGACTGAAGTGGCTGGCACCCGTGTTCAAACGCGACGGTGCTTGCACTCTGTGCCGCGCTGCTTCGTAGAGCTGTTGCTCTCGTTGGCGTCGCTGCTCCGCTCGTGGGTCAACGAACCGACCTACAGCGGCCTGTTGCGCGATCTGAAGCGAGCTGCGCTCCATGGTTGAAAGCCTTCGAAATGTTTCTCTTCTTACACGCACATTCCCACCAACAATGGATGCCTGGCAAGAAGTGCGAAAAATAGCCGCCGGTACACAACAGCCGCAACACTTTGGTTTCCTGCTCCCCGCACAAACTATATCAAAATAAACAAAAAGAAACGTGACTGAGGCTGTGTTTGTCTCACGTCAGAACCGTTCTAAGAACGGACGTGGAGCCGACCACGGTCGAGAAAGTTCAGACCCTGGCTTCACGCTTTCTCGACAGTCACGTCGAGCCAATTCAAGTCAACAAAACCTTACTTGCCTCGCGTGCCGCTGGATGGGGGTGAGAAAGATGAAATAGTGACGACGAGACAGCCCATGAGTGACGAAGTGACGGACCAACAACCACAAACGAAAACGAACCAACGACCAGCGAGCCAACTGACCTCAGAATTCGCAGCACGAACAAACGAACGAACGGACGAACGAACAAACGAACGAACGAACAAACGAACAAACGAACGAACGAACGAACGACGAACAAACGAACGAACGACGAACAAACGAACACACCAACCAACGAACGAACAGTCGAAGAGCAGTTTCACGGCGAGCGAGCAGCAAGCAGTTCATTCAATCACTGGCGTCACGCATTGTCCCACAGTCAGTCAGTCGCACGAACAGTCGCACTCCCACTCCCACTCCCACTCCCACTCCCACTCCCAGTGAATCAGTCAGTCAGTCAGTCAGTCAGCTTTTCTTTCGAATGTTCATCTATCCTAGTTTCCATGTACTTCAGTACACAGCTCCGTACTGCATGTACCATAATTAACAGGATTTCTGAAACTACCGTGCAATGTACGGCTGACAGTGAGTGGCGGTGAGGGGCAGTGAGGGGCAGTGAGTGGCAGTGAGTGACAGTGACAGTGAGTGGCAGTGACAGTGAATTCGGCGTCGCAGTTGTGAGTGAGTGAGTGCAGGAGTGGCATTGTGGCATTGTACTGTGTACTGTTTGCATTCTTGGAAACTACACGCAATTTTGACGTTTCACCGCGCCTACATTACCGTATTCGTAAATTGGATTCACTAAATGTATACTCATTTTCTCAGCTCTACGAAGTCCACAGTCGACAGTCCACAATCCTCAACGGCAGTCATCAGTGCTCATCAGTCATCAGTCACTCACTCACTCACCGCCGCAGTTCACTGTCCCCTCCGTCCCCGCACTCACTCACTCACTCACTCACTGTGAGTGAGAGTGAGTGCGTGAGCGCCCACTGCACGTGTCGGGATGTGTACACTTTCTGTACGAGACACTGTACAGAGCCACGACCTCGCCTTTATGTGCGTTACAACGGCGTCGCAAACGACTGACTCATGCATGTACACTTACTGTACATCCATAGCGTCCATCGAAGTTCGATGAGTTGGCAGCGCGAATTCCCTGAATTCCGAGAGCCACACTGACATGTGCAATATATTCTACACAGTTCGGAGCTCTACATTAAAAAGGTCTACCTCACTCATACACCCACACCCACAATAAACCATGGAATGTAGGAGTATAAAGAACGGTAGTACACCTGTATACTCATGTCGATCTGACCGCGTGGTTGTGTGTTGTGTGCGTGTTGAGTGGCCGCGCCAAGTAAGGAGTGAGTGAGTGAGTGGGTGGGTGAGTGGGTGGGTGAGTGGGCCAGACAGAGCGTTGCGTTGCGCTGCGCTGCGTTGGCCTCCCTCACCCGCCCACTCACTCACTCACCCACTCACTCACTCACTCACTCACTCAACGACGAACCGACGGCCTGACTGTTGTCGTCGTCGTCGTCGTCGTCGTCGTCGTTGTTGTTGTCGTTGTCGTCGTTGCCGTTGTCGTCGTCGTCGTCGTCGTCGTCGTCGTCGTCGTCGTTGTTGCTGTTGCTGTTGCTGTTGCTGTTGCTGTTGCTGCTGTTGTTGAAACGGACGGACAGGCGGGCGGGCGGGCGGGCGGTGGCGTGGAAGAATCCCAAGGAATTCGCGGACACAAGGTTTAGGGTTGTGGGTTATGAGACCGGACAGCGTGTCGCGAGCGTCACAGAAGCAAACTGGACGGAAGAGCCATCGCCACCCCCCCCCCCCCCCCCCTCTCTCTCTCTCTCTGTCTCCCTCCGGAGTGTCTCAAGCAAGTATGCTGCAGCGCAGTATGTGCCGCAGTTGCCATCGCCAACATAATGAAACATTTGTTTGCTTACAGGCGAGCGCCGAAGACACTGCAACGGCTCGTCAACGTAGCCGAGCAATGGAACAGAACAACAAAAGAAGTCGGCTCCAAAAAGTGCGTATTTCATTTATATCTGCCTTGGTTTTGATACTTCTCGGCCAATCCTTGCATCGAGTTCGTACAACATGCTCGGCTCCCGCACCTTCAGCCGCCAGCTGGCCAAGAGTGCCGCACGCCAATTCTCCTCCGGTAAGGAAGTTGAGTTCGGTGTCGCCGCTCGCCAGCGCATGCTCGCCGGTGTTGAGCGACTTGCTGATGCCGTGCAAGTGACTCTCGGTCCCAAAGGCCGCAACGTCATCATGGAACAATCTTTCGGCCCGCCCAAGATCTCCAAGGACGGTGTCACCGTTGCCAAGAGCATCGAGTTTGCTGATCGCTTTGAGAACATGGGCGCTCAGCTCGTGCGCCAGGTTGCTTCCAAGACCAACGACATTGCTGGCGACGGTACCACCACGTCCACTGTGTTGGCTCGCGGCATCTTTGTCGAGGGCTGCAAAGCCGTGGCCGCTGGTATGAACCCCATGGACTTGCAGCGTGGTATCACTCTGGGAACCAACGTGCTCGTCGAGGAGCTCGACCGCATGTCCACCATCATCGCTGACAAGACGCAGGTGGAGCAGGTTGCCACCATCTCCGCCAACAGCGACACTTCCATCGGCTCCCTGATCGCGGACGCCATCGAAATGGTCGGCAAAGAGGGAGTCATCTCCGTCCAGGACGGAAACACGCTCGAGAACGAGCTCGAGGTTGTTGAAGGCATGCGCTTTGATCGCGGCTTCATCTCTCCTTACTTCGTCACGGACCCCAAAACACAGAAATGCCAGTTCGAGGACCCCTACGTCCTCATCATCGAGAAGAAGCTGTCCTCCATCCAGTCCATCGTGCCCATCCTGGAAACCGTCTCCCGCGAACAGAAACCGCTGATCATCATCGCCGAGGATGTTGAGGCCGAGGCCCTCGCCACTCTTGTCGTGAACAAGATCCGATCCGGCATCAAGATCTGCGCCGTCAAGGCTCCTGGATTCGGTGACAACCGCAAGGCAAACCTGCAGGACATTGCAGTGCTCACCGGCGGTCAGGTGATCTCCGAGGAAACCGGCGTAAAGCTTGAGAACGCCACCATGGCACAACTGGGTTCCTGCAAGAAGATCGAGGTGACCAAGGACGACACCATCGTCCTCGACGGTGCCGGCGACAAGGACGAGATTGAGGACCGCGTTGCCATTATCCGCGCCTCCATCGAGAACTCTAGCTCTGAGTACGAAAAGGAGAAGCTCCAGGAGCGCCTCGCCAAGTTGTCTGGTGGCGTCGCTGTCATCAAAGTCGGTGGTGGCTCCGAGGTCGAGGTCAACGAGCGCAAGGACCGCGTCACGGACGCTCTCAACGCCACGCGCGCTGCCGTCGATGACGGAATCGTGCCCGGTGGTGGTTCCGCTCTCCTGCACGCGTCGAAGAAGCTCGACGACGTCATCGCCGAGAGTGCCGGCAACCACGACCTCAAATTCGGAGTGGAGATCATCCAGAAGGCTGTGCGCAAGCCGCTCGCCGCCATCGCCTCCAACGCCGGTTATGAAGGCGCTGTTGTGGTCGGAGATTTGTTGAAGGAGGAACAAACCAACCACGGTTTCGACGCCCAGAACGGCGTGTACCTTGATATGGTCGCTGGTGGAATCATCGACCCAACAAAAGTCGTACGCACGGCCCTTGTTGATGCCACATCGGTGGCTGGTTTGATGACCACGACAGAGGTCGCGGTGTGTGATGTCCCTGCTCCTGCCGGCAGCGACCCGATGGCCGGTATGGGCGGCGGTATGGGCGGCGGTATGGGCGGTATGGGCGGTATGGGCGGCGGTATGTTCTAAGCCGACTTCCAGATTCCCCGGACTCTCTCCCTCTTTCCTTTGATATAATATGTAATAGTTTCTTTGTTCACTTGTACCTCCTCGTTGCTCAAACCCATGCAACTCACCCTTTCTTGGCATTTGCACTCACACGAACGGACGACTTCAGCACGATGTGGTAGTCTGTTCTAACCGTAAGCTTTATTGATACCGAACTGCCCCCGTTAAATTTGGAGGTGCGGTCACAGTCCAGCTTGTTGGCGAGCCCTAGCTTGTGCTTGAGACGGTGTCTTTGCTACATTCCATTGAGCCACCATGGTGTAGTAGTCTCTCACGAACTCTGAGCGATCCTTGTCAGTGCTCTCCGTTTCTTGACCCCCGGCGTTGAGAAGCGTGTCCTCGTTCACCAGACTTCTGAGATCCTCTGCTTCAGCGCGGAACCCGGCTGCTTCGCAACTGTCCACAACGAGCTCGACCGTCGTGTACGCGAATTTAACTTTCTTTTCGACCATCTCTTTGACGTGCAAGTACGCGCGGCGGACGTTGGACTGGTTCAACTCGTGGCGAATCAAGAAGTAGTAACTGCAGCACACACGGAGAGCACACAAACCAAAGGGGGGGAAGGCAAGCCACCGTGAGCACACACATGACGAGATGCTTGGGTGAGCAGTATTCGGCAACTTACAAAGTTGGCGTGGGGGCAATGTCGAACTGTGCAAGCTGCAACTTAGCTTCCACCAATTTCACACCCAGCTCCGCGTCGGGAGTGGATTTCAGCACTACAATTCGAGGGCAAATCGCGATGTCAGGCATGAACACGAGGAGTGGAGTGTGTGGGGCATTTGCCAAAATCGCTGCTGCTTACGCTGAAGTAGATCTTTCTGCAGCAAAAACGCTTCCTCGAACATCTCACTATTCTCGCACGCATGGGTCGTAATGACGAGGTTCGCGGCGTTCGGCGGAATTGTATCTTGGCGCATTTCTGACCGCAACTGTTCAAACCTATCCAACTCGTTGACGCACGCTGCCATGGCAGCATTATAAATGTTGACATCAAGAGGTACACTCTACAAAGCAGAGAAGAAAGCAACCGTGAGCGCGGCCGAGACTGTTGCTGTGCGCACGTGGTCTTTTTGCAACAGTCCACGAACCTGTGCCCTCATGTTGCCTACCAACTGCAAAGCCTCGTCGGAGAGTCTAGCAGCAGCAGCTTTTTGCAAGACCTCAAAATACTCTGCCTGATGCGTCTGCACGCGCTGCACCTCCTCTTCGAGGGCTTTGCGGTAGTCCTCTGTCTCTCCTTCGTCTTGTTCTCCCTCTGGGTTGAGTGAGCTCAACACTGACGCCTGTGGTGTGGCGGATTCCGCCGCAGCGCTGGAAGCAGCGTCGCCATCGGTCGCTTGCTTACTTGCGGTGCTGTCCGCGGCAGGAGGGGCCTCGGACACAACTGCGCGACCCGCGTCCTCCACGGTCTTTTGAAAACTTTCAAAATCATCGCTGGCGGTAGTTGACAGAGTGCGTCGCTCGAAATGGACTGGTGCGCCAACTCTCGGACGAACCCGAGTGGCTTGGAGCGCACTCCGCACCAAGCGAGATCCCGCCCGGCGAGTAAGGAACATGACGAAACAAGTAACAGCGGATACGGAGCAACGGTGTCACGATACTGCAGCAGCAGGACGGCGGAAAGAAAAACAGCGAAGAAAGCCACCTAGTATTTGACGAGACGTCCACAATCACCCGCCACCCTACTAGCTGCCTTCGCGGTCGTCGGGTTGAGGTGCACCAACGGCCAACGCAAGCCGGACTTCGTCTTCCACCAGTCTCCCCACTGAAACGCACCAACTGCAACACCGCGCGTCGTTGTCACAACACGCCTACTGGGAGCACGCCTGTGCTGCTCAAGCAACAACCAACTCCACCGTCTCCCCACCACCTCGAGGCAATTGTGGACCCACCACCAACCAAGTTACATTGACGTGCAGGAAAGCATCTCAACAATAACGTTATGGCGGCACGTGGCTCTCACTCGCTCGGTCGGTCACAGAAACGAAATCCCTAGTCCCACTCCTTCTCACCATCGTCGTCCAACGCGTTGTCCCCCCCGTGTTATCTCCACTGTCTCCTTTTCCTCCTGCTGCTGCTCCTCGTGGTTGCTGTGGTTGTTCGTCATTGCCGTCGTCGTCAACACCTTCGCCTTCGCCTTCGCTTTCGTTGTCGCCGTCGTTGGCATTGTCGTTGGCGTTGGCGTCGTTGTCGTTGCCGTTGCCGTTGCCGTTTGCATTCTCCCTCTCCTCCTCTTCTTCTCCCGCATACTTCTTCCTCTTTGCCGTTCGTCGTCGTCGTCATCGCCGTAGCTTTATCACAGCCACTGAAAACTCAATTGTTATACTCCCACACGCAGTCCACGTTCTCCCACCGAAAAGGCACAGCAACGCAGAGTTTTGTCATCCTTCATCACCGTCCGTCATCGTTCGTGCTCCTTCGTCATCCTTCGTCATCCTTCGTCGCCATCGTTCGTCGTCGTTCGTCATCGTTCGTCATCGTTCGTCATCGTCGTCATCCTCCGTCGTCATCCTTCGTCGTCATCCTTCGTCGTCATCCTTCGTCATCGTTCGTCGTCGTTCGTCCTCCTTCGTCGTTATCCTTCGTCGTTATCCTTCGTCATCCTTCGTCGTCATCCTTCGTCGTTCGTCGTTATCGTTCGTCACTGTCCATCGTCGTTCGTCGTCGTCGTCGTCGCCATCGTTCGTCATCCTTCGTCATCGTTCGTCATCGTTCGTCGCCATCGTTCGTTGTCGCCATCGTTCATCGTCGTTCGTCGTTGTTCGTCATCGTTCGTTGTTCGTCATCGTTCGTCGTTTGCTTCCTTCCCACCTTCATTCAACACTCACTCACTCACTCACAGCTCACTCACTCACTCACAGCCCACTCACAGCCCACTCACTCACTCACTGACCGCACGCACGCACGGCCACTCACTCACTCACTGTCACTCACTCACTGTCACTCACTCACTGTCACTCACTGTACTAACCACTGTGGCGCGGCGCGGCCGAGAGACCATTTTGGTGTATTCCTAGTTATGGATACTATGACTGTCTGTTGATGTAGTGAGTACGAGTGTGAGTGGAATGTGGGTGTTGTATCCGTAAGTAGGAATAAACGTGTTGGGATGGCCTTTGGCGGAGGGTTGTCGTCGTTCGTTCGTTCGTTCGTTCGCTTCGTTCGCTTCGTTCGCTTCGTTGACTTCGTTCGCTTCGTTCGCTTTCGTTGACTTCGTTCGCTTCGTTGACTTCGTTCGCTTCGTTTGGGTACGACGACCACCACTTGTCGATGGTTCTTGTGTTACGGCGGTGGCGGCGGCGGCGAAATATGGTATGCGACGGTGTACGCGACCGTCAGAAACGATAAAGCTACAGAACGAAAGAACGAACGAAGCGAACGGACGGACGGACAGACGGACGGACGGAAAGCGCGGAAGCAACGACGGTGACGGACGGTGTCAGCCGACGTCAGGTCACCCCTGACCTGCCTGACGGACCGACCCGTCGTCGGTGGGTGCTGACTATTGACCGGTTGGCGTGTGTGTGCCAATGACTGAGAAGACACCGATCCGCCGAAGGCTGGACGGACTGCTGATTGGCTGAGGGGCACGTTGCGAAAGGGCAACCGAAAACGATCACATCCCACCGGTGGTTGATACGAATTGGGCGGTAGCGGGACACGACTCACCGCGCGTGCTGTTGTGGTGCACGGCGCGACCAGGCTACGTTGAGCAAGATTATGCGCCAACATACGTTTTTTATTGTGTTTTTTTACTTGCGTTGTTCGATAGCCAGCAACTGGAAGAGCTGATAAAAACTTTGGGCACTGGGCAATTAATTCGTTGCGCTGACATAGATTTAAGCCGGTGCAGCGCGAAAGTTTCGTTCAAAAAGCGTCACGCAACTAACCAAGATGGTACGTCGTTGCGCATTGTTGTGTTGGTTTCACGCATAGTAGCGCGCAGTAACGCCATCACGTCGTACCCTCAACCTTGTGTTCTTTTTTTTATACAGAGCTACAACTCCGTGAAAACGAAGAAGCCAGAGCCGTTGAAGAACCAGAATCCGTTCGCGGCCTTGAACAGCGGGAAGAAAAAGAAAAAGAAGAAGAAAGACAAGAAAGCAAAGAAAGTTGAGGAAGAAGCGCCAATCGCCCTCCCGACTGTCCCGGATACTACTGGTTTCGACTGGGGCGAGGACAGTGACGATGATGACATGTTCGGTGCAGCTCCTGTAGCGCCCAAAGTTCCCGTCCTGGCAAATGCCGACGGAGACGATGACGATTCCAGTAGCGGCGAATCTAGTGAGGAATCGAGCAGCGACAGCAGTGACGAAGAAGAGGAGGAGGCGCAACAAGAAGAGGCCGCCCCAGTTGTCGAAGAAGAAAGTGCCCCGGCTCAGCCAGTGAAGACACTGTCTAAAAAAGAACAGAAGAAGAAAGAGATGGAAGAGATGGAGGCGTTGCTCGAAGAACTCAAAGTTGCTGATGCTGAAAACGCGGTTCGTCCTCAACGTGCCATCCCATCACGTTGTGTTTTCCAGCATCAATGCACCGGAAGGTCTTTTCGCCGCCACGTACCCCGCTGATGTGTATGTCCTCTTGTCGTAAATCGCAGGTGAATGATGACAAGCCCACTGGCCCTACGGCAGAGGAATTGGCAGCTGCAGAAGAGAAAGCTCGGTTAGACGCGGAGATGGAAGCACTCCTCGGCGGGACGCCCGCAGCTGGCGGAGGCAACAAGAAGAAGAAGAAAAAAAAGAAGAAGAAATCCGGTAGCGCAGCACAAGCACCGGCACCGGCACCAGCACCAGCACCGGCTGCAGACTCCACAGGCGCCAAACCAGCTGGCAAGAAGGATATCAAGGTACGATCAAAACCTCCAAACCACCGACCTCGCACCAACAGATTGCGTCAGACAATGACCCAACACATTTTTCTGCACAGGCCATCCTCGCCGCCAAGGCCAAGGGTTCGAAGAAGAAACCCGCAAAGACGTCCGCAGCCGTTGCTGCCGCTAGAAGAGAAGCAGCCAAAAAGAAGAAAGGCAAGAAGAAAGGCAAGGACAAATCTAAATACAACCAAGCCCCAACACGGTAGACCGCGTCTCAATGCGTTGATGACGAAAACTGACAATCATAGTAATGTTATTCTGTTTAGTTGTTCCCTTGTATTACCACTGAGCGGCGTCCGTTTCCACGCAAACGCTGCTGCCTCATTGGAACGACAGTTTCGGGAGTGCTGGTGCAGTGTTAGTACCGTTTCTTTAGACCACGCTCCATGTCCCTAGCATCTTGCTCGGTTTCGACACAAACTTCGCACACCTGCATATGCGGAACTGGACTCGTGTTCCCGTCACCACTCGACTGTTGTGGCAGTCTGATGTATCCTATTTTGAGCATGTCAAATCTAAAATGCATCACTGCCGACGCACCGCCGGCAGTAAAGCGCCTGTAGGCATGATCTGGTCGAACATCATTCTCGATCAACTGTTGAATGGCACGCCGTACATCTGAGCCATTGGTGTAAAACTGCAAGCGGTGGTCATTAGCTGCCGCATCGATGGCATCGAGAGCTTCTGACGTGAATGAGACACGCTGGCGATGTGTCGCCGCTTCGCCACACCATGCCGGGCACGTAGCTTCTGGCAAAGAGTCATACACAGGCACGTATGGCTTCACGTCCAGGACAGGAGTCCCATCCGTTAGGTCGAGTGCTGAAATATGCAACGTCCGCCCATCCACACGCTCCAGCTTGGCTAGCGTCAATCCAACCGCGTTCGGGCGGTGTGGAGTGCGCGTGCAGAAAATTCCCACCGACTTGCCTTTAAGCTTTGGTGGTTTAACCTTCGTCTTGAAATTGTAGCCGCGACCTTGCTGCGCTGCGTTATTACTTTTCTTGTTATTATTCATGTGGAACAGGAATACAATCCAAATGTGTGAGAAGTCCTCCAATCCAGCTGTGCAGTCAGGCTGGAGCTTCTTATCGAACTCAATTCGTCCTCTTGTGTCCGGTGCAAAAAATCCTTGACGCGGCGTGCCGCGGCATTCGCGGAAGCATGATCTCACCATACCAATTGGCAACAACGACGTAGGCTGCAGTGGCGGCACCGTTGTCTTTGGGCGACGCTTAAGCGTTTGTTTTTTTGGCTTCTCTGAAGGATCCTTTGTTGCACTCCCAATGGATCTTCCTTCAATGGTTTCAGGCTCCCTGTGGGCGTCATCGATTCCGACTTCGACAGACTGCGTCTCGTCAGCTGCCAGTGCACTGGGTGCACTCATTGTGTTTTGTGCAAGCAAACCACCTTTTGACAGGTGTGACGCTCAGGGTCTTCAAACAAAATCAGACAACAAATGAAATTTCACCCAAAACGGTTCTGGGCCTTTCCAACGTCGCCCTTGACCCATGCATTGCCCTCTAGAACCATACCAACCACCATGACGGCGAACGATGCGACAGGGACACTTGGGGCAGTGACCACATGCTCGGCACACCTTCGCGTCGCCAACCAGACTGCGTCAGTGCGTCAACTGCATCTTTTCTTGTCGTGCAGCAACGAACCAACCACTGAATGCCGCATCATCTCCGGTGCGTTCTTCGTTGGCCATTGCAACAACTTTCGTAACAACCAACGATGACGACGATAATGACGCCGACGACAACGACGACGACGACGACAATGACGACGACGACGACAATGACGACGACGACAATGACGACGAAAACGAACGAAAACTGCAGTGCAGTGTACCGGTGCGTTCTTCGTTGGCCATTGCAACAACTTTCGTAACATCTAACGATGACGACGATAATGACGCCGACGACAACGACGACGAAGACGACGACAACGACAATAACGACGACGACGGCAATAACGACGACGACGACGACGACGACGACAATAAATAACGACGACGACGACAATAAATAACGACAACGACGACAATGACGGACGACGACGACGACAAACGACAATGACGACGACGACAATGACGACGACAACGAACGAAAACTGAAGTGCAGTGTACAGGTCGGCAGTCGGCAGTCGAGTTGGTGAGGATGGATGGATGGCCACCACGCACTGTGTCACTCACTCACTCACTCACGCACTCACTGGCCACCGCCAACGCACACACAACGAACGACGAACGACGAACGAACATCGAACGACGAACGACGAACGACGAACTGACATTCATCGTTCATCCTCACCACTACTTCGTTCGTTCGGTCGTTCGGTCATTCGTTCCGTCGGTCGGTCGTTCGGTCGGTCGGTCGTTCATTTGTTCATTTGTTCTGTCGTTCTGTCGTTCTTTCGTTCATTCGCTCATTCGCTCATTCGCTCATCCGTAATTCGTTCGTTCGTGGTTCGTGGTTCGTTCGTCCGTTGTTCGTTTGTTCGTTTGTTTGTTGTTGCGCTGTCGCGTTGTTGGGTTGACCACAGACGTGTTTGTGATGCCGCGCTCTATGAACAGCATCAAAATTAATCCAAGGCTTTAATACTGATCTTTCAAAACGTGGACGAACGTTGATCGATCCATCCGACGCGGGCGGCGCGTGGTTGTTGCAACATGGACATTCGAAGAGCCATGATGGAGGCTGAGAAGGCCAAACAACTTTCGTGGGAGACGCATGAATCCGTAGATGGCGATGTTGATTCAGACGGGGCCACAGACATTGCGTCTACCTCCACTCAGCCAAGAACTCCGGTACCTGGAGTTCCCGACGATGACGGCATGGCGCGCGCAGGCGATCCGACGTGTCCTAAGAATCCACGAGAAAATCTTGCTCGACGTTCAACGGAAGAATATGTGAGCACTTCCCGCACAGGCGCGCAGAGCGAGTCAACCCAAGCTCCCTCGCCAGGCCTCGAGAGTGATGTGGCTCCTCATGAAAACACTCGCAAAATATCCGATATTTTGCTGCAGTCCAAAGCAACTGGCAGAGCCACGGTCTCTTTTGAGTTTTTTCCTCCATCCCGCGATAAGGACTTGCAAACACTGGTGCAGCAGATCGAGCGTGTGGGTCTGGAGTTACGCCCGTCGTTTATATCATTGACGTGGAGCGCGTCTTGCAAACACTGGCGACAGTGGATGGACTTGGGGGATTTGGTGCAAAAGCAATTTGGCATTCCAGTCCTCATGCACTTGACGTGCCACTTACCCAAGGACCGCATAGCCGAAATTCTGGATCAGTTGCGCAGTCGTGGACTCCGTAACATCCTTGCGTTGCGCGGTGATTTACCTGCCGCTGCGCGTGGCACAGACGAGCTGGGTCACAGCACTGAGGCGTGGCAACAGAACAAGGCGAAAGGCTGCTTCACGTATGCGATTGAGCTTGTGAAATTCATTCGGCAGAAACACGGCAATTACTTCTGCGTTGCCGTCGGTGGATACCCAGAAGTCCATCTTGGTTGTTGGAACAATGCGTATCTCCCTCCTTCCGAGAGGGCGAAAGCTCTGGATTTGCAGTACTTGAAAGAGAAGGTGGATGCTGGGGCTGATTTTATCATCAGTCAGTTCGTATATGATCCGGAGCTGTTTTTGAGTTGGCGGCAGTCGTGCCGCGACGTCGGCATCACAGAGCCGATCGTAGCAGGATACTTACCGCTGCAGAAGTATTCTGTATTCGAAAGATTCATCACATGGTGTCGCGCTACAGTTCCCATCAAGATGCAGAAGGACTTGGCCATCATCAACAGGGATGAAAAAGCAGTGCAAACCTATGGAGTAAAAATGGCCGTCGCTCATCTCCGCACACTGCTTCTCGGCACTGCAGATTTGGTTGCAGAACGGCAAACCCGATCGATCATGTTCACGGCTGCTCCACCGTGTCATCATATTCATTTGTACACTGCGAATCGAGTTGGACCATACATGGCGAAAGTTTTGCAAAAGTTGGACCTCCTTCCATACTATTCAGGACAGCGTCGTTACGGAGCCGGATTCCAATGGGACAGCTGCTACCAAACATGCCACAATAATTCCCAAACCGACTGCGACAAATCGCAAGAGGCCAATGCCTCCCGACCAAATTCTGCATCCGGCAACCGCTACTTTTCTAGGGGCGGTGGCGACTCGGGTAGAACCTCGCGAGGAACCGCGAGCAGTGTCAGTTCCGGAAACGGCAGCCAAACCGATCTCGCTGGGGCTGCAGCAGGTGGTCTGAGTGGCGGGACTCAACATGAGGTTCGCCCCATCTTTTGGGAAAACCGTCAGTCAAGCTACTTGCAGCGAACCAAGTCATGGGAGGAATTCCCGAACGGACGTTGGGGATCGCAAGGCGAATCGTTTGGGACGTTGACTGAGTACGTGTGTCAACCATGTTGCCGATTTCGTGTTGCGATTACTTAATAGAATGGTTGTCCTTTGCATTAGGTACTATCTCAGCTCTCGCAAAGATGTTGGTGATTTGTTGAACATGTGGGGCACACCAAAAGCAGAGGAGGACGTAGCGCAGGTTTTCGTGAAGTTTTTACAGGGAAAAATCCGTTCGATTCCTTGGATCACAGCTGATGATGTGGCGCCGGAAACAAACCGCATGAGACACGATCTTGAGCGAATCAACGGACATGGGTTTTTGTCGATCAACTCACAACCAGCTGTCAATGGTGCACCCTCCACAGATCCCGATGTCGGATGGGGTACGCAGATCGTGAACCCACTCCACTGCAAGAACTGCTCCCTAAACTTGCTCACAAAACCATACTGCTGCTGCGAAAAAATAGGTCCACCTGATTCGCCAGGTTACGTCTTTCAGAAGGCCTACATCGAGTTTTTCACATCGCCGTTTTTGTTTCAGAAATTGTTGAAGGTACGTGTCTCCGCATCGCGTTTGCAAGGTTCCGCACCAATGCCCTCCTGGTTGCGCTGTATCCCTAACAACGTTGTTGTTGACTCTAGGCACTTCCACAATTCCCGACGCTTTCTTACCACGCCATCAACGCTCGCGGCGACGAGTACCACAATCATAACGTAGGCCGCGGCTATATTTCCGTTGACCTTTGCATCAGTAGCTTGACTATATTTTGTGGGCTTCTGCAGGACCAAAATGCTGTTAATGCCGTGACCTGGGGCGTCTTCCCGGAGCGTGAGATTGTGCAACCCACAATTGTAGACGCAAAAAGTTTTCGAGTCTGGAAAGACGAAGCATTTGAACTGTGGTTGAAACAATGGGCGTCCATTTACGATCCGGAGGTACGACTGCTGTTGCAAAAGCACCGGTCCTGCCGCACCGAGTTCTGTTCGTTGAACAATGTTGCTGATACCGAGCTTGCATGTTCTATCATAGGGCGAAACGAAGGAGTCATACAATGTCATCAAGCGCATCCACGACACTTATTTACTCGTGAACATTGTTGACAATGTCCGTCCTCGCCATGTATCGTTGTTGTTGAGACCCCATGCAGTCCGGCGTCTCATTGCTGAAACCACTTTTCCGTTCCAGGACTACACCAACGAAGACAGCGACGTTTTCGCTATTTTCAGCCACATCATCAATAGTTTAATGAGCGACTCAGAGCGACTCAGCTACATCCAGCAAATTGAGCAGGTTGGGAACAACACGCTGTTCTGCCTTCTGTACCTGTCTTCGTGCGGTTCACGCATCACGATTGCTCGTACCATCTGTACTCCCAGGCCAATCGACGTCTATTGCGCGAGAATCGAAAATTGTTGACGTCGAAGAGCGAGCTGGAGAACGAGATAGAATCGCTGCGACTTGAGGACAAGTTGAAGCAGGCCAACATGTTGCAAACCGTGCACCCATGATGGGTACTGGTTGGAGCGCAGTCACATAGTACAACTAACATTGAACTTTGAAAAAGAGAACTAACTAACCAAAAACTATATCGCGCGCGGTGTTGCAACGCAACTATCACAGTGGTACCGCTTCCTGCTGGGGCTCACATTGGCGGAGGCCGCGGTGGGGGGAAGCCACGAGGCGCACCTGGCGGTGCGGGAGGATAGCCTGGGGGGCCTCCAAACTGACCATACGGCGGTGGCGCCATCCCGAAGCCTCCTGGCGGAGGAGGGGGCATACCCATCATACCGCCCGGAGGCGGGGGCATACCCATCATACCGCCCGGAGGCGGTGGCATCGGTGGTCGAGCAAAGCCGCCGGCCGGTGGAGGAGGCATTCCGCCGAACGCCCCGGGTGGAGGAGGACGCGGTGTCATGTTTGATGGCAGCGATGGGGCTCCGTACGCGGGTCTTGGCGGTGCCGGGGCACGAGGTGGCAACGGCGGCATGGAGCCGAATGCTCCGGGAGGTGGTGGTGGCATCATGCCACCTGCGGGGGCTCCAGGCATAGGTGGCATTGGTGGGTTGGCGCTGCCGTTGGCTAGCATTCGACTTCCGTCCGAAGAAAACAGTGTGTTGGGCTTTAAACGGTCTGGGTTATTCGCAGCCAACAGTCGCTCGGCTTGTGACCCATGCCTCTCGCCTTTCGAGTTCTTTTTGAAAGCATACTGCACAACGACGGCACGGTTGCATAAGAACTGGCCATTCATGCACTCAATGGCAAGGTCGGCTGCCTCAAAGCTGTCGAAGTTAACGAAACCAAAACCCTTGGAATTTCCGGTGTCCTGGTCGAGCATGATTTTGGGGGTGTTGGTGATGCCGCCGAACGCCGAGAATGTGTCGTACAACAGCTTCTCGTCCACCTCAGGATCGAGGTTACCGATAAACAAGTTGGCACCGATCTCACGGCTTTTACGGTCTTGTGACGACTTGTTCACACGGATGGGCTTGTCATAGAGCTTGACCATGTTCATCACTTTCACGCAGTAGTCAGCGCTTTGCTCCGTCTGGAACTCGACGAATCCATACCCCTGGGTGGCCATCGTCACCTTGTCCTTGGGCATGTGGACGTTGACAACGGGGCCGACCTGAACCATCAACTCGAAGAGTAGCTCTTCGGTGACGCGGTCGTCCAAGTTTCCGCAATAGCAAGTCGCATCTTGGTTCCTTTGTTCCAAGTGGG
>ENA-OWNT01001554-OWNT01001554.1-seawater-metagenome-genome-assembly--contig:-NODE-1554-length-28294-cov-5.929652_pt1 | contig 28294 bp, 17 predicted proteins | sample MGYA00238136_ERZ651165 | MGnify/ENA primary metagenome ERZ651165 (study PRJEB26861, sample SAMN08777766) | seawater metagenome | isolation source: coastal seawater | place: USA: Florida | collected...
GACGCGGCCGTAGTGGGCGAGGTCACGATGAGGGTGGCGAGGGAACGCCATACCGATCCTGAGAAGACGGTTGCTGCGAGCTCCCCCTACTTGGATGCGATCGGCCGCCCGCAACGCCTCGCTCCCAAGCGACGAAGGCCCCGGCGATCCCGCCGAGGCCCTCGCGACTCACCCGAATGGGTGACTACTTCTTGAGCGTCTTCATGTGCGCGATGACCGCGGCGACCTTCGCGTCGTCCAGCACCGCGCCCCAGGGCGCCATGAGCGGCGAGAGGCCGACGGCCGGGCCGCCGTCCTTGATGACCGTCGTGAGATGCTCGTCCGTCCGCTTCTCGTTCCAGAAGGCGGCGTCCGCGAAGTTCGCGGGCTTCGGGTTGAGCGCCCCACCGGCGGGGCCATCACCAGCGCCGGTGGCGCCATGGCAGGACGAGCAGTAGGTGTTGTACGCGGTCGCGCCGTCCGCGTTGGCAGCGGGAGCGGCGTCCGCAGCTGCGGCCTCCCCGGCGGGCTTGGCCTCCTCGGCGGGCTTGGCCTCCTCGGCGGGCTTGGCCTCCTCGGCCGGCTTGGCCTCCTCGGCGGGCGGGGGCGCGGGCTCGGAGCCTCCGCCACAGGCGATCGCGCCGAGCGCGAGCAGAGCAAAGACAGCGGGCGCCATCAGTCGAAACATGGTCTTCATCTCGTCTCTCCTCAGGGCCCATACGCCGGGCCGCGGCGGGACCATACAGCACCCATCGGCCAGGTTCGTTTGGCCTCAGCGCCCGGCGGTGGCCGTGTAGCTCTCGACCTCGTCCCGGGTGATCCGGCAGGAGTTCGGCGAGTAGGGGGCGTTGCAGCCGCGGCAGGGATTGAGCCCCGCGAAGTCCTCGCGCAGCACCTGCTTGCGGATCTGGTGCATGCGCTGGCCCTTCCACCACTGCTCGGTCAGCTCGCCGCCGTTGGCATCCCCCACCTTGACGGCCTGCTGGGTGTCGACCGTGCAGAGCAGGATCTTCCCGTCCCAGCTGATGGTCGGGGTCTTCCAGTAGGCCGCGCAGGTGACGCGCTGGCTGTCGTCCGGCCCGCCGTCCGTGGGCAGGTCCAGCGCGGTCAGCGCCTGGCGGTACTGCTCCCGCGCCTCCCGGATCCCCGCCGCGTCCGGTCGGTCCACCTGCTTGAACCACATCCAGTGGCCCGCGCCGACGGGCTCTCCCCAGATCCCCACCTGCGCGCTCAGCCCGTAGGTGTCGAGGTGAGCGGCCCACCAGTCCCGGAAGCGGGGCGCATCGGCCGCCGTCTCTGCGGTGATGGTGTCCTGGAGGATGAACCGCGTGGCCGACGGCGTGTGCTCCTGGAGGATGTGGAGCAGGAAGTTGATGTTGTCGAGGCAGCGATCCCAGGCCTGCTCCTCGTGCGTGTGCAGGAAGCTGTCCTTGTCGTACGCGTCCAGCTCGAAGAGCCAGGTGAACGGCACGTCCCCGAACTCGGCGCCGGTGATCTTGCAGTAGTTGTGGTTGAGCAGCGTGCCCCGGGTGGGGATGACGATGCGGTCGCAGAACGGCTGCTTGCGCCAGGCCTCGCCCAGGTACCGCAGGATCTCTTCCACCTGGGGGTGCAGCAGGGGCTCCCCTTCCCAGGCCAGCCGGACGGAGCCGAAGCGCACGCCGTTGCGCTGCGCGTCCTCCACCACGTCCCGGATGATGGTCATGTCGAGGAAGCCGCGGTCGAAGTTCAGGTACCCGCGGTTGCGGAAGTCGTAGAACTTGAAGGGATCCTCGCGGATCGCCTCGTAGGGCTCCGGGCTGCTCCTCGTGAGGTTCTTGAAGCGCTCCCAGGGCACGCCGTCCCAGCTCGTCTTCAGCTCGGGCGTGTCGCTCAGCTGCAGCGTCAGGGCCGAGTCGGCGTAGGTCGGCACCGTCAGCGTGCGCTTCGTGGTGCGCTTCTTCAGCTCGTCGTAGACCAGCCGGCTGATGCCCCGGGCGATGCGGAAGGCGCTGTCGGATCGTCGTCGCAAGTAGCAGTCCTGGATGCAGGGGGTGGTGCAGCGCTTGACGTTGTCCCGGAGCTTGGCGATCTCCGGCCCCGTCCACATTTCCTTCAGCGTCTGGCGGCGGACGTCGCCGAACGCACCGTTCAGGAAGTCGAGCTTGCCATCGCACATGATGGCTCGGCCATCGGCGTTGATGTACAGCTCCTTCCAGCCGCTGTAGCACTTGCCGTCCAGCGGGCTGAGCTCGTCCCGGTAGTACTTCTTGATGTTCTGCAGATCGCCGACGCTGTTGGTGATCGTGAAGTTCTCGTCGCCCTCGTGCTGCTTGAAGCCGATGGCGAGGTCCACGAAGTCGTCCAGCTCGTTCAAGCGATCCTTCGGGATCCACATGTCCGCCACGTCCGGATCGATCCGGTTGCCGTGGCGGAACAGGTTGAGCAGCTGCACGCCCTGGACGCCGAGCTCGTCGCGACACCAGAACAGGAAGTCCGGCATGTCGGACAGGTTCAGCGCGTTGATGATCCCGTTGATGTACGTCTTGCGGACGGGGTTGCCGGCCCGCGCGTCCGCCTCCCGCAGGTTCCGGTACCCGTCGACGCACTTCTGGAAGTTCCCTGCCCCGCGGCCCATGTCGTGCCAGGGGTTGGGTCCGTCGATGCTGAAGTTGAAGTGCAGCCGGTTGTACGGAATCTGGGCGATCTTCGCGGCCCGCTCAGGGGTGATGAGCGTGCCGTTGGTCGTGACCGTGATGTAGAAGTCCTTGGAGCAGGCGTAGGCGAGGATCTCCTCGAGGTCCTGCCGGACGAAGGGCTCCCCGCCGATGGGGTTGAAGCGCTTCACGCCCCACAGCCACGTCTGATCGATGATGTCCTTGATCTCGCGGGTCGTGAGCTCCTTGCGGACCGGGTAGCAGGTCTTGCAGAAGGAGCAGGCGAGGTTGCACTTGAGCGTCAGGTTGACGCTGACCCAGTCGGGCCGCGCCCACCCGTTGTTCATGGCGCGCGACACCCAGACGGCGGCGTCGTCGCGGAAGTCTTCGAGGGTGCGGCTCTCGAGCGCCATGACTCGAAGATAGCCGCCCCCTCGGAGGACCGCTGAGGGGCCTCAACCGTCGAAGTTGCGGTTGGCAGGCCAGCCCCACAGGACCTCGAAGCGGTCTTCGACCTCGTCGCGCAGGATCTCGGCGGCGGGCTCCAGACCCCCGTCCATGTCCACGTCCATGAGCCCGCGGGAGCCTCCGGTGGTCATGATCACGATCCCCTCGTCCGTCGAGAACCGGTACCGCATGAGGTGGTTGATCCCCCAGGAGCGTCCGCCGCTCAGGCTCTCACGATGGCTGCCCGAGTGCCAGATCTCGACCGGACGGCCGGGGACCGCGCGCGTGTTGGTCGGTGTGCGCCGCAGGCCGAGTCCGTAGGTCGAGCGCGCCGTGGACCCCGTCATCATCGCCGCCACGGACGAGGACTCCAGGACCCGCAGGCCACTGGCCGCGATCCCGCCATCGGACAGGGTGACCAGGAACTGTGCGATGTCGGTGGGCGTGCTCCACAGGCCCCCCGCTCCGAGCCAGCGGTAGACCGAGCGCTCTCCCCCCGTGACGGCGTTCCCGTTGTCGTCGTGGTGGAGGGCCACGACGTCAGGGCTGTTGGCGGCCCACGTCGTGTCGAACGTCGAGTTGTTCATCCCGAACGGCGCGAGCACCCGGTCCGCGAGGGCGTCCTCCATGTCGAGATCGGTGACTCCCTCGATGATCCCCTGGGCGAACAGGTAGCCCGCGGCGCTGTAGTTGTAGGCGGTGCCCGGCGCGACGGCGGGCATGTGCCACGCGCTGCCCCCGGTGAAGCACGACTGGAGCGCCGGGTTGCACTGACTGCCCATCAGGAGGTCGAAGACCGCGACGTCCCCTCGACTGGCCAGGTCCGTAGGCGAGCCGGAGTTGTAGTTCATCCCCGCGGTGTGGTTCAGGAGGCGCCGCGGGGTGATGCCGAGGGGAAGGGTGCTTGCCTGGTTCCAGGTCTCCTGAAGCCACCGGTATCCCTTCAGCGCATCCGCCCAGTCCATCTTCGGGATGATCGAGCCAACAAGGTCCTCGTCGAGGCCCACCAGGCCGTCGTCAACCACGGTGAGCATCCCCGCCGCCGTCACAGCCTTGCTCAAGGAGGCCGCGTCGATCGGGGTGGACGGGGTCAGCGGCAGGAGCCTGTCGGCGTCGCGGTAGCCGTAGCTCCGGGCCGCCACGATCTCCCCGTTGTCGATGATCGCGATCGACACCCCGGGCACTCCGAGGGCGTCCATCCGCTGCCAGATGTTCTGACCCATGAACAGGTCGCCCTCGAGCTGCTCGAGCAGGTCGGCCGGTCGGCTGTAGGTGTGGCCAGACCAGGCCACCTGGGCGCCGCCGGGACCGAACACCACCTGATCGATCGACTGGCTGGACTGCTGCCACGAGCCCAGCGCGCCGTGCAGCCCCCAGGTGACGTCGTGCAGGTGGAACCAGTCCCCCGCCACGAGCGCGAAGCTGTCGTCGTCCCCCATGGCCACCTGCTTGACCGCCCGCTGGCCGGCCGCCGCGTCCGCCAGCGCGTCGTCCAGCGCGTCGTCGACCGCATAGGCGACCGTGTGCTGTCCTGCGGCGATCACCCAGCCGTACCCATCCGGGTCGAAGACGACGTCGTCGATGCGGATGTCCGCGTCGCGCAGCGCATCGAGCTGGCTGTAGAGCCGGCTGCGGTTCCAGATCCCCGAGTGCGACACGTAGAGCAGGTCCTCGGCGGACACGACCACCCCGCCACCGGGGGACACGGCCACGGCGTCGATCTCCCGGCCCAGGTAGCGATACCAGTCCACGTAGATCTCGGCGAGGTAGGGGAAGTCGTCGGAGGTCGCGACCGTGGAGTCGTCGATGACCATCCACTCCCCGTCTGGCGCGACGGCGATCTCCTGGACCCCTCCCGGGCGGACGCGTGCAAGGGCAAAGGCCGACTGGAAGGAGAACCACTGGGACAAGCCCCAGAGGTTGCGTTCGTAGGCGTCGGCCTGGGCCAGGGACGGCTGGGCCAAGACGGTGGCAAGACAGGCGATGGCGGCGGTGCGAGCGAGGGTCATGGGACCTCCGGGGGTTGATGCTCCGTTCTGGAGCACGACCCGTGCCACTCCCCAGAAGAGGGTGCAAACGTGGGACGTGTCTTCGGTACGGGTCGCGTCGTGCCACCCCCGCCGGTGTGCGCGCACCTCCCGCCGGTGCGCGCGCACTCCACGCACCCTCGGCTAGATTGCGCCCGGCGCAGGGAGGGGACTTGGACGACACCGCGACGCTCACCCAGGACCTGGCTGCCTCCAGGCGAGGCGCGGCCACCCCAAAGCCGGCCCTCGTGATCGTCTGGAGCGCTGAGGCGGACCGTCGGGTGGGCGAAGTGGCCGTGGTCCGAGGCGGGGGCCCCCTGCTCCTCGGGCGCGGTGGCGACCGCCCCGACGATCCGGCTCCCCGGCTGACCTGGAGCCGTCAACGGCCCGGGCGCACGATCGACACCGAGCCGCTCCAGGACCGACACCTGTCGCGGCGTCAGCTCCAGGTGACCGCCCGCGGGCGGGGGGTGACCGTCGAGCTGCTCGGACGCGGCGCGCTCGAGAAGAACGGCGTGACGGCCGGCTCGCCGGTGGACCTGGATCCGGGCGATGTGCTCGGAGTGGGCGGGGTGTTGAGCCTGCTCGTCACGAGCCGGCCTCCGGTCCTGGCCGAGGCCCGCAGCCTCGTTGGGCGACCACACCGCTTCGGGGGCCCGGACGCCGACGGGTTCGTCGGCGAGAGCCCCGCCGCGTGGGCCTTTCGGGACCGGGTGGCGTTCGTCGCGGGGCGTCAGCGTCACGCGCTGATCACGGGCGCGAGCGGCACCGGCAAGGAGCTCGCCGCGCGCGCGATCCACCGGAGCTCTCCCCGCGCGAACAAGGCGTTCGTCGCACGCAACGCCGCCACCGTGCCTGAAGGGCTGTTCGACGCCGAGCTGTTCGGCAACGCGCGGAACTACCCGAACCCCGGCACACCGGCCCGCGCCGGGCTCGTCGGGGAGGCCGACGGGGGCACGCTGTTCCTCGATGAGATCGGGGAGCTTCCGGAGTCCCTCCAAGCCCACCTGCTCCGTGTGCTCGATGACGGCGGCGAGTACCAGCGGCTGGGGGAGGACCGGCGGCGCGCCAGCGACCTGCGCCTCGTGGCGGCCACGAACCGCGATCCGGACAGCCTCAAGCACGACTTCCTGGCCCGCCTGCCGCTCCGGCTGGCGACCCCGGCGCTCGGCGACCGGCCCGAGGACGTCCCGTTGCTGCTGCGCTCCCTCGCGGCGGCCATGGGCGCCGAGGACCCGGAGCTCGGGGCGCGGTTCCACGACGAGGAGGGCCGCCCGCGGGTGGCGCGGGAGCTGGTCGAGCGCCTGGTGCGACACGCCTGGACGACCCACGTCCGCGAGCTCGACACCCTGCTGTGGTTGGCCATCGGCTCCAGCGAGGGAGACGTCCTGGAGCTCACGGCGGAGGTCGCCGCCGCCCTGGGCGCGCCCGACACCCCAGCGACCACGGTCGACCCCCGGAGCCTGACCCGCGAGGACATCGTGGCCGCGCTCGAGCGCTGCGAGGGTGTGCAGGAGCGGGCCTGGCGGGAGCTCGGTCTGCGCAGCCGGTTCGCGCTGGCGCGCCTGGTCAAGAAGCACGGCATCGAGCTGCCGGGAGGCCGCGGTGGCTGAGGTCGGCCCGTTCACCCTGGAGTCCGAGCTGGGCGCGGGGGGAGCAGGGACGGTCTTTCGTGCCGTCCACCGTGCGTCCGGCCTCCCCGTCGCCCTGAAGGTCATGCACGAGGCCGAGGGCACGACGCCCCTGACGCTGCTGCACGAGGTCCAGGCCACTGCGGCGCTGCATCACCCCCGGATCGTGCGCGTCCACGACTTCGGGCGGGTTCTGCCCAGCGAGGCGGACGCGACGCGGGGCATCCGGGCGGGCGAGCCGTGGATGGCCACGGAGTACTGCGACGGCGGGTCGCTGGCGGGGTGGGCGCCGAGCGACTGGTCGCAGCTCCAGTCCGTGCTGCTGCAGATCCTGGACGGCCTCGCGCACGCGCACGCGCGCGGCCTTCTGCATGGCGACATCAAGCCCGGGAACATCCTCCGGGCCGCGGGCAGCCGGGGCGTGAAGCTCGGGGACCTCGGGATCGCAGCGCGATTCACCGAGCGCCCCGCCGACATGGACCGGGTCGCGGGTACGCCCGGCTACATGGCCCCCGAGCTCTGGACCGGCGAGTGGCGGAAGATCGGACCCGCGACGGACCTGTACGCCGTCGGCTGCCTGGCCTGGAAGCTTCTGTGCGGGAGGACCCCGTTCAAGGCCGACAGCGTTCCCAGCGTGGCGCTGGCGCACCGCAACCACCGCCCGCGCGGATGGGAGCCGTGGATCGAGGCGCCGTCAGGGCTCGAGGACTGGGTCCGCACCCTGCTCGCGAAGAACCCCCGATCGCGCTGGGACCGGGCCGCGGACGCCGCGCGCGCGTTGTTGACGCTCGGCGACGCGGTGGATGCAGAGTCGCTCGCAGACCTGTCGGCCACCTGGGACGAACCTCTGGCGACGATCGACCTGCCGACGCTGACGCGACCGGTTGCCGTCCGTCCGGAGACGCCGGGTCCGGTGGATGCCTCCGTTCCTGAGTTGGCTCAGGAGACGCCAGGGTGGCGGCCGCCCCGCGGGCCGCTCCCGCTGCAGGAGCCATCTGGTCTCGGTTCGGACCTCCTGTCCCTCCGAGCTCCGCCGTTGATCGGGCGCGAAGACGAGCGCGACTGGCTGTGGGACCGCTGGACCGCGATCCGTGCGGGAGCGCCCCCCGGAGTCGTCCATCTCGCCGGCGCTCCCGGGGTTGGGCGGCGCGCGCTGGCGTCCTGGATGGCGGAGCGGGTGCTCGAGCTCGGTGTGGGAGACGTCCTGCGCGTCGATGGGTCTGACGGCCTCGAGGAAGGCCTGGTCGAGGCGTTGAGGACTCTGCTTCGAGTCGACCGGCTAGAGTCCGACGCGTTGGGCCCATGGCTCCGAGCCTGGCTTGCGGAGCTGGGGGCTGGTGGCTCGAACGACGCGGACCTGCTCGAGACTCTCCTTGCGTCAGGGCGGAGGTCCGCCGAAGCGGCTGGGCTCCCGCGCGGCGTCCGTCGCGGAATGCTGATGCGTGCTCTCGAACTCGTCTCCCGGAGACGTGGGCTGCTGATCCTCCTCCACGAACCGGACACAGCAGAGTTGGAGCGGCTTGCAGCGGGGCTTCGCGACGCGGAGATCCTCGCCCGCGTGCTCGTCGTGGCGATCACGGAGGAAGCCGCGGGCGAACACGTCGTCATCCGGCCCCACTCTCCCGAGGAGCTCCGCAGGATCGGAGTGAGCGCGTTCGGTCTGAGTCGGCGGCTCGCGGGCCGAGTCGCGGACGTCGCGAACGGCAACGCAGCGCTGTTCGTGTGGATTACCCGAGAGCTCTCCCGGCAAGGTGCCTTGAACCCCGGCGAGTCTGGCCTCTCGACGGACGCACCGTTGCCCGCCCCTGACACCGACCATTGGGCAGATCGACTCGCTCCGCTGCTCGGGCGACTGGACGTGAACGCTCGTCGGGCCCTGCGGATCGGCGCTTTGATGGACTTCGCCGAACCCGACCTTTGGGGACGGGCCTGCGCGCATCTTGGGATCGAAGAACCTGGGGAGAGCCTCCCCGCACTGTCTCGCCTCGGCGCCATCGCGACCCAGCGGAGCCCGCACGGTCTTCGGTGGTGGCCATCTGACCCCACCGTCCGGGCCCTGCTCGTGGGAGATGGCGAGCATCGCGCGGAGCACGCCGCGTTGGTCGAGGTGCTCTCTGCGTCGCATGTCGGTGGCGCCCGGGTGGGACGGCACCTCCTCGGAGCAGGTCGCATCGAGGAGGCGTTCGAGACGCTGACGAACGAGACTGCGATCGCGGTCCGCCAGTGGGACATGGGTCGAGCCCAGAGGTACGTCCTGCTGCTTGAAGACGCGATCGAACGGTTCGGTGACAGCACCGCGCGGCGCGTCGAGCTGTTGCTTCTCCAGGCCCGCATCGCCCTCGCGAGCTACCAGGTCGAGCGCGCGCTCGAGCAAGCGCTCGAGGCACGAGCGCTCGCCGAGTCGGCAGAGCTCCCGGACCTCCTCGTCCGCGCGAACCAACAGGTGGCCCACGCCCGGCGGTACGGCGGCGACCTGGACGGCGCGAACGAGATGTTCGAGCTCGCCGAGGCGGGTGCGCGCGCGCTGGGTGCTCGCGTGCTCGCAGCGGAGATCAGCCGCGAGAGGGCCGGGAACGAACTCGCCCGCGGCCGGCTCGACGCAGCGGAGGCGGCGACCCTCCGGGCCCTGGCCGACGCGGACCTGCCGGGAACCAGGCCGGGATCACGGACCAACTGCGAAGTGGTGCTCGCGCAGATCCTCCGCGCCCGCGGACGCGCCGAGGAAGGGCGGGAGGCCTTGAAGGAGACCCTCGCCGATCCGGATTTGATGTCCCGGCCCGCACAGCGGGCGAACCTCCTCGACCAGCTCGGCGAAATGGAACGCGCGGCAGGGAACGTGGAGGCGGCACGGACGGCCTACGAGGCCGCACTGTCCCTGTACGCCGCCATGGCGCACCCCGACGTGCACTACGCGGAGATCAACCTCGCGACGCTGCTCCTCGAGACCGGCGAGACAGACGACGCAGCGACCATCCTCACCCGCGCGGCAGCGTTGTTCCGACGGCGTGAGGACCCCTTCCTGCTCCTGGCGGTCCTCATCCTGCAGCTGGAGCCTGCGGCCGAACGGTCCGATCCCTCGCTGGAGGGCCGCATCGCCGAGGTCGCGGCGCTCCTCGACCGTGCCAGCTTCGCCGATCCAGACATCGCGGCGTCGTTCGCGCGCACGCTCCGGTGGATGCAGCTGAACGACCTCCCGGGCATCGCCACGGTCGAGGAGCTGCTCGCCGAACAGAGGCGTCGCTGCAGCGGCTGATCACCGGCGCTTCTTCAGCGCCTGCTCCGCCTTGCGCTTGTCCTTGGCGGCGCTGTCCCGGACACGCTTCGGGACCCCATCGGCCGCCAGGATCCGGTCCGCGAGCTCGATGACCTTGGCGTGGTCCCCCATCTTCTTCGCCCAGTCCATCCCGCGGCGGTCCTGGCCCCACTGGGCGCCGTCTTCGGGCGACTCCATCGCGATGTTCCCGGTCCGGGTGACCCAGCCGTTGATGCGCTTGCGGACCGGATCCGTCTTCACGAACGACAGGAAGTTCCGCTCCAACACCCAGGAGTCCGCCGCGGTGTGCTCCACGTAGGGGACCCGCTTCTCCGCGACAGGCATGGGGATGTGCAGGTTCGCGACGTCGTACTCGGTCACCTCGATGCCGGTGTCCGTCTCCTTCACGACCGAGCTGACGCGCTTCTTCGCCTGCTTCATCCAGTGCTTCATCCGGGCGCGGTACGTCCGGTTGATGCGCTGCGCCATCGCCTGCTGGTCCTGCAGCGAGGTCGGCTCCTTGCCCGCCGCCGCGAAGGCCTCGTCCAGAGCCAGCGTGAACACGGCGTCTCCCAGCTCCTTGCGCTCCTTGGGGCTGCCGATGGCGACGCCCTGGTCGTCCCAGACGGTGATCTTCAGGTGGATCGGGCCGACGGCCACCGTGACGTGGGCCGACGTCTTCGCCGTGGTCGTCTCGAGCTGGCCGTCCGCACCCTCCTTCGTGTCCACGGTGAACGCGGCGCCACCCCCCATCTTCTGGCGCAGCAGATCGGTCGAGAGCGTCAGCATCCAGTCGGCGCCACCGATCGTCACCTTGGCGTCGGTGCTCGTCTTGAGGTCCCGACCGGGCATGTCGTTCTCGCCGTCGGCGTGCTCCTCCTTCTCCTCCTCCGGAGTGCTCGCCGCGAGCTCGGCGGCTTTGATCTCCTGCTGCCAGGTCTTCGCCACCGCGACGGGGTCGAGCATGAGATCGGCTCCGATGTTGGCGGACATGGCGGTGATGCGCGGCGCCGCCCCGGGCCGGTTCGCCCACACGGCGGTCGCCCCACCGCCGCCTGAGAGGCTCAGCTTCAGCGCACCCTTGGTCCGCCTCGTGATGATCGCGTCGATGTCGCCGAAGATGGCGCCCAGGACGTCGAGCTTCGCTGCCATCGTGAGCGCATCCGGGCCGTGGGTCAGGTCGAGCCCCGCGCCGAAGATCGACGCCCCTACGCCGACCTCTCCGGTCGCGAAGTCGAACGAACTCCGGCCCTGCACGTTGTCGCCGCTCGTGACCAGCGTCACCTTGCCCGTGACGCCCTGTTCCTGGCCCGCCGTCGCAGGCACGTCCAGTTCCACGCCCAGCGTCGCGGACGCGCCTCCGAGCTCGATGGTCTGGTCGAACACGATCGGCACCCGCAGGTTCGTGTTGCCCAGGTGGCCCAGGAGATCACCGACGAGCGGGGCCTCCTTCGGTGCGGTTCCCCAGGGCGTGAGAACCTCCTCACAGTGGTCTTGATCGAGCGACGATTCGTTCTCCTCGCGCAACACGCCTGCGCCGCCGAGGCCCCCGGTGACGGCGGGGGCTTGCTTCCCCGCCGCCACGGCGTCCGCGACACGATCGGCCTCGCGCTCGCTCGCGTCCCCGGCGCTGCTGAGCTTGCCGCGCACTCCGTTGCCCCCCCCGGCGCGCTTCTGCATCACGTGTGCGACCTCGTGGGCCACGGTCTTCTTGTCCGGGCTGGCGTCTGCGAACGCGACCCGCTCCCCGTCGGTCGCCGCCTTCGCGCCGATTCCGTCGAGCGTCTCCTTCTGCCCGCGGGTGGCCGTCACCCCGCTCAGGTCGGCGCCAAAGGCGTCCTCCATCTCCTTCTGGAAGGGCAGGCCGCCGCCGCCGCTCGCGGCCTGCTCGAATGCCTCCCCAGCGTCCATCCCGCCGACCGACCCGGCCAGGTGCTTGGCCCAGAGCCCGAGGTCCGCGCCAGATCCCGACGAAGGTGCCCGGGCAGGGGCGCGGGGCAGCCCCGCAGGCTCGACCGCCGTCTGCTCCTGCGCGCGACGAGAGCTCACGCCGAAGTCGCGGTCGGCGTTCTGGTGGCTGCGGACGGGCCTGCGTTGCCGGGACATGAGCGCTCCTTTGGAAACGCTCCGGTCTCATCGCAACGCGCGTGCCACCACCCAACCACCTGAAATCACAGGACTCTGATCGCAGCCCGGGCCGTGCGCGCACGGTGCGTGACGTGCGCGCACGTCAGATCACGACCGTCGGCGCGGGCTCGCGCCCCAGGAAGCCGCTGATGCTGGCCCCCGCCGCGTAGGCACCGGCCTGGCCGATGGCGATCAGGTCGCCCGGCCGCGGCGCCGGGAGCGTCACGGTCGCGATCGCGTCCATCGACGTGCAGGCCGGCCCGACCAGGGTGACCTCCTCGTGCTCGCCCGCGCGGCTGAGGTTCCGCGTGGGGAACGGAGGACCGTGCCGGAAGGCGGCGCAGGCGAAGAGGAAGGCGTCCATCCCGCCGTCGAGCACCGCGAAGGTCGTCCCCCGGACGTGCCGGCGCTCGAGGACCCGGAGCAGCAGCGTCCCCGCCGGCGCCGCGATCCAGCGCCCCGGCTCCACCTCGATGGTCGCTCCCGGCCACGCGCCGCGGAAGGCGTCGGCCGCCGCGCGGAGGCGTCGTCCGAGCAGGTCCACGTCGAGGGCCCGCATGTCTCCGCGGGCCACCCCGAACCCTCCGCCGAGGTTCACGACGGGCGGTCCGTCGATCCCCCGCGCGACGCGCTCCGCGAGGTCGAACACGACGCCGGCGTGCCGCATCCAGGCCGCCGCGCTGGTGCACTGGCTCCCCCGATGCACGTGGATCCCGCGGACCCGAAGACCGAGGGCCCCGATGGCATCGAGCGCGTCGTCAAGCTCCTCCTCGGGGACCCCGAAGGGCGTTGATCCCCCGCCGGTCCGGGTGCGGAAGGCGCCGATGACCTCGCTGGGGTTGATCCGCAGCAGCACCTCCGCAGCCGGATCGATCGCGGCGAGGCGCTGGGCCTCGGTAACCGATCCCACCGCGCAGCGGGCGCCGACCTCGACCGCGCGCCGCAGCAGCTGGTCGTCCTTCCCTGGCCCTGAGATCCCGATCGCGTCGCCTGCGAAGCCCGCGGCGAGGGCGGCGTCGAGCTCTCCGGCGGAGGTCACGTCCACGCCGTCCACGACCCCCTGCAGGACGGCCAGCACCTTCGTGTCCCGGTTCGCCTTCGCGGCATAGCGGACATGCACGCCCAGGGACCCCGCCAGCCGGCCGGCCCGCTCCCGCGCCACCGCTCCATCGAACACATGCAGCGGCGTGCCGTGCGCGGCGGCCAGCGGCGCGAGGTCGCTCACTTCGCTTCCCGCGGCGGCGGCTTCTTCCCCTCCACGAGCCGCCAGGTCCGGCCTGCCTCCGTACCTGACGCCAGCGCCTCCTCGCGCAGCGCGAGCACGGCGTCGTCCAGGGCGTTCACCCACTGCACGCCCAGGTCGTCGCCGGACCAGATGGCGGTCCCCAGGATCTCCGAGCGCGCCTCGATCACGGTCCCGTCCAGGAGCGTGATCGTGACCCGCTGCGGCGGACCCCGGTGGTGGAGGCCCGAGTCCGGGACGTCGCGCTGGCAGGACCGCTGCTGGGTCGTCGCGGCGAGCAGGGCCTGCACGGTGGTCGCGCGCACCGTGCCCTCGGCAGGTCCCAGCGCCTCCCGCCAGATGATGGGCGGCGGGAGGCAGCAGAAGCGCTCCCCCGTCCACTGCGCGGCGAACGCATCGCCGGATCGGGTGAGCTGCAGATCCACGCGTCCGTCGACCGCGACGGTTGCCACCGGGGCATCGGCCGACCAGCCCGGCGCGCACTCGGTCGCCGGCTTCGACCGCGCCGCCTCGGCGTGAGGGGCGACCAGCGCGAGCAGCCCGGCGACAGCAGCGTCGGCTCCTCCCCGGAGCGCGCGACGGGGTGCGTCCCGGGCCTCCTGCAGCGTCCAGCCGCGGGCGTCGCGCTCCAGCCGCAGCGTGCCGCCCGGGGGGCCGCTCACGGGGTAGAGGACTCCGGGCTCCCAGGGCTCCTGCCAGCGGATCTCCATGCGGATGGTCACGTCGCCGTCCGCCCCGCGGATCTCGGCGCAACTCAACGCGCTCAACCCTGCCAGAGCCCCGTGCGCGTCCGCCGGATCGAGCGGAGCGCCCCACCCCAATCCCGACACGCTCCGCACTTCGGTCGGGAGGTTCATGGGGCGGCGGGGGATCTCCTGTCCCAGACGATCGTAGGGATCCGACCCACGGACCACGACGTCGCCCCCGTTTCGCCAGGTCAGCTCCCGGTGGACGGGGCGGCCGGGAGCCAGCATCTCGTTGTAGGCGATGGACTGCACGAGGCCGGGGCCGAGGTCGAGGGACTCGGAGCAGGGAGGCGGGAGCGGCCCGACGGGGCGGGCGTCCGTCGCGTCGGGCGCACCCGTGGGCGCCACCGACGGGCAGCCGAGCAGCAGGAGCAGCAGCGGGAGGCAGGCGCGCATCCGCCGCCAGCATAGGCGGGGCTCAGCCGCTCTCGGCGTCCTCGACCCACCGCCGCGCGTCCTGGAACAGCCGGCGCGCCTCGAACATCCGCAGCCCCAACGGCTCCAGCCACGGCACCGGATCGACGTTCCCGGCCGCACCGATGTAGGTGAACCAGCGCTCGATGGCCATGGTCCACGCGGCCATGCACAGCTGCGCCGTGGTCACCTTGCTGCGGTCGTCCGCGGATCGCGGCGCCAGGTGATGGCTCGAGGCGATCCGGACCAGGCCCGGAGGCATCGACCAGCCCTCCATCACCATCCGCCCCACCGACTCGTGCTGGATCAGGAGCTGGCCGCCGAGGTGCTCGCTCATGCCCCCTCCGAGGCCGGAGCCGCGGAGTCGCTCGGCGATGACCCGCAGGAGCACCACCTCGCCGATGTTGTGGAACAGGGCCGAGACGTAGACGGACTCCGGGTCGGAGTGGCCGATGTCCATCGCCAGCACGCGCGCGCCCTGCGCGGTGACGATCAGGTTGCGCCAGGCCTCCTGGACCATCTCCTTGAGCTCGCCCTCCTCGAAGGCGAACAGGTCCGAGACGATCACCCGCTGGGCGATCCCGAGGACCCGCCGGTTGCCCAGGCGGTTGCAGGCGTCCTCCAGGCCCATGTTCCGCACGCGTCCGGCGTAGTAGCTCGACGCCGCGGCCTTCAGCACTCCGCGCACCACGGCCGGGTCCCGCTGCACCACATCGATGATCTCCTGCGCTCCGCAGGTGGGCTGCGCGAGCAGGCGCTGGATGTCGTGCGCAAGCGGGGCGATCACCGGGATCTCGACCCGCCCCTCCTTCAGGAGGCGGATCAGCCCCGTCGACAGCAGGCGGGTGAGCGTGCTGCGGGGCTCCTCCTCCTCCTCCTCGCGCGGACGGGTCTGCGGCATCGGGGTGGGTGCGGGCCCGGGGGCCGACGCCCCGACCCGGCGCAGGGCCGTCTCCAACATCTTCGCGCTGAACGGCAGCTCCAGGAAGTCGAGGACTCCGAGGTGCACGAGGTCGAGCAGATCGCGGACCGTCGGCTCCTCCCCGCTGGCGATGATCGCGCACTCGGGCACCTTGCGGCGCAGCTCGCGCACGAGGCCGAGACCGCTCCGGTCGGGCAGATCCATGCCGACGATCACCAGCCTTGGGTCGTAGCCCTTGATCAGGGCCAACGCGGCGCGCGCGCTGGCCGCACCGCGCACGGTGTGCCCGGCCCGGCGGAGCCAGCCCGTCAGGACCTGTCGCAGGACCTCGTCTTCGTCGATCACCAGGATGCGCATGGGTCGCCCTCCCATCGGCAGTCAGACCGTGGAGTTTAGCCGCACTGGGGAGACGTCCATCGTTTGAGACAGATGGGGCGGCTCCGCGGGCCGCGCAGAATCATTGAATCACTTGATTCGGTCCCCTAAGGTGCGGCACCCATGCAAAAGACCCCCGTTTTTGCCTCGTTGGCCCTCGCGCTCCTGCTCCCCGCCCTGAGCGCGGCGCAGACGCCCGACGCGGTCGCCCTCGCGGACGCCCACGGCCACCGCAGCGCGGCCGCCGATGCCCTGGCCGCCGCGGTCGCCGACGGAAGCATCAGCGCGCACGAAGCACGCATGCAGCGCTTCTACGCGGGCTTCCAGCCCGATCTGCTCGACCCCGCGTTCGCTGGCCTCGCGGCGAGCAGCGGCCCGGACTGCGGCACGCACCTCATCGCCGATCTCCGCGCCCACTGGGACGACGTCCCCGCGACGGACAAGCACCTCGTGGAGCTGGCGACGTCGCCCATCTACCGCGGCTGGCTGGCCGAGGGCGGCCCCTCCTGGCTCGAGGCCGACGTGGACGCGATCCGCATCCAGGAGCGGTCGCCGTGCTTCAACCCGGCGACCGCCAACTCCTCGCTCGGGCCGTTCTCCGAGGAGACGGCGTCCGAACACTTCGAGATGCACTGGAACCCTACGAGCGACGTCGACCAGGACGACATCGACGACCTGCTCCAGTGGTTCGAGGAGTCCTGGCAGTTCCAGGTGGTGGACCGCGGCTTCTTCCAGCCCCACGGCCTGTCCCAGTACGAGATGCTCGTGGTGGTCGAGCCCCTGAACAGCCCGGGCATCGGCGCGTACGCGACCATCGCGTCCTGCGGCGGTTCCCCCACCGGCTTCATGACCTACATCGTCGTCAACGACTGGTCGTTCCGGGATCGCGAGTGGCTCAAGTCCGTCGCCCCCCACGAGTTCTTCCACGGCGTGCAGATCGTCTACGGCCTCGACGAGTACTGGGCCGGGGACAGCGACAACCGCTGGCTGATCGAGGCCTCCGCCACCTACATGCAGCGGGTCGTGTACCCGGACATCCTCGGGGTGGAGGTGCAGCAGACGTTCCGCTGGGCTTCGGAGCCCCACCGGTCGCTCCAGACCGCGGACGACACCGGCCTGCAGTACGGCCTCGCCATCTTCCTGATGAGCCTCGAGCACAGCACCGAGACCAACGCCTGGCACCAGGCGCTGTGGGACCTGGTGTACGACCGCTCCGGGTACGACCTGAAGGAGGAGCTGGACGAGGTGCTCGCCGAGTACGGCACCGACTTCCTCACCGAGTGGCGCACCTTCATGATCCGCGGCGCCGTCGGGCCGATGCTCGACAACCCGTACCTCATCACGCCCATCACCATCGAGGACCGCACCAACGGGCAGTACCCGAACCAGACGGTCGGCGAGTGGGACGGGCGGGACTACCCCATCGAGGAGGACGTGAACTCGGCGTCCGGGCACGAGCGGCCCGAACACCTCGGCATCAACTACGTGCTCTTCGAGGGCGACCGCATCGACGACGACATCGGCGCCGTCGTGACGTTCCGGGGGGACGGCGAGAAGAACGGCGACCAGGTCGAGTGGTTCGTGGAGATGGCCGCGGTCTACAACGACGAGATCAAGTTCACGCACAGCATGGAGCTGACGCGGGAGGACGACGACGTCGTCGGCGAGGTGCTGGTCAACGAGATCGGCGAGGACTTCGACTACGTCGTGATGGCCGTGTCGCCGGTGACGGACTTCGGCGACGGCCCCATCTCCTGGAGCTACACGGCCGAGCTCGTGGACGCCACGGACAACGGCGGCTTCGCGCCGGTCCCGCCGGACGCTCCGGACGACGGCGGCGAGGGCTGTGCCGCCTGTGGATCGAGCGTCGCGGGCTCCACGTCCCCCACCTGGCTCGCGCTGCTGCCCCTCGCCTGGCTCCGTCGGCGACGCTGATTGAGCAGTGCTATCTTGGATCCCGGAAAAAACCCGGGAGTCCGCGCACTTGACGACAGTTCTCATCGTCTTTCACGGCATGCCGCCCCTCGCGGGACGCACCGTCGTGGGATCCGGCCTGAGAGCGTTCGCCAACGGCCAGGCGCTCGCCGCGGCCGGGCACCGCGTCGTCTACTGCACCCGCCACGAGGACCTTCCGGACGCCCTGCGGGCCCAGGCTGAGCGGTCGAACAACACGCCCCTGCGCGCGCTCACGGGCGCGCACGAAGCGCCGGGCGATCCTGCGCGCGGCCAGGACGCGCTGGACGACGACGAGATCACGGCCCGCCACGACGCGGTCGGCGCGTCCTGGACGCCCGGCGGCCTCGCTGCCCGCGGCGGCCCCCCCGGCGCGCCGGGCAACCCCCTCGCCTTCACGGAGACCCACGAGCTCCACGCGGTGCTGCGCCGGGTGAAGCCGGACGTCGTGCTCGTCGAGGCGCTCGAGGAGGCGCGGCGCCTGCCGGCGGGGCCCTGGACGGTGATCCTCGATCTGTTCGCGCCCCGGGTGATCGAGCAGCAGTTCCAGACCGGCGCCGGCGATCCCCGCGAGGCCGTGCGCGTGCTGGACGCGCTGCAGCGGGCGGACCAGTTCCTCTTCAGCAACCAGCGCCAGAAGTACTTCCACCTGCCGCTGCTCGCGCTCGCCGGCGTGGACATCCGCGAGGACGCAGGCGCCGTCGTGCCGATCTCGTGCCCGCCGGATCTGCCGCCGGTCATCACCGAAGACCCGCTCCGCTTCGTGGCTGGCGGCGTGTTCTGGCCCTGGGCGGACCTGTCGCGCGGGTTGATCGACCTGCTGGCGGCGCTCGACGGCGTCGACGCGGGCTCGGTGGACCTGTACGGCGGGAAGTACGACATCCGCTCGGACACGCAGGACTACGCGGATCCCCGGTCCCGCCTCCCGAAGGACCATCCGCGGCTGCGCTTCAAGGGCCTCGTCCCCATCGACACGCTCTGGGAGGACTACCGCCGCGCGGGCGTGGCGTTCGACCTCATGGCCCGCAACCCGGAGCGCGAGCTGAACCTGAGCTTCCGCCAGGTGGACTACCTCCGCTGCGGGCTCCCGATCATCACCGCGCCGGGCCAGGTCATCGCCGCGGACGTCGCGGAGTACGGCGCCGGTTGGCTCGTGGAGCCGGGGGACCGGGACGCGCTGCGGAGCCTGATCGTTCGGCTGCACGCGCATCCCGAGCTGGTGCAGGAGGCCAGCGCCGCCGCCCAGCGCCTCGCGCGGGACCGCTACGCGTGGGACCAGACGAGCCAGCCGCTGCTGGACGCCGTGGCCTCGCCGCTGCGGCGCCAGCACGCCGAGACCCTCGTGTCCCAGCTCAGCCGCACCCAGGCGGATCTGTGGGACGAGCACGAGGCCGCGAAGCGGCTGCGCACCACCCTGACGCGCCAGGAGGCGGACCTCGACACCAAGTCGGAGGAGATCCGCTCCCAGGACGCGAAGATCCGCCAGCTGCTCAGCACCGTCGACCGGCTCACGCTGTCGCTCGAAGAGGTCAGCCGCTTCCGCACCGAGACCGTCAGCTACCTCCAGCAAGAGGAGGACGCCGCGCTGCGGGAGGCCGCCGAGCTCCAGCGCGAGCTGGATCGCCGCGACCTGGACCTGCGCAAGAAGCAGGACGCCCTCGATGCCGCGAGCCGGGAGGTCGACAAGCTCAAGGCCGCCGTGGCCGAGCTCCAGGACCAGAACGGGGAGCTGCAGACCCGGTACGCGAACAAGGACGCGCAGGCGCTGGCGATCGAGGAGCGGGCGCGGGCGCTGCAGGACCGGATGCGCGGGCTGGAGTCCGCGCTCGCCACCACGCGCATCGACGTCGAGAAGAAGGAGGACGAGCTCCAGGCCGCCCAGAAGGTGGCGTCGCTCGCGGCGCTCGAGGCGAAGCGGCTGATGGAGGCCGCCGAGCGTCGGCAGGCCGAGGCCCTCGCCGTGGCGGAGGAGAAGGCCAAGCGCCTCGCCGAGGTCGCCGACGAGCGGCTGCGCGCCGAGCTCGCGAAGGCCACACGCACCCACGAGCGCGCCGTCGAACGCCTCCAGGAGCACCACCGGGCCGAGCTCGCGCAGCTGAGCGAAGCCCAGACGGACGAGCACGCCAAGGCCGAGGACCGCAAGCGCACGGAGCTGCTCGCCGCCGAGGCCAGGCACCGCGCAGCCCTCGACCGCGCCGAGGAGCAGCGTCTTCGGGAGCTCGCCGCGCTCCGGGCCGAGCACCAGGTGACCCTCGGGCTCCTCGAAGACCAGAAGCAGCGTGCGCTCGCTGCCCTGAAGACGGAGCACCAGGCCGCCCTCGCGGCCCTGGAGGACCAGAAGCAGCGAGAGCTCGCCCTCGCCCATGAGCGGGAAGCGTCCGCCCTCGCGACCGACCATGCGCGCGGCGAGTCCGAGCGGCTCCGCGCGGCCGAGGCTGCGCGGCGGGAGCTCACCAACCAGCTCGACCAGCTCCGCACCCAGAGCCAGCGTCAGCTGGATCGCGCGCGGGAGTCCGCCGAAGCGCTGTTGAGCGAGCAGGTGGACCGGGTGGCCGCGGTCACCGTGGAGCGGGACGGCTTCAAGACGCGGCTCGAGGAGACGACCCATCGCCTCGCCGAGGCGGACCGTCGGGCTCGAGGCCGCGAGCAGGAGCTCGTTCAGCTGGAAGAGCGGCAGCGCACGGAGCTCGAGCGCGTGCGCGAGCGACACGCCCAGAGCGCCGCGGACGCCGAGGAGCGGCTGCTCGCCGCCCGGGCCGCCGCCGAGACCCTGCAGTCGGAGCTCGACCTCGCGCGCAGCTCCGCGGCCGAGCTGGCCGCCCAGGTCCAGACCCTGAAGGTCGACGCAGAGAAGAAGACCCGCGAGGCCGCTGCCGCCCGGAGCCGGACCGATGCCCTGGCCACACGGACGACGCGTGACATCGATGACGTCGCGCTGCGGGCGAACCGCGAGCTCGAGGCCGCCCGCCGCGAGGCCACTGAGCTCCTCCAGGCCGCCGAGCAGAAGCTCCAGGACGCCGCGTCGGAGCGCAGCGGACTCCGCCGCGAGGTCGATCGCCTGACTGCCCAGGCCGCGGAGGCGGATGGCCAACTGAAGGTCGCGCGGAGGGAGCTGCAGCAGCTCGAGGCGAGCCAGGCTGCCGAGCTGGCCCGCCTTCGAGAGCGCCAGGCCACGGCGGCGTCCGAAGCCGACGACCGGCTCCTGGCCGCACGGGCCGCCACCGAGTCCGTGCAGGCGGATCTGGACGCCCTGCGCACCGAGCACGCCGAGGCGAAGGCAGCGCTGCAGGCGGCGCGCACCGACGCCTCCAAGAAGGCGCGGGAGGCCGCCGCGGCGCGGACCCAAGTGGAGGAGGTGAGCGCCCGGGCCGCGCGGGATCTGGACGCCCTGCGCGTCCAGGCCAGCCGCCAGATCGAGGGCGCCAGCCGCGAGGCCACCCAGATCCTCCAGGCCGCCGAGGAGCGCGCCCAGGAGTCCGCCGCCGAGCGCAACCAGATCCAGCGCGACCTCGACCGCGCCGAGCAGCGGGCGACCGAGGCCGAGGGCCTGCTCAAGACCCGCAGCCGCGAGCTCAAGCAGCTGGAGGCAGCCCAGTCGGTCGAGCTCGAGCGCTTGCGGGAGCGCCAGACCTCCGCGGCCGCCGAGGCCGACGACCGACTCCTGGCGAGCCGCGCCCAGGCCGAGCGTCTGCAGGCGGAGCTGGACACCCTGCGATCCGCCCACGCCGAGGCCCAGGCGCAGCTGCAGGCCGCCCAGGCCGACGCAGCGAAGAAGGGCCGGGAGGCCGCGGCGGCCCAGGCCCGCACCGAAGCCGCCGCCGCCACCGCCGCGCGCGCCGTGGAGGAGATCCGGCTGCGCGCCGAGCAGCAGCTCGAGTCCGCGAACGACCAGGCCGCCGATCTGCTCCGGGACGCCGAGCAGCGGCTGGCCGACCTTGGGCGGAAGCAGACCGAGCTCCGCCTCGCCTCCGCGCGGGCCGAGCGGGACGCCGCCCAGGCCGCAGCCCAGCACCAGGTCCGCGTGGACGCCCTGCAGGCCGAGCGCGTCGAGCTCGAAGCAAAGCTGCGCGCCGCCGAGAGCGACGCTGGCAAGAAGGCGCGGGAGGCCGCGTCCGCCCGGGCCCGGGCAGAGGCCGCATCCGCCGAGGCCACCCGAGCCGTCGAGGAGATTCGCCTCCGCGCGGCGCAGCAGCTCGAGACCGCGTCCGAGGAAGCCACTGCCCTGCTCCGCGACGCCGAGGCCCGGCTGTCCGAGCTCGCCACCGAGCGCGCCGGCCTCCGACGCGAGCTCGACCGCCTGACCCAGCGCGCGACCGACGCCGATCAGCAGCTCCGCGCCCGCACCGCCGAGCTCCGACAGCTGGAGACCGCGGCCCGCGCCGAGGAAGAGCGCCTCCGCGACGAGCAGAGCGCCGCCCAGGCCGAGGCCGAGGAGCGGATCCGCGCCCTGCGCGCCGACCTCGAGGTGGCCCGCGCCTCCGCCAGCGCCGCCACGGCCAGCGGTGAGCAGGTCCGCGGAGAGCTGACGGTCGCCCGCGCGGATCTGCGCAAGAAGCAGGACGAGATCGACGCGCTGCTCGCCCATCACGGCCAGGAGCAGGCGCGCCTCGAGACCGAGCACGGCCGGACCCTGCAGTCTGCGGAGCGCCGCCTCGAAGACGCCCGCCGCGCCGCGTCCACGGCCCGGGACGACGCCCGCGTGGCGCACGAGGCGCAGCGCGGCCGCATCGAAGAGCTGGAGGCCGAGCGCGCAATGCTCGCGAGCCGCATCGCCGACCTCAGCGCCGACGTTGACAAGAAGACGCGCGCGATCGACGAGAGCCACCGCCTGCGCGCGGAGCTCGAGGAGCGCTTCCTGGGCCTGCTCCAGACCGCCGAGGACGAAGCGCGCCGGTCGCTGGACGCGGTCGAGACGAACGCCCGGCGCGCGTCGGCGGACGCTCACGCGCTGCTCGAGACGACTCGACTCGAGCGCGACGAGGCCCGGGCGGCCCTCGAAGAGAGCCAGTACGAGCGCAGCTCCCTCCAGACGGAGGTCACGAAGCGCAGCAAGCAGCTCGGTCGGGCCAAGGAGCGCCTCACCACCGCCCAGGATCAGCTCGACTCCCTCCAGGTCCAGGTGGCCACGCTCGCCACGCAGGTGGAACAGAAGGACTACGCGATCCGCTCGCTGTCGGTCGACGCGACCAAGAAGGCCAACGAGGTGGAGGCTGCCCGCGAGCGCCGCGCCGCGCTGCAGCAGGAGCTCGACAAGGCGCTGCACGCCACCCACGAGGCCGAGACCCACCGCGACCAGCTCCAGCTGGAGCTCGAGAAGTCCGGCCGCGCGCTGCGCCAGGTGGAGGCCCAGCGGGATGCGATGGATCTGGATCTGAAGCGAGCGTTCGCGCTGCTGGAGGAGTCCCAGGCCGCGCTCGACCGGGCCTCGCTGCCGCCCGAGGCGCCTCTGTCGGAGACGGCGGAGACGGACGACGAGGACGCTCCCTCCATGCCGCCCACCGCCGAAGCCTGACCGTCAGCCGTCGACGCCCATCCGGGCTGCATAGACGGGGTACAGGTCCGCGCGGTCGACGGTGTCCAGGTAGGCGCGCACCTCGCCGGGATCCATCTTGTAGAAGTTGATCCCGCCGCAGGCCCAGCACTTCGGGATCTCCTCGAAGCGGCCCTCGATGTGCAGCAGCCGCAGCTCCGTCATCCGCTCACCGAACCAGAGCTGGTCGAACGTGGCGTCGCGCAGGCTGCCGATGCTGATCTCGTTGTCCACGTCCGCGCAGCAGGCCATGAGCTCGCCGTCCCAGCGGATCACCGGCGTCTTCCAGAGCCCCGGGCAGGGCATGCGGTCGTTCTTCGGAAGCTCCGCCGTGGCCGCTTCGCGCGGCGTGAGGACCCGCAGCAGCGTGCTTCCCCGCGCCCCCTTCGGCTTGCCCTGGCGCCCCATCAGACGCCCGCCCGCAGGTCCGGCTGGGCCATCCCCGTCTCGTCGATGTCGAGGTCGGTGCCGTCGGCGTTGGGGTCGTCGTGCTCCTGCCAGGCGCGCTCCATCCACAGCTTCAGGTGGATGTGCTCCTTGCTGAACGGCTCGAGCTGCTGCTCGGCGATCGCCGTGGCGTAGAGCCGGTCGGCCTCCTGCTGACGCGCGCCGCCGGTGCCCACGCTGAGCCGCTTCACCATGATGTCGTTGTAGCCGACGCCGTTGCGGCCCTCGGCGCAGAACGCGTCCCAGTGGTCCACGAACTGCCGCGCTTCGTGGGCGTTGCCCTTCTGCAGCACGAACTGGAACTCGGCGTTGAGGTTGATGGACGGCAGGTCCAGCTCGCCGCGGCGCCGCAGGAAGTGCTGCACGTTGTCCATCACGACGTCGAAGTAGTCACGCCCCTTCACGACCCGGTAGGTGTCCCGGGTGATGGCGTCGAGGCTGAAGACCATGAGCACGGGGATGAGGGGGTGCCGCGCGTAGGCCTGCACGAGCTGCTCGACCCGATCGGGCGTCAGCAGGATCGCGTTCGTGTCGATGCGGAAGTAGCCGAAGCGGTCGCCCACGTGGTCGAGCGCGTACCCGAGCATCTCGAAGAGCTCGGGGTGCAGCGACGGGTCGCCCAGCCACTGGAAGATCAGGTGGTCGAAGCAGACGTCGGACGCGGCGATGCCGTCGATGATCTTCTTGAACAGATCCGTGTCCATGTACCCCTTGAGCAGGTCCCCGTGCAGGTTCGGGCGGAAGCCCTGCTGCGGGTGGCACATGGGGCAGGTCAGGTTGCAGAAGTCGGTCGGCTCGATCTGCAACACGCCGCAGTTGCGCAGCGTCTTGGACGGTTCGGTCACTTCTGGAAGGTAGACCGAGGCGCCCGCCCACCGCCACCGACGGGCCTCTCCCTGCGCCAGTTGCGCACCGGAGCCAACTAGTCTACAACCGCACTAGTTCACATCCGCACTAGCTAGGAGACACGATGTTCGACATTCTGATCTGGGGCGCTGTCGTCGGTCTGATTCACGTGATGGTCACCGGCGGCCTGTACGGAAACCCGGTCGTGGACGGCATGTACGCCGCCGCCATGAAGGACGAGCCGGGGGTCAAGGACTGGCCGAGCAAGGGCCGCTACCTGACGACGCAGATCCTCGGGACCCAGGTGGAGGTGTACGTCCTCGCGTTCACCTACGCCTTCCTGCACCCGCTTCTCGGGATGAAGGCGATGTCCGCGACGCTGCTCCTGGGCGTGATCTTCTGCGGGATCCGGGTGTACCCCCGCTCGTGGAACATGTGGATCCAGTCGACCTACCCGAACCGGCTCATCGCCATCGAGACCATGGGCGGGGTGGTCAGCACGTTCACCGTCGTCCTGGGGCTACACTTCCTCCTTCCCGGGATCGCATGAGCGCAGACGAACCCCCAGACCTGACTCCGGCCGCGTTCGTAATCCTGGCTCTCCTCACCGAGGGCCCGGCGCACGGCTACCAGATCAGGGAAGTGGTCCACACGCGGGGGTTCCGGTTCTGGGTGCAGATGGGGCGTACCTCCATCTACGTCACACTGCGCAAGCTCGAAAAGGCGGGACTCATCGCGGTCCGCCTCGAGTCTGGCGGAGGCCCGCCCCGCAAGGTTTACAGCCTCACGGACGCCGGGCTCGCACGGTGCAAGCGGGAGGCTCTGACGTACCTGGGGCGGCCGGCGCACCCCCGCAACGAGATCGACCTGGGGATCTACGCCCTGAGCTTCCTCGACCCAGCCACCGCCCAGGACACGCTCGAGGAGGCGCTGGCCTTCCTCGTGCAGCGTCGGGCGTTCCTGGAGGAGCGCCTCCAGTGGTGTCGGTCACGGGACCTCTACCTGCCGGCGCTGGCGTTCGAGCGGCCCCTGCTCGGGCTCGCGGCGGACGTGGAGTGGCTGACCCGCGTGCTGGCCGAGCTCCGAGCTGATCCGGAGCGCGTCCTGGGAGCCAACTGGTCCGGCTACGAATACCTGGAGCCGCCCAACCCGGAGCACGCCTGACTGCGATCGAGCTGTTGCCCGAAGTGCGGCGCGGACGATCGGGTACCATCCCGCGGATGCGGCGACGGGCGCGCTCTTGGATCCTGTCGACCGTGGCCATCATCGGGCTCGCGCTCGGCGGTGGCTGCAGCTCCGAGTGTCAGCAGCTGTGCACGGCCTGGTACGACTACCAGCGGGACGTCTGCGGCGCGGTGAACACGGACGACGAGCGCGTCACCTGCATCTCCGACTACCGGCGCAGCCGGACGTCGGAGGACGAACTCAACGACTGCGCGACGCGGATCCCCCAGGTCCGGGAGATGCGGTCGAGCCAGGACGCAGCCTGCTGCACCTGGGACCTTGGGACCTGCCCCACAGGGCAGGGCGACGACGACGACTCGGCCGCGACGGCGCGGTAGGAGGAAGCGAAGTGGCGATCCGACTCACGCTCTTGACCCTGCTCGGCAGCACGCTGCTCCTGTTCAGCGGCTGCACGAACGACTGTCAGAAGCTCTGCAAGGAAGTCGCCAACTACTGGGACGACTGCGGCATCTCGTACGCCGACAACCAGGTGGCCGACTGCCGCAAGAACTTCGCGGGCAACGGCGACGACTTCGAGACCTACGAGACGTCCTGCCGCCAGCTCGTCCGCCCCGCCGAGAACGCCGACGGCGAGCGTGTCATCGGCCTCCGCGCCCGCTTCAGCTGCGAGGACATGGAGAACGGCCCGGGCGGAGCCTTCGCGAACGGCGGCTGAGGCCGCCCAGGAACGCCGATCTCTTCGTCGGCTGCGTCGTCGCTCCCTGCGACGCACCTCAGTGCGACTCGGTCGACTCCTCCTTGCCTCCTCGACCTCGACGCCCCTGAACGGCCTCAGCTCGCCGTTCGGTGAGCAAGGACCCTCGAATCCCCGATTCCTGGCCTGTCCGCTTTCGGGCGTCCCGGTGCTCCTAGCGGCCAACTTGGGGGACGAGCTGTCAGCTCGTCCCGGTTGTTGGCCGTTTTCGGGCGTTCGAGGTGCTCCCGACGTCTAGGGGCGGATGACGAGCGCGTCGGTCGTGTAGGCGCCCTCGGCGTCGAGCCCCCCGAACACGAGCGCCTCCCCGCCCGGCAGCGTCGCCAGCGTCGACCCGCTGCGCGCGTTCCACGCCACGCCCGGATCCGGCATCGGGCTCCACACGCCCGGCCCGTCGGTCCCCGGCGTCCACACCTCACAGCCGGTCACGGCCGCCTGCTCGGAGTCCTCCCCGCCGCACACCAGCACCCGCCCGTCGGGCAGCACCTGGTGGTTGGCCCGCACCCGCGGCGTGCCCATGTCGGCGTCCTGCGTGAGCGAGTCGTTGGCCGGATCGAAGATCCAGCTGTCCCCGAGCGCCACCGTCTCGATCTCCGTGACTCCGCCCGCGATCAGCACGCGCCCGTCGGGCAGCAGGGCCGCGACCTGGTCCGCCCGTCCCGGCTCGATGTCCCCCACGTCCGTCCAGGCGTTCGCCGCGGGGTCATACGCCTCGATCAGGGTCGACTCGGGATAGGTCTGGTTGCTCGTTGGCACGTTCGCGCCGCCGACGACGAGCAGCCGCCCGTCGCGCAGCGGGGTCGTCGTGTGCGCCCACCGGGTGTCCCCCATGGTGGCCAGGGCGGTGACGTCGCCGCTGTCGAGGTCGATCTCCCAGCACTCGTCCGACACGCGCAAGACCGGCTCGCCGCCGTCCAGCAGGTAGTAGACGCCGCCCACGACCAGCACGCGATCGCCCAGCTGGGTCGCGGTGAAGAAGCCGCGGGCGGCCTGCTCTTCCCACGCCCCGTCGATGTCGAAGTCAGTCCACGCGGACTCGGCCGGGTCGAACACCTCGGGCATCCCGGTGTCCCGCGCGTCGTCCAGGTCGGACTGCTCGAAGTCCACGGTCACGAACTGCGCGCGCCGCTCGATGAGGGGGATGGTCCCCAGCACCAGCACCTTGCCGTCCATGGCGGTGCCCGAGTCGACGATGGCCACGGCCGCGCCGTCCATGCGGGGGCCGCGCATCGCATCGAGGGCCGCGAACGACCAGGAGCCCAGCGCGCCGTCCGTCCGCATGAGCGCGGCCGAGTCCACGGGCGTCGGATCTCCGTCGTCGTCCAGCCCCCGTGACCCGCCCAGGACGAGCACGCTGCCGTCCGCGAGCACCGCGCTCATGGGATCCCGGCGGCCCTCGGCGAGCGCGCCGGAGAGGCGTCCGACGCGCCCGCGTCGGCTGAAGAGGATCGACGCGCCGGGCAGATCCGGCCCGATCGCGACCGGCCCCGCGCCACCGGACGCCGCCACCACCTGGTCCCCCGTTCCGAGCCCGGCGTTCACGAGGCCACTGAAGTCCAGGCGCACGGTGTCGCCGGCGGGGATCGACGGGATCGACCACGTGGAGCCGGACGCGGGCGCTTCGAGCCAGAAGTCGTAGGCCAGGCCGCCGCCGTAGTCGGCCGTCAGGCTGAGGTACTCGAGCCCGTCGAAGGAGTCGTGGCCGTCCGGCACCACGAAGGTGATCGGCACGTCGAACTCGGGCGCGGCACAGCCACCGAGCAGCAGCGCGAGGACAGC
>ENA-OWNT01001555-OWNT01001555.1-seawater-metagenome-genome-assembly--contig:-NODE-1555-length-28288-cov-4.442345_pt1 | contig 28288 bp, 30 predicted proteins | sample MGYA00238136_ERZ651165 | MGnify/ENA primary metagenome ERZ651165 (study PRJEB26861, sample SAMN08777766) | seawater metagenome | isolation source: coastal seawater | place: USA: Florida | collected...
GTTCGTCGTTCGTCGTTCGTCGTTCGTCGTTCGTCGTTCGTCGTTCGTCGTTCGTCGTTCGTCGTTCGTCGTTCGTACGGCCACTCAATGGAATCCACACACCCACTCATCGCAAACACATCGACCACTCGAATTGGAGCCTCACCCACTGACGTTGACCATTCAACTTTGTGTCTTAACCACTCACCTACTCAATTACCCACTGAACCACTGAACCACTCACTCACTGTGAGTGAGTGGTGACGTGACGATGGCGATGGCGGTGGTGGTGATTCGTGATATCACAGTACTGTGCATTGACATTACACAACGTCCCTAAAGTTATTGTTTGCTGGCTGAACGCTAACTACGAAGTTTTAGATATTCCTTAAAAGCACTGTACGGTACACCAAAAGGCAGAATCGATGAAGTTGGTGAACTTACTTCATCCATTCATCGTTCGTTCGTTCGCCGTTCGTCGTTCGTCGTTGGTGACGGCTTGGTGACCTGTTTTGCTGTTCTGGCCGACAACGACGACGACCACGCAACGACCGACGACCAAGACCACGACCGACGACCACGACGAACGATGAATGAGTTGTCATCTACGATGATTGGGCACGCCTGCTGGTGTCTGTCGTGCAACCGCAAGTGAGTGCGTGAGTGGGCAGGAGCAGTCCATTCATTGCTTTGATAATCCGACAACCACAACGACGGCCACGGCGACCACGACAGCGATGACTACACAAACGCTCCATCACTTACCTCTCTACTTACTTCCATGATGCAGGACGACACGAGTATTTTGCCGGGATAGCGGTGTCGTGGTTGAGAATGGTTGACAAGGCCGAATAGGCTCGTATCTCATGTGGACAACGAGGCGTGCCACTGTGGTCCACAAAGGGAAAATTTGGCGACTTGCTTCTCCAAGTTATATTTATAGTTCCTGTCGACACCACTGGGCGTCACTGGAGATTGTTGCTTGCAGAAAATGTAGCCGCGCGGCTGTTAAAGTCTGCCCAACACATTGAAGATGTCGAATCAATCCGAAGCGAGCTTGTGGTTCTGTATGCGAGAGCATCAGGACGAAAATGGATCCTCCACACCGGAATTTGTTGAACTCCAGCAAGTGTCTTATGGGTTGTCATTCGTGACTTGCCTTGCCCTGATGGTTGTAATGCTGTATGCAAAATGCAGCGGCGGCTGCTCGAAGCAGTACATCGTGGATTCTTCGGAGCACGTTCTTTTAGGCTCTGCTTTCATGATGCTTCAATCAATTGCATTTTGGTTGTCTGCATTTGCGGATTTCGATGCCATGCAGATGTCTCAGGAGATGTGCGTCGTGCAAGGGAGTATAATGCAGTTTGCATGCACCGGCGTCCTTGGCGAGATCGGGTGCATCGCATTTTTGTCGTACAAATCAGTCACCAGTCAAGTAGGCCTCAAGGATTTGTACGCGAAGTGGCGGACGCGGTGTTTGCTCTCTGTATTCGGGGTCGCACTCGCGCTCACGGTCATTCCTCTCGGCATACAGTTGGGCTCGGGTGAAACCTTTCTGTTCTACGAACGTCAGCCAGTCAACGTCTTGTGCTGGATGAACGACTGCACGGGAGGGTTGATCGTGTTTGTCCTGGTGCTGTTCACCTTTACAGCAGTTTGCTGTATGGTCGCAAGCGCGCGCATTATAATGGTTGTCGTCGAGACTTTCCGGAACCGCAATTCGAAGGTCTGTCGGCCTGAGTTGGCTGTGCTAGTGTTTTGCTGGTTTTAGCTGCTTGAAATCGTCTTGGACTTTTGACAACATTTGTGTTCGTGTAGGGTGCGATGATTGCGCGAGGATTCACTGCGCAACACGTTACGTTTACGGTGCTCTTCACTGTCTACGTCATTATCTCGCTGGCGTACACCATTGTCGTCAAGGTGCAGCAGGCGAGCCCAACCGGCGACATAGAGGGGGTTGTATCAGATATTGTGATCTTTTTGACAGCTAGCGACGGTATTAAAATGCTTTGTCCGCCGTTTTGGTCACGCTGTGCCATAACACAGATTTGCCATGATGCACAAACTTTCAATAGGGTTTTGGGTTAGCGGCTTCTTTTTGATCCCTGCAACTGCATTTCAACACTGTGCATGTTGTTGCTGTGGACAAGGCCCAACGGTTTGAATCAGCCCTGCATGATTGCCGCGCGCAGCGTGCATCACAAATAACTTGTCTGAAAATTAACGGTGCTGATTGATTGTGTTTTCATATTTGTCAAGGGGCAGACCAGTTCGGGCAGCAATGGTGAGCTGCTCATCAATGGACACAGCAAACGCATCGCGCATATGTCGGTCAGCCGCAACTCCAGCGATGAGGACGAGAATTGTTATAGTACGTGGTCCACGTCTTGGACATCTAACCCTTCGAGCCTATCGCAGTTGTCTCGATGAGTGACACGACACCACTACGGCAGCCGCTGATGTGCTAATCCTTTTATTACATACTAACACACAGTCGATATCAGCACTTGTCGCTTTGCCGCTTTGCCGAGCTCGGCTTGGTTGTCCCTCAAAACCTTCGGGCGCCTGGTGACTGATAGCGGGCAACACTATCCAAAGGGGCCTACGGGGTTGCCGAAGCCGACATTGTCACGAATTGGGGTGTTCACTTCAACACGCGCTTTCGCCAATTCGTTGTTGAGTTCATACATGCACCTGCAAGGATGTGCGACACAGCCAGACAGCTTCGTGAGCGCGTGCAAGCAGCCACGGTGGTCAACGGCAGCAGCAAGTAGCTAGCGACGCACTTACCTCGGCATGCCACATTGAAACAAATCAATCTCACATCCACCGCCTGCGCATTTACCACCCTTACAATTTCCTGAAACGGAAGAATAGGTCGACTGGGTTGGGTCTCCAGCCATGCATTTTGCGCAGCTCTTGATGAACGTGCCGTACGCGTCAAGGCATTTGGATGCGCAACTACAAGTTTTCCGAGAAGTCGAACCAGTGTCGAATATTTGCATCAGTTTCCGCTGCCCATGCGAAGAGTGGCCACCTAATTCGGTTTTCTCTGAGTCGTCTATTGTTCCAAGACTGACCTGTTCACGCAGACGCCGGATTTGATCGTCGATTGCGTACTCCTGCAACGTTAATCGCTGCAGTTCCCGTGTTAAAGACATAACTTCAGTGGCAGCGGCGTCGTCATCGGCGCATGTGCACCCAGCTGAAGCGTCCACGCTGCCTGTTTCCCCGAACGTGGACACCAACAACGCTAGAACACATGCCCATTGCCGTACGCGCATGTGGAGTGACTGGCGGCCCGACAGTCCACCCTGTTGACCGAGACAAAGCTACATTGTGGATCAGAATCCTTCACAAAACCTTTGTCGTGATTTTTGCATTTGTGCCGTGTTTTAGTGACCGACGTTTACAAACATACAGCACCGTGTGGGCCGCAAGGTGAAGCACTGACTAATGAAGGTCAGCCCCTGCCACGACGTTGGGCACCAGGCTGGCCTGATACCGAGGGATTCGCCTGGTGCCCAACGTCGTGGCAGGGGCTGACCTATGTTTTCCAGCATCTTCTTTGGATATCTTGAGCGAATCCCTCGGTATCAGGCCAGCCTGGTGCCCAAGTTGACCTCATCTGCTTGCACACCTCACTGATCCTATCTCGTGTACATACTTGCATACCCGTTCCACGCCATGCCACACGAACGAGTCGGGACACCGCGTGATGTCGAGGCACAGGCAGCATCGTCGTCGTCGTCGTCATCATCGTCGTCACCGTCGTCACCGTCGTCGTCGTCGTCGTCGTCGTCATCGTCGCCGCCGTTGTCGCCGTCGTTGTTGTCGTCGTTGTCGTTGTGTCGCCACGAACGGATCTGTCGACGGATTTGGGTTCGTCGTTTTCAGGGTTCGTCGTCGCCGTCGTCTTCGTCGTCGTCGTCGTCGTCGTCGTTGTCGTCGTTGTGTCGTTGTGTCGTTGTGTCGTTGTGTCGTTGTGTCGTTGTGTCGTTGTGTCGCCACGAGCGGAGATTCGTCGTTGCGTGCCGCACTTCGCGCACAGTCAATCAATTGACGGAGGCAGGGTAAACAGATACATTCACTCGATGCCTCAATCAGTGATTGCACACAGTGCGTGAACGCTGCAATTGAGCTCGCTTGACCGTTCGTTCAGTGACTGCGTCGATTTTCGGTGCCTGAGGTCTACAACGTTCCCTATAGTCAGCGTTAATCACCGCGCCAAGTTGTGTCATTCAATCAGTCAGGGTTGTGCACTGTAGGAGCCCACTAAATGAATTCACTTACTCAGTCATTTATTCTGCATTTCTGGATCACAAACAGCCAACCCGTTCCGTGCCAGCGTTCGTTCGTTCGTTCGTTCGTTCGTTCGTTCCGGCTTTCGTTTGTTCGTTCGTTCGTTCCGACTTTCGTTCGTTCGTTCGCTCGTCTGTTTGTTCCGACATGCGTTCGTTCTTCTGTTCGTTCGTTCGTTCGTTCGTTCGTTGCTTTCTGCGTTCGTTGGCTTGTTCGTCCGTCGGTTTGTTCGGTCCGACTTTCGATTGTTCTTCTGTTCGTTCCGACGTTCGTTCCTTCCTTCCTTCGTTCTTTCGTTCTTTCGTTCGTTGTTGGGATGGTTGGAGGTTGGAAGTTGGGCCCAGTGCCTGCGTGCGTGCGTGCGTTCATTCGTTCTCTTGCTCGCTTGTTCGTTTGTCGGTGGTTGGTAGTGAATGGTGATCGTTTTTGGGTGTCGCTTTCCTTAGTTGTTTGCTTGGTCACTGGTGAGGTCGGTTAGTCGGCTTCGCTGTCGTTGTGGTGGATCCTACGTCAACTGTTGTTGCGTTGGTTGGCGGTTCATCTGGTCTCTGCAGTTCTTGCTTCACTGTTCAATGAACTTCGTTGAGTGCTGTTGTCGGCATTGCCGTTGTAGCAGGCGCAGTATTAGCTGTCGTTGCCCCTTCGTGACTTTAGTGAGTGGGTATTGTGCCACTTGCAATGGCTCACCTACAGAACTACACTGACATCCATTCGTGACAGCATCACACAGCAACTAATTTTTCGATGCCTTATTGTTGTTCTTTGATGGGGATACGCAGTATATAACGTGTGTGTGCCTTCCCCAATGAAGGTCCCGACACCGTGCACCACGTGAGCTGAAAGTACTCCCTCCATTCAGCCGTCGACGAGTGCCCCTCGCACAAATGCTACTGCTCGTAACGAAATATGCGGTGCAAGCAGTGGCTGATTTAGTCAGCCTGGGCTCCCATGACACCTCAGCCGCGGCCGTTCTCAGAGCGACCAACGATACAAGCGTGGGGACATCATTTTGTGGAAACCAAACCGTCGCAACGTCGGCGCGTCGAAATGGTGGGGACGTTGCGATGGAAATTATCTCGAATACACTGCAGTTGCTGGCGGCGATCTGCCTACTCTGTGTTGCCTCGTACACGAAGCTGACCGGGCGGTGCCGCAAGCAGTACGGGGTCACTTTCTCAGAGCGTGTATTTTCTTGCATGGCCCTTACTGTGCTTCAGTCCTCCGCCTTCTTTATGTCCGCCGCTGGTGATTTCAATTCGACGAAACTCTCCCACAACACCTGCGTGGCGCAAGGATTTTTGTTTCAGTTCGCTGTTAGCGGTCTCTTTTGTGAACTTGCAGCGATATCTTACATGGGGTACAGGAGCCTGACACAACACTTGTCGTTGGACGAGATTTACCGCAAGGAGCGGGTCAGAGTGTTCTCGCTGGTATATGGAACAGCCTTCCTGTTTGCTCTGGCTCCAACGCTTCTCTTTGTCATAGATCCCGAGATCCCAGTTTTCAGCCAGAACGATGTCAGCGTGATGTGCTACATGTCGGACTGCACGGGTGCTCTTCTGGCATTCGTCTTTCCATTGTTTCTCGGCTCCGCCGCGTACTGTGTCGTGGCGTGTGTGAAAATCCTGTGTTTGGTCACGCGAGCGTTTCGACACACGTACACAAATAAGGTTTGTCTTCCGCGTCTTACCTTGTTTTTGTAATGGTTCTTATGCCCAAGCGAGCTCCATTCACATTCACCTCTTGTTGACGTTGTTTAATGAATGTGCTCTCCAGCCGTCGACATCGCACGGTTTCGCAATTCGCCGCGTTTCGTTCTCCATGGCGGTGACGATTTACGTTGTACTTACCATTATATACATCGTGGTTTTGAATGCGACAACCATGAGCCGGGAACTCAAACGAAGTTTTGAAGATCTGGAAGTCCTTATTGCTGCTAGCGACGGTTTGTGGCGCCGTGTGCATATCGCATGTCCGTCGCAACAGCCAGGATAATTTCTGTTCTGCGTACTGTCACTGCTCGTAGGCCTCGCGTTGGCAATATTCTTTTTCATCCCAAGCTGCGTGTTTCAACATCCCAAGTGTTGTCCTTGCGTGAGAGGGCGAAACCCTTCGCTGTCGGTGTCGGAGCAGTTGTCATTGGTTTGTGATACGTGTGTTGGAAACGCCTTGCTGCTCCTTGACTTAACCCGTGTGCGTGATCACCTGTCCAGACCTCTACCGGCCATGACGTCCTGGCGAGTGTATCCCGACAAACCTCTGCTTTGAGCCTGCTTCGAGGGAGTTACCGCAGTTACGGCGACAACGGGCCTCTCTCATCAGATAGTGACAATGACAGTCTATGACCTTGAATAGCTTCCAATTTGTGGTGTCAACAGACAGCTTCGCGAACGACGGTACGGTCAACACGTTCGGCATCGCGGTGTTCGATGTACAGCGGAGAGAAAGAATAAACAAACGAACGTGAACGTAGCTTGTTGCCAAGACCAACACCGTAGCGCTGGAGACACACGATGCACCTTCATTAAACGTGAGTAGCCGTGTAGCTAACAACATTTTCGATCGATTTTTTTCACTTCGTTCGTCTTTGGGTCCCTGCTGTTCCCGCTCATCACAACTTATCGCTTGCTGTTGGGATCGCATGGCAGCGCTACAACCGTGCCCTCTGGATGCTGCAAGATCATGTGCTTTGCTCGACATGTATGTGCTCGCCTCGGTGGTGTCCATAGTTTTGAACCGTCGTCGGATGTGGACCGCAGAGCGCCACTTGTTTTTACAACGCACAACTAAAGACGCACGAGCTGCGAGCAAAGCAGAAGAAGTAGCACAACGGCACAAACCACAGCAATAGCAGCAGAAGAAGCAGATAAAATTCATCGAACGCTGGAGGCACAGTAATCAGCACAGGGCGCTCAGGACGCACAGGGAGCACAACTCCAGTTCTACAAGCACAAGACGACGCGCAAGACGACGCACAAGACGACGCGCAAGACGACGCACAAGACGACGCGCAACACGACGCACAACACGACGCGCAACGCGACGCTCGACAAGCGTTGCAGTGTATGACAGTGCTATAAACGACATACCCGTGAAGTGACTGGCATTGACATCGAACTGTAGCCCCAACGCTGAATGGTACTCCAGTAGCGCGGTGGAATAAGTGACTTCATTTTGTGGGCGCTCACAGTGAAGGCCGTCGACTGATTGAGGGACAAAATCGATCGCGTCGGCGCGCCGTTCGTTCGTTCGTTCGTTCGTTCGTTCGTTCGTTCGTTCGTTCGTTCGTTCGTTCGTTCGTTCGTTCAGCCGTTCGTCGGTTGGTTTCAGCCGTTCGTTGTTCGTTGTTCGTTTGTCTTCAGTCGTTCGTTGTTTGTTTGTTGGTGTGTTAGGTGTTGATTGTCTGCTGGAGCAGTGCTGTTGTCGTTGCCTTGGTGTCTCTGTGTTGTCTCATTGTCCTCATTCCGATACGGATGCGGCGGGGCGTGGGTACGGCGTGGGGATGTTTGTGGTGGTGTGTGCTCTGTCGCTGTTTGGGGTTGGTTTTGCGACATCGTCAGTCAGCGGGTGGGCGGAATCGGCCTGGATTACTTACGTGCGACCTTGTGGCACGACGGCACGACAACCGAAAACAGTGCGAACAGAAACAACATACAGCAAAAATTCCCTAAACCTTTTGCTTTACATGTCTTTTGACGATTGCATGCGTGTCATTCGACGTCATTCAAATCTTGTGGTGGCATGCGAGGAGCGGGTTTCGATTGTCGCTGAATCTGTCCTTACAACTTTGATCGTGGAGCAATAAGCCGACCGATTTGCAGCATGCCTACTTCACAATCAAAGCCTCAAACTAGTTCCTCCAACAAGAAGTTCTTCCTGGGTATTCTAGTAGGAGTGGCCGCCGCAGCCGGTGTTCATCGGGCCGTCAGTGCAATTCGACACGCCCTGCGCTCCCGCTGCTGCGGTCGAACAGACTCACAATCGCAGTCGACAACCAGGCAAGAGCCGGCTGCAGAGTCTCAGTTCGCAGAGTATTCTACTTTAAATGCTGCCGAGTTGCACGCCTTTGCAATCAAGTGTCTCGTGGAAGCTGGTTGTTCGCACAAAAATGCTAAAAAGGTTGCAGACGTTCTTCTCGCGGTACGACGCTTTCGAAGAAGTGTGCGACGACGTCGACCAATGAACTAATCACCCTCATTGCATTGCTGCATTCTTTCAACAGGCGGATCTGCGCGGAGTGACGTCACACGGAGTGCAAAGGGTGCGTGTTTCGTTGGAGTTGGGTGTGTTCTTGCCGTCCGTCCCTCGCCTGAGCAAAATCTTTTCTGTTCTAGCTGCATCTCTACTGTGCGGAGGTTCGCAGCAAGGCAGTTGATGGTAAGCCTGTGAATCCTTTTTAGGGCCATGTGTCGTTTTTGCTCAAATCGAATGCACTTTGTTCTAGGGCACGCGCAGCCTGTGGTTGCAGCAACTGATGGCCCACAGGAAGGACAAGTGGGCACCAGTGGAATGGCGGTGGCGACGGTTGATGGTTGCAACGCTCAAGGCGCGGTCGTTGGACATTTCTGCATGAATCTCGCTGTCGAGAAGGTACGCATTGCCGCAGTCTACGTCGCCGGCGCGAGATCATGACTTGCGCGTTCACTGGTGAACACAGGCGAAGAAGTATGGCGTCGGAGTGGTAGTCGCTCGCAATTCGAATCACTACGGAATTGCTGGGTTTTATGCGGATGAAATGGCGCGCGAGCACGGTACAGACCCAAGAGCATGGAATGCCTTTAGGATTCACCTTTGCTCTGACGTTGAACGTCGCTGTATGTTTCGTATCAGGATTGATTGGAATGTCTATGACCAACACGAGCGCCATTGCACCTCCTACAGGATCTCATGTACGATGAAATCAAGCTCATTCCGTTTCAGTTTCTTCGCGTACTGTCACACCGGTCATCTTGATTCACGCTGTTCTTGGTAACACATCCAGGTGGCTTCGCTCGGAACAAATCCGATCGCATTCTCAGCTCCTCGCACTGGAGGTTTGGCGATCACGCCACCTTGTATTGTCTACTGCTGCATCGAACTTCTTGTGCTTACTGTACATCTGCAATTCCTTCGACAATTCCTCGCAGCTGACCCCGTGGTTGTGGACATGGCAACGACTACCGTTCCTTTTGGACGTGTTGAGGTGTACTCCCGCAAAGGTGACAAACTTCCGTCCGACACTTGGGCGGTGGATGGCGATGGCAGGTCGGGATTTACTGTCGTATTTTCACCGGACAATCGACTGTGGTGTCCAACTCGTGTAAACCATGTGGTGTCTTGCACTGCTAGGCCGTGCTTGGACGCAAGTAGAGTCATATTTGAAGGTGGAAGTGTTTTACCACTGGGTGGTGCAAGTGAAGTTACGGGTGGACACAAGGGGTACCTCTGTTTTCTTGCGTTGTTGATCTGTGACTGCCACAAGTCTCATTTCACGGATGGTGCCGGTGTAGATACTGCTTGATGATGATGGTGGAGCTTCTGTGTGGAGTACTGGCAGGACCTCCTGCCCTGTTCGGCAAACAGGTGAACACGGGACCACGTTGCCCCCACCATTCCCACCACATCGGTGCGTGACAGTAAATGTTGCCTTTGGAAAATAGGTCGGAATGAGCATGAACCCCCGCGCATTGGGCCGTCGAGATGGCGGTGGCAGCATATCACACTTCTTCTTAGCGATCGACCCGAAAGCGAACGGTCAGCTCCTTGTTCACTTATTTCGAGGTCAGAACACACTGTTTTGTGAACTATAATGCCGTGTGTTTGTGTCGTAGGGTTTTCTTTTGGCGACGGAGACACGAAAAATGAGTACAGTGACCGCGTTGCCACCCTGGCAAACCAATTGGAGGGGCTGCCGTCATTGAATCATGGCAACACAACAAGCGGCGGTGTGCGTGTTCCCGGTCACAGGGCCGCCCGCGAAACGCTACACCGGTACGTCGGTTCGCTTTTCGTTGGGGGTGTCGAACGACTCTGAAATTACGCGTCTGTTCATCATTTGTGTGAAGAAAGGAGAATGGTATTCCAGTGCACAGGTCAGTGATGGAGTCACTCGCCAAGCTCGCGAAGGAGTTTAACGTCCAGCTGCCCGCACAATGCTGAGCTCAGCACTGGTGGACAATAAACTTGTCATTCCCGCTCTCGACGGAATAATTGTCATGGCGTTGACACGACATGGTCCCAACACCATTGTTGGCTTGGAAAATTGACTTTACGTCTTCACCTAAAGGTTACATTCTAGTCATTCCTGTGTTTGGCCACGTTGCAGCAGCACTATCACGTGCATGGCTGTGGAGTCATCGACCTGTTCGAACTGCAAACGACACTCCTCAACTCGTCGACATACATTGTTTCCGCCCCACCGCACCCTACCTTCCTTCCTTCCTTCGTTTGCAGTTGGTTATGGCCATAGCCGTAGCGTAACGCCAACCGTGTTTGAACAAGACACGTTCGAGGCAACACATCCACATTGGGCACAGCATGGACGTTTCTGTGTGCGTTGTGCGACACGCTGTAGTGCAATGCAATGCAATGCAATGCAATGCATAGTGCAAAGTGCGCAATGTTACCTGGGCATGGCGTACAATGTTTGGGGAACAGCTTTTTCGTGTGTACAACGTACAAACGTACACGTTCGACGTGAGTCGGTGCGTCAATTCCCAACATCTAAGCTAAGTGTACAACTTGCAACGTACAGTGTACATACAGCATCGAATGACGGACTGCATCGTCACTTCGCGGCAGTGGTGAAGTGGTGAATTCCGTTCGTTCGCTTCGTTGCTTCGTTGCTGACAGACGGAAATCAACAGTCAAAGTCGACAACCTCATGAAGACGACGACGACACGACGACCGAACGACATTACCACCATCTCGAATGGCAATGGGTTTAATTAAACCCTTGCGAAGGCATAGTCGGTCACTTCTTAGTCGGTCCGTTTACTATGGTGGGGTTGAGAGCGTATGGTTGCGCGAAAGGAGGGTTCGGAACACTATGGTTTGGAAGTTGATCGAAATGATGAAATGCGACTCGAGCGAATGGTGGGTCGCAGCACAACGGCGTTGAGTCAACAAACGTCCTGAATCCACAAGGCCAGGGTGACTGAATCACCAATGCAATGATCGTGATCAAACAGTGGAACCCAAACGCTCGCAGAGGAGAACATATTCGCGGCTCTCGAATCAGATTTTTTTTTTCGAACAAGGTCGAAAGGTTGCACTCAAAAGCGGAGCGGCATCCGTGTCCACTCTGCGTTGCACCTGGCGAAAATGATGTTCCACCGCTCTCTACTGTCCCTCACAGGGTTGGCGGCATGCGTCTCAGTTTGCTCGGCTCTCCAATCTTTTGACGGTTTGGGCAACACCACTTACGTTGATGGCAACGGAGGCGATAAGTTCATGTTTTATTACTACGAGTCAACGACTCGACCTGGCGATCCCGACACTCCAGTGGTTCTGTGGCTTCAGGGAGGCCCCGGTTGTGCGGCAGCAATGGGATTGTTCTCAGAGAACGGGCCTGTGGGCATTGATACCGAAGGTAAACAACAGCCACGTGCGACGGCGTGGAACCGCAATGGCATGCATTTGCTGTCGGTGGACTCACCTGTCGGCTCTGGCTACAGCTACAACGAGAACGGCACCTTGCAAACATCAGTGGAGTCCGCTATGGACTCGCTGCTGGTCGCATTGAAGCAGGCTGTGCAAACATGGCAACCGCAGCTTGCAGACCGCCCACTCTACGTCACCGGCGAGTCCTTTGCAGGTCGATGGGTTCCAACACTAGGTGCCGCTATCCTTCGGGATGCTGCTCATGACACGTCGTCGCCGTTAAAGCTCGCCGGAGTCGCGACTGGATCCGGCTGGACGGCCCCGGTGGACCAAGCGCAGTGCATTCCTGATTTTGCTTACAATGCTGGACTGCTCGGACCGCAACAACGCGACACATACAAAGCACTTGTGGCCACCATGTCGACGGAGGCAGGGAAAGGAGACTGGACCGCCGCCGCGGATGCGTGGAACAACGTCACGAGTGGCATGTTCATGGATGCTGGCATGCCGGACCCCTCGGATTTCCGGTCCTACGGTTTCTCAACCTTTGCTCTGTTTCAGCAAATCACAACATACATGAACTCTTCCAACGTGCGCGAATATTTGGGTGTTCCTACCGGACTCTCGTTTGGTGGCGGCGAAATTTGCAGTTCAGATGTTGCGGATGCGCTTGAAGGCGTGACTTTGCAAAGCAGTGCCGCCGACCTGTCGTACGTCCTCGGACAAGGGGTTCCAGTAAGTCATCGCAGCATCAGGACCCAACCTGCATCGTGGGCTTTGCGCCGTGTTTTTGTGGCTCATTGGCTCGGTTGTTGCAGGCACTAATATTCAACGGTAATTTTGATTGGACCGTCCCAGTTTGTTCAGTCGAGCTCCTTCTGTCCAGCGATGACATGTACGCGCAATGTCTGCACCAGAATCTCGTGTCAGTGTTTGTGCACCAAAGGAGTTGTGGCTGATGCGTCGTATATCTGCCGTGCAGGAAAAACGGTGGATGGGGCAACGGCTACGAAGAGTATGCAGCAGCAAATCGAACTGTTTGGGTGTGTTCACTTGTGTTGGATAGCACGAGGGCGCCAACGTCGGCACTGACATGGATGTTGTGTGCAGAAATTTGGACTGGAGCAGAAGACCGCTGGCTACTTGCAGACAGGAGGCGGCCTACAGCATGTAGTCGTTGCAGATGCTGGTCACATGGCGGTTTGTTCCAGCATCAGCAAGCTGCGCAACTTGCCCTGCTGTGTTCTCAATTGGTGTTGTGTTTCGTCGATGATATCGCAGGTTATGGATCAACCAAAATTCACGCTCAAAATGATTGCGGACTTTGTCACTAAGTCACATGCTTAATTAAAATGGCATTGTTGCTACAAAATAGTTTTATAAGCTTACTCACAACGAGATGAGGATGTTACATTACGATTATTGTGACAATAAAGTCTGAAGCCCTTCTGTCGTAGCGCTTGACTCTGATATTTCTTTACGGAACTGAGCAATCAGTGATTTTGCTTTGCCGGACCGAATGTCATTCTTGTCCATGTTTCGGAACTCTTTCACGAATGCGCTGATGCGCGCCAGTTCGGTTGTCGTCCACTGGGGCTCACCGTCCGCGCCAAGCTTCGCCCGCTTGCTTTCCGGCGGAGTTGGAGAATGCCCGCTGGTCGCTGCGCTCCCTGTTGCTTTAAACGAAGCGCTCTCAAATTCTTTTACTTTGCGTTTGGCACCTTCTAATACTGCTGGAGGGAAACCAACAACTTCAGCGACATGAATACCGTACGATCGATCGCACGCGCCTGGGCGGACGTTGTAAAGCATTGTAATCGAGCCTTCCTCTGTGTGAGCGGCGACATGGAGGTTTTCAATGGCTTCATTGTCTCTGGCCATCGCCGTGAGTTCGTGAAAGTGTGTGGCGAAAAATGCCTTGAAATGGAAAGTATGGTGTGGCCACACGAAAACATGCGCAAGTCAATTCGGGCTTAAAATGGCCATCACTTGGGCATCAGGAAAGCCGAACGTACCAAAGCTTTGCACTTGTTGACGAGGTGATCCGCAATTGCCCAGGCAAGTCCGAAGCCATCGTAGGTGGACGTTCCACGACCGAGCTCATCGATAATCACCAGCGAGGACGCAGTTGCATTCTTAACGATTGCAGCAGCTTCGAGCATTTCAGCCATGAAAGTTGAAATACCTTTCAGCTGATGATCGCCAGCACCGACTCTGGCCCAAATTGCATCCATAATTGGAAGTGTTGCAGACTACAACACAAAAACAATCAGTTGACGCAACGTCGAAGCGCAAACGTGACTGTGCCAAAAGCGTACCTCTGCGGGGACGTAGCAGCCCATCTGCGCCATGACACAAATTACCCCAAGCTGTCGGATGTACGTAGATTTACCACCCATATTAGGGCCGGTCACAATGTTGAATCGACTCGTTTCGCGCTTCAAGCTAAAGTCATTGGGGATAAAGTTGACCTGCACAAACACAGTTCGACAGAGATCAATGAAAGCGATGATCCCAATCATTCGAACGCCAACGGTATTGAACGAACATTTTCGTGCCATTCCATACATGGATGACGCGCAGCCTTGACGTCAACGTCGCCCTCGCCCATTGGAAGCATTGTTGGGCGAGCATATTCCACTGGGGCGTTCACAGCGACGTGAGCGAGGCTGGTCACAACGTCAAGCTTTGCGATCAACTCTGTCGCGCGGTCAATCACGACGCCATATGATTTCGCAACTTGAAGGACCTCCGTCACCAAAACAGCCTTTGCACATGCAAGACAGGTGATCAGCATCCAAACCAACCCATACAAGAGCAGAAACTGCACGCCATCAGACCACATCGCCACGCACCTGCTTTTCTTCGTACTCTGCCAACAGCTCTTTGAACTGCTCCGCACGTTCGGCAAGACCATCAGGGCCCGTGGTGGTGAAAATTACTCGGTTCGTCAACGTTTTCAGCACCTGACCACAGAACACACTTCGACGTCACCACAAACGTTCACACTGCAAGCGTCGCAAAAAAAAGCAACAACCTTAGCCTTGTGCAACCGTTTTACTGTGTTGTGTTCTCTCAGAGGACAACGCAGACAATAACCATAGGACGTGTGGCGCTCAAGCGACAGACTCTTAATGCCAAAGTCTTGTTGGTAGACATCTTCGAACAACGACGTAATTCCTTCCTCGCATTCTCGGATGGCAGCGTCTAGTTCTCGCAAACCTGCAACCGGAACTCGAATCATGATGGTCCTGCCAATAAAACACAAGCCAAATCTACGTCGTACCATATTGCTGCGCCATTTCGCAGTTGGGGTTGATCTGAAAAACGGGTGGGATGCGGTCCAGTGCATCAAAGTCCAAAATCAAATGGACCATGTTGATGAATGGCTTCACATGTGTTATCATTTCTGCCAACGGTCCAGCAAACGTGGACTTCAAGGTTTCTGCATGCGCTCCTTCAATTTCGCTGAGCAAAGCCTGACATGATGGTCGACAGCGAGTCCAGAAAACGTCACAGGGCCGAATCTTTCAGTGTTTGAGCGAACAGCAGCCACTCACCAGCATTGGTTGCAGAGTCTGGCAGAAGTTGTAGTATTTGTACACATCTTCCAATGACGCCTTCCCAGCATCAAATTTTCTCACAATGCGCTGCAAGTCGGGAATACCGTTGAGGTGTTCGTCGCGCAAGTTTTGACGAACGAGCTGCTCTTCCACGAACACCTAAAGTACACATGCGAAACGTTAAAGCAGAACAAATCACAGGATCGGTCTCAAAACACGAAGGGATGTTCACCTCCACGAGATTTTGCCGTTCGGTGATGGTGTCCACCGATAGCAGAGGCTGGCGAATCCATCGTTCGAGTAGCCTGGCCCCGATCTTCTTAGTTTTGCACACGTTCAGCATTCCAAAGAGACTGTTGAACCTGTCCTCATTCTTGGACGCCGGGAACAAGTGCAAAGCAGCCACAGCTGCGTGATCAAGCTTCATGTGGCGTGAGGAATCAAGTGGCACAACGCGATGAGAACCGTCGACCTCTGTGCCGTCCCGGGGCACTTCATGTCGAACCAAGCATGCCACACACGATGCCGCCAACGCAGACTTTTCAAGACCGTGTACGAACGTCATGTTCGCCTTGCCCACAAGACCGAGGAAAAAAGACTTGTCTTGAGACCATTTGAAATGGGAGCTCGGTTTGGACACCACCTCGCAAATCGAGAGTGCGGCCAAAAACTTTTTGGCGCTGCGATGGCCAGCAGCGGCTGCCATCAAATTTTCGGGCGCGTAGCAGACCCCAGGAGCATGCTCGTTGACAACGGCCGCGAGCAACGAGAAGTTGTTGTCATCGAGGAACGTGCACCACGCAAACTCCCACAACACGTCGCCCGTAACGTTGCATTGGAACTCATCAGAGTCGCGCTGCCCGTCCTTTTTGGTACGTGATGCATCCACTTCGACTAACTTGGACTGCGCCGACCGACGCAAGACGAACGAGACTTCCTTTTGACCATTTTTCTCAGAGAACGTCACAGCAGCGACTGGACGGCTTGCGACGTCCACTTCTTCTTCTGTCAATGCTTCGTCGTTGTTACGGTCTGCCATCTTGGCGAGTTGAGCCACTCAGGGCGTCAGTATGTGTCGTCTCCCAACGACAACCAAAGACTGAAGCTGTGGCAAAACAATTATTCAAAAAGTACTGTCGTCATTTCTGCACTCCGTCACAACTGTGACCGCTTAGCGCCACCTCTCTCTGCCAAGGCACCGACACTGAAGACGCCAGTGAGCCATTGTGGGTGAACGCCCGATCCTTTCTTCTCACCATACAGAGAGGCATGCGGTTTGGTGCTCTGTTCTGCATGCCACTGTACTCGGCGGCTGTGCGGACACGAAGCAACCAACGCAACCGAACGCAACCGAAAGCAACGGAACGCAACCAACGCAACATAGCCAACGCAACATGACCAACCCGATGCAACATTGAAGAACACGACTACGCAACGAAGCAAAGCAACGGCGCTACGGCGCAACCAACCACCGCAAACGAACACAACCAACGCACCGAAACCAAGAAGAACGCGACGCCGTCTCTCTACACACCGAAGCAACGACGCAAACGACGCAAACGACGCAACAACGACGGAACAACGAACGCAACGACGCAACGAAAAATCGGGCGAGTGGAGATTGAAGTTTGCGCGCGAAGCCGCAAAAAGCGCGCGCAAACTCCGCACTGTGCGCACCGCGCCCCGACTTTTTCAAACTCAAACGAACGGAGGAGGAGGTGCTCAGTACTAGGAGTACACCATCCAGATGAATTCTTCCAGTGCGTTCATACACAGTTATGTACGGTCATTTGTTTATGCTGTTGTTAGTAGTACAAAATGGTACTAATATTTTCAGGATAAAATCGACCTGCACAGAACTCAATCGAATCCTCAAATCAAATCAAATCAAATCAAATCAATTTCATCAATCAAAATCGTAAAAGTCGTAAATCGTTGAAATGATAAAATTGTAAAAGTACAGTACGTACCTCTTTTTCGCTCGCTGTGAGTTTGGCTCTACGCTTCGATAGCATAGTGCATCGTGTAGATTGACGAAATCCGAATTGCAAAATTGCAAGATCGGTGAAATGGCAAAAGTGTAAAAGTTGTAAAGTGGCGATCCATCCAATCAATCAATGAGCGGTCAGTGACTTTGACCGCCTGTGTGTCTGTCTGTGCTCAGCTCTTCGACCATCGTTCGTTCGTTCGTTCATTCGTTCGTTCGTTCGTTTGTTCGTTCGTCACTTCGTCACTTCGTCACCGCGACAGAGCGACACCTCGACTTCCTCGACACCTCGACAAATAAATTCTGATTTGCTCCCACGACCTCGACGACACAACGACACGCTGACAACACGCTGGGCAACACGCACACGTCGGTCGGATACCATCGTCGACACACTGTCTGGCGTCGTCCGCGACACAACAAACACCACGAGCCACGAGGCGCAACGAAGCACTCATTGTCTGGCCGCAACCAACGCGCCACACCACACTTCCTCGACAACCTGTCTCCTCCGTCGACAAAGAAGAGGAGAAGTAAGCGCCACACGGCGACCCTCGACACGGCAGAAAATGTGGGCAGTTGGGCCCATGGTTGTTGCAGTGGACACTCCGTGACAATGCCTCCAAGAATCTCAAGTGAAGCACGCGGTGAAGAAGTTGCGGTAACGGTGGATCATGGCATGGACTGGTCGGCTGGAATAGATCGGATGGTCCGTATAGCAGCGAGAGTGCATGCGCAACAATGACTTGCGTCCGCGTGATGTTGCGAATGGCGGATCTGTGCGTCGGAGTGCGAGACAGCGGAGTGTCAGCGGTTTTGTCAACAAAAGCAATTAGCAGAGGTCCGCCCCTCGCACCTGAAAAAATTATAGTTTTTTGCGCCAAGATATCCTTAATGAGGCCTTCAAGTCTGCAAATTAGGTTTTGAGTATTGGGGCGGCAACCGCGATTGCCTGCGATGTCGCAACGGCCACGGCGTGCGACCGCGAACTACGGAGCAGGCCGGAAATCTTTCCGCGAGATTAGCTCCGATGAAGACCTGTCATCGGAAGATGATTCAGACAGCTCAGAAGAAGAAGCACCTCGTCTGTCGCAATCGCGGAAGAGGCCCGCCGTTTCAAAGCGGAAGAGCCCACTCCCAACGACGAAGAAAACCGCCGATGACATGAATGGTTTCGATGAGTATTTAAAGCGACTCCGAACTCGAAATGAAGCCAGGGCACAAGATCTCGACACAGAACGATTTAACGCCGAGTTAAAAGCATGGAACGAACAAGAGCGAAAGAAACGCGTCAAGAAAGAACGTCAGGATAAATACGAGGCCTCTTTTCTACGGGACCTGCAATATGTCAGCGTTTTCAAAGAGGTGCCCCACCAGCGGAGCTTCTTTGATCAATTCCACACAAGTGCTGCTACGTCTGCGCGTCAGAGCCAGCTTGCAGCTGCTCTTGGAGACCCCAACTCCAAACGCTTTCTCGACAGTATCCTTCCCAAAGTCAGAAGGTCTGACAGTCCCAGCGACCGTGTTGTTGCTTTCAAAACCATGTTCGAAACTTTTCGATGCATGTATTGTGAAGCCGCCAATGTGGAAGCTGCGCCTTACAGTTTCATCATGAATGCAATGTCAAAGAGCTTTAATCCACATCCACCGACCGAGAACGCATTTTACTTGTCATTGGAACTCGCCAAGATTGGTATTCAAGGCCTTGGTTTCGATACGACGTTGATGGATGTGGTGGCTTCCGCTTGCCCGACAACCCCCGTCGCAACAGAATGCCACCGCTCCACGCGCCGGTCATTGGAAGACCTCGATCGATTTGATGAATACTTCGGAAATACTCCGCGCCACAACTGCCTAGACCTCCAGCGAAGTGCTAGCCATTTTTTCGTTCTGTCAGCTACATTGCTTCGAGTTGAGCGTCACACCATGACACCCGCCGAATTGGTCCAGTTTCTGGGATTTTCTTTGATTTTGGCCGTGTCAGCAAAGTTGCCGTCAAACATACACATGAAGAATTTGTTTGCGGCCCTCATTGACGCGCTAGTTCCACGGCTGCGACTTGTTCCCACAGGAATGAATGAGGTGGTGGTGAACGCGTGCAAGTGCTGCTCTGAGCGTCCATTGCACTCGGTTGTGACCAGCTGCTTCGATCACTGCTTTCTTTACTAGGCTTTGCGTCGACTTTCTGCTTTAGTTGACGATTTGAAGTTAACCTCGACTATGTATGCCGTCAGCGTAGTTGCGAGATGCATGCTTCGTGCCTGTACACCAAGTCATTATTCTTTTTATGTCCAGGATACGACGCATCGTTGCTTTTCTCCCCAACAACAGTCATGACCAAATATGTTTCAAGCAGGTACAAGTTGCTCCACTATTTTTTCAATCAAGTGTCTCGACACGCTGATGCCAGCTCGCATCTTGTTGCAGGCATGGATCTTAAGCCTGTTAACGTTCCCAAAGCAACCGGTTCGGAATTTTGTACCAGTGTTTGCTCATGCAACAGCACCCCTGTCCAATGGATCTCAACCTGCAATTTTGTCATGCAGGTGCCCAGCATCATTGATTTCTTGCAAACTCCTGATTTGAAGCTCAATGACCATTGCGGCAATCTATGTCGCACGTGCGTCCCCCTGCATAGTGGTCGGTTGTAAATGAAGCTGACATATGCGCTGTGTGATGTGATGTTAGTTATATTTATGCAGCCGTCGCGGCAGCCAGCATTGAATGTGGAGATTCGCAGTCAACACATGTTCGTTTGCAACACCACCGTCCTTTGCTGTCTGTCACCAAGTCTGTCACCAAGGCCGTATTCTCACCGGTTGCAACTGCTGTAGGTGCATGCTTTAAAAGATCTACTGCATGGTGTGGACGAAATTTTATTATCTGCAGGTCCAAGCTGCGCCGCCGCGAGAGGCTTTAGTTTTCTGCAAAATCCCAAGGTATTGCAACATCTTTGTTTTCTGTGACGTTGCTTGGTGACACGTGATGACGCTGCACTGCGTTTGCTCTGGCTATAGAAGGTTATGGAACACGCGATAGCGCTTATTGGCCGGACATGATGAATTTGTGACAGCACTCGCTTTTTAAATAAACGATAAGTGAACTGAGTTAACTAAAACCCATGCTCATGCACTATTTGCAAAGGGTCTACTCACTGTGGCATCCCAACTTCCAGTTCATCCCAGAATTCGGGCTCGGTCCAAGTGGACTGGCGTGTTCGCTTGTGGAAGTAGAAAGTTTCACCTGTTGACGGATCAACCTGCTCGCGCCAACCTCGCCGTGGAGTGTCAACCTCGTCGTCCGCCAGAGAAGCTTGTAGTTTTAGCCGTGCTGCTGATCGTGGCGATGCGCGCCGGCTTCGTGTGGGACTGTTGCCAAATCCCTTGTCCAGCGTCTTGGCCGTCCCAGCACTACTTCCCCCGCCATCTCCGCCCGCACCTGCACTGGTTGGAACCTCCCATGTTGATTCTTTAGTTCGACGATTGAACCAGAAAGGCATTCCGGATCCAGGATCTATGTGCTCTTCCCACTCTGGCCCTTCTTCGGATTCGGAAGAATCCTCGTCACTTTCAAGCACTTCTCTGACCAACGCGTGCTTTTCGCGAAGGCGTTCTCGTTCTAACCGCCGTTCCGAGCGCTGCAGCCTTTCGTCGTTGCGTTTCTTATTAGCAACTTCAAGCGTAAGCGACAGCGGACGTTCCCACTGTGAACGTCTCGTTCGCTTGTTGTACCAAAAAGTCTTGCCAGTTTCTGTGTCAACAACTTGGTCCCAGTCAGTTGCTGTAGCTGGTTCGCTCTCATCGTCAGATGATGGTATCCCAAAGTCATCTTTCGCCGAAGAAGTTGGCATTGTGGGTGGTAGGAACTCATCTGAGTCCTTTGGCGGAGGGGCGTAGTGAGGCGAAGGACTCGCCGAGGCAACTGGGCTTCTCCATGAACCGTCTGAGAGTGCGCTTGCAGTACTTCGTGATCTGCGACGAGCACTGTTGATCGATGCCTGCCGAACAATTTCTGAGAGTCCAGGCGACGGTGGCGGTCCCGGTGTCACGCTAGACTCTGTTCTTCTCCTTTGAGATTGGGGCCGGAGAGGCAACGTGGCGAGTGCGGAAGCCAAAGTTGTGCCGCTCTTCAGTTTCTTAGGCGGCACTGCCGGACGCTGGCCGAATGCGTTGCTGGCGCGTGAGGTCGCATCTGAATCATCACGGTCAGTGGAACCTGATACAAACGGTTGTACCATGATGGAATCTCGTGCATTCGCCATGGACACGTATGCGCCATTTTCGTCGAAATCGGAGTCTCCTTCGCTGTCAGAATCATGTGCTGCATTGTGCTCGGCGTCACCTCCTAGACTTGGGGTGCCAGGATGGCCCGGAGTGGGTATGCTCGACAGTGACGATCTGCGCGATGTGTTGCTTCGGGGACGTTCTGAGCGCATCGACCTCACGCGGTCCCGTCCCGGCACGCCAGCACGGTGGGCATTAGCACGGTGCTCAATTTCCTTTTCAAGGTAGTCATTGTACATCATCTCAAAGTACCTTCTACGGCTCGACATGTTCTTCGCCCATTTTTTCGCGACAGCCGCTGTGGGTGCCTTCAAGTTGACTGCTTTCAAGCCGAAGTCTTCAGGGAAGCTCAACACAATCTTGCGGCCATTTTGAGCAATGCGAAACACTTTCAGCAAATTAATGGAGCCATACGGAGTCTTTGGGGAGCACACCATGTCCATTTTTGAGTCCCAGTAATTTAGGAAATGATTTCGCGTCGCAAAATAGCGTAACTTACGCCCGATTGGGGCCTTCTTCTGCATCAAGCCATCGCGGGGAAGCACGGGTGACACATCCTTCGTCACTGCAGCGTCTGATATTGGATACTGGTTGACTGATGGCTTCGCGAACGGAACGGCGTCAGGGGCAAGGCCTGGGCACTGTTCTCTACTCGCAGCCGAAGGACCACGCTTGCTGACTACCCGCCTTGTGGGGTTCGACCGTGAAGACATGTGGCTGGAAATGTCTGATCAGCGGTGCGCTCAACTGACACGCAACATCAAAAGTCTCAATGCTCCACACGCGTAAGTCTGGCTGATACCTAGACAATTATCGCTCAATTGTTTATGTTGTCATTATGGAGTTGCAGAAGAAGTCTACGCAAAAGTGTTGACTGAAACCGAACGAAACCACGCCAAGCGCAACAAAACCAACAAACCAACAACCAAAACAGCAGACCAACGCACCAACCACCAACCAGCGGCACCAATCGAGCGAGCGAACAAGGAACCTAACTACCCAGATAACTCGCGCACCAACTACAACTGCTAACAAGATCGTCAAAGACCAACAACAAGACAGAGTCAGAACCAACGACAACGACGACCCAACAAGGAATGAGGTAGACAAGCAACCTAAAACAAACAACCGAAACCAACGAACCAACGAACGAACTTTACCAACTACGACCAGCTACACCAAAGGCAAAAACAGCACAAAAACCAACCAGCGACAGCGACAACGACGCAACCAACCAACAAACAAACAAACAAACAAACAAACAAACAAAAACCGACCGACCGACCGAACAACGACGACGACGACGACGACCGAACAACGAACCAACAACGAACGAACGAACGAACGAACGAACGAACGACGAACGATTCAAACGATCGACGACCGACGAACAACGAACGAACGAACGAACATTCGTTCGTTTCGTTGAAGGTCAACAAACCACCGAACGACCGACCGACCGACCGAATGAATGACCGAATGAATGACCAACCAACAACCTCCTTCCTCGCTCCGTCCGTCTCCACTTTCGGCCAGTTCTTGTTCCCTCCCACGCACTGTCGCGAAAACTAACTTTCTGCACTTTTTCTGCACTTTTCTCACTTTCTCACTGTGTCTTTCTCACTTTCACTCTTCCAAAAACTCTTTCTGACTTTCCCCATAACTTTTACCTTTTTTATAATTAAAACTTTCTTTTCATTTACTCCGTCCGTTTCTATTTTTGGTAGTTTGTGCACTCGTTATTTCCCACATTACAAAGTTCAATTCATGCCAACAGTGACCGACGAAGGATGGAATGGAGGACTGAGGATCGATCGACGGACGGCGAACTTCGAACTTCGATGACGACGACGACGACGACGACGACGACGACGATGACGAAGACGACGACGACGACGGTGACACGGTGACACTGTTGGTGACTTTGGTGACGAAGACAATAACGACGACGACGACACAACGACAATGACGACGACACAACGAGGAGGAGGGGAGGGAAGGAGGAGGAGGAGGAGCGACGACTACAGCCAACGAACGACGACGACGGGCATTGACGGCGAACAATGACGGCGAACAATGACGGCGAACTCAGGGCCACGACGACAATGTTGGTGACCACTGACGAGACGCAAGACAAGTCTGACCTGCTCTCGTTTAAGCCCATAACCGCACACCCTTCCTCGCTAACACAACACAATAGGAGCGTAGTGAGGATGCCCAAGGATGAACAGCAACGGTGAAGTGAAACATCTAAACGTGACCGCCATAGAAAATAAACGAGGGAAAAGTAGCAGCAAAAACCGAATATCTCTCGCGAGCGTCGTCGCTCACGCTCGCAAATGAGCGCGTCGACATTTGACAAATAGATGTAGCGCAGTGCCGTAGTAGCGATGGCGGAGTCAACAGATGGGGATTCGCTTTTGAGCCCCAACTCATCGACATACGTCACTTCCTGCGACGACGAACAAGGAATTGACACTGATGCACTCGACGATGTGCCCATACACAAAGACCATTCACCGTTGCTGGAGGATCAGTTCAAGGACGATGATGAAGACCAAAAACCCTCGGCAACAGGCGAAGGCAGGGGTACTTTTCATACAGAAGGACGATCTTTCAGCAGCGACCACTTTCCTACTCAATCAAAGTCAGTAGAGAAAACTATTCGACAAAGAGCGATGTTCAGGGTATTCATCGAGGTCCTAAAAGATCAGTTCGTGTGGTGGGAATTTGCCACAGCGCACCGCGACATAGCGTTCGAAGTCGCTTTTCATTATCCAATTCCAAGGACAGTGTACAACACCGAGGATGCACTGTTTGAAGGCATGCTGACCCATGTACGTCACTTCAGCAGCTACATTGGCACCCATGCAAGTGTTCACCATTCTCATGTCAACACTGACACTGATATGTATCAACACATCCAGGTGGAAATGTTTCAAGATCGTTGTACCGAAAAAGGCATCACTGTGACGAAAACTGGATTGCTGCGATATATGAATGCAATGTTCGGTGAAGAAGAAGTGGCGGAGAAACTTGATGAAATATTTAAATACGTGCAAGAGTTGCAGGATGGAGACCCCATTGTTGACACTTCCCGCAGTCGAAAGACTCGAGGCATCGACCGATGCGATGATGAAGCTCGTGAGATCGTTGACAAATTATCGAAGAAGGTTTGCCTGGTGCCAATGGCTCGCCATGCATCACACCACATGGTGCAATATGGATTTATTCAAGCTCCTGATGAGGGACAGATTTGTCTCACCTGGGACAATAGCTATTCCAGGGTTCGATCCAAGGTGCTCTCGTTACACTACGAAGTTGCTGAAGGCGATTGTCCTCCGGCAAGTTGGCGGGCTGGTCCCCAAACCGTCCAGAGCGGCCCATCGTCACGCGAAAACTTGATCGGCACTACAAAGACAAAGAAGCACAAAAATAGATTCATGGAAAGGCTCAGCCTCATGAAGTCTCTGCTAGAACAGGTTCGTTCTGGTTCACATGTGCGGCTTTTTCTGTGCTATTGAGTTGATATGCGTGTGTGACTTGGTGCTCCCAGCGGCGACGAAAAAACAGCGAAGAAGAAACCATGTTTTTTACCAGGGCAGTGGACCGATCGACCAGTTCTACCAGCCCGCAGAACGGTGCCGGCAACAGCTCCGATAGTGGGCATGCACTCAATAACGAAACTGGGCACTTCCTTGACATTGGATCTATGACCCCTGATAGGCTGCTCAGACCAAGAGTAACATCGGCTGGGGTTGTACCTCCAAGTGACGGCACACCGATATCTGAACCTGATGTCATTAGTCCCGCAGAACATACTGGTGACGCTGGCCCAGGTGTCGGGGTAGAAGTGTTGGAGGACATCGGACTCCTCAGCCGCACACGAGACCGTGGAAACACCGAAACGGGCATTGTTTGACTCCATCTGCGTCCACATGATACGCTGTCGTTGCGCAGCTTCCTGATCGTGTTAGTATAAGTTGTGCTCTTGTTATCCTTATCGTAAACTTACTTACGTGCGCCAATCAATCAAGTGCTGTGGCTAAACTGCCAGCAGTTGGGAGAACCAAAAGTTCCAGGCCCCATGCATTGCGAGGATGTCCCCGGGGGTCGTCACCAGAAACCTAAAACGGATAGGCGCTGTCAGCAAACACAACATCCAATTGGCCACCGTAACCAACACTTACACAGGAACACTGTCATAGCATGCGAAGCTGTGGCCTTTCGATTTGTACGCCTCAATTAATCGCCTGTCATTGTCATGACTGAGAGTGAACACGCCAGTGGCTTGAAAATGGTGTGGGCTGTACAAACAGGCGTACCCATCGGACAATTGTGCTTTCAGCTTGGAAGCGATTCCACCGCCAGCAATATAGCATCCGCCGTGAGGCAAAAACCTAAAACACGAACCATCCAGTATTGGCTTGAACATCACTCGTTGTTTGCGCACTGTGTCAGAACCACTGCCTCTTACCGCACTGCAAGATTGCCCAGCTCAACACCAAGGCATTGTATGAAAAGATTTATCGCATCCGCACAAAGTTTAGATGTTGGAATTCCTTCTTGGTGACCAGAATGCTGCGCAATTACCGCCGCTGGTTCTTTACTTCGCCGAATGTCGGCATCAAGAGAGTCATCCACTAAATCTGAGTTTGCAGCTTGTGCAGCAAGGAATTTGTATATGTTGAAGATTCCTTGACCACTGACGACCTTCTCGACCTCAACGAAAGGAGTCTCGTCTTGGTTGGCGATGAACGTTCTTAAAGCCCATTCCTACGATGCGCAGAGGTCACAATTCACCCGACCTGATACACCACCACAACAATGCCTTCAAGTACAATACCTGCTCGGTTCTCGGAACGAAATCGCTCATTCCGCCTTCGCTGCAACAGACTGAAGTGACGCCGTTGACGGTCACACCATAGCATTGGCCTAACCCCGTTCCTGGACCAAGAACAGCGATTGGTGACGACGGCGATCGGCCCTGCCCTTCCCACAAGCAAACTATATCGGTTTTGGGGACTGTGGACATGGCGAGGCCAACGGCGTGGAAATCGTTCAAGAACATGACTTTTGGGAGTCCAGTGGCGGCCTGCACGGAAGCCTCTGATATTTTCCATCCCTCTTTCCCAAATGCAGCCGCCAACAACACTGCAGATCCTTTCACCACCGGTCCACACACAGACATGCTCAGTCCAACAACCGACTTCCGAGAGAAAGATTGTTCTGACTTTGAGCCAGCTTCATCCACAGTTTCGAGAAACCGCAGCACCATGTCTTCTAAGCTTTCGAACTCCTTCACATGGTATCTACCTTGAAGAACAGGTTCCGAGAGGGCGGGGTTCTCCGATTGTTGTTGGGCGGTGTCGATTCGGTGCAGAGAGAACCTGACGTTAGTTCCGCCCAAATCGCCGAGCAATAGCAATGACATTGCACCCACTCAACAAAGCGAATCCTGCGACAAGAATTTCACCTAGTTGCGGCGCTGATGGACATACGCGTCCCGCCCAGTGTTCGTTCTCCTGTCAAAACCGGTCGCAAGAATCAGCTCATCAATTTCACTTGCGTTGTCACCTTTCATAAATCTAATTGCATTTTTCATAAACAAGTTGGCGAAGCTTTGGTGTTGTGGAGGTACTGGCGCGGCAAAGAGTCGTCGGACAGTGAAGGCGACGCTCTTGTCTCCGCTGCTGTCTGCCATTGCTCATCGCCAGACGTCGCTTGATACAGATCCCGTTCCTCTCCTATGTTCTTTCTCAATTGCATTACTGTTCCTCTTTCCTCCCACCCATCACGACGGTACGTGTTCGGCTCCGCAGCCACTTCAGTTCGTTGCCACGTCGTGTGCTACATCGCCACGTCGCCAAACACTGTATAGATACGTCGTTGTTGATTGATTGCAGTGAATGGTCGTTCGACAACACACAACACATAACACAGCTCAACAACGAACAAAGAATGGGCATTCCAAAACGCAAAGTCAATGTGTCAATAGTGCGTTACGGAGAATATGTTCCTAGAAAGCCACAATTTAAGGCGTTATCATATCATCCATTCACGCCAAGCGAACAAACGAACGAACGAACGAAATAAGAGGATTAGTCAGACAGTCTGTACAGTACATCAAATAATTATTTAAAGTCAAGGCATACGTACCACGCAAAAAGTTCAATTTCACGCTCACTCATTGGCCACTCCACGCCGCGCCGCGCCACAGGTTTTCAACACCGGAGCCACCTGAGCTCACTCATATGGGTGTTACAAGAACCATATACGACGGCCTTGATTTGTAATGGGTCATGAAAGTCCCACATGGGAAGGTGGGGGTGGGGGCGGGTGGGGGCGGGTGGGTGCGCGCACTCACAGCCTCACAGTCAGTCGACCGCTTCAATCCTTGCGTTCGTTCCTTCGTTCCTTCGTTCCTTCGTTCCTTCGTTCCTTCGTTCCTTCGTTCCTTCGTTCCTCCGTTCCTCCGTTCCTTCGTTCCTTCGTTCCTTCGTTCCTTCGTTCGTTCCTTCGTTCGTTTGTTGACGACGGACGACGACGAAAGGCGAAAGTGAAGCTATGATAGCTTGAAGGAGAAGGGAGA
>ENA-OWNT01001557-OWNT01001557.1-seawater-metagenome-genome-assembly--contig:-NODE-1557-length-28260-cov-12.473264_pt1 | contig 28260 bp, 21 predicted proteins | sample MGYA00238136_ERZ651165 | MGnify/ENA primary metagenome ERZ651165 (study PRJEB26861, sample SAMN08777766) | seawater metagenome | isolation source: coastal seawater | place: USA: Florida | collected...
TTTGCGGGGCCCCCTCCGGCCCTCCGGGCCACCTCCCCCTGAAGGGGGAGGACTGTGAGACGACGCACCTGCGTGGGCGGCGTTCGGCTGTTTGCGGGGCCCCCTCCGGCCCTCCGGGCCACCCCCTGAAGGGGGAGGACTGTGAGACGGCGCACCTGCGTGGGTGGAGCTCGGCTGGTTGTGGGGCCCCCTCCGGCCCTGTGGGCCACCTCCACCACCGCAAGAGTCCTCCCCCTTCCAGGGGGAGGTGCCGAGCACAGCGAGGCGGAGGGGGCCCGCGGGGTGCGCGCTGGCCTGCGTCACATCGCCTCCATCAGGCGCGCGACGCGGAGGGTGACGGTGCCGTCGTCCCAGTCCTGCACCTGGAGCTTCCAGGAGGTGCCGGCAGCATCGAGGATGGCGTGGACGCGGCCGGAGGCGGAGACCGAATGGGTGCTGGGGTCGTAGTCGAACCACGTCGACAGCGCGGTGCCGTCTTCGTAGGCGCTGGGGGGCTCGATGTCGGTGGTCCAGCCGTCGCCCGAAGCAGGCGCGTACACCACGTCTTCCCAGGCGGTGTCGTCCTCGAAGGTGTAGGCCATGCCCGCGCCCGAGCCGCTGTAGCCGCCGTTGAGGCGCAGCGAGGTGCGGGCCAGCGAGAGGTCCCAGCCGAGGTCGGTGGCGGGGTCGGCGGGGGTGGCCAGGACCTCGAGGTGCTGGAGGGTGACGTAGACCGGCGCCGAGCTGTCCGAGGCGTCGATGCTGTCCGTGAAGGCGCGGCGGTCCAGCACGGGCTTGATGCGGAAGGTGAAGGTGCCGGAGTCGCCGTTGTCGTCGTAGTAACTGACGATCTCGACGGCGTGGGTCTGGTCGCCGGTGGAGGCCACGAACCAGGTGCCGGCCTTGGGCGTGAGCACGTGGGTGCTGCTGTCGTAGTCGTACCAGCTGCCGAAGACGCGCTCGGGCTCGCCATCTTCGTCGGCGTCGGGAGCGTCGGTGGTGAAGCCGTCCTCGGGGGAGGCTGTGACGGCGTCGAAGGCATCGGCCGTGAAGACCGCGGACACGTTGCCGTCGCCCGAGACCCCACCGTTCACCTGGATGCTGTACCGCTTCGTGGCGATGGACCACGCACCAGCCGCGTCGGTGATCTCCGCGGCGTCGAGGTCGACGTAGTTCCACACCTCGCTGTGGTTGGAGTCGATGGTGTAGGTGCGCACCCCGTCGCTGTCCGCATCAGAGATGCTGTGCTCCGGGTCCGCGTCTGTGTCGGCATCGGTGTCGGCATCGGTGTCGGCGTCTGTGTCGGCATCGGTGTCGGCATCGGTGTCGGCATCGGTGTCTGCGTCGGCCTCCACCGGGTCGGTGGCCGAGTCGTCGTCGGTCTTTGCGATGCAGCCAGAGGCCAGAAGAAGGGACAGGAGTGCGGGGGTTGGGGGGCGCACGGGAACCTCGCGTGTGGGGGGCGCGGTGTCAGAGGGCCAGCTCGGCCCAGCGGAAGCGGAGGAAGCCCGGAGAGCCCGCGTCGTCGTAGTAGTCGAGCACTTCGACCTTCACGACGGCACCTTCGACCGTGCGGACGAGGGTGACGCGGGGCTTGGGCGTCAGGATGTGGGTGGATGGGTCGTAGTCGTACCAGTCGGCGAAAGCGCCTTCGTCTTCGCCGTCTCCGTCGGCATCGGAGGCGTCGGTGACCCAGGCCGGGTCCCCGTCTGCCGGGACGTCGGCGGCGGTGACATCGTCGAACACGCGGTCGTCGAGGTTGGCGGCCACGACGTCTTCTTCGCCGCTGATGCCTCCGTTGACCCGGATGCGGTAGCGCTGGAAGGTGAGGTCCCACGGGAGGGCGACGTCTACGAGACCCTGACGCTCGAAGTCGTAGGGGTGCCACTCGGTCTCGGACTGGGCGTCGACCACCACCTCTTGCGGCTCGGTGAGGTCGGCACCGGTGTCGAGCACGCCGGCTTGGGCGAGGTCTTCGGTGTTCAGGCCGTGGCCGTCGTCGCGCTGGAGCCGGTCCCGGAGGTCGGGGGCGCAGGCGGTGCCGAGGATGGCGACCAGGAGGGCGTGCTCAGTTCGAGGCATCGGTGGTTCCCGTGGACGCAGCAGAGATGGTGAGACCACCAAACACCCGCCGAGGACGGGTGGGGGCGTAGTCGAGGTCGCCGGTGTCGAGGAGGTTCTCCACGCCTGCGTGCAGCTCGATGCGCCGGGTTGCGTGCCAGGCCAGGCGCGTGTCGACGGTGTGCCAGGCCGGGGCCTCGCGTCCTTCGTCGGTGCCGTCGTTGTTTTCGTCGACGAACCAGGTGGAGGCGGCCTGCCAGGCGTAGGCGGCGTCGGCCCGGAGCCGCTCGTTCGGGGACCACACACGGACGTCGAGGCCAGCGGTGGCCGGGGGGCGACCGGACAGGGGGCGGTCGAGGGTGACGTCGCGGGTCTGGAGGAGCCCACCGCGGGCGCCGAGCTCGAGCAGCGCGTTGACCGTCCAGTCGGTGGTGAGGTCGAGGCTCTGTGTCCAGGCTTCGTCGACGTTGACGTAGCTGTACCGGGCGGGGCCGCCGGCGGTGGCGAGGGCGACGGTGTCCACGGCAATCATGTGGGTGAGGTCGGTGCGCTGGCCGACGAGGTCGAAGGACAGGTCGGACCGAGGGGACCAGCCCACCGACAGCGACTCGCTCCATGCGCGCTCGGGCTCGAGGTCGGGGTTGCCGTCGACGCGGTAGCCTGCGCCCTGGTTGACGAAGGACAGGTAGAGGTCTTTGAAGGGGGGCGCCCGGAAGCCACGGCCCACACTGCCGCGGAACACAAGACGGCGTGTGGGGTCCCAGCGCACGGCGACCCGTGGCGACCAGGCGTCCCCGAACAAGCTGTCGCGGTCGTACCTCAGGCCGCTGACGAGAAGGAGCTGCTGTGTGCCGCCGTCTGGAAGGACCTCCCAGACGTCCTGTGCGAAGGCGGAGGCGCGCTGGCGGTCGACCTCGGGGGTGGTGAGGCGGTCGGTGCGCAGGACCTCGTGCCGCAGCTCCACACCGCCGGTGATGGCGTGGCGGTCGACGGGGAGAACGGTGCCCACCACGTCGAGCTCGGTGGCGTGGTCCCACGTCTCTTCGTAGCTGTCGAGGGCCGTGGCGCCGCGCTGGTCGATGAAGGTCTGGTCGCGGAAGGCGGACCACGCGAGGTTGGTGGTGAGCCGGCCCTTCTTGCCGAAGAGGAGGTCGGGACCGAGGGCGGCCTCGATGAACTCGGTGGACTGTGCGCGGTCGAGGATGGCGCCGGCGTCGGTCTCTTCGATGGCCGCGGACCGGCGGCGTGTGTAGGCGGCCTGGCCGGTCCAGCGGTGGTCGTCGGACACCTTCCAGTCGACCCGCTCCGACGCAGTGGCGATGGCCTGGCCGTCGAACTGCGTGCCCGTCTCGCCAGGCTTGGCGAGGGCGGGGGTGCTCTGGATGCTGGCGAGCGACCAGCTGCTCCAGCGCTCGCCGCCTACGCTGGCGGAGACGTTGCTGTCGACGGTGGTGTTGGGCTCGCCGCCAGGCAGCCAGGTGAGGGGGAGGGCGCCCGGGAATTCGGTGAGCGTGGCGTCGGTGTGGGTGCCGGCCATGGCTCCGGCTCCAACGCGGGCCACCACGGCGGCACCCGGCTCGCCTTGGCGGGTGATGATGTGGATGACACCGCCGATGGCGTCGGCGCCGTACAGCGCGCTGGCGGCACCGCGGACGATTTCTACGCGCTCGATGCGTTCGATAGGGAAGCGGGAGAGGTCGATGGCGCCGCCCACCCGGCCCTGGACGGGCTGTCCGTCGATCAACACGAGCACGTAGTCGCTGTCGAGGCCGTTCATCCGCACACTGGCGCCCCGGAATGACCGGGTGACCTGCAGGCCCGGCTGGCGCTCCAGCACCTCGGCGAGGGTGTCGGCGCCGGAGCCTTCGAGCGCGTCTCGGCCCACCACCTCGGTGGCCACGGGGCTGTCGCCGAGCCGACCCGGCGTGCGGGTGGCGGTGACGACAAGCTCGTCGTGGTGGGTGCTTTCTCCGTCTTCGGTGGCGAAGGCGGGGAGGATGAGCAGGAGCGCGTGCATGGGTCTCGGAATCGATAATGAAAGTCAGTTTCAGTTTTGGTGCGGCGTGGGTATCGGCTTGCCGGGAGGGGCACCAGATCTTTTTGAAATCGACTTTCGTTTTCGTTTTGTGGGGTCGGTGGAGATCTCGACCAGCTGGGCGTCTACGGACTTTCTTTCTTTTGAAGGCCGGATCTGGCTTGCGCGTTGGCGGCCGCCCATTAAGACGGCGGGGCTTTCGGGAGATGCGGCGTCGCCGCTACCCTGACAAGCAGATGCCCTGTCTTCTTTGGCTCCGGCCGGAGACAGCACGTCGCAATCGCTGGTGGCCTTCGGGGTCGTGGCGGAATTGGTAGACGCGCTAGACTAAGGATCTAGTTCCGAGAGGAGTGGGGGTTCGACTCCCCCCGACCCCACCACCAAGCGATTTGCTTCGTAATGAGAGCGCCACCTTCGGGTGGCGCCTTTCGTTCTTGGGTCGCCTCTCGCGTGGCTACCGGGCAGCGGTCAGGTGGCGACCGCCGTCGATGGGCACGCACTCGCCCGTGATCCAGCCGGAGTCGGACGACAGCAGAAACGCGATGAGGGCGGCCACTTCGTCGGGCTCGCCGACGCGTCCGAGGGGGTGGGCGTTGACCGTGCGCTCGAGGAAGGCGGCGTAGGCATCGGGGTCCATGCCGCCCCGGCGGTGCAGGTTGGTGCGCACCACGCCGGGGTTCACGGCGTTGACGCGGATGCCTTCGGGGGCCCACTCCAAGGCGGCACAGCGCGTGAGGTGGTCGAGGGCAGCCTTCGAGACGCAGTAGGGCGCCAGGTTGGGGAACGACCGCAGGCCGGTGACGCTGGAGACATTGACCACTGCGCCATTCTCGGCGGCTGCGAGGTCGGCGTGGCAGGCGCGCATCAGCGCGAAGGGGGCCCGCACATTGAGCCGCATCATGGCTTCCAGGTCGGCGTCGGAGGTGGTGGCGATGGGTCCCGAGGCGATGATGCCGGCGGCGTTGACGAGACCTCCGATGGGACCGAGCGCGGCGCGGATGCGCTCCACGAGGCCTGGAATGCCGTCGAGCTGCATGAGGTCGGCGGTGAAGCCGTGGATGTGCTCGGACGCGAGGGCATCGAGGGCGGTGGTGTCACGGCCGATGGCGGCGACGGTGTGGCCGGTGCGGGCGAGGCGCAGGGCGGTGGCACGACCGATGCCGCTGGTGGCACCGGTGACGAGGACGACGGGGCGGGCGGACATTGGGGCCTCCGGGGCAGGGGGAGGCTGTACCGTGTTGATGCGTGCGCCGGAGGGCGCTGTGCGGCCGGCGGTCCGGAGGGCGCTGTGCGCCCGGAGGTGCGGAAGGCGCTGTGCGCCTGGAGCCCGGCGCCGCTGTGCGGCGACGGTTCCGGAGCGGGTCGAGGTGCATGTGCGAAGCAAGAGGGGGTTGTGCGGGGCCCTTTCGATGTCATTTTCGAAAATTGAACCCGGGGCGAGGACAGGCGGGGTTCGATGGTGAGGTGCGGGCCTTCTGTGCCACGCACCGCGACCCGGTCATCGTGAACCTCGGCGAGGGGCTGGAGACGCAGCGCTTCCGCCTGGCGGACACCCCGGCGGTGTGGGTGAGCGTGGACCTGCCCGATGCCATGAATGCCCGCGAGCAGTTCATTGTGCCGGACCACAAGCACCTGCACGTGCGCCGCTCGGTGCTCGACCATGGCTGGATGGATGAGGTGCCGCCGGGGTCGGTTCACATCCTGGCGCAGGGGCTGTTCATGTTCCTGACCGCGATGCAGGTGAAGTCGCTGGTGCGGGCCATCGGCCGCCGCTTCCCGAATGCCTGGCTCACGTTCGACACCATTCCGCCGTGGCTGTCCGACCTCACGTGTTCGCCCGAGGGCTGGCGACTGTCACCGCAGGTGGTGCTGCCGCCGATGCCGTTTGGGATCCGCTCGCTGGCTGTTCCGCGGGTGTTCGCCCACTGGATTCGCCACTCGAAGACCTGTCGGGTGCCGTCTCGGCGGATTCCGCGTGTGCTTCCGCAGCGTCCGTGGGACCGCACGACGCCAACCCTGCCGACTGGGATGGAGCCGCCGTCGTTCTGGACGATGCGGATGCCCGGACCGCGGTAGGCGAGGGCATTCTGGGCAATGTGACCCTCCCCTTGGCGGGCGGGCCCAGCGCCTATCGAGCGGATGGAGTCGATGCCTGTGCACCAGATCAAGCTTGTGGTCGAGACGTACTACGGCACCGGCCAAGACACCTGCAACGAGAGTGGGACCTCGGGGGGGGAGAGCGGCACGATCACGCTTCGGTGGCAGTACCTCGACCGATAGCGTGGGCGTTGGTGCGACGGCGGAAGTCCGAGACCTCTGACTGTTCGCCCGACCGAGCGGGCCGGGATCAGGCGCATGCGCGGCTGGCCACTTGGAGCCTGCGGGCGGGCATGCTCACCCTGGAGGATGTTGCGGAGGAACTGGAGCTCTTGGACGACGGGTGCCGAAGGTGTCAGGGTCTGTCCGCAGTGCCTGTGTCAGGGCATTCCGGTCGGCGAGACCGCGGACGTGCGGGGCGTCGGACGCGCGGGAATGGCGCACGATTGTGGGCGTGGGCCACGGCGGGGGTCGCTTGTGTCAGAGTTGTGGGGACTCGACCAGAGGGTGACATGAATCGATCTGTTCCGACCTGCTTTGCTCTGTTGGCCCTGACCCTCTCCGGCACCGCGATGGCCGGCGACGGCACGCCCGTGATCTCGGGGGAGCTCTCCAACACAGGCCACACGCTCCGCGAAGGCGTCAACCAGCTGTCCCTGGGCACGCAGTACTACCGGGGCGTGACCGAAGACTTCCAGATGGGCACCCGGGTGCTCGGCTGGCTGGGCGGCGCGAACCTGAGCGGCGAGTATGCCATCCTGCAGAGCGACGACAGCGCATTCTCGGCGGGGGCCGACCTCAGCTACTACTGGAGCGGCGGCTACACGGTGGGCGTGGTTCCCACATACACGTTGGGTGGGCAGAAGACCAACCGAGTCAACGCAAGCCTCGGGGTGTCCTACACAAAGCTGGACCTGGATGTGGGTGAGGTCACGGGGAACGAAGAGGACAACACGTCGTTCACCTCCCTGAGCGTGCCGCTGCACCTCAGCTACGACCTGGTGCCCAGCGACCAGACCACCTTCCGCTTCCGCTTCGAGACGGACGTGAAGGCCGACATCGACGGGGCGTTTGTGTTCAAGGGCGGGGCGGCCTGGAACCATGGATGGAACAAGTACCGACTGGCGCTTGGCGTGGACGTCACGAATGCGGGGCTCGCCGAGCTCGAGCAGATCTTCAACTTCCTCGGAGTCGGCCAGGACCTCCCGCCCGTGTACCCGCTGCCGTACGTCCGGATGTGGTGGCGGTTCTGAGGAATCCGGTCGCTGAACGTGCCTGCGCGGCGCGGGGGCTTGTCCCCGCAAAGACAAGGATGGATTTTCGGTGCGTTACCTACGCACCGAAAGTCTAGAACCCAACACGGCCCAGCAGCGTTTGAATGTCGGCCGGACATCCATCACCTGTGTAGACGCTGGAGCAAGACAGCACGATGCGGGTGACTTGAGCGCCGCAGCCATCTTCGAGGTGGTTGAGGCATTCGTCGGCGTTCGCGGCGTCGTATTCGCAGTCGGCGTGGGTGGCGGCTTCCTGCAGAGGGCCGAGCAGAGTGTCCTCGCACTCCTGCACGAGGTCGTCGTCGACGTCGTAGATGCATTCGTCCGCCCACGAGCACAGAGACGCCGAGAAGTCGTCGGCGAAGTCTTCTTGCTTGGGGCGGCAGGCAAGGGCCGAGACGCAAAGGAGGGAGGCGAGTCGCACGTGCATCGGGTTTCTCCTCGGGGAGGTCCGGGAAGCGTAGCGCGAAGTGGGGGCGCCCGGCGACGGTCCCGGGAGCCTATTGGGCCGTGGCGTCGGCTTCGGCGAGGCGTTGTGCGGCGTCGCGGGTGCGCACCTGGAGGCGCTCTTGGATGCCGTCGGCCATGTGGCTGTCGGGGGCGTTGTAGAGCACCATCACGCCGGAGCGCTCGCCGTCCTTGTTGGTTTCCATGACGGAGATGCCGGCGGAGGACTCGGTGTCTTCGGGCACGCCCGGGGGCTTCTGGTCGGCGAAGGCGCGGCCGGCGGCGTCCCAGTCGATGGAGCCGTCTTCGGCGAGCGGTGCATCGGGGCCAGACTCGACGAGCACGAGGCAGGGGAACTCGCTGCAGTCGACCTCGGCGATGGCGAAGCCGGGGACGTCGGCGATGACGGACTCGGCCCACTCGGTGAAGGGCTCGGGGCGGTAGGGGTCGGGGAGGTCGTCGGGCCACTCGGTGGCGGTGGCGCCGTATGCCGAGAGCTGCCCGCGGAGGGCCTTGACCTCGAAGTCGAGGGCGTCGCGCGCCTCTTCGAGTTCTGTGTTGCGTTGGCGGAGGGCGGCGAGCTGCTCTTTGGCGGCGGGGAGGGTCTGGGGGTCTTCGGTGGTGGGGGGGACGGCGACGGTGCGCACGACCTTTCGGTTGGGGGCGACCTGGAGGGCGTCGCCGGTGGTGAGAACGTGGTCGGGGCTTGCGTCGGACGCCGACCAGGTGCCGGTTCCGGCGAGGATGGCGATGGTGACAGCGGCGCCGCTGCCTGCGGCGAGGAGGTCGCGGGGGGTGAACATGGTGGGCTCCGGCGTGGCGGGGGTTCGCGGTGTGTCACGCACGGTGCCGGGGTTGGGTTCCGTAGCTTGGGAAAATTGAATTGCGGCGGTGCCGTCGAGGTGGAGGGTGCCGCCGGGAACCACCACGGTGGCGGGGCCTTCGATGTGGTGGGCGCCCGGGGTGAGGGTGAGGGTGGGGGCGGACGATGGGGCGAGGCCAATGCCCAGGAGGACGCCAGCGGCGAGGGCGATGGGGGCGGTCCAGCGGGGCCAGCCGCGCCGGATGGGCGGTGCGGTGGCGAGGACGGCGGCGTCGAGTTCGGGGGGCGGAGGGAGGTCTGCGGGGAGGGCGGCGAGGGCCTCGGGGAGGGCGTCCTCGATGCGGTCGTGCAGGTCGGGGTGGTCGGTCATCGGGCCTTCCGGAGGGGGGCGTGTGCGGCGAGGACCTCGGCGAGGCGGGCGCGGGCGCGGTGGAGGCGGGACTTGCAGGTGCCGGCTGCGATGCCCTCGGTGCGGGCGATGTCGGCGAGGGGCATGCCGTGGATGTGGTGCAGGACGACGATGCGGCGCTGGGGTTCGGGCAGGCGGTCGAGGGCTGCGGTGAGCCGGGAGCGGTCGAGGGCGCGGGCGGTGGCGGTCTCGGGGTCGTCGGTGCGGGTGTCGAGGGTGTCGTCGAGAGGGCCGCCGGGGACGAACGGTCGGACGGAACGACGGCGGTGGCGGTCGACGAGCAGGCGGTGGACGACGGTGGTGGTCCAGGTGGAGAGGCTGGCGGTGCCGGTGGGGTCGAAGCGGTGCAGGCGCGGCCAGAGGTGGGCCCAGGCGGCCTGGTAGGCGTCTTCGGGCTCGGGGTCGAGGCGGGTGCACAGGGCCCACACGCGCGGACCGAGCTGCTTCACGAGCTGGGCGCGGGCGGTGGGGTCGCCACGGTGGACGGCGCGGAGGAGGGCGGTCTCGGACACACGGATTCCCGGACGGGGGGTGTGGTTGTACACGCAGCGGTGGTGGGGTGGGTTCCGAGGAAATTGTGAAGTGGGTGGGCGGCCGCGCATCACTCCATGGAGCAGTGGACCCGAATGCTGGTGTGGACGTCGTCCACCATGGTCGACGATGCATCGTCGTCCACAGGTTGCGTCTCCCCGAGCCGATCCATCGCGGCGCTCAGGAGTGCCTCGGTCACGTCCGTGGATGCAGGTGTACAGGTGGCAGACCCACTTCGGATCGACACGTCGTGCTCGCCGTCCTCGTGCTCGATGTCCGCAATGATGACTCCTCCGTCAATCTGGACAGCGACGGTCTCGAGTCCGTCATCCACGGAAGCGATGGCCATGGCGTTGATGATGTTGGTCGGCACCATCCCCGCCTCCTCGTCGTCGTCGCGGATGCCGGCTTCCTCGTCGTCGTCGCGGATGCCGGCTTCCTCGTCGTCGTCGCGGATGCTTGCGCTGACCTCCGCGAGGACCTCGGTGTCAGCGACCAGCTCCACAGCCAAGACTCCCTCGGCTGGGCTGGACTCCTGGCTTCCGAAAGACGTGGAACCGAACATGAAGAGAAATGCGAAGAGGGGGACGCGGTACTTCATGACATCTCCTTGAGGAGGCGTAGCACTGTTGTCACTGCCTGCGGCCTCGACTCAGGCCGCAGTAGTGGCGAGAGTGCACCACAGTTTCAAGCGAAGATCAACCTCTTCCTCGCGAGATCGTTCCCGATCGATCCACGACCGCTCCCCGGCCGCGGCTGCTCCGCAGGCCTCGGCGGGAAACCGACGTGCCTGCCATGTTTCCCGCTTCTAGGGTGAGCCTCACCAGACCTGAGGAGTACGCCTCACCTCAGCTTGCCGGTGGGCTCCGCCCTGGGAAGTGATACCCCTGAAACTGATGAAACTGCAGTGCACCGATGGAAACAATCCGTTACCGGCGCCGGCACTTCGGGGGTGTACCGTATGGGTGAGCCCACTCCTCCGGAAGATCACTGACTGCCCCGCCGGCATGAGAGACGCGTGATGTCGAAGTTTGTTACAGACACCGTAGGGTCAGAGACGGACAGGGTGGGAGTTGCAGTCGAAGCGCCCCTGACGCTGAGCACGTTGTACAAGCTTGGCGATGAACAGTGGACGCGCGTCGGCAAATTCTCCACGAGTGTGCTGTTCCGAGAGTGGTGTGAAGTTGTAGGCTCGGACCATTCCTGCGAGAAACAGGCGAATGCGATGAGCGGTGTCCTGGCGCGTGCAATCTCCAGTGACGGCGGCATCCCTACGAGTACAGACGGACGCCGCTATCGCCTTGATGTCGGAGAACGCGAATCTGAGGCGATGGTAGACCTACGGTTGAAGGTCAGTCGCCGGTTGGTCACAAATGCTCGGGACCGGGCCTATTTCCAATACCAACAGCGTGGCACTCGTCGCTTTGATGGTCGGTGGTGGGTATCGTTGTTTTGCGCTTATGTCTGCCTCCTTGTGAAAGACGAGGCGGTCCGCATGAGGTTGGTACGGGAACCCACATGCATAGGGTCGATAATCTCTCCGGCTGAGGTCGGATTGATTTTCGACTCGCTTTGGCCATTCATCAGGAACCGGTTGGTGGAAATCAAGCTGTCGCAGGATGATGAGATTGCCAAGCGCCGCGTAGGTCGTAGCGGTTCGCAGCATGGCAACGCAATTCGGCGGACACCTGTTTCCCAGAAGACCCAGCTCAAGCCAGTTGGTCCCATCACTCCACCGGTTGTGTGCGACGCGCGAGGGATTCCGAGTCAGGAGACGATGGTGAGTACTATGGGGTCGAATTCCATAGAGACTGGTACTGAGAGACAACGGGCCCTCGGAATCTGTCAGCAGGCGGACCGGCAAGCTCCGTTGATTGCCGGACGAATCAAGGCCTCGGTAGACTTCTCAGGACTACGGGGTTCACGGGCCAGCTATGCGCTCTGGTTGGAGCAGGTGCTGTCCAATCTCAGCACGCCTCGGGAGGCGCGGCGTTACTACAATCGACTTCGCGCCCGGGCCCGTGGAGCCTCGGGGAATCCTCCTCGCTCGTCTGGTCGTCCTCATGATGTCTGGTACCATCTGGTTGAGCCGTTTCCTTCTGCGGGGAGGCGTACGGGAAACCAGCCTCAAGAAGCCCAGAAGCCGTCAGCGGATGAGTTGTACTTGCGTGCAATGTCGGCAGTTTGCTATCATTCCAACAGGCTTCCAGCCCGACAGTGTGCTCTGTTGATGGATACTCTTGATGCTGCCGCGCAGCTGTGTCCGGGGCCGAATGCCGAAGAGACTTTGGTTGACGTGCTGTTCGAGCTTCTGGATGAACCCTCCCTCTGAGCTGGCAGGGAAGGTGTGGCGGGTGTGAACGGTGCACTGGCGTGGAACTCCTTGGCTGGGTCGCGGAATCCGGTGGAGCCGGTAGTTTCTTGAGTGTCAATGTGTAGTGGCGATGAGAAGTTGGATACCCTTCCGAGTCGGAGGGTCATGTGTTCTGCCAGATTGTCGAGTACAGGACTCCGAGCGGTCCTGCTGGCCTGAGGTTGCTGGATGACGTGTATCGGCACAACTGCCGATATGCGGACTCATCGGGACAAGGAGTGAGGTCTGAGCATCGTCTGCGGAGCGCCTATGCGTTGTGCTTCGGCGAGGTCGACTTACTCTGCATCCGGCTCTGTGACTCACTCTTCCCCTTCTGTGACCTGCCAGAGAGTGGGTTCGCATCGATGCGTAGGTGCCTCGGGTTCTACGCTCCCTCAGCTGGGGAGCTGGCTCTCTGGGCATCCGACGCTGGTGCCGGGAAGCCAACACGTTCTATGGTGCATCCCGCGTCGGAGCTGTTCGTAGAGCCAACTGGTTCGGGAACGCACGTGTTACGGCCCGATCCCAAGAGGCCGCTCGTCGGCGTGGTTTACGTGGACTTGAATAGGCTGGCCTATATCCTAGAGGAGGGGGACCCGAAAACACGGGGACCCGTGCGTCGTGCATTGGGGACCATCGCGGGGGTCGACTTCCACGACCTTGTTGACCAGTTCTCGTCGCGGGTCTCCAAGCGGCGGAACGTCGTGGCTCCACGGGTTGCCCCGCTCTTGAGCTTGGACCGAGTGTCTCTCGCGTTGGTGGTGGCTGCGAGCAGAGTGGAAGACATCGCGGCCGTTGCGTGGGCCGTACGCCAGCTTCGCCTTGGTCGGGTCCTCTTGGGTGACTCTGTCGGACGTCTGAACCAGTTGCTAGGTCAGCGAAGGTTCCCTGGAACCGATCGACAGGCACTCCTCGACAACTGCGCGTTGGTTGGCGATACGGTGTCTGTGCTGGGAGCGATGCTGGACTTCAGGGTGTCGGCAGCTCCCGAGGTTGTGGCGCTGGCACGGGTGCCTGGCGACGGAGGGGTGTGGACCATTGGACCTGTGGATAGGGACGATGAACCAGATCCTATCGTGTTGGATGACGGTGGATTTGTTTCGTATGTGGCCCGACCGGCACCTTTCGACCATGTGACAGCCAATCAACTTGCCACAAGGTACCAGCTCCGGACCCCCGGAACGCTGGGGAATCGGTGGTATATCGGCCATATTGGCACTATTCTGACGTCTAGGGATGTGATTCGGTCAAGCGAAGTCAGTAGCTACAGATATAGCGAACTGCGTGGGATGATACGTAGGTTGATGCTGCCCGGCACGTCGACTGGCTCGTCGTTGCCGGCGCCTGACGCATTGTCGAGGTTCCAGACGACCACCCTGCCGTATCTGAACCTCAAGATGTTGGGGAAGGGAAGTCCCTCTCGAAAGGGCGTTGCATCTATACCGCTTGAAAACAGCCTGCCTGGGCTATTCCGGCACGTGAGGGCTCACCACGCAGTTCGTCGTAGAGGTCATGAGTCGGGGCAGAGTCAAGGGTGGATGACCCGGTGGATGCAGAACTCGCGATCCTATCCGTATGGTGTGACCACCTCGGGCAAGAGCTTCATCGGGAGTGTCGTGCAGCTGCTAGCACACGATCTGGCGACATTCGCGGAGATGGCACCGGTTGTGGAACGTCTGTTGGTGTACACGACTGCGGAGTCGGCTGTTGGCGTGCGCCCAGCAGAGCTCGTGAATTTCTTCAATGCCATGGAACGGTTTCTCGACTCGAGACGACGCCAGACCTGGCCACTTCGCCGAGCACCTCGTGGCGGAGCGGTATTCGACACGATGACTGGATACCACGCCTCCAGACAGGCGTTCTCAGCGTGTGTCCACGATACCGCGGCACTTCTTGGACTGTCCAGGGAGATTCTATTCCTCGATGAGTCGGTGTCAGCGACAAGTGTGAGCACTCCGTTGTCCGGAGTGGCCGTAATGCGGGTCATTTCTACCGTATATCTAATGCCACTTCAGTGGCGTATTGGGCATGAAATCGGTCATGCGATGCTGCATGACCTGAGCTTTCCCGGTCATATCACTGGGAGAGAGATCCCCAGCCGTCAGTCTGCCGCTCTCGAACGCACTTGGGCGCACTTGGTTCGACAGCTGCGAGGGAGCAGAACCATGCCGGGGGGGACCGCGGCTGGCCTGTTGAACGATCTGATTCTTGAACTCCATGATCGGGCCATGCACCCTGCGACTGCCGAGGTCTGGCGAGTCCTTCCCGACATTGTCGAAGAGGTTGTCGTGGATCTGGCTGCACTTTTTACTGTGCAGACCGACTCTAGGAGTCCCCCGACGGTAGATGATGAGCGTCTCTTCTGGTGGCTGCACGGCCCGGACCTGGTAGCCGGCCTTCGGGACACTGAAGGGGTCTGGCGGTTCGGGGGTGACGGCTTTCCGGTACCTCCGGAGCGTCTGCATGCTCTCTTCATGATCCTGTTTCGGGTGTTCTTTGTTTCATACGCGACGGAGCAGGCGCGTAGGGTTGACAGGGGAGAGAGCATCGGCCCGTGGCAAGATACCCTGAAACAGGTGGGCGACGCCATTTCGAAGCTGGGTGACACCTGGATTGACCCGCTTGCTACTAGACCGAGTCGAGAGTTGCGAAAGGCCGGGGTCCCGGGGGCCGCAGGTTTTGTTGGCGTGGTTGTGGACCGCTTGGGTTGCATCGTGGCCGACCTTGTTCGTGGCCCGCCAACAGCGCCTGGAGACGTTGCGGTATTGCCCCAGACTATGGGCGAAGAAGGGATTGAGCGAGTCCATGTCCTCGCGAAGTTCGCCTGGGCGGTGTCCGACCTGCTGGAGCAAGACCGTCGAGCGTGTCCTTCCAGAGGATGCGGGTCGACTGGTTCCACACCCGTTCGGATGGGCATACATGGACCGCCACCACGACGTATGGACAACGATACCTGTTCTGGGGCCTTGTTGGATGGTTGGATGGCTTTTGTCATTGCCATTCAGCGGGCTTGGCCTTCGATGCTTGATCAAGCTCCGATGACCGCTGACCCTGCGCTCCGAAGTTCGCGGGCGCGGGCCAGGTATATCGACTACGCGAAGAGCCTACTGAGGGAGGCGGATCTGCTGTGTGGCGACGCCGGCATTCCATGGCTCCCCTGCTTTGAGTCGAGCTTGGATAGTCGGTGGCAGGACTGTTGGAGAACACGAGATCGACGTACCCCGTGGTATGCACTTCGGGGTGGTCTTCGGGGCAGGGGAGCGGGCGACACGTTCTTCCGCTTCTACCATGAGAAGACCATCCAGCTGCTGGTGGAGCTCGCGCACCTCAACCGCGCTCGGCGCTATCAGACCGTTTCTAGCTTCCTACAAGAGTCGGTTGGTCGAAGTGCCTAGGACAGTGGCCTTCGGCGACGGAGTAGACGAGTCGGAACCCGGCAAAGCCCGCTCGAGTGTCTGCACGAATGGGACCCCGATAGCAGATTCGTGTTTTGCCACGGGCGGCAGCCCAGTTTCCACCACGTGCGGTGTAGAGTCCCTGGCCCGCGTGGGGCGAACTCCAAGCTCCATCCAGACCAATTTCGGGTCCGTTCGGGTTCCACTCGTCGGCGCAGACGTCCAATGCATTCCCGGCCATGCCTCGAACCCCGTAGGGGCTGACGTCAGCGGGATAATCGAAGACGCTTGAGGGGAGTCGGCGTCCGCGGTGACTCTCGGCCATGCAGCACCATGACTCGTCGAAGTGGGGAGTGCCCCAGACATGAACTCGGCGATCGCCTCCGCGTGCGGCGTGCTCCCATTCTAGCTCAAATGGCAGGCGCCAAGGATATCCGGTGTGCTGTTCGAGCCAGAGAGCGTAGGCAACCATAGATTCGGGGGTGACTCGATAGACTGGCCAATTGGGTGACCATATGTCGCCATCTTCGTCAGGGATGATGACAAATTCGCCTATGCGGGACCGACCATAAATTGCCTCTCCTTCCGGTCCCGGCAGTCGGGGTTGGTGCAGGAGAGCTTCTTCCTCTCGACCTGAATGTTGTAGGTCGTTCAGGAATGCCAAATAGGCTTGGTTGGTCACCGGATGCTTCTGGATTGCGAACGGCTGGATTTGAACCCGCTTCAGCCCGAGAGTCTGCCCATATGCCCGGGGGTCGCCCCCTGACCAGCCGAGTCCACCAGCAATGTAGACTGTGCCCGACGCGATGTCTGGGGGCTTGGGAACGAAGAGGGTGTGTGAGCGATTGTTCCTGTGGCCGAGGTGTGTGGACTGGCCGCGCAGAACCTCGAAAGGAATGCGAAACTGCGGTGACCCGTCCTCGGGTTCGAGTAGGGCGACATATGACCCAACTGGAAGGGCGAGGTCAACCACCGGTGTTGTTGCACACTTCCATGGGGTGTCGCAGGTCTGTAGGCGTCGATGGGTGAGCGTCTGTCGAAAGAGCTGGACCCGGCATGGTCGGCTGGTGGAAATGCTGATGTCACCTAGACCGGACCGGTATGCGGCGTGTGCTCCTTGATCATGTTGTTCGAGTAGGAACTCGAGTCGGCGAGCTTCTCCCAACTTCCCTTGCAGCTCGGCCTGTTCGTGCTGCTGTTGGTAGATGTCGGCCAGTCTAGCGTGCACTTCGGAGAGGTCGGGGACGTAGGTCAGAGCGTCACGTAGAGCTTGTTCGCGCTTCGTCTCTTCCAGTTGGATGTCGATGGCCAGCTCGGCGGCTCGGTCTTCTAGGCTCCAGGCGCGGCGTTTCTCCTGCTCGCTGGAATGCGCTGGAAGTGTGGAGAGCATGTGGGCGGCCGCTCGGCTCATCTGGTTTCGGCGAGCTCGTAGGCCAACCAGTTGTTCCTCGATGGTCTGTGCCATTGAGATGAGGTGCTGGGCTCGGTCCAGGTGCTCGACACCTTCGAGCCAGTCGGTCAGCCGGCGCCCAAACTCAGCGGCGTCGGACGGGCGCCTCGCCGAATCGGGAGAGAGGCTCTCAGTCAGCAATGCCAGGAGCGAAGGGGGCCCATCTGCCGTCACGGTGGGGCGCGCCCCGGACTGTGCGAGCTTGAGGGCGGACTGACGGGAGCTGTTCCGTCGCGGAGGGGTACCGTGAAGCATCTCGAAGAGGATTGAGCCCAGGGCGTACACATCCGAGGCGGGGCCAAGGTCGTTCCACGCTCCTCGAGCTTGTTCTGGTGCCATGTAGGCCAGCGTTCCCTTGATTGCTCCCATCCGTGTGGGAGTCAGGGAGTCGACGATGTAGCCTCCCCGAGCCAACCAGGCGGCTGCTCGGGGGTCATCTGGAACGGCGTCGAGGATGGGTTCCATCGTAGCCATGCCCCAGTCGAGTACGACGACTTCCCCGAAACACCCCGCCATGATGTTGCTTGGCTTGAGGTCTCGGTGGATAACGCCCTTGCTGTGTGCGAACGCGATGCCATCACAGGCCCGTCCCAAGAGGGCGACAAGTCGGCGAAGCTGTGGAAGGTCCAGTCCATTGGGCGAGCGACGATGGGCTTTCGCGACCACTTCGGAGAGTGTATTTCCGGTGACTTCGGGCATGGTGAAGTAGAGGCGGTTGTCTGGAGCCGTGCCAAGGTCTAGTACGGATACGATAGCCGGATGCTGTAGCCTTGCCGCGAGGCTTGCCTCGGCGCGGAATCGAGCACGCAGGGATGCGTGGGCTGCCAAGCGGGGCTGGAGGAGCTTCATGGCGACGATACGGCCGAGGCTGCGGTCGCAGACCCGTCGAACTTCTCCCATTCCACCACTGCCGATGAGGCCAAGGTCGAGGTACCGTGCTGTCGGTGCCCATGGGGGAGGGCATTCTCTCGGTTGAATGCGTTCGGGGACCGTCGGAGAGGGTGTCAGCGTGTCGAGATACGCGATTGTGGAGGGCGCACGGTCTCGGTCGGTCTCGGTCGTAGCGTGTCGGCTGACCATTCAGTTCCCCCGTTCCTGCTGTTGGCTCCGCTGTACGGCCCTCGACATGGCTGCCAGCTGAAGCTGGAGTGTTTCGGGTCCCGAGGTGCGAATAATGGGTCGGCTTGAGTGGTGTGATGGGGGAACTGCGGTGCAGTTGTGCGAAACTGTTGTGTCCTTGTGATTCGGTTGGTGGACATCGTTTGGTTCTCGGGGGACTGGGCCACCTGAGCTGTCGGCTCGTGGTGTCGGAGCCGACGATTCGCCGTCGAGTCGAGTGGTCCGAGGTGGGTGGATGTCGACCCGGGTGTTCCGCAATAGTCGCGGTTCCTCCCCGCCCCCTGCGAGACCCACCATGAACGCCCCCACCACCCATCCCGACCCTACGCTCGCCGACTGGGCGGGCCTCACCGTCGCGCTCAACGACCTCGGACGCCGGCTGCGTCGAGAGGGCACGGATGGCGACCTGCCGCACCTGCGGAAGATTGCGGGCTGGGGTCGGCTGGCGACAGTGTTGGGGCTGGCGACGGCTTGGCTTGCGCCGAATCCGTTGAGTGTGGTGGCGCTGTCGACGGGCAGGGTGGCGCGCTGGGCGATGGTGGGGCACCACGTGAGCCACCGTGGCTACGACAAGGTGGGCGGTCCGAAGGGCAAGACGTTCGCGGAGGGCTGGCGTCGGCTGGTGGACTGGGTGGACTGGCTGCTGCCGGCGGCATGGAAGCACGAACACAATGTGCTGCACCACTACCGACTCAACGAGGCCCGCGACCCGGACCTTGTGGAGGCCAACCTGGAGTGGCTGCGCGAGAAGACCTGGCCGCGGGCGGTGAAGCTGGTGGTGGTGGTGTTCTTCGCGATGACCTGGCGCTGGGTGTACTACGCGCCGAACACGCTGGCCGAGCTGCACCGCAAGGAAGTGGGCGACGACACGCCGCTGGAGCGCAATGCCTGGACCTGGGACCCCCGCACGCCGGTGGGTCGGGATGTGTGGCTGAAGAGTGTGCTGCCCTATGTGGGCATCCAATTTGTGTTGGTGCCGCTGTTGTTTGCACCCTTGGGTGGGACGGCGGTGATGTGCGTGTTGGTGAACAGCCTGCTGGCGGAGGTGTTGGCCAACCTACACAGCTTCCTCATCATCGTGCCCAACCACGCGGGCCACGACCTCTACCGCTTCGACACGCCGCCGAAGGGCAAGGAAGCGTTCTACCGGCGCCAGATCCTGGGCTCGGCGAACTACCGGACGGGCGGCGATGTGAATGACTTCCTACACGGCTTTCTGAACTATCAGATCGAGCACCACCTGTGGCCCGACCTGCCGATGCAGGCGTACCAGCGGGCGCAGCCGGAGGTGGAAGCGTTGTGTCGGCAGTTCGGGGTGCCGTATGTGCAGGAGTCTGTTTGGACGCGGTTGCGGCGGACGGTGGAGATCATGGTGGGGGATGCGAGCATGAAGCGGTGGGAGGCTGTGGAGCCGGGCTGAAACAGGACAAAATGGTCCGGGTGGGGCGGGCGGCCCAGGTTGGAGGTGCAAGCCTGGAGGCTCGATGGGTTCGGCGTTTTCCCCTGTTTCGGTGTGTGTGTTCTCTTCGGTGGTGCTGAGCATTGCGTGTGGGGGGCCGGGCAAGCCGGACCCGGACACGGGTGCGACCGAAGGAGCGGTGGCAGAGGTGGGGTTGTCCATCTTCGACTCCTCGGGGGCGTCCACGGAGGTGCTTCTGGAGACCGGCAGTGTGGTGTGCACGCCCACGGTCACGGGATCCGTGGACGAAACGACCATCACCTGGAGCATCAGCGGTCACGCCATCGACGAAGGTGGGGACACGCTAGTGGGGGCGCACTTCGACAAGGGGGACGCGGTGTCGTGCACGGTGGAGGGCACGGACGAGTCAGGTGCGGTCAGGTCGGCCTCGAGTGGCGTGGCGGTGGTCGAAAACAGCCCCCCAGAGGTGGTGTCGGTGACGGTGACACCCACCGATGCGCCCGCAGGTTCGAGCGACCTGGTGTGTGAGGTAGAGGCGGTGGACGCGGACGGGGATGCGCTTCGCGTTGTGGTCGCTTGGACCGTGGATGGGGTCTCGCCGGCTGTAGATGCGGTGTCGCTCACATCGTGGGAAGGCGACACGCTGTCGGCGGAAGTGGTGTTCGAGGGTTCGGTTGTGGTGTGCGACGTCGAGGTCTCCGATGAGGACGAGGGAACGGCGGACGAGACCGCCGAGTCGACGGCAGCTGCGCCGGCGGTACGAGATGGCGCTTCGGCGGTGACGGCGGCGTTGTCTTGTGCGGATGTGGAAGCCACGCTCTCCGACCCGCTGAACGCCGACTACTGGGTGCATCCGGACGGTACGTTGGACTCTGCGCCCGAGCCGACGGCGTGCATCTTCGACCACCACGAGGTGCTGTTCGCGTACTCGGGCTCGGTGGAGGACTTCGAGGTGCCCGATGGGGTGGGCTACGTCACGGTGTTGGCTTGGGGCGGCGGCGGTGGTGGGGGCTACCAGGGGGCGTCGTACGGTTCAGGCTTTGAGGGCGGTGGCGGTGGCTACGCGACCGGGTCGGTGGCGGTCACGCCGGGAGCCACGCTCTCCGTGGTGGTGGGTACCGGCGGTGCGGGGGCCCAGACCACCTCCGGGGCGGGCTGGACGTCCACGTCGGGTGCGCTGGGCGGGGGTGGTCCGGGAGCTCCCTGTCAGAGCGGCGGTGGAGGTGCGGGAACCGGTGAAGGGGGCGGGTACAGCGGTGTGTTCGCAGGATCGGTGTCGCAGGCCAACGCTCAGGTGATGGCTGGCGGCGGCGGTGGCGCGGGCCGGAATTTCAACGGTGGAGCGGGGGGCGGCGAAGAAGGCACGGCGGGTGGCGGAGGGAGTGCGCACGGCGGGAGGGGCGCAACGCAGCTCCAGGGCGGGTTGAGTGCGACCGGTGGACGCTGGTGCGCGACCAACGGGACGTCTTCCAACGGGGACGGCACTGCGATGTATGGCGGGGGCGGGTGCTGGGAGAACAGCGGTGACGGTGGTGGTGGTGGTGGCGGTGGGGGGTACTTTGGCGGTGGAGGAGGCGGCACGCCGGATGCCGGCTTGGGTGGCGGTGGTGGCGGTGGCGGCTCGGCCTTTGTGGTGGCGGGTGCCATCGGCGCGGGCTGGGAGGCTGGCAGCGACAAGACAGAAGGGGGCGGCGGTGTGGCTGGCCATCCGGGGCAGGTGGGCACCGGTGGTGCGGCGAACAGCTCGGGCCGGCACGGGTACGTGATCATTCGGTATTGATGGAGACGCCGGGCTGATGGGTGTTGTCGGGGCCCCCTCCGACCGCTTCGCGGCCCTGCTGCGCAATGACTACCGCGGCGCCTCAGATGCGCTTCGCGCTCGGCGCCTTGCTCCCCCTGAAGGGGGAGGACTCTGGCAACCGAAGTCCTCCCCCTCGCAGGGGGAGGTGCCGAGCCCAGCGAGGCGGAGGGGGCCCACACCGACGCCCTGTCATCGGCTCCCGGTGCTGTCGATGGCGTCGGGCGTGCCCGTCTCGATCCACGTCTCGAGGAAGGTCATCATCTGCAGCCACGCCTCGTCGCTGTCGGGTGTGTTGCCGTGGTTGGCCTCCCGGGACGCGCCGTCGACCGTGACCTGGTCGAACTGGGTGAAGGCGGCGGTGGTGCCGTCGAGGTTGGCAGACACCACGCTGGCATCGACGACGGTGAGCAGCTCGACGGGTTCGTAGACGGGTGTGAGCTGCGGGAGGTCGAAGGCGCGGGCCAGCGCGTGGCCGGTCTCGGGGGGCACGACTTCGTCGTAGAGGCCCACGTGAGCGAGGAGGTGGGGCGGCGTGCGGTCGGTGAAGACCCGCGGGGCCCACGCGCCGGGGTCGGCAGGGTCGACGGTGTGCTGGGCGACGGCCTTGAGGCGGTCGTAGCGGGCGGCGGACCCGACGGCTTGCTCGATGACGGGCTCGAAGGCAGCGAAGTCGCCCGAGCCGGTGGCGATGGAGATGAGGCGGGCGCCACCGACGGACAGGACGGCGGCCTGGACCTCGGGGGCGACCGCGAGGAGCTCCGGGGCGAGGATGGCTCCGAGGCTGATGCCCAGGTAGCCGATGCGGTGGGGGTCGAGGGTGGCGGTGCCGTGGAGGTCGGGGTGGGCCTGGAGCAGGGTGAGCAGGCGCCGCCGGTCGAGCACGGTCTGGTCGAAGTTGCCGCGGAGGGTGCGGGTGTCGAGGGCGAAGGCGGTGAGGTCGAGGCCGAGGAAGCGCAGGGCGTCGTCTCCGTCGGTGCCTTGGGCCCACGGGTGGTCGCCGTGCTCGACAGCATCGAGGGACACGACTGCAAAGCCGATGTCGCCCATCTGGCGGGCCAGCTTGCCGCCTTCACCGCGGGAGCTGCCCAGGCCGTGCCCGAACATCACGATGGGCCAGGGGCCCTCGCCGCTGGGGATCCAGAGGGTGACGGGGGCGTCGGCGATGCGGGGCTCGACGGTGAGATCGACCGCACCGAGGTCGTTTCGGTAGTCGGCGAGAGGGAAGGTGCCGGTGCAGGTGCGCAGGCCGCTGGACTCGCTGCAGGTGGGCGGGGTGGTCCAGTTGAGGTCTTCGGCGGCGACCTGGTCGGCGAGGGTCTGGACGACGGAGACGTCGTTGTGGACGGTGTAGACGGACAGAGCGGAGATGTCGGCGGGTGCGAGGCCCAGGGTGTGCAGGGCCTGCTGGTAGCGGTCGCTGGATTCCGCGAGGGGGCCGGGCTCGGCGGTGCCTTCGAGGAGGGCGCGGGTGGCCTCGGCGGGGGCGATGCAGCTGCCGTCGGCGGCGCGGGCGTGGGTGGTGACGACGAGGGCGTGCTCGGCGCCCATGGCGAGGGGGCGCAGGGGCCAGAAGATGGCGCTGAGGCCGTCTTCGAGGACCTCGACCTCGAAGGGCACGCGGGTGGGGGGCGCGGTGCTCAGGTCGACGAGCTGAAAGGCGTTGTTGGTGGTGCTGTCGGCGGCGGATGTGGGCCAGCCGGTGACGGGGGCGTCGAAGCGGACGAGGTGGCCGCCGAGGGTGCCGAAGCCGGACAGCTCGCCGAGGGACAGCACGGCGTCGGAGAGGATGTCGGGGAGGTCGTCGGCCCACGGTGCGCGGTCGGTGGAGACGGAGATGCGTCGGCCGGTGGGGCTGCCGGGGTCGTCGACCTCGAGGGTGCCGTCGGGGAAGAGCTGGACTTCGGTGGCGGCGACGGGGTCCCACAGGTGGGTGGTGGGGCCCGCGCACCACTCGGGTGGGGAGGGGGTGTCGGACCCGGAGGAGGTGGGCTTGTCGGTGGCGCAGGCGGCGAGCAGCCCCGCCCAGAGTGCCGGAGAGTACGGTCGCATGGGGCTTCTCGGGGTGGGGGTCGCGGGGCGGAGGGTACCACGGGACCGGGCGAAGGAGGCTCAGGCGATGAGTGCCCACACGGTGAGGCACGTGCCGAGGTTGGCGCCGGCGTGGGCCATCCACGCGCCGACCAGGGAGCCGTTGAACCAGCGCTCCATGAGCCAGCCCGCGCACCAGGACAGGGTGCCCACCATGACGAAGACGTGGACGTGCAGCCACGGCGAGGCGTCGGTGAGGGACAGGAGCATGGCGTTGTGGATGCCCACGAACAGGAGGGCCTGGGCGGTGTTGCCCACGTCGAAGCCGAGCCAGGACACCAGGCGTCGGGCCACGACCCCACGGAAGAGGATTTCTTCGCTCAGGCCGGTCTGGATGAAGGCGTAGAGGAGGGCGCCCGCGATGACGACGGGGGCGCTGCCGAGGCGTGCGACCTTGCCGTAGGGAGCCTCGGGGCCGGCGACGATGGTGTCGTAGCCGGGGATGAGCGCGTGGCCGGCGAGGGTGAGGCCCACGCCGAGCGCGGCGGCTGCGAGGACCACCACGCCGAGGTGCCAGGCCGGTCGGCCGGTGGGAAGGAGGCCGAGCCAGCGGGTGAAGGGGGTGCGGTCGCGGTCTCGGAAGCGCTCGATGCCGCGGGCGACGCCCCAGCCGGCACCTGCGAGGAGCAAGGCGATGGCCACCTGGAGGACCGCCCCGATGGCTGCTCCGATGAGGGCGGACATGAGGACTCCACGGGCGTGGTGCGCGAGACTACCGGAAGCGGCGGGTCTCTGGACACCCGTGGAATGGGGAGCAGTCGCGTAGCGGCGCGAGAAGTTGCGGAGCAGCCGCGCAGCGGCGCACGGAGCTGCGGAGTAGCCGCGGAGCGGCGCACGGAGCCCGGTGGAGACCCGAAGGGGCTCGGCCGGCCCCGAAAAAGGACGTGTGGGTGGCTACGAGCCAGGCTTCAAGATGACGGTCTGGACGGTCTTCAGGAGGATGATGACGTACAGGAAGGGGTTGAGCTCTTGGATGGCGTAGAGGTCGTAGCAGAGCTTCTCGCGCGTTTCTTCGACGCTGGCGCCATAGCGGTACATGACCTGGGCCCAGCCGGTGACGCCGGGCTTCACGGCGAAGCGGAGGCCGTAGTAGGGGATCTGTTTCTTGAGCTGGGCGACGAACACGGGGCGCTCGGGCCGCGGGCCGACCATGGACATCGTGCCGTTGAGAACGTTGAAGAACTGGGGCAGCTCGTCGATGCGGGTGCGGCGGAGGAAGGCGCCGACACGGGTGACGCGGGGGTCGGCCCGGCCCTTGGACCAGGTGGCGCCGGTCTTGGCCTCGGCGTCCTGCACCATGGTGCGCAGCTTGTAGATGACGAAGTCGTGTTCGTTCTGGCCCACCCGCACCTGGGTGTAGAAGGCGGGGCCCTTGGAGTCGAGGCGGACGGCGAGGGCGGCGAGGGCGATGATGGGGCCGGTGAGCAGCAGGCCGACGATGGAGATGCCGATGTCGGCGAGGCGCTGGAAGACGGCGGCGCCGCCGTGGGTGCCGGCGAAGGCGGGCCCGAAGATGATGGAGGTGTCGGAGACGAACTGGATGGGCAGCTTGCCGGTCATGCGGGTGTAGACGACGCGCATGTCTTCGATCTGGACGCCCTTGGCTTTGCACTCGAGGAGCTGGCGCGTGAGGCGGTCGGACATGCCGGCGCGGATGGCGACGATGATGCACTCGACGCGTTCTTGGTCGACCCACTCGGCGAGGGCAGACCGGCCGCCCACGAGGGGTAGAGCGGAGCGCTCTTCGACGGGCTCGATGATTTCGTCGGGGTCGTCGACGAAGCCGATGAGCTCGTAGCGGTCGGAGTGTTCGGAGTGGTGGGCGATGGCGTTGGCGATGTGGTGGCCGACGTGGTCGGCGCCGAGGATGACGGTGCGGAGCCTGCGGATGAGGCGGGGGCGCACCTGGCACATGAGGCCGCGCCAGAAGGTGAGGGTGGCGAGGTAGACGGCGCTGGCGATGCCGAAGAAGCCGCGGCCCACCTGCCACTCGGGGATGGCGTAGAACAGGGCCATCTGGAAGAACGCACCGAAGGCGACGGCGCCCCAGATGCGGGCGATCTGGGCGGGCTTGCGGAAGTCGCGGGCGGGGTCGTAGGCCTCGGCGATGTAGAGCAGGAAGAGGTGCGCCACGACGAAGATGACGGTGGCGCCGGTGTGCCGCTGGAAGAGGGCGAGGAGATCGGCTTGGAGGAGGGGGACCTCGAAGCGGATGGCCCAGGCGGTGGCGAGAGAGATGAGGGCGAGGCCGGCGTCGCCGATGCCATACAGCACGGAGCGGCGCTCGACGTGCATGCCGAGGAACTTCATGGGGTGTTCCGGTGGGCGAGCTCGGTGTAGACGGCGTGTGTGGCGGTGCACATGCCGGTGGCGCTGAAGCGCTGGAGGAAGTCCTGTCGACCGGCGCTGCCCTGCTGTTGGCGGAGGGCGGGGTCGGCGAGGAGGGCCTCGAGGGCGGCGGTGAGGGCGGTGGCGTCGCCGCGGGGGACGAGGGCGCCGGTGCGGCCGGGGAGGACGGACTCGCGGATGCCACCGACATCGGAGGCGACGACGGGCAGGCTGGCGCGCATGGCCTCGAGGATGGAGATGGGGAAGCCCTCTTGCTTGGAGATGAGGGCGAAGATGTGGGCGGTGGCGAGCTGCGCGGGGACGTCGGAGCGGGTGCCGAGCCAGGTGATGTGGGGCGTGAGGCCGAGCTGGCGGGCCTGTGCCTCGAGGCCGGCGCGCAGGGGGCCGTCGCCGACGACCTTGAGGTGGAAGGGGGCCTTCACGCGGGCGAGAGCGGTGAGCAGCAGCGCGATGTCTTTGGGGGGCGCGAGGCGGGCGACGGTGATGAGGACCGGGGGGGAACCTTCGCCGGGGGAGGCTTCGGGAGCATCCTCGGGCACGCCGTTGTGGATGATGCGGGCTTGTGGACGACGGACGACGCCGTAGCGCTCGCCGACTTCGCGGTCGGCTTCGGAGACGGTGATGAAGCGGTGGGTGATGCGGCCGGCGAGCCACTCGACGGGGATGGCCCAGGACTTGCGCTTCCAGGACAGGCCGTCGGAAAACGACCAGGCGTGGGCGGTGTGGACGGCGGGGACGCGCAGGCTGCGGGCGACGAGGCGTCCGAGCAGGCCGGCCTTGGTGCTGTGGGTGTGCACGACGTGGGGGCGGAATGCGCGGATGTGGCGCCGGAGCTGGCGGATGGCGCGGAGGTCGGTGGTGGGGTGGATGGCGCGCTGGAGGGCTGGCACGAGGGTGACGGCGATGCCCGCTTCGTTGAGAGCATCCACGAGGAAGCCGTCTTCGCCGACGTACACGTGGAAGTCGACCCGATGGGAGAGGCCCCGGACGAGGTCGCGGACGTGCACCTGGGCCCCGCCACGCTCACCGCGTGTGATGACGACTGCGACCCGGATGGGGTCGGCGTCATTGCCGGTGTTCATCCACGCTCCTGCTGGACCTGCGCCGCCGTGTGGTGGGTCGAGTATGACGCGTGTTCGGTGTGGACAACCGGGTGGGGGGGGACATCTGCGTCATGTACGTCGGGTTTGGGCGAAGAGAGCAGCCCTGACGAGGGTGCTCTCGAATGTGCGTGGCGAGCGGGTGTCGATGGGGACAGGTGGGGCTTGCGCTCGCTGTGGGGTTGTGGGCACGATGAGGCACCACCCGGGTCCATTGCTTCGCGAGGTCGATGTGCGTGCACTTGTCACTGGCGGCGCCGGCTACATCGGCGCGCATCTGGTCGCAGATCTGCTGACGGCTGGGCACGATGTGGTGGTGCTCGACGACCTGAGTCATGGGTCGACGGACGACCTGGCGCGGGCCCAGGCGATTGCGTCGCGAAGGGCGGAGTTCGTGCTGGGGCGGGTGGGTGATCCACTGCGCGCGCGGGCTGCTCTGGCCGGCGTGGACGTGGTGTTTCACCTGGCCGCGGAAAAGCATGTGGGGGAGTCGGTGCGCCGGCCGGGGCACTACTTCTCGCGGAATGTGGGTGAGATGGCGGTGCTGCTGCGGGAGATGAACGACGCAGGGGTGCGCCGGATGGTGTATTCGTCGTCGGCGGCGGTGTACGGACCGGGGGCGCCGGGCCCGATTCCCGAGACGGCGGCGCTGCGGCCGGGCAGCCCGTACGGGGCCACGAAGCAGATGGGCGAGCAGATGCTGGCCGACATGACGCGGCATGCGGGGTGGTCGGCGGTGTCGCTGCGGTACTTCAACCCGGTGGGCGCGCATCCGTCGGGGAGGCTGGGGGAGTCGCCGGAACGCGCGAACAGCCTGGTGGCGCGGGTGCTGCGCGCGCTGTTGTGTGTGGACTGCCCGCTGACGGTCTTCGGGACGGACTACGACACGTCGGATGGGTCGTGCGTGCGTGACTTTGTGCACGTAAACGACGTGTCACAGGCCCATCTGGCTGCGTTGGCTGCATTGGATGCACCGGGACACCGTGTGTACAATGTCGGCACGGGCCACGGACACAGCGTGCGTGAGGTGCTGGCGGTGTGTGCGGAGATTGCGGGTCGACCGGTGCCCCATCGGCTGGGAGCACGGCGCGCGGGTGATGCGCCGGTCGCGGTGGCGGACTGCTCGAAGATGGCGCGGGAGCTGGGCTTTTCGGCGCAACACGACCTGACGGCGATGCTGGCTTCGGCGTGGGTGTGGGCCAAGAAGCGGCGGGATGCGGTGTGTGGCGAGACGTCGGCTGCGCGGCCGCGGGGGCGGGGTGTGGAGTATGCGGGGCTGCCGGTGGCGAACTCGGATGTGGGGTTGGCCAAGTAGCGTTCAGCGTTCAGCGTTCAGCGTTCAGCGTTCAGCGTTCAGCGTTCAGCGTTCAGCGTTCAGCGTTCAGCGTTGATTCGTGGGAAGAAACCCCCTCCTTCCTCACTAAACCTGAGCGCTGGGATCGACTGTTGGCCGCGACTCTGGTCTGATCTGTTCATGTACCGACCAACCAGCCGCCAGCGCCCCCTCTTGGGCGCGCCATCTCGCCTTC